>JAABUM010000656.1_pt1 | contig 58257 bp, 58 predicted proteins | sample 5559161 | NCBI WGS metagenome assembly JAABUM01 (sample SAMN10711868, study PRJNA513369) | rock metagenome | isolation source: Antarctica rocks | place: Antarctica: Victoria Land, Siegfried Peak nord
CGTTCGCCGCCCGGCTCGAACGCCTCGCCCTCTCCAAAACCACCGCCCCACCCCGACCCGTCAACCGGGCCTTCAACAACACCGACCGTCCGGAGATTTTAGGTGAGGCAACGAACTAGCCCCTCCCCGGAGGTTTTGACATGAGGCAACAGGCGTGGGCGCTCGGCCCACCCGGGCCGCTACGCCAGCAGGAGGGCGGCGAACCCGATGCCGATCGAGTAGTGGGCGACGATGCCGAGCCTCGCCTCACCGGAGATCGGCTCCGCGTCAGCGATGCTCGCGTGGCTGAACCGCCCCTTACCCATGTGCCCGATCCACCGCGGGAGCAGCCGGAGGTCCAACGGCTCGGCCCCGGTCGGGCGCCGGACCACCTCGGCGCCGGCGTCCATGGTTGCCGTAGCGCCCACGCCCAGCAACACCGACCCGACCGCCCACCCTCGCCGGCGATTCATGCCCGCCTCCTGCCCCGGGTGGCCAGGAGGGCGCTGACAGCGACCCAGACGACAGGGGCGAACGCCAGCAGCTCCTCCACCGGCATGCCGCCCACATGCGCAGCCGGATCACGTGCTGCTCGCGCCGTCGAGACCCCCGGTCTGGATTTCGACCGCGGTGACGCCCGGGCGGGTCCACTGGGGCACCGGTCGACCGCCGTCTCTGGGCCCCATCGGCGCACCGTGCTCGTCGGTGCGCATGAAGGAGTAGGTCGAGAACTGCGGCCATCCCTCGGGCGAGTCCTCCCACTCCTCCCTCCGTCCGTAGGCGGTCATGTCGAGCAGCGCGTGCGCGGCGCCGTTCATCACCTCGTCGCCCCGGCCGGTCGTCCAGTACGTCAGGTAAATCTTGCCCTCCCGCCGCAGGTAGCAGGCGATCCAGCCTTCGTGGCTCACGGTGGGGTCGTCGAGGTGGGCGTTGGAGTACCACGGCGTCGTGTAACCCATGAAGTCGCGGAATGCCGCGAGCTCCTCGTACGGTCCGCGGGCGAGGACCGCGAAGGTGATCCCGTTGGCGTTGAGGTAAGCCGCGTCGGCGACGTCCCGCATCGCCCAGACGTTCCGTGAGCAGCCCTCGCACTGCCGCTCCCATGGGTCCCCGTCGTAAAACATGTGGCTGTAGACGACCAGCTCGTGGCGCCCCTCGAAGACATCGCCAAACGGGACCGGGCCGTCGGGGCCGATGACGGTGGTGTCGGGCGGCACCTCTGTCATGGGCAGCCGGCGCCGGGCCGCGGCGATCGCGTCGCCCTCGCGGGTGTGAGCCTTCTCGCGCTTGCGTAGCTCGAGCAGCTGTCGCTCGAAGTCGTCGTGGTCCGTGACGGGTGGGGCTGGCGTGGGCATACTTTCCTCCTGGACGGGAGATCGGCCATTTCTGCTTCGTCTCGACTGTTCAGTGCATCGGCAGTTAGAGGTGTCCTTCGGAGACGCTCAGACTGACGTCTCGCCAGGCCTCGTCGTTGGCGGCGAGCTCCTGCGCCGCCTCCCGCGCCATAGGCACGGCATCGGTGCCGAGCAGTAGACGCACGGGTGGATCGTCGCGGCCGGCGAGGTCTCGCACCACTTGGGCGACGCGCCGAGTGTTCCCCGGCTCACGACCAGAGAAGGCGCGCAGCGCCTCGGCGAACGCTCCGATCGTCGGCTGGTACGGCATGCTGGGCTGCGGGATCGTCATCGACGCGCCACCCCAGTCGGTGCGCATGGCGCCCGGCTCAAGGACGGTGACCTTGACCCCGAACGGAGCGATCTCCTGGGCGAGACCGAGGGAGAACCCGGCGACGGCACATTTCGCCGCCTGGTAGGCGGTCAGGCCTGGGCCGGACAGGCGGACAATGAGGGAGGAAACCTGGAAGATGTGACCGCTGCCCTGCTCGCGCAGGACCGGCACAGCCGCTTTGGAGACGTTCACGACACCGTAGAAGTTGGTATCGATCTGCGTTCGGAACGAGTCGATCGTCGTGTCCTCGAACGAGCCCAGGTCGCTGTACCCCGCGTTGTTGACGACGACGTCGATGCGACCGAATGTCTCCTCGGCCGTAGCAACCGCGCGAGCAGCCGCCTCGTAGTCGGTCACGTCGAGCCGCAGGGGAAGCACCGCATCGCCGTACTTGTCCAGGAGATCCTGCAACCGCTCAGGGTGACGCGCCGTCGCCACCACGCGATCACCCGCTTCGAGCGCAACCTCGACGAGCGCGCGACCTAGACCGCGCGAGCTTCCCGTCACGAACCACACCTTGGACATTGACACTCCTGCCTATCCGCGCCGGTCTTTAGCTCGCGCCGCAGCCGTTCTTGGGGCTGCCGGGAGGTAGGTGAGGAGGACCACCCCGGAGTCGAACCGCTTCACGTCGTTGAGCTCCAACCGGAGGGTCCCTCTGTCGCCGAGTACGTGGACGTTTCCCTGGCCCCATACGAGCGGGTTCAGGTAGACCTCGTACTCGTCGATCAAGCCCTGCTCGGCGAGGGCGTACGCGAACTCGCCGCTGCCATGCATGAACAGGTCACCGTCGACCTCGTCTTTGAGCTTGGGGATCGAGTCCTCGAGGTCCCCGTTGAGCAGGGTCGCGTTCCACTCGAGATCTCCGGACAGGGTTTTTGACGCAACGTACTTGGGCATCGCGTTGACCAAGTCCGCCCACTTGCCGGTTTGGCTCGGCCAGTACCCGGCCAGCCCCTCGTAGGTCTTGCGGCCCAGGACCAGTCCGCCTGACCTGGCCTGCCGCTCGAACGAGTACTCGCCGTGGTCTCCATCCGGCTGCACCCACTCGCCGACCGGGTCTATGACGCCGTCAACTGTGGCCTGCGTGCTCGCGATCAGCTTTCCCACCTAGATTCTCCTTCGGTTCCGGCAGCGACGGCGGCTCATGACGCCACCCGGTACCGCATGTGCGTGACGTGGGGCGCGTCGAGCACGCGCGTGAGCTCGAGTTCGATGCGGTGTGCGCCGAACAGCCGACGCCCGTCGCCGAGCACGACCGGGATCAGGTGGATCTCCAACTCGTCGAGCAGGCCCTCGCGCAGCAGCGACTGCGCGAGGCCGGCGCCGTGCACCATCACGTCCGCGTCGCCGGCGGCCGCCCTTGCCTCGTGCATCGCGGTCGCGGCGTCGGGCACGTAGTGGACCCAGCCGCTCTGCGGCTCGGGCGGGGTGCCGCGCGTGGGCACGAAGATCGGCACGCCGTGGTGGTCGCCGCCCCAGTGACCGGCGTAGTCGAACGTCTTGCGGCCGACGACGACCGCACGCGTCGCCATCAGCTCGGCGAACACCTGCCCGCTCAGCCCTGGCGGGTCGAAGTACGGCCGCTCGGAGACGGGCTCGCCGAGCCACTCGTGCAGCCGGTGGCCGCCGTTCCCGAGCCCGTTGCCTGGGCCGTCGTCCGGGCCGGTGATGAACCCGTCGAGCGACATCGACATGTATAGGACGGACTTCGTCATACGGTGTCCTTCCTCAGGCCTCCAGGGCCGTTCCAGCCGGTCGAACGCGTGCGGCACACCGCGGCCGTGCTCGTCGCGCAGCTCGTCGGACGGGAAGCCCCACTGGGCCATCGTCATCAGCGTCGCCCCGTCTCGGGGGTCGAACATGAACTCGGTGCTGAAGGCGAGCCTCGACCCATCGGGGCGGGTCTCGGTCGTGGCCAGCAGCAGGCGGCGGGGGCGCTCGATCGCCTCGAACAAGTGCCGGTGCCGGTAGAGCTCCCCCGGCGACGGGCCGAAGGTGATCTCCCAGGCGCCGCCGACGCGAGGCTCGCAGCGCGAGTCGACGACCCAGCCCGGCTCGTCCTTGCCGTAGAACTGGCGCTGGCCCGCCGGGCTCGTAAACAGGTCGAACACGCGCGCGGGCGACGCCTGGATCAAGCGCTCGTAGCGGAGCTCGCGGCTCACCCCGCGCCCTCCACGAAGCGCTCGAAACGGTCCAACCGGCACTCCCAGGCGCGGCGATGGGCCTCGAGCCACTCGTCCGCCTCGCCGAGCGTCGTGGCAGGACCGAGCCGGCACTCGCGCGCGCGGCCCACCTTCTTGGTCTCGACGAGGCCGGCGAGCTCCAGGATCCCGACGTGCTTCTTGATCCCATTGAGGGTCAGGCCTGACGGCTCCGCGAGCTGGCTCAGCGTCGCGGGGCCGCGGCGCAGGCGCTCGAGAACGTCCCGCCGCTTAGAGTCCGAGAGCGCGAAGAACGTCGCATCGAGCGTGGGCGATAGTGCACCGATCGGTTCAGTATACCGCTGCGTCGGGCTGAATGTCGCGGGGGAGCCGGCGCCGTATGTGACCGGATGGGGTGACGGCGCCCGTGGAGGCGGTCACCGAGTTCGCCACCATGATCGATGAGCTAGCGCCACGCATCGAGGGCGTGCGCGCGGGCCCGAGCGATGGCTTAGTCGGAGATTCCGGCTACCAGATCGCCTACGAGGTCGGCGGGGCAGTGACGGGCGATGTCGGCCTGGCTGAGCATGCCGACCAGTTGGTCGCCATCGATGACGGGCAGCCGGCGGACCTGATGGTCCTTCATGGTCTGGACGGCCAGTTCGACGTCGTCGTCGGCGCCGATCGTTACGACCTCCGGTTGGTCGGCCAGGTCGATGACCTTCAGGCTCGATGGGTCCTGGCCGGCGGCGAGCACCTTCACCACCAGGTCCCGGTCGGTGACCATGCCTTCGAGGCGGCCTTGGTCGTTGCAGACCGGCATGGCGCCGACGCCGTCCTCGGCCAGCCGCTTGGCGGCGTCGGCCACGGTGTCACCGCTGGACAGGTGATCTGCGCCGCCGGACATGATGTCGCGTGCTGTCGTCATGGTTGCCTCCTTGGCCGAGTGGTTCGGTGGTGGCCGCGCTGCCCCTCAAGCTGAGCGCCGAACCCGGCCCTAGCCGCCCGGCACGGTCATTCGGCTGATCACCTGCTCGCCGTAGCGCTCGAGGGTTTCGACGGTGTGGGCCAAAGCGTCACCGGGCAGGCCAACCTGAACCCAGGTCACCCCGAGGGCAACTAAAGCCGCGAGCTGATCGAGGTGGGCGTCGGCGTCGAACCGGTCCGAACCGGGGTCGCCACCGGCCGGGCACGAAAAGCACACGTCGATGGTCTCGGGATCACGGCCCGCCGACTCGACGCGGGAACGGAGGTCGTCGAGGGCTGCCGCCAGATCGTCGATTGTTGCCAGCTCGACCGTACGAGCGGTGCGGGCCAGGGCCGCCGGCGCCGGGAAGGGCGCCCAGCCGTCACCCCGTTCGGCCACCCGTTGGCGAGCTCGGGTGCTGTTGCCGCCGATCCAGATGGGTGGGTGCGGCCGGCTGAGCGGCCGGGGGTGGGCGGTGACGCCGCGAGCGTGGAAGTGGCGTCCCTCGACCGTCACCTCGTCGCTGGTCCACACCGCCTTCACCACGTCGATCGCCTCGTCCAACAGCTCGTTGCGCTCGGCGTGGTCGACGCCGAGGGCGGCGAACTCGCCCTTCAGGTAGCCAGCCCCCACCGCCAAGGTGAACCGCCCACCGGAGAGGACGTCCAGGGTGGCCGCCGCCTTGGCTACCGCGAAGGGGTTCCGGTAGGTCAGCACCAGGATGTTGGGGATGAGCCGCAGGTGCTCGGTGGCCGCCGCCGAGAACGACAGGGCCACGAAGGGATCGAGGGCGTCGTGGCCGCCGCCGTCGAGCCACCGCTGCGGCGGCGCCGGGTGATCGGTGAAGCCGATGGCGTCGAACCCCGATCGCTCCGCCGCCGCTGCCACCCCGGCGATCGCCGGCCCGGTCACGAACTCCGGAGGGGCCGGATGGCTCAGGATCGGGTAGGTGATGGCGAACTTCATCCGCACATCTCTAATAGCGGGCTGGGGGCCGGGTGTGGCGTCGTCTTAGGCCGCCTCGCCGAATGCCGTCAGAGGCTGATCACCGGTTCATCGGAGAGCAGCGGGTCATCGATGTCCCACAACTCGTCGAAGTCGTCCATCAGCTGGATGAACCGCGACGACCACCGAGGCAGACGTTCGGTCAGGTTGCCCAGCAGGTAGGCCAGGCGGTCGAAGACATCGGTGCCGGGAACGATGGAAGCCATCAGCCCCCGGAACTTTCAGAGCAGCCCTCGGGGCTCCCGCTTATTGGGTCGACGATCTTGGACATCACTTTGCTGACTCCCTACCTGTGCGGGATGCAACCAACCGAGTCTTGATCGGATACTTCTGCAACCACTTGGCGAACAAGTGCAAACTATCCGGACAGCGCACCTTCTCAAACGAGGAACGGCCCCGCAGCCAAGAATGGCCCGTGTGGGTGATCCCTTCGGACCCGCGGGTGAACGGCGATCAGGCACCCACGGCCCCGCTCAACAATCCCGGCCTGTACGTTCCTGAAGGTGCCTGAGCCGGTCATCGCCTCGGTGACCGTGTCGGACCGGGGGCGGGTCGCCGCCCAAGCCGCCTTCGGGCTCTGCGCCGGGATCGACGCCCTGTGGCTGTTAGTCGGCCCGGTCGACGGCTGGTGGCGCTGGGGTGCCCTGGCGGTGGTGGTGGCGGTTCATCTGGCGTGCGTCGGGCTGCTGCGTCACGCCGCCGACGCCGTTGCCCCCCGGACCGTGCTCGTGGTGGTGGCGGCGTTGGCGGCTGTGGCGGTCGCTCTGCCGCCCCGGGCCTCGAAGGACGTGTTTCTCTACGCCATGGAGGGCCGGCTGCTGGGCGTCCACCACGTGAACCCATACACCCACGCACCGGTGGACTTCGCCTCCGATCCCATGTTCCTCCACGTCGCCCGGCAGTGGCGCACGACCATCGGCGCCTACGGCCCGGCCTTCCAGGCGCTGGCCGCCCTGGGTTCGCTGGGCTACGGCACGTCGGCACTGCTCGGGCGTCTCTACTTCCAGGTCCTGGCGGCGCTGGCCCTGCTCGGGTCGGTGATGGTCTTGCAACGCCGCCGGGTCGCCACGTGGCTGCTGGTCCTGGTGGGGCTGGCGCCGGCGGCGCTGGCGACGGTGAACGAGGCCCACATCGATGTGCTGGTGGCCTTTGGTCTGCTCGTCGGGGTCGTCATGGTGCTCGACGGCCGTTACCGCACCGCCGGCCTGGTCCTCGGCCTGGCCGTCCTGTTCAAGGTGAACGCCGCCCCTCCGGCCGTGGGTGTCGTTGTGGCCTTGCTGCTCGCCCGCCGCTGGATCAGCGCCCGCCGGACGGCGTTGGTGACGGTGGTCGTGGTGGTCGCCGGGTATGTGGCGTTCGGAGTCGTCGCCGCCCTGGGACCGCTGCGCCAGCAGTCGAAGTCCATCTCTCGGGGTTCGATCCCAGCCTGGCTCTCCATGGTTTCGGACCGGTTGGGTCGAGCTGCCCCGGCGGTGGCGACCAACCCGGGTCTGCGCTCAGCGTTGGCCGCCGCCATCGCCGCCGTCGCCCTGGCCGCATTGGTGCAACGTTGGCGGCGAAAGCCCGACGTCGCCGAGTTCGCCCTGGCCTTCGGGTTGATCTACATCCTCAGCGCCAACTACGTGCTCGGTTGGTACCCAGTGGCGCTGCTGCCCTTGCTGGGATTGGTCCGGCCCCGGCTGGCCGCCATCGGGTTGGCCACCGTCGTCGGGTTCCAAGCGCTGTACGCGGTGCCGGCGGCCGCCTTGAGCAAGGTGCCGCACTCCCTCGCTCCGGCCCGGATCGCACCGTTCGTCGCGCTTGCCCTACTGGTCCTGTTGGTCACGACCCGTCCGCCAACTCTTGGTTTGCAGCCTTCAAACTCGGTGTCACCGGCGTTACCCGGCGACGGGAAGCTCGAACCCCACGACCGCACCGCCGCCGGGGTGGTTCTCGGCCCAGACCCGGCCGCCGGGGCGCTCGACGATCTGGCGGACGATGGCCAACCCCAACCCTGAGCCCGGCTCGGTGCGGGCTTCGACAGCCCGGTAGAAGCGGTCGAAGACCAGCGGCCGGTCGACGTCGGCTATGCCTGGCCCCCGGTCGCGGACCTCGAGCCGGCCGCCGCTGACCGTCAGCTCGACCGGCGAGCCGGCAGGGCTGTACTTGAGGGCGTTGTCGATGAGGTTGGAGATGGCTCGCTCGATCATGTGGGGACGCACGGAGACCATCGCGTTGCCGCCATCGGCGTGGGGGGCAGTCGAGCCGTCGCGGTGACCGTCACTGCTCGCCCGCTCCGCCGGGCCGAGCGGTGAGCCTGCTCCTTGGCCAGCCCCGCCAGGTCGGCCAGCTCCTCAGGCTCATCGTCGCCGGTCCGGTCAGTCGCCAGTTCGACCAGCTCGGTGAGCAGGTTGGTGAGCTCGCCGACGTCGGTCTGCAATGCGTCCAGCACCTCCGTCCGGTCGCCGCTCGGCAGCTGGTCGAAGTGGTGGAGGTGCTCGAGGTTGGTGGTGAGGCTGGTCAACGGCGTGCGCATCTCGTGGCTGGCGTCGTCCACCAGGCGCTGCTGCTGGTCGCGTGATCGCCGCAGCGCCTGGACCATGGCGGTGAAGCTGGCGGCCAGGCTGCCCACCTCACCGGCGCCGCCGGAAGGGATGTCGGTGGACAGGTCCTGGGTGTCGGCGATGACCTCGGCGGTGTCGCGGAGGCCGACGATCGGCCGCGAGATCCGTCGGGCTAGCAGCCATCCGCCGATCGACGCCAGGGCCACCCCGATCAAGGTGATGAGGCCCAGCTTCAGCCGCAACGAGGACAGCACGTCGCGGGACTCGCTGAGGTCGCGAGCCATCTGGATGACGCCTCCACCGGGCCAAGCGGCACTGACCACCCGGTACGAATGTCCGTTCACCGACACGGTCCGAAGCTCGTGGCCGCCCGCACCGGGCATGTCGCCATGCGCCGGTGAGGGCAACTTCGGCGCCCCGGCCAGGCACAGGGTGACCGTGCCCGAGGAAGAGACCAACTGGGCGGCGGACGCTGGTTGCAGCGCACCAGGGTCGGGGCAGTCGTCTGCCGAGCGACTGCCGTCCGGCCCCGGGCCCCGCCCACCGTCGGGCCGACCGCCGGGGCTGGAGCCCGAGCTCCTGGTCAGGGCGTCGACCCGCGACACCAGCGACTCATCGACGCTCGAATCGAGCCGCCGGGCCGTCGTCACATAGGCACCGGTGGCGGCCGCCGAACCGACGAACCCGGCGATCAAGGCCAGCGCCAGCGCGATCTGCCACCGCAGGGTCACTGCTTGCGCACCACGTACCCGACGCCGCGGACGGTGTGCACGACCCGCTCTTCGCCGCCCGCTTCGGTCTTCTGGCGGAAGTAGCCCACATACACGTCCAACGAGCGCGACGTGGTCTCGAAGTCGTACCCCCAGATCTCGCTGTAGATGGTGTCGCGCGAGAGCACCAGCCCGACGTTGAACAGCAGCAACTCGAGCAGGTCGAACTCTGTCTTGGTGAGATCGAGGGGCCGGTCACCCCGCCACGCCAGGCGCGCCGACGGGTCGAGCCGCACGTCACCGACCTCCAGCACCTCGCTGACCCCCGAAACGCTGGTGCGCCGCAGCAGCGCCCGCAGCCGGGCCGCCAGCTCGGCCATGGCGTAGGGCTTGACCAGGTAGTCGTCGGCCCCGGCGTCGAGCCCGGCCACGCGGTCGCCGACCTCGTGGCGCGCCGTCAACATCAGGATCGGCAGGTCCGGGTGCGAGGTCCGCAGGTTCCGGCAGGCCGACAGACCGTCGAGGTTCGGCATCATCACGTCTAGGACCACCAGATCGGGACGGGCGCGACTGGCCGCCTCGAGCGCCAGCACCCCGTCGGTAACCGCCTCCACGTCGTAGCCCTCGAAGCGCAGGCCCCGGACCAGGGACTCGCGCACGCCTCGGTCGTCCTCGGCCACCAGTATCCGAGCGGGGGCGGCATCGGACATGGGTCGGAAGCGTAGGGATCGATCGTGAGAGCGGCGTAAGAGCCGTCATCAACGCTCTTACCAAGTTCTTGCTCGGCCCTGCGCCCTGCCTTACCGAGTGCACCGAGTGTGGTGTTCGTCCCAACCGGGACACCAGAAACCATCCAGTCATACCTGACAAGGAGCATCATGAACCCCATCCGCAAAGCCCTGATCGCCGGGGCCCTCGCCGCCACCACCTTCGGCGGCGGCGTCCTGGGCGCCACCCTGGTGAACGGCACTGCCACCGCCCAGACCACCCCGTCCACCACCGCTCCGGCCGCGTCCTCCGACCGCGGGTCCGCCACCGCGCCCGATGCGGGCCACCGTGGCCCCGGTGGACCGCACTCGGCCAACGGGATCACCGAAGCGGTGCTCACCGGCGACACCGCCACCCAGGTGAAGGCCGCCGTTGACAAGGCCCTGCCGGGATCGACGATCGAGCGCATGGAGACCGACGCCGAAGGCGCCAAGTACGAGGCCCACGTGACCAAGTCCGACGGCAGTGACGTCACCGTCAAGCTGGATGCGAACTTCAACGTGACCGGCACCGTCAACGGCCACGGCTGACCAGTCCCGAGCAAGCCAGCTCGGAGGGGGACGTGAGAGCGTCCCCCTCCGGCGCGTCCGAACACAGACCGCTAAGGACCTGCGCGGATAGGTCGCCCGTTCAGCGCCGGATATTGATTTCGCCAAGCTGCGCTTGGCGAACGAGCCGCTGTGCTCTTGGGTCGCCTCGCCTATCGGCTCGGCTCCTAAGGGCGCTCAATTGCGCTCGTGGGCACCGTCTGAACCAACATGGCCGGCCCCGGACACGAGCGAAGGCTGGGAACCGTGGCCGTCACCTGCGACCGGGGATTGATCTCCGTCGTGCCCATCGGCGGGGCCGCCTGCGACCTGGGTCTGGTCGACCGGCTGCTGCAGTTGCACCTGGCCGCCGGCCGGCTGGGGTGGTCCGTGGAGTTGACCGCCGCCAGCGCCGAGCTACGGGAGCTGCTGGCCCTGTTGGGGCTGGACGGGGTGCTAGCTCTCGATGCGGGCCGGGAGGCCGAAGACGGCGAACAGCTCGGGGTCGAGGAAGTTCACGATGCCGGAGATGACCCCGCCTGAAATCTCGATCACCTGGAGGGCAAACGGTTCGTGCAGGCCGGGCCGGATCAGGTGGTAGCTGCCAAAGGCGGGGCTGCCGTTGGCCCACGTGGGCAGCAGGCGCGACCCCTTGCAGCCGCTGCCCTGGCCCAGCAGCCAGCCGGCGACCTCGTCGGGACCCTGGAGCCACATGTCGAAGGGCGGCATCGAGAACTCGACATCGGCCCGCAGCAGCTTCACCAGCGAGCTGATGTCGTACCGCTCGAAGGCGTCGACGTAACGGGCCAGAAGGGCCCGCTGCTCCGGGTCGCCGGCGGTGGGATCGAGATCGGTGAGATCGCAGGTGGCCAGCGTGGCCCGCGCCCGCTGCAGGGCGCTGTTGACCGAGGCGACGGAGGTGTCGAGCAGCTCGGCCACCTCCGCAGCCGGCCAGCGCAGCACCTCGCGCAGGATCAACACCGCCCGCTGGCGGGCCGGCAGGTGCTGCAGCGCCGCCACAAAGGCCAGGCGCACGGTCTCGCGTTGGGCGGCGATCTCGGCGGGGTCACCGTTCTCGGGCAGCACCTTGGCGTCGGCTATGGGCTGGACCCAGGCGCTGTCGGGAAGCGTTTGCGGCAGCGGCGCTTGGGCGGATACCGACGGGCCCATGTCCATGGCCCGGGCCCGTCGCTGGGGCATGCGCAGCATGTCGACGCATATGTTGGTGGCGATCCGGTACAGCCACGAGCGGATCGAGGATCGCCCCTCGAAGCTGTCAATGGCCTTCCAGGCCCGCACAAAGGTGTCCTGCACCGCATCCTCGGCTTCGGAGCCGGAACCGAGCATGCGGTAGCAGTACCCGGTGAGCTCCCGGCGGTACTGCTGCATCGCCGCATCCAGGTCCGTCTCGGCTTCAGCTGAGGGCAAGGACATGGGGCGCGATAGTAACGGGATCGAGCCCGACGGCGTCATGGAGACCAGACGATCGGTTCCGCGCCATACTTCAGTCCCGCGTGACTCCCCCGCGCCAACGGAAGCCAAACAACATGACTAGTCAATTCGGAATGATTCGCCGCGGCGGGGGGTTCAGATCACCGTGAACCACGACGCCGCCGGCCAGTACCTCAACGAAATCGGGCTCGTACCCCTCCTCAATGCCGGCGAGGAGCAGGAGCTCTCCCGCTTGGTGGAGCTGGGGACGGCGGCCCGGGAGCGGCTGGCCGCCGGGGAGGACACGCCCGAGCTGCGGCGGGCCGAGCACCTGGGTGCCAAGGCCAAGGACCGGTTCATCCGTTCCAACCTGCGCCTGGTGGTGAGCGTGGCCCGCCGGTACCCGCTGCCCACCGGCATGGACCTGCTGGACCTGGTGCAGGAGGGGAACCTCGGGCTGGAGCACGCGGTGGACAAGTTCGACTGGCGCAAGGGCTTCAAGTTCTCGACCTACGCCACCTTCTGGATCCGCCAGGCCATCGGCCGGGCGCTCGACCAGAAGGGCAGTCTCATCCGCATCCCCGGCGACCGCTCGGCCAGCCTGCGGGCGTCGCTGCGGGAGAAGGCGACGACCGGCGGCGAGCTCGACGCCGAGCACTCCCGGCTGCACCGCCTCACCCGGCCCGCTTCGCTCGACCGTCCCGTCGGCAGCGACGACGAGAGCGAGCTGATGGATCTGCTTCCCAGCGATCAGGCCACGCCCGAGAACCTGCTGGTCGCCGACGAGGACAACGCCGCCGTCAACGGCCTGCTCGCCAACCTCGACCCCCGCGCCCGTCACGCTGTCGAGCAACGCTTCGGCTTCAACGATGGACGCAAACGACCGTTCCGCGAGGTTGGCGAGGAGCTGGGCATCACCGCCGAAGCCGCCCGCCGCCTGGTCAAGCGCAGCGTCGACAAGATCCGCGTTTTGGCCGAGCAACACCCCAGCCTGGCCTAGGCGGCGTCGAGTCCGGGCGGAGCTGCGGGGAGCAGGGAGAGCGGGGCAACGCCTACTGTCGCCGGCGGAGCAACACATGAGCCTTGGAACAGGAGCCCTGATGCCCGGAACCGTCCCACTGGTCGACTATCTGGTCCTCGGCGACGAACCCCACCTGGTGGCCCAGGAGTGCGTGGCTTGCGGTGCCCGGTTCTTCGACCGGCGCAATGCCTGCGCCGCCTGCTTCGGCGAGGAGTTCCGGCCCGTCGACGTGGCCACCGATGGCGAGCTCCGGTCTTTCACCATCGTGGCCTTTGCTGCACCGGGGGTGCCGGTGCCGTTCGTGGCCGGCGTGGTCGACTGCGATGGCACCAGCGTGCGCGGCAACGTGGTCAACGTCGAACCCGACCCCGACCACGTCACCTTGGGCATGAAGGTGAAGTTGACCACCTTCCCCATCGGGACCGACTCGGCCGGCACCGATGCCATCGGCTTCGGTTTCGAGCCGGCGTGAGCTTTGACCAACCCACCGCCTGACACCACTGAGCTGACCAACAGGGAGCGACATCGATGAGCGAAGACGTTTGGATCCTCGGGATCACCATGACCCAGTTCGGCAAGCAGCCGGATCTCGACACCGTCGACTTGGCCGCCGAGGCGACCCAGGGCGCCCTGGCCGACGCCGGGGTGACCATGGCCGACATCGGGGTGCTGGCCGCCGGCAACCTCATGAACGCCGGCGCCGGCATCGGCCAGCAGCTCCAGAAGCAGGTCGGCCAGACCGGGATCCCCGTCTACAACGTGGCCAACGCCTGCGCCACCGGCGCCACCGCCCTGCGCACCGCCATCATGTCGGTCAAGGCCGGCGAGTGTGATTACGGGCTGGCGGTCGGAGTCGAGAAGCTGTCCGGCGCCGGCCTGCTCGGCGGCGGCGGGCCATCCAAGTCCGACGACGACACCTACGAACCTCACGGGCGCTATGGGGCGGTGGCCCCGCTCGACGGGCGCGTGGGCACGGCCACCATGCCCGGCGTGTTCGCCCAGATCGGCATGGAGTACGGGCACCGCTACGGGGGGACCAGCTTCGAGCTGTTCGCCCGCATCAGCGAGAAGAACCACGCCCACTCCACCTTGAACCCGCTGGCCGCCTACTCCAAGAAGATGAGCCTCGAGCAGATCATGGGTGACGTCATGATCGCCTACCCCAACACCCGGCCCATGTGCTCGGCCAACTGCGACGGCGCCGCCGCCGCGGTGGTGGTCAGCGACAGCGTGCTCAAGACCCTGTCCAACGAGCAGCAGCGGCGGGCGGTGAAGGTGTCGGCGTCGGTGCTGACCAGCGACCCGTGGCAGGAGTCGTGCCAGGTGCTGCCCGACGTCAACACGTTGACCCGCAACGCCGCCACCCAGGCCTACGAGCAGGCCGGCATCGGCCCTGAGGACTTGGACCTGGTCGAGCTCCACGACTGCTTCGCCACCGCCGAACTGGTCCACTACGACAACCTCATGCTGTGCGAGCAGGGCGGCGCCGTCGACCACTTCGAGTCGGGCAAGACCTGGCGCGACGGCGCCCAGCCGGTCAACGTGTCCGGCGGCCTCGAGAGCAAGGGCCACCCCATCGCCGCCACCGGCATCGCCAACATCTGGGAGGTCTGCCACCACCTGCGGGGCGAGGCCGGCGATCGCCAGATCGAAGGGGCGAAGGTCGGCCTGGCCCACGTGATCGGCCTCGGCTCAGCTTGCGGCGTCCACATCCTGGAGAAAGCCGCCGCCTAGGACCTGCGCAGATCGTCGCCCGTTTCAGCGCCGGCGTTGATTCGCCAAGCTGCGCTTGGCGAACGAGCCGCTGTGCTCTTGGGTCGCCTCGCCTAGCGGCTCGGCTCCTTAGACCAGCCCGTTGGCGCCGGCATGGGGCCGGTGCCACGGCTGCAAAGGTGGGGTGGTGACGTGGCTGCAGGCGGTGCTGGTGGTGGCCGCCGGCATGGGAGCGGGATGCGTCAACACCATCGTCGGTTCCGGCAGCCTCATCAGCTTCCCGACCCTGCTGGCCGTCGGGTTGCCGTCGGTGACCGCCAACGTGTCCAACAACATCGGTCTGGTGCCGGGCGTGGCCAGCGGCGTATACGGCTACCGCCGAGAGCTGCAGGGCCAGGGCCGGCGGACCCGGACCCTGGCGACGGCGTCGGGGCTCGGGGGCCTGACCGGAGCCACCCTGCTGCTCACCCTGCCCGAAGGCGTGTTCGACTCGGTGGTGCCGCTGCTGATCCTGCTGGCGGTGGCCCTCATGGCCGCCCAGCCCCGGCTGTCGAAATGGGTAGCCAGCCGGCGGTCCGAAGGAGCCCGCGACGTGGGCGCTGCTCCCCTGGCGATCGGGTACTTGACCGGCGTGTACGGCGGGTACTTCGGGGCCGCCCAGGGGGTGATCCTGCTGGCCATGCTGGCGGTGTTCGTGCCCGATCACCTGCAACGCTCGAACGCCCTGAAGAACGTGCTGGCCGGGACGGTCAACGGGGTGGCCGCCGTCATCTTCATCGTGTTCGCCCACGTCGACTGGCAAGCAGCCGGTCTCATCGCCGTGGGTGCCATCGCCGGCGGCGCCATAGGGGCGCGCTACGGCCGGCGGATCCCGCCCCAGGTGCTCCGGGTCCTGGTGATCGTCCTCGGCACCGGCGTCGCCATCCGCCTCCTACTGGCCTGACCGCCACCGTCGCCGAACTGGTCGTGCTCTCGCCGGCTACTCGCTGGTGGGGCCGGCGAAGCGGGGGGCGCGCTTCTCGGTGTGGCTGGCGAGGCCCTCCCGCGCGTCGGGGCCGCCGAAGCCGTAGAACTCGTAGGCCAGTGAGGCGTCGAGGATGGCGGAGTTGGCCCGGTACCAGTGGTTCAAGGTGTGCTTGGTCCAGCGGATGGCCAACTGGGCGCCGCCGGCCAGCTGCTCGGCCACCGTCAAGGCACGGTCCTGCACCTGCTCGTCGTCGACGCAGAGCGACACCAGCCCGATGCGTTCGGCCTCCTCACCGGAGAGGATGTCGCACGTGAGCAGGTAGTACTTGGCCTTGGCCATGCCGCACAGCAACGGCCAGCAGATGGCGGCGTGGTCGCCGGCGGCCACGCCTAGCCGGGTGTGGCCGTCGATGATCCGGGCGTTGCGGCCGGCGATGGAGATGTCGGCCAGGATGCCGGCGCACAGGCCGGCGCCGACCGCCGGTCCGTGGATGGCCGACACGATCGGCTTCGAGCAGTTGATGACGTTCAACACCAGGTCCCGCGCCTCGCGAAGCACCCGGGTGCGCACGGCGTAGTCGTCCATGAGCGAGTCGAGCAGCTCGAAGCTGCCGCCGGCGGAGAAGGCTCGGCCGGCGCCCTGCAGCACGGCCACGTTGGTGTCGGGGTCGCGGTCGACCGCCATCCACACGTCGGCCAGCTGGCGGTGCAGGGCGTGATCCACGGCGTTGAGGCCCGGCGCGTCCATGGTGATGCGCAGCACACCATCGGCGGGTCGATCGAAGTTCAGGTCGCCGAAGGGCTCGTAGGGATCGGTCATGGCCCGGTGCCTACCAGCACCGGGCTGAGCGAGTCCATCGTCTGGCGCGTCCCTACTCTCGGGACGCCGCCGTCAGCGGGTCAGTTGCCGGCGACCGCCTTGATGATGGTGGCACAGAAGGCATCGAGGTCGTCGGGGCTGCGGCTGGTGATGAGGTTGCCGTCGACCGCCACCTCCTCGTCCACCACCTCGGCACCGGCGTTGCGGAGGTCGGTGCGGATGCTGGGGTACGACGTCACCCGGCGGCCCCGCACGGCGCCGGCCTCGACCAGCGACCAGGGCCCGTGGCAGATGGCGGCCACCGGCTTTCCGGACTCCACAAAGGCGCCCACAAAGGCCACGGCGTCGTCGTCGGCCCGCAGGTTGTCGGGGTTGACGGTGCCGCCGGGCAGGACGAGGGCGTCGAAGTCGTCGACCGAGGCCTTGCCCACGGTCAGGTCCACCGGAAACTTGTCGCCGGGGTCGATGTCATGGTTCATGGCCTGTATCTGCCCGTCCTCCAGCGACACCAGCGTGGTCGACGCGCCGGCGTTCTGAAGCGCTGAGCGGGGCTGTTCCAGCTCCACCTGCTCCACCCCGTCGGCCGCCAGGATCGCCACCCGCTTTCCTTGCAAGTCTCCGGCCATGTTCCGTCTCCTCGATCGTCGGCCTCCCTCGCCTACCCTTGGACTGGTTGCACAAATGGACCACTCGCTGATCTAGCCGGCCTGTTCTCACCGGGCGAATCTGTTGCAAGAAAGCTGCAATCGATGTCAGGACCCGCCACGACGTGCTCCATCTGCGGTTGGACCTGAACGACTACGGCCGTTCACCGGAGGTTGTCGACGATGACGTCGGCGTTGTGGCGCTCCATCTTCAGGTAGGTGTCGCCGGCCGAGCCGGGCGGGCCGAGGGTGTCGCCGTAGAGGGAGTCGGAGCCGGCCACCACCCTGACATTGGCCTCGCGGCCGATGGCGGCGGCGGTCTTGGGCGGTAGCGAGCTCTCCGAGAAGACCGCCTTGGTCCCGGTGGCCTTGATCTTGGTCACCAGATCCGACACGTCGGTGCCGGACAGCTGGGCCGAGGTGTCGAAGCTGGGGATGATCGACCCTTCGAACTCCAGGCCGTAGCGCCGCACGAAGTAGCCGAAAGCGTCGTGGTTCGTCACCAGCTTCTTGTTGGACAGGGAACCGACCCCGGTCGCGATGTACCGGTCGAGTTGTAAGAGCTTCGCCCGGTAAGCGTCGAGGTTGCGCTGGTAGTCGGCTCGGTGCGCGGGGTCGGCCTTGACCAGGGCGCGCTCGATGTTGTTGACCATGATTTCGGCGTTGCGGGGGTCGTGCCAGATGTGGGGGTCACCGACCTTGCTCTCGCTGCCCGTGCCGCGACGGATGGCCACGCCGCGGCTGGCGTCGACGACCTGGCCGCTGGGGTCGGCCGCCTTGATGGTGTCGTCGAACCACTTATCGAGGCCCACGCCATTCTTGACGATGACCTTGGCGGTGCTGATCTCGTCCAGGTCGGCGGGGGATGGCTCGTAATCGTGGGGGTCGACGTTGGCCTTGAGGAGGCCGTGCACCGCCACGTGGTCGCCGCCGATGACCTTGGCGAAGTCGGTGAGCTGGGTGGTGGTGGTGGCGACATCGACCTTACCGGCGGACGCGGTGTCGGCCGAAGGAGAGCAACCGCAGGCAGTCAGCGCGCCCAGAGCGACCAACACCAAAGCGGAGACGTATCGGCGGCGGGAGGCCATGTGAGAACGATAACAGTTATCATTGTGAGGAGAGCCGATCGCGGCGATGCCCCGGCGCCCGGAAGGACCGCCCTGTCAGGCTCCGACCAAATCGAAGCCGGCTGACGCCAGGAGCTCTTCGCTCACGTCCCACAGCTTGGCCGCGGCTTGGTCGTTGCGGGCGGCCAGACTCATGATTCCTGGGCGCCGGCGGGCCCAGTAACCGTCGGTCTTGCCGGCCACGTTGGGCGACGACGCCAGGTAGATCGACGTGCGGGCGCCGGCGGCCGGGCTGATCTCGAACGGGCGGACCAGCTTGTTCATCTGGCCCATGAGACCGGTCATGTCGCCGTCCATGCCGAACCCGCTGCGCACCGGACCGGGGTGCACGGCATTGGCCGTCAGCTCATCGGCCTCGTACCGGGAAGCCAGGGCCCGGGTGAACAGGATGTTGGCCAGCTTGGACTGGGAGTAGGCGCCCATGGCGGTGTAGCCGCGTTCGAGCTGCAGGTCGTCCCAGTTCATGCCGGTGACGGCGGCGTGATGACCGACCGAGCTCAAGTTCACGACCCGCGCCGGCGCCGAGGAGACCAGCCGGTCCAGCAGCAGGTTGGTCAAGTAGAAGGGTCCGAGGTGGTTCACGCCGAAGGTCTGCTCGAACCCCTGGGCGGTGGTGTGGCGCTCTGACCAAATGCCTCCGGCGTTGTTCACCAGGACGTCGAGGCTGCCCCAGCGGTCGAGCAGCGTCTCGGCGCAGGACTTCACCGATTCCAGGTCCGCCAGATCGAGCGCGACCACGTGCACGTCGCTGCTCTTGGAGCGGGACCGCACCTCGTCGGCGGCGGTTTCGGCCTTGCCCAGGTTGCGGCACGCCAGCACCGTGGTGGCACCTTGCTCGGCCAAGGCGACCGCCGTCTCCAACCCGATCCCGACGTTGGCGCCGGTGATCACCACGACCTTGCCGTCCATGCGTGAGCTCATGCGGTCACGGTAGAGGCTGGCCGTTCCGTCGCGGCGGCCGGCCAAAGCTGGAAGGCTCGCCGTCATGGACAAAGCGATCTCCCGCAAGATGTTGCGGACCATGGAGCCGTACCACGGGATGATCTACTTCGTCCCCGAGGCTCGGCAGCGCTACGAGGCGCTTGGTCTGCGGGGCCGGCGCATGGGCTACTTCGCGTCGCGCGCCGCCGCCCTCGGGCCGGTCAGCGCCGAGGTGGTCATCGCCACGTTCTTCAACTTCCATCCCGGTCTGGTGCGGCGCGCCATACCCGAAGCGTGGTCACTCACCACGCCGGCGGCGCTGCTCGACGCTCGCCTGCTGGCGGCCGACGAGGTCCTGCGGCGCGTGTTGGGCGACGCCGTCGATGGCCCCGCGGTGGCCGAGGCGGCGGCGCTGGCCACCGTGGCCACCGGCGGCTGCCACCTTGAAGGGCGCCCCCTGTACGCCGCCCATGCCGCGCTGGGTTGGCCCGACGAGCCGCACCTGGCCCTCTGGTGGGCGCAGACGCTGCTGCGCGAGTTCCGCGGCGACGGCCACATCGCCGCGCTGGTGTGCGAAGGGATCACCGGCTGCGAGGCCTTGGTCTTGCACGAGGCCAGCGGTGCCGACAGCTTGGCGCCGGGCACGCTGCAGGCCAGCCGGGCCTGGCCCGACGACGAGTGGGAGGCGGCGCAAGCCAGCCTTCGTGACAAGGGCTGCCTAGACGACGGCAACGCCATGACTGACGCCGGCCGGGCTGTGCGTCAACGGGTCGAGGACACCACCGATGAGCTGGCTCTGGTCTGCTGGGAGCGGCTTGGCGACGCCAAGTCCCAACGCCTGCGCGAGCTCGTCCGCCCCTTCAGCCGCGCCATTTCCGAGCAGGCGTTCACCGTCGAGAACATGACCAGCGCCCTCGACCTGCCTCCCGAAGTTGCCGGTCGAGGATGACGGTCCTATACGGCCAGCAGGTCCCGGTAGGCGGAATGGTCGTCGATGAACTTGGCCACGAAAGAGCACTGCGGCACCACTGACAGGCCGGTAACCCTGGTGGCGTCCAGGGCGACGCGCACCAGCTCGCCTCCCACCCCTTGCCCGCCAAAGGCCGGGTCGACCTCGGTGTGGGTGAAGACCCTGGTCCCGGCCTGATCCCGATACTCCGACAACCCGGCGGGCTGTCCGCCCACCGAGATCACGAAGCGATCGTGGTCGGGCTCCGCCCTGACATCCAGCTTCTCTGCTGCTGCGGTCATGACACCACCTCCGTTCCCGAAACCGTACGCCCTGTTACTGGTCCCACTCGGCTACGCCTCGCCGGGCCTGCCTTCGGCGTGCGAGCCAGCCCGGTTGCGCGGCTGCGCCTGGCGGCTGCGCCGCGTCGCCACTCGGTTACGCCTCGCCGGGCCTGCCTTCGGCGTGTGAGCGAGCCCGGTTGCGCGGCTGCGCCTGGCGGCTGCGCCGCGTCGCCTCCGACGGCCGATCTGCAACACTCTGCTCGAAACTGGGGTCTGGGGGGATCGGAGCCAGATGGGGACAGCACAGGTTGATCGGCCGTACGGGAGGCGCGCCATCGCCGCCTGGTCCGATACGGCCGGGCTCGGCCGGCGGGTGCTCACCATCCTGGGGCCGCCGGCGCTGATCCTGCTGGCCCAGGCGCTGTTCTTCCCGGCGCCAGCGGCCATCTGGGTCCTGGGGGCCGAGTTGGGTCTGCTCACCGCGCTGGTGGCACTGGGCATGGCCCTGGTGTACCGGGCCAGCCGCATCCTGAACTTCGCTCAGGCCGACCTAGGTACCGCGCCGGTCGTGCTGGCCATCACGTTGATCTCGACCTCGGGCTGGAACTACTACCTCGGGTTCGGGATCGGACTGGTGGCGGCGCTGGCGGTCGGCGCGCTGGTCGAGGTGCTCATCATCCGTCGGTTCTTCCGGGCGCCCCGGCTGATCCTGACCGTCGCCACCATCGGGGTCTCCCAGCTGTTCACGGTCATCGGCCTGCTGCTCTTCCGCCAGCGCCAAGTCAATGCCGGCACCGGGGAGGGCAGCCAGAACGCCCTGGCCAACCTGAGCGTGAAGGCGCCGTTCAAGCTCGACTTCACCCTCGGCCCCCGCCTGTTCACCGCCAACGACGTGATCGCCATGGTGGTCGCCCCGCTGCTGGTCATCGCGCTGGCCGTCTTCTTGCGTCGAACGATCGTCGGCGTCGCCTTGCGGGCGGCGGCCGAGCGGGCCGACCGGGCCTCGCTGCTGGGCATCCCGGTCAAGCGGTTGCAGATGTTGGTGTGGTCGTTGGCGGCGGCCATGAGCTTCGTGGGGCTGTTCCTGCGGGCCGGGATCGTGGGGCTGCCGGCGGTGAGCACGGCCAGCATCGCCGCGCTGGCGTCGGCGCTGACGGCGCTCATGGTGGGCCGGCTCACAAACCTGCCGGCCATCACCGCGGCGGCGGTCGCCCTGGGCGTACTCGAGCAGGGTGTCCTCTGGAACAACGGCAACAACGTCAACATCGTGTACCCGGTCCAGGGGTTGGTGATCGTGCTGGCTCTGGTGTTGCGACGTGTCGGCGCCAGCCGGGCCGAGCAGGACACCCTGGCCAGCTGGCAGTCGGCCGACGAGGTGCGGACCGTGCCTGCCGAGCTGCGGCGCCTGCCCGAAGTGGTCGCCGCCAAGTGGGGCGGTGCCGGCCTGCTGCTGGCCGCCGCCCTGATCGCTCCGCACGTCCTCAGCGTGGCCAACCAGTTCAAGGCGTCGAACCTGCTGGTGTTCGGCCTGATCGGCGTTTCTATCGTGGTGCTCACCGGGTGGGCGGGGCAGGTGTCGCTGGGCCAGATGTCCTTCGCCGCCGTTGGCGCCGCCCTCTCGGCGGTGGCCACCGCGACCTGGCATCTCGACCTAAGCCTGACCCTCCTGCTGGCCGGCGTCGGCGGGGCTGCCGCCGCCACGTTGGTGGGTCTGCCGGCGCTCCGGCTGCGCGGTCTGTTCTTGGCGGTGACCACCCTCGGCTTTGCGCTGGCCACGTCCAGCTACCTGCTCAGCACCGACCAGGCGTCGTGGATACCGGCCCGGCGCTTCGACCCACCCCCGCTGTTCCACCACTTCAACCTCGGGTCCCAGATCAGCCGCTACTACGTGTGCCTCGGGTGCCTGCTGCTCGGCCTGTTGGGGCTGCGGGGCCTGCGGCGCAGCCGGACCGGCCGGGTGCTGCTGGCCGTCCGCGAGAACGAGCGGGGCACGCAGGCCTACGGCGTCGGCGTGCTCCAGGCCAAGCTCACCGCTTTTGCCGTTTCGGGGTTCCTGGCGGCCGTGGCCGGCGCCTTGCTGGCCCAGGTCTACGGCCAGTACATCGACCAGAGCTTCACTCCCGCCGAGAGCTTCGCCGCCTTCACGTCCGCCGTGGTCGGCGGCGTGGGATCGCTGGCTGGCGGCCTGCTCGGCGCCCTGTTCCTCAACGGGGGCAAGTGGTTGATCCCGAGTGACTCGAACCTGGCCCTGCTGCCCACCGCCCTGGGCGTGCTGGTGGTGCTGCTGATCATCCCCGGTGGCCTCGCCCGGGTGGTCTACCGGCTCCGCGACCGCCTGCTGCGGGCCGTCGCCACCCGCCGTGGCATCAGGGTCCCCAGCTTGCTCGCCGATACGGCCGCCGACGTTACGCCGCTGGGTCCAGTCGGGCTGGCGTCGGGAGCGCCAGCGAGCAGCCGCCATGACGCGGTGCCGGAGTCTCCGAGGGCCCCAACCGGGCCGGCGTCGGGAGCGCTAGCGAGCAGCCGGCAAGCGAGCGTCGCAGGTGCTCGCCATGACACGGGAGCGCCAGCGAGCAGCCGGCCAGCGAGCGCCGCAGGTGCTCGCCATGACGCGGTTCCGGAGTATTCGTCCGGTCCAGCCGGGCCGGCGTCGGGAGCGCCAGCGAGCAGCCGGCAAGCGAGCGCCGCAGGTGCTCGCCATGAAACGGACGCTTCATTGCTGGCCGTGAGGGACCTGGACGTCTCCTACGGCGACGTCCAGGTGCTGTTCGGCGTTGACATGAACGTGGGGGAGGGGGAGGTGATCGCCCTGCTCGGCACCAACGGCGCCGGCAAGTCGACGCTGCTGAAGGCCATCAGCGGCCTGGTGCCCGCCTCCTCGGGGTCGGTGCACTTCGACGGGAACGACATCACCAAGTTGCCAGCCGAGAAGGTGGCGGCCTTACACCTCTCCCAGATGCCCGGCGGCCAAGGCGTGTTCCCCTCGCTGACGGTGGCCGAGAACCTGCGGGTGGCCGGCTGGTTGCAGCGCCGCGACCTCGACCGCCAGCGCGAGCAGGTCGGCCGCATCGTCGAGCTGTTCCCGGTTCTCGGTGACCGATTGGAGCATCCCGCCGCCAACCTCTCCGGCGGCCAGCAGCAGATGCTGGCGCTGGCCATGGCCTTTCTCGGCGAGCCCCGCCTGCTGGCCATCGACGAGCTGTCCCTGGGCCTGGCCCCCACCATCGTGGAGCAACTGCTCGACGTCGTCCGGTCGCTGGCGGCGCAGGGAACCACCGTGGTGCTGGTCGAGCAATCGGTGAACGTGGCGCTGGCTGTGGCCGAGACCGCTTACTTCATGGAGAAGGGCCAGATCCGGTTCCACGGCCCGACCAGCGAGCTGCTCGACCGGCCCGATGTGCTGCGCTCGGTGTTCCTCGAAGGTGCCGCCGCCGGCATGGCCGTCCGCGACGCCGGCGCCGACGGTCCGGCCACGCCCACGCCGCCGGTCGTTCCTGCCACCGCGGCGGCCCCAGCCACGGCCACCGCGTCGACCGCGTCGAACCAACGGGCTGTGAGCGTCGGCGCCACCGACGGCCACCGTACGAACGGGGCGGCGCCGGCCTTGGCCGTGTCGGGCCTGTCCGTGCACTTCGGTGGCATCCGGGCAGTGAGCGACGTCGACCTGCGGGTCGCTCCCCGCGAGATCGTCGGCGTCATCGGACCCAACGGCGCCGGCAAGACCACGCTGTTCGACCTGATCTCGGGGTTCACGTCGGCCGATGCCGGCCGGGTGGAGCTGGGCGGCGTCGACGTGTCGGGTCGTTCGGCTCCCGCCCGGGCCCGCCTCGGGTTGGGTCGGTCGTTCCAGGACGCTCGGCTGTTCCCGTCGCTCACCGTCGAAGAAGCGCTGGCGGTGGCCATGGAGCGGTGGCTCGACGTGCGTGACCCGTTCAACGCCATGCTGCGCCTGCCCATCCAGCAGGAGGCCGAAGCGGCCACCTGGGAACGGGTCGGTGAGTTGCTCGACCTCATGGGCATCGAGGACTTCCGCACCAAGTTCGTGGCCGAGCTATCCACCGGCTCACGCCGGGTGGTCGACCTGGCCTGCGTCATCGCCCACCGGCCGTCGGTGGTGCTCTTGGACGAGCCCAGCTCGGGCATCGCCCAGCGCGAGGCCGAGGCACTGGCCCCGTTGCTCGAACGCATTCGTGACAGCCTCGGCGCCAGCCTGGTCGTCATCGAGCACGACATCGCCCTCGTGACCTCGGCGGCCGACCGCCTGGTGGCCATGGACCAGGGCCAGGTCGTGGCCGACGGGCTGCCCGGCGAGGTGCTGCACCACCCGGAGGTGGTCGCGTCTTACCTGGGCGTCGGCTCCACCGCAACGGCCCGCTCGGGACCCGCCGTCTCCCCGTCCGACCCACCAGCTCGCCCGGCCCAGCCGGCCGGGCCCGCAGAGAGGTGACCGATGCCTGAACCCGAAGGACCACCGCCACCCACCGCTACTCGGCCGCGTTCGGGCAATCTTCGCCGTTACGGGCCGGTGGTCGGCGTGGTCGCGGTACTGGCGCTGGTGGCCGGGTTCGCCTCGGTGGGTGCCCGCGATGACGCCTCCCACACCGGTGACGGCGCCGCCATCACCGGCGTCAGCACGGACGCGGCCAAGGACATCCCCGTCACCTACAACCAGGCCCTGGCCCGGGCTCAGGTCGACAAGTACGACTTCGGCGACAAGTGCGACCAGCGCATCGGGCGCATCAAGGTCCAGAGCATCTACGCCCCGCCCTGCCTGGCCGCCACCAGCAACAAGGGTGTTGGCCAGGCCACCAGCCCCGGTGTCACCGCCACCACCATCAAGATCGTGTACTACATCCCGGCGCCCGGCGGGATCACCGATTCGCTAAACGCCTTCCTCGATCCCCAGCCCCAACGCGACCAGACCTTCAAGGACTTCGTCGAGCTGTACAACAACGCTTTCCAGTTCTGGGGCCGCAAGGTCGAGATCGTTCCATTCAAGGCCACCGGCATCGACAGCGACGTCCAGGGGGCTCGCGCCGACGCCCTGAAGGTGGCCAACGAGATCAAGCCGTTCGCCTCGATCGGGGGCCCGCAGTTGACCCCCGCCTACGCCGACGAACTGGCCCGCAACAAGATCCTGTGCATCGGCTGTGGTCTGGCCGTTCCCGACTCCTACTTCCAGCAGAACGCCCCTTACATGTGGGGACCGGTCCCGACGCCCGAGCAGTTCCTGATCAACGTCGGCGACTACCTGACCTACCGGCTGCAGGGCGGCAAGGCCACGCACGGCGGCCCCGACGTGGTGGACAAGACCCGGGTGTTCGGCGTGGTCCACTTCGAGCAGGACCCGCCGGTCTTCCAGCAGGTCAGCAAGGTCATCCTCGAACAGGGCAAGAAGCGCGGCTTCAGCCCCGCGGTGGACGAGACCTACATCCTCGACCCGCCCAAGCTGCCCGAACGGGCGGCCACCATCATCGCCAAGATGAAGGCGGCCGGCGTCACCACCGTCGTGTTCCTCGGTGACCCGCTGATGCCGATCAGCCTCACCGCCGAGGCGACCAAGGAGAACTACTTCCCGGAGTGGGTCGTCACCGGCACCGTGCTGACCGATACCACCACCTTGGGCCGCGCTTACGACAAGCAGCAGTGGGTGCACGCCTTCGGTCTGTCCAACCTGGCGGTGCGCTTGCCGCAGGACAAGCTCGAGGGTTACGCCCTCTACCAGTGGTACTTCGGCAAGCCGCCCCCGGCTCCCAAGACGGTGGGGATCATCCACCAGGGCATCAGCGTGCTGGCCCTGGGCATCGACATGGCCGGCCCGAATCTGAACCCCGAGACCTTCCGGGCCGGCATGTTCAACTACCCGGCCAGTGGAGGGGGGGTCACCACCCCGCGCATCAGCTTCGGGACCGGCTTGTTCGCCAACCCCGACTACCAGGCGATCGACGACTCCACCGAGATCTGGTGGGACGCCAACACCACTGGCCCCAACGAGCAGGGGCAGGTGGGCCAAGGCATGTGGCGCTACTCCGATGGCGGCAAGCGCTACCTCCCGTACACGATGCCCCACGTGCCCGACCACGCCTTTGTGGAAGCCGGGTCGGTGACGACCTTTGATCAGCCCCCGCCCGAGGACGCGCCCCCTCAGTACCCGTCGCCCCGGCGGGGCGGCTGACGGACTCTCGGCTGGGTCCGTGGCTCGAGGCTCGTCGACCGCTTACTGTGACCAGCCCTCCACATCTGAGGTCCTAGCCCCCACGGCCGGTGCCAAGCCTGCGCTGCTACCTTCGGCACGACCGCCGACCGGGAGAGCTGCCGTGAAGATCGTCGTGGACTTCGACCTGTGCGAGAGCAACGCCGTGTGCATGACCGTGGACCCCGAGGTCTTCGAGGTCCGCGACGACGACTTCCTCTACGTGCTCGACGAGCACCCGCCCGAGGCCAAGCGCCCGCTCATGGAGGAGGCGGTCCGCCGCTGCCCCAAGCAGGCCATCAGCATCGAAGACTGAGCGTTGCCCGACCGACCTGCCGGTGGCCTCGGCCCGGTCGTGGTCGTCGGCGCGTCGCTGGCCGGTCTGCGCGCCGTCGAGGTGCTGCGCCGCTCCGGTTTCGACGGCGCTGTCACCGTGGTCGGCGAGGAGACGAGCACGCCGACCGACCGGCCGCCGCTGTCCAAGCAGGTGCTGGCCGGCCGGAAGGAACCCGAGCAGGTCGCCTTGCCGGCGGCGTCCGCGGACCTAGGCATCACGTGGGAGTTGGGCCGCCGGGCCACCTCGTTGGACGCCGAGGACCGGTCGGTCGAGCTGGACGACGGCCGCCGCCTCAGCTTCGACGGGCTGGTCATCGCTTGCGGAGCGTCGCCGCGGACCCTGCCCGGAACCGAAGGGGTGGGCGGCGTCCACACCTTGCGGACCGTCGAGGACTGCCTCGCCCTGCGGGCCGATCTCGACGCGGGCCCGGATCGGGTGGTGGTGGTCGGCGCCGGGTTCATCGGGGCCGAGGTGGCCGCCACCTGCCGCCAGCGGGGGCACGAGGTCACCTTGCTCGAGGCGCTGCCCTTGCCCCTGGGCCGGGTACTCGGCGACCAGATCGGCCAGGCGTGCGCCGACCTGCACCGCGAGCACGGCGTCGACCTGCGGACGGGGGTCGGCGTGGCCGGCTTCGAGGCCGGCGCCGGCGGCCGGGTCAGCGCCGTGCGGCTGGCCGACGGGTCCGAGGTGGCGGCCAGCGTGGTCGTCGTCGGCATCGGCGTCTCGCCCAACACGAGCTGGCTCGAAGGCTCCGGCCTGGCGCTGGACGACGGCGTGGTGTGCGACGAGACCTGTGTGGCCGCCCCCGGCATCGTCGCCGCCGGCGACGTGGCCCGCTGGCCGAACCGCCGGTACGGCGAGCTCATGCGGGTCGAGCACTGGGACAACGCCATTGAACAGGGCGCCTACGCCGCCCACCGCCTGCTGTCCGAGGCCGCCGGTCAAGATAGCGACTCTGTGGAGCCCTACGAACCGGTGCCCTGGTTCTGGTCAGACCAGCACGGCGTCAAGATCCAGTTGGCTGGCCGGTGCCGACCCGATGACAACGTGGCTGTGGTGCAGGGCTCAATGACCGAACGACGGTTCGTCGCCCTGTACGGGCGGCAGGGGCGGGTCGTCGGCGCGCTGGGGTTCAGCCGTCCCGCACCCGTTGTCCGCTGGCGGGCCCGGTTGGCCGTTGAAGACGTGGGCTGGGACGAAGCCCTGGCCGAAGCCGAAGTGGCTCAGACGTCAGCGTCTGCCGCGCCGTGACCGCTCCCATGGTCGGCGTCTCGGTTCACGGTCCCGCCGTCCTCCGGACGGCCGGTCTGATCTCGGGCCTGCTCGGTTGAGGCGACTCGACCGGGCGGCGCCGGCGGCACGGGGCGCGACGTTGGCCGCGTCGCTGGCGGTGGCCGGTGCCTTGGTCGGCTTGATCGGTGCCTGTGGATCCCAGGCGTCGGTCCGGCTGGACACGAGCCGGGACGAGCAAGGCATCGAGTCCGCGCTGGCCAAGGCCTACGGCCTGCCGGTCGACCGGGTCCGGTGCCCGACCCGGATCACCCTTCACGCGGGCACCACGTTCCACTGCCAGGCCCGGATCGCCGAGCAACCGGTCGACGTGTTCGCCACCCAACGCTCGGCCCTCGGCGACCTACGGGTCGAGGCCGAGGCGGCGGTGATCCACCCGGACAAGGTCGGTGTCGACCTCAAGACGCGCCTCGACGCCCAGTTCGGCCGCCCCTTCATCGTCAGCTGCGGCTCGCCGATAGTCCGGGTCCTGAAGCCGGGGGCCACCTTCACCTGCCAAGCCGGTGACGGCACCAGCCAGCGCCAGGTGACCGTCACCGTCAAGGACCGGGCCGGCACCGTCGCCTACGACGTCGGCGGTTAGCCCAGACTGAACCGCGCTCACGGGTCCGCCGATGGGTCCACCCGGTTAGCACGGAACCGTTGATTCGCCACGCTGCGCTGGGCGAACGGGCGCGTTGCTGATGGTCGGGCTCGCCTGTCGGCTCGCCCCCTAAGGCCAGCGGACGGTGAGACAGCGATCGTCCAGGCGGCCGGGGGAGAGGTGCCTCCACAGGCCGCCGATGGCGGCGCCGGTGCGCTCGGTCCAGGCCAGAACCCGCGGGTCGGCCACCCGACGAACCACTTGCTGGATCCCGGCCTCGTGCACCACGTAGCCGGCCCACACGCCGGGGTGGTCCTTGGTCGAGCCGACAGTGGTGAGGGTGACCGGTCCCGCCGTCCGGCGGCGATGGCGGTGGGTGTGCCCGGAGGTCACGAACAGGTTCGGGTTGGCGGCGACGGCTCTTTCCAGGAAGTCGCCGGCTTCGCCGCCGCTGATCCCCGGCGGCCAGTGCCGCACCAGGCGGCTGCCGTGCAGCTGGTGGTGCAGGATCAACATGGCCGGCCGGCCGGACCGGGCCGCTCCCGCCAGCGCTTCGCAGGCCGCATCCGCCCGGTGGGTCAAGCGCCCGCCATGGAGGCCGGGAACGGCGCTGTCGACCAGGACGAGCCGCAGGCCGGGCAGGTCGATCCCCTCGACCTCGTCGACCACGGCGCGCCCGTGGTCGATCAACGCTTTGGTCGGGTCGACATCTCGCCACTTGGACCAGTCGTGGTTGCCGGGGAGAACGTCGACCGGAACCGAGTCGGGCAACCGGTCCAACAGCCCGGCGACGCTGCGCCACTGGCTTCGGCGACCGTCGTGGGTGAGGTCCCCTTTGGCCACGATCCGCTGTGCGCCCCACGCCACCGCTTCGTCCAGGGCGTGACGGGTGCAGAGCAGCGGGTGCAGGTCCTCGGGCGGGGCCGGGTCAGGCATGGAGTTGTGGAAACCAAAGGCGGCGGCTCCCACGTGCAGGTCGCCGATGGTGGCGAAGCGGTAGAGCTCGTGGCCCGGCAGCGCGTCGAGAGTGTCTGCGCTCAGCGTCCGCCGCCCACCGGGAACGCCCGTCCCGGCCGCCACCGCGGTCAGCCTTGTGCCACTGGGCAACCCGGTGAGCAACACCGCCCCGGGGCCTCCGTCGGCCTCGACCTCAACCGTGGTGTCGGCGGCCTGGAACCGCACCGCGCCCGGTCCCAGCGCCGACCACGTGAGCTGGACGGCGGTCGCCTCCACCGAGAACACCTGCAGGCGGCGGGAGCAGGGAGTCACCGGAAGCGGCGGCCCAACCGGCGGAAACCACCGAACTTGTCGCACTTGTCCCCCCTGGGCGTGAATGACTGCGACAAGTTCCGGGGGTGGGGGGGTCGCTTGCGGAGGTTGCGGGACCAGCCGGCCGCCGTCACCGTCATGCCGACGCTTGGAGCCACGCCACCAGGTCGGCGGTCGCCCGGCGGCGGAAGGCCACCGAAACCTGCATGCGCTCGACGTGTTGGGCAACCTGCTTGGCGCCCTGGGGTAACGGGTGGGCGGCCACAAAGGCGGCGGCCCGGTCGGCCAGTCCGACGTCGTTGAAGACGCGGATGCCTTCGAGCAGCCGCGACACGCTGTTGCTCGGAACCCGTTGGCTCAGCTCGTCCCAGTGCTCGGTCACGAAGTCCCACGCCGCCGGCCCGTTGCGCCGGTTGGTCACCGCCCGGCGGAACACAAAGGCGGCGTCCTGGCTGCGGACTCGATCGGTCAGGGCCAGCTCCAGCAACCGCCGGGCCTGGACGGGGTCGTCGAAGTCGGCCAGGGCGTACAGGTAGCGCAGCCGGTCCTGAGGGCTCGAGGCCGCTTCGGAACGCTCCAGGAAACGGTCGAACAGGGCGGCGTCACCGTGGCGGGCCAGCACCTCGACCGAGGCGTTGACCAGCGAGGTGGGAGCGTTCGGTTCGCCAGCATCGGTATCGCTTTCGTCCGGCAACAGTCGGGCGGCCCGCTGCTGCACTTCGGCGTCTTCGCCGAGGGTGCCCAGGGCGCTGAACAGCTCGGCCCGCAGGGCGGTGATCCGGTCGCTCTCATCCTGCGCCGGCTCGCTGCCGAGACGCTTCCAGGCCGGCCCGAGCAGGGCCCGCACCACACCTTGCAGGCTCGCCTGATCTTCACCGTCGACCAGGCGGTCGAGGGAGGCGAGCACCCCGATGACCCTTTGCCACACCGAGAGGTCGTCCTCCTCGGCGAAGCCGCGCAGTAGGTCGACCAGGTCGGCCACTGCGGTGGTGCCGGCCAACGTGGATGCCCAGGCGTCGTCGACCAGCCCGTAGCGCTCGAGCGGGGTGAGCGAATCGAGGCGGCTGGTCAGCCGCCCGAGCAGCTCGCGGTTGTAGCGGACCCGGTAGAAGCCGTGGCCGCCGGCGTTGACCACCACCGCCGCGCCGGCGGCGGGTAGCTCAACGTTGGTTTCACCGCCTTCCAGCAGCACCTTCTCCAACCGGGCGCCGCCGTCGTCGCCTTCGGTCCGAACCAGCACAGGAACCGCCCATACCGCTGGCGACGGCTCTTCGCCGTCGCTGCCTTCGGCACGCGGGTCCAGCCGGTGCGGCTGCTCCGCCTGGCGGCTGCGCAGCGTTGCTGGCGACGGCTCTTCGCCGTCGCTGCCTGCGGTATTCAGCTCCGGATCGAAAGAGAACCGCTCCTGGGAAAGGCGAAGTTCGGTGCCGCCGGCGGCCAGGTCGGCGCTGATGACGGGGTACCCGGGCCGGAAGATCCAGGTGTCCATGATCCGGCGCACCGGTTGGCTCGTGGCCGCTTCGATGGCGTCCCACAGGTCAGTCGTTTCGGTGTTGGCGAAGCGGTGCTGGTCGAGGTAGCGGCCGATGCCCTTGCGGAACTCGTCTCCGCCGAGGAACTGCTCCAGCATGCGCAGGACGGCGGCGCCCTTCTCGTAGGTGAGCACGTCGAACATGCCCTCCGCCTCGGCCGGGGAGACGACGGGGAACTCGATGGGCCGGGTGGCGTGCAGGGAATCGGTGTCAAAGGCGGCGGTGCGGCTGGTGCCGAAGCCGGTCCAGCGATCCCAATCGGGACGGTAGGCGTCGGTGGCCAGCAGCTCCATGAAGGTGGCGAACGCCTCGTTGAGCCAGATGCCGTTCCACCAGCCCATGGTCACCAGGTCGCCGAACCACATGTGGGCCAGCTCGTGGTTGATGACGTCGGCCACCCGTTCCAGCTCCGGCTGGTCGGCGGTGTCGGGGTCGACCAGCAGGGCGACCTCCCGGAAGGTGACGCAGCCCAGGTTCTCCATGGCGCCAAAGGCAAAGTCAGGGATGGCGACCAGGTCGAGCTTGTCGGCCGGGTAGTCGATCCCGTAGTAGTCCTCGAAGAAGGCGAGTGCCTTGGTGCCGACGTCGAGAGCAAAGGCGGTGAGATGCGCCCGTCCCGGCGGGTGGATCACCCGCAGCGGCGTCGCCCCGTCCCGGCCGGCGGCGACGGTCTCGGTCACCTCCAGCGGTCCGATCACGAAGGCCACCAGATAGGTGGACATGACCATGGTGTCGGCGAAGCGGACGCGCCGGCGGCCCGCACCAGCCGGTTCGTTGGACACCTCGGCGGCGTTGGACACGGCCAGCAGGTCTTCGGGCACCACCAAGGTGACACCGAACGAGGCTTTGAATGCCGGCTCGTCCCAGCACGGGAAGGCTTGGCGGGCGTGGGTCGCCTCGAACTGGGTGGTGGCGATGGTGTGGCTGGCGCCGTTGTCGCCGGTGAAGGTGCTGCGGTAGAACCCGACCAGCTTGTCGTTGAGCACCCCGGTGAAGGTGGTGTGCAAGGTGTGCGGGCCGGGCGCGGCGGCGCTGGCCAGCGTGAGGGTGGCCCGCTCGGCCTCAGCGTCGTAGGTGACCTGGGCGTCGAGCCGAGCGCCGGCGGCGGTCTCCAGCCAGGCCTCGGTGATGTCCAGCTCGAGGGCGTTGAGCACGATCTCGCGGCTGCGCTCCTGCACGTCGACGGCGACCGTCTCGGTGCCGGCAAAGGTGGCGGCGTCGAGGTCCGGCTCGAGCACCAGCCGGTAGTGCGATGGGATGACGGTGCGGGGGAGGCGGTACCGGTCGGCGTCGTCGGCCACGATCAGGCTCCAGGGTTGGCGGAAGGCGAGGTTACCGATCGTCCGACGCACGACCGAGACAGCGACGAGCCACGAGCGACTGCCGCAGGTGGTCGTCAGCAACACGGTTAGCGTCGCCGGCCGTGACTGCCCCCGACGCCCGTGCCGCCCAATACGACGTCGTCGGCATCGGCAATGCCATCGTCGACGTTCTCGCCGAGGCCGACGACGGCTTCCTCGATCAACACGGCCTGGTCAAAGGCTCCATGGCGTTGGTGGACGCCGAGAGGTCAGACCGCCTCTACCAAGCCATGGGCCCGGGGGTGGAGATGTCGGGCGGGTCGGCGGCCAACACCATGGTCGGCGTGGCCTCCTTCGGCGGGACTGCCGCCTTCATCGGCCGGGTGCGAGACGACCAACTCGGCGCCGTCTTCGCCCACGACATCCGCGCTGCCGGCGTCGCTTACGAGTTCCCCGCCGCCACTGCCGGTCCCAGCACCGCTCGCTGCCTGATCCTGGTGGCGCCCGACGGCGAGAGAACCATGAACACCTACCTGGGGGCGTCGGTGGAGCTAGGGCCCGGCGAGATCGACCGTGACCTGGCCGCCGCCGGAAAGTTCGTGTACGGGGAGGGTTACCTGTGGGACGCCCCCGACGCCATCGCCGCCATGAGCGAAGCCATGGACGCCGCCCGCGCCGGTGGGGGCAAGGTGACCTTCTCGCTGTCCGACAGCTTCTGCGTCGACCGCCATCGCCGAGAGTTCGCCCAACTCCTCCGGGACCGGGTCGACATCGTGTTCGCCAACCACGACGAGATCTGCTCGTTGTTCGAGGTCGATGACTTCGACAAAGCGGTCGCAAAGGTCGAAGAGCTGTTGCGATCGCGGACCGCGGCGCTGGAGCTCGCCTGCCTCACCCGCGGTGAGCAGGGTTCGTTGCTGGTGACCGAAGCCGGCGCGGTGGCGGTCCCGGCTGAGCCGACCACGGTGGTGGACGCCACCGGCGCCGGCGACCTGTACGCCGCCGGCGTCCTGCACGGGCTGGCCCGGGGGCTGGCCCTGGAGGAGTGCGGTCGCCTCGGCTCACTGGGCGCAGCTGAGTGCCTCAGCCACTTCGGCGCCCGACCGCAGGTGCCACTGGCCGAAGCCGTCCGAACCCACGCCGTCCAGACCCACGCCGCCCGACCCGGCTGACGGCCGGCCTGCCGGTCGCCTTTACTTCCGTCCGCGCCGGTGGTCCCCGCCCCCGCCCCTGGTCCCGCCTCCTCGGCCGGCGAACCACGACGGGCCGTGCTGGCGGTGCCGGGCGGCCCGACCATCCCGCTGGACGAGCTGACGTGGCGCTTCACCGGCAGCGGTGGGCCTGGAGGCCAGCACGCCAACACGTCGAACACCAGGGTCGAGCTGCGCTTCGACATCGCCGCTTCGCCGAGCCTGACCGACCGCCAGCGGACGCTGCTCATCGAGAAGCTCGGCTCGGAGGTGCGGGTCGTAGCCGCCGGCGAGAGATCCCAGGCCCGCAACCGGTCGCTGGCCCTCGAGCGCCTGCGCCAGCGCCTGAGTGAGGGCCTGCACCGCGACCCGCCGCGCACCGCCTCGCGCCCGAGCCGGGCCGCCAAACGTCGCCGGGTCGAGCAGAAGCGCCGCCGCAGCGAGCTGAAACGCACCCGCCGCCGCCCCCAGTCTGATTAGTGCGAGCTCGGCAGGCCTCGCCGGCCCGCCTTCGGCATGAAACCCACGCGCTCGTGCTGCTCCGCCTGGCGGACTGCGCAACCTCACGCATCGGTCCGGCTGTGCCCGCGAACTCCCAGGTGGTTTGCCATCACACGGCCCCCAGCCCTCCTTCGGCATTGAAGACCCAATCGTTCATTTTTGCTCCGGCAGGAGACCGGCGGCGCAAGGGTTGTGACTCCCGTCGCTCCACCCTTGTCAGTCCGATAATAACCGCTATTATTCACCTTCGTGGCCGTCGTCGAGAACCTTGACCTGACCGGTCCGTCCCCCGTCAACGGTGATGACATCCGGGTCCGACTGGTCCGGTGCGCCGCCGAGGTATTCGCCGAGCGGGGCTATGACCGCACCGGCGTGGCCGAGATCGCCCGGCGGGCCGGGGTCACCACCGGCGCCATCTACAACCGGTTCAGCGGCAAGGCCGAGCTCCTGGCCGCCGCCATCGCCGAACACACCGAGGACGAGTTCGACGCCCTGTTCGCCGACCACCGCTTCCAGGGCCGCATGGAGGACATCATCCGCATCGCCGGCAGCCAGCTGGTCGAGCGCGACGAATCGGCCCTCCCCGACCTGCTCCTGCACGCCTTTGTCGCCGCCCGCCGCGACCCCGAGGTGGCCGAGCTGCTCAAGGCCAACGTGGCCGAGCGCCAGCGCCGCCTCACCGAGATCATCGACGCCGCCAAGGCCGACGGCGGCATCGACCCTTCCATCGACACCCACGCCCTGGTGTCGTTCTGCCACGCCGTCGGGTTCGGGTTCCTGGTCCTCGACGCGCTGGAGATTCCCAACCCCGATCACGCCCCCTGGGAGGCGCTGATCACCCGGCTGGTGAGCGCCGTCGGCACCACCGAGCTCACCGAACCGCACCCTGACAACACCAACACCAACACCAACAGCGAGAACACCTCCAAGGAGAGTTGACCCATGTCCATCACCACCGACCACACCGACCTGCTCGGGCGCGCCGACGTCAACGACATGGACGCCATCCTCGCCATCACCAACACCGACGCCGACGAGGCCGCTCACGTGGTGGCCGACAACGCCGACGCCATCTTCACCTGGGACTACGAGAAGGGTGCCCGGCCGGCGCTCAACAAGCTGTACGAGAAGGCCAAGAAGAGCCAGTGGAACGGCGAGACCGACCTGCCGTGGGAGACCGAGGTCGACCAGGAGGAGTTCGCCGAGGCCATGGGCATCTTCGACAAGGAGACCCTCTTCGCCCTCGGCATCGACATCTCCGGCAGCCAGCTCGACAAGTGGACCCGCAAGGAGTGGCTGCAGCTGGCCATCGAGAGCCAGAACTGGTCGTTGTCGCAGTTCATGCACGGTGAGCAGGGGGCACTGGTGTGCACGGCCAAGATCGTCGAGACCGTCCCGTGGATCGACGCCAAGTACTACGCCGCCACCCAGGTCATGGACGAGGCCCGCCACGTCGAGGTGTTCGCCAAGTACCTGGAAACCAAGCTCTCGGGGCACTACCCGATCAACGCCCACCTCAAGATGCTGCTCGACGACATCATCAACGACAGCCGGTGGGACATGACCTACCTGGGAATGCAGATCATGGTCGAAGGTCTGGCCCTGGCCGCCTTTGGCATGGCCCACGCCACCACGCCGGACCCGCTGCTCAAACAGCTCCTGCGCTACGTCATGAGCGACGAGGCCCGCCACGTGGCCTTCGGTGTCCTGTCACTGAAGGAGTACTACGACAACCTCTCCGACGCCGAGATGTTGGAGCGCCAGGAGTTCGCCTTTGAGGCCGCCGTGCGCATGCGGGACCGCTTCCTGCAGCAGGAGGTTTGGGAGCACATGGGCGTGGACGTCAAGGAAGCCATCCGCATCTTCAACGTGCAGGACAAGAACGAGGACCCCTTCCAGCAGCTGCTGTTCTCCAAGATCGTCCCGAACTGCAAGAAGCTCGGCCTGCTCGACGCCAACGACGGCTGGCTGCGCACGCGGTTCGACACCCTCGGCGTCACCCAGTTCGAGAACTGGACCGACACCGGTGAGGAGTACGGCCAGTTCGGTCTCGACGAGGTCGAGATCCCGGATCTCGACCAGGCCGCGTCATAATCGTCTTCCGCTAGGACGCGTCCTCGGACTCGGGCGGCAGGAAGTCGAGCGTCAGGTCACCGAGGCTGACCAGGGTGGCGGCGATCCAGCCGCCCATGGCGCTGAAGTGCCCGTCGAGCAGGCCGCCGTCGGCCAGGGTTTCTTCGCCCAACTCGTAGACGCCCTCATAGGACACCTCGACCGCGTACTCGACGGCCTCCATGGCCGAGTCGTACACCGTCTCCACCGTCGGCCCGCTCCGCTCCAGGTGCTCGTCGCCGATGGGTGAGCTGCGCTCGGGCAGCACGGCGAGGATGGCGGCGGCGTCGGGGCTGGAGCTGATGCGCTGCACCCGCAGCACGATCTCGATCTCGATGCGGGGCGGCTCGTCAAAGGTCTCGTCGATGTACCAGGACCGGTAGGCGGTCTGCGCCCACGTGGGCCAGTCGAGGGTGATGTCGGCCCGGCAGCGCGGCGGCATGCCCTCGCCAGGAAGGCTGTAGGAGGTCTCCCAGGTGAGGTCACCGAGCAGCACGTCGGCCTGGAACCGCTCTTCGAAGGCTTGGCGCTCCAGGTAGTTGGCCTCGACCGCGTCGCGCAGAGCGCCGATGGCGTCGGTGAACACGTGGTCGAGCATGAACGGCCGACCCTACTGGCGCGGCGGGCGCGGTTGGTCGGGGCTCATGAAGGCAATGGGCGTGGAGATGTCGAGTTCCTTGGTGCGCAGCGTGGCGATCCGTCGTCCTGGTTGCACGGCCTCCTTGACCCGTCCCAAGCGGTCTCCGTAGAGCCCGGGCAGAGCGTCGATGTCGGCCACATCGAAGGCCAGGCCGAAGAACCGGCTCGGCCCGTCTTCGCGCTCGACCGGCGCCACCAACTCCAGTATGGGGCGGCCCAGGCGGAAGAAGGTCTGGGTGGCGGGGCCGCTCCCGTAGCCCTCGGGCACTTCTCGACCCCGCCGGACTTCGAGGCCGATCTCGCTCAGGGCGCCGACCGTGCGGTCCTGATCGGGCGTGATCAGGACCAGGTGGTCCAGCCCGGTGACGCCGTTGGGGTGACACGTGCGCTTGCCGGTGGGAACCGACTCTGCGGGACCGACGAGCAGCCCGTCAACACTGCCGACCGGTTCGGCCAGCCCCCGGAACGACCAGGCCAGGACGCCGCGCTTGGCCTCGGCGCCGATCAGGTTGATCCGCACATCACCGACCTGGCAGTCCCGGCCGTCGACCGCGAAACCGGCTTGTGCCCAGGACCCGGGATCGTCGCCTATGACCAGGGAAGCGAGCTCGACCGGCATGACGCTGACCCTAGAAGGGCGCCGGTCGGTGGCGTCTAGCCGGGCGGGATCTGGCCGAGCTGGCGGGCGAAGCGGCCGTCGTCGGAGACTTCCACCAGAAAGGCGACGCCGTCAGCGGTGATCCCCAAGTCGGCCAAGCGCTGCTTGATGAAGGCGCCGATCTCCGGGCCGTGGATCTGCTTGTAGCCGGAGGCGTCGACCACCCAGGCGGTGTCGGCCCTCAGCCCGGTCTCACAGGTCTTGACGCCCTGACCGGGCTGCCACCGGAGGTGGACCACGTCGTCGCTCCAGGACAGGACGTCGGCGCGCACCAGGGCCGAGGGGTCATAACCGAGGGGCGGCCAACCCCGGGAGGCGGCGGTGGTGGTCACTCCGTGCGGCGGGGTGGTCGGCGCCGGGCAGGTCGACGGCGGCAGCGAGCGGGGGACGACCGAGCGTGTGGTATCGGACTGGCCCGAGTGCGGGCGGGCCGACCGGGATGTGTCGTCATCGGGGGTCGAACCGCTGCCGCAGGCCGACGCCAACCCGAGCGCCGCCGTCACCACGACCACACCCGCCACCACCCAAGACCGCCGAACTGCGTGCCGTTGGAGCGTCACCGGCTCGACGGTAGCTGTGCTCACGGCGAGCAGAAGCCGTTCGTTGGGAGGCGAGCTGGCGGGGTTCGGTAGGTTGATCGTCCACTCACCTGGCCGTAGCGCAGTTTGGCAGCGCACCGCGTTTGGGACGCGGGGGTCGTGGGTTCAAATCCCACCGGCCAGACCGATGCAGCACCACCATCGCCGAGACCGGCCCGAGGAACCGATCCTGCCCGACGAGCTCGACCCTGACGCCGCCGCCGAGGCGCCGGCGACATGGGATGTGATGCTCAAGCGCGGCCTCCGCAAGCGGTGCCCTCGCTGCGGCGGTGGTCACCTGTTCCGTTCGTGGGTCCGGATGAAGGAGCGCTGCCCGCACTGCGGGTTCAAGTTCGAGCGCGAGCCCGGCTTCTTCATCGGTGCTTACTTCGTGAACTTCGCGGTGACCGAAGGCCTGCTGTTCATCACCGTCATCCTCTTCGTGGCCGTCAAGAACAACAATCCCGACGCCGGCCTGATCCTGCCGTTGGTCATCGCCGCCGTCATCGCGGTGGTGGCGCCTATAGCCGGCTACCCCTTCGCCCGCACGATCTGGTCGGCCATCGACCTGGCCATGACGCCCCTGGAGCTCGACGAGATCCTGGCCGCCCGCGACCACCTCCGCGAGAGTTGTTGATGGCAACCACCTGCGGCGGTTGCTTCCGGCTCGTCGCTGGCGCTTCCCTCGCCGGGTGATGGAGAAGTTCGGTGAAGGCTCCGGGAGGTTTGAGGGGTCAGGCCGTGGGCGACGGGGTTTCGTAGTGACGGCGGCCGGCGCGCAGGGCGAACCGCCCGATCACGAACAGCACCAGGCCGACCAGTAGCACCACGGCGGTGCGACCCGAACCGGCGATGATGGCCTGGATCGATGAGTTGAACCCGTGGGCGGCGTCGTGCCACGCCTTGGCGAAGCCGGTAGCCCCCGGGCTCGGGATCGGGGTAGAGGTGTCGCCCTTCTCGTGGACGGAGACGGCCAGGGTGGCCAGAGAGATCTGATCGTCGAGCACGTTCTTGCGCCCCTGGAGCTGCTCGATCTCGGTCTGAACCGCGGTCAGGCGGTCACGGACGCTCAGGATGTCGGGCACGTTGCCCGCCGCGCTGAGCACGATCTGGAGCTGTTCCCGCTCGTCGGTAAGCGACTTGAGGCGGCCGTCGATGTCGGTGTACTCGTTGGTCACGTCCTGGCCGCCGGTGGTGGCCGACTGGACGCTGCCCAGCTTGCGAGCCTCAGCCAGCGTCTGCTCGAACGAGGCGCTGGGCACCCGGATGGTGATGGTGCCGCTGGGCGAGCCGCCGGACTCGGAGGTCTGCTGCTGGGCCACGAACCCGCCCGATCCCGCCGCCAAGGTGGTGAGCCGGGTGAAGGTCGAGGACGCCGCCCCCTTGCGCACCTCGAGGTCCAGGCTGGCGGTCTTGACGATCTTGGCGGCGGACACGGCCACCGGTGTCGCCGGCGCGCCGCCCACCTTCGGCGGGGACTCGACGGTGCCTGGCGTCGCCGAGGCGGAGCGCTGGTCGATGGCGGACTTATCACCGTCCGCCGGGGCGAAGGTGGTCGGCGCTGCCCCCACTGATACGGCCGAGCCGCCATTCCGATCGGGCTTGGAGGCGCTGCTTCTCAGCGACGCAGGCCCTGATCTGTGGCCGAGGCCGAAGCTCAATGCCACCACCGCCAGCAGTACTGCGCCGGCCGCGGCAGCGGTCTGGCGGCGGCGGGCCGGTCGAGGTGGCGGTGGGGTGGCGATGGGGCTGGCGGCGTTGGGGTTTGCGGCGGTGGGGCTGGACTCGTTCACTTCATCACCTCGTGGCTGGTCGGGAACGCGGCTCCGACGCCACCACCTCGCCCGTGGGTTCCGCCGGGCCGCCGGGCCGCCGCCGCTCGGCGTCCGTAGCCTGCAAGGACCGTGACCGAAGCCGGACCGACCGACGCTCCGCCCGAGTCGGAGGAGCCTTGCCCCCAGTGCGGGGCCACGGTCGACGACTCTTGGCTGGAGTGCGCCTCGTGTGGGGCGGCGCTGGCCGCGCCGGCCGAACTAGCGACCGGTGAGGCCCTGGCCGACGGCCGCTTCGTGATCCGGTCGGTGCTCGGCCGGGGCGGTTTCGGCATCACCTACGCGGTGGGCGACGAACGGCTGCAACGCCTGGTGGCCATCAAGGAGCTGTTCCCCGAATCGGCAGTGCGCCACGGTTCGATGGTGCTCACCCCGCCGCACGCCAGGCTGGTGTTCCGCGACGCCCGCACCCGGTTCCTGGGCGAAGCCCGGGTGCTGGCCCGGTTCAGCCACCCGGGCATCGTCCGCGTGTTCGAGGTGTTCGAGGAGCACGGCACCGCCTATCTCGTCATGGAGCTGCTCGAAGGACGCACGCTTAGCGCGCTGCTGCGCGAGCGGCGGGTGCCGTTGACCGAGCCCCAGTTGCTCGACGTGGCCGCCCGGGTGGGGGGCGCCCTGCGGGCCGTTCACGCCGCCGGCGTCCTGCACCGCGACCTCAACCCTTCGAACGTGGTGCTCACCGACACGGGGCGGCTGGTGCTGATCGACTTCGGCCTGGCCCGCGCCTTTGAAGGGGGAACTCAGTCCTTCACCCGCATGGTGACGCCCGGCTACGCTCCGCCAGAGCAGTACGCCGGGTCGGGCCGGTTCGGGCCGGCGACCGACGTGTACGGGCTGGCGGCCACGCTCTACCGATTGGCCACCCTGTCCATGCCTGTGTCGGCGGTCGACCGGCAGGCCGGCAAGCCGCTGCCGGCACCCCACCGGCTGGTGCCCACCGTGGGCAAGGCGCTGAGCGACGCCCTGCTCGACGGCCTCGAGCTCGACCCTGGGCACCGGCCCCAGACGATCGACGCCTTCCTGGCCCGGCTCGGCGCACCCGACGGGGTGATGCCGGGGCGATCTCTCCTGCTCGACGGGTTCCCCGTCGCCGCCGGCCCTGACCGGCCGATCGCAGGCGTCCGCCCGCCTGCGGGGGTGAACCGCCCGAACCGGCCGGCGGATCCGCCCACGGTGCTGGGAGCGGCCGGGTTGTCTCCGGAGGCAGGCAGCCCGGACCGGCCGGCGGATCCGCCCACGGTGGTGGGGGCGGCCCCGGCCCGTCCGGCGGCGGGGGCGGCGCCGGGTCGGCCCTCACCCGACGCGCCCCCAGCCGGCGCCGCGACCCACGGCGGACCGGCACCGCTGGTGCACCAGCAGGGTCCGGCGTCGGTCGGCGTCCCGCCGACGCCCGAGCCCACACCGCGTTCCGCGGCGGCGGCGCCGGCCCGGCAGCTGCCGCCTCCTCCCTCACCGACGGCCCCGCCGCCGCCGGCCGGCGAGAACCGTGGCGATCGGGTCGGCGCCGCCGGTGCTTCGTTGCGACCCGTCGGCCCGCACCGGCCGGGTCGGCGGCTGGTCCTGCTGCCGTTGGCCGTCGCCACCCTCGCCGTCACTTCAGCGGCGCCGGTGGTGATCGCCGCGCTGCTGGTCGTGGTCCTGCTGCCTGCCTTGGCGACCGTCGGCGACGTGACCCTGCACCGGCACCGCCTCTGGCACGGCCAAGCCGCCACCTGGTTCGAGACCTCCAGCGAGGCCGTCGTGATCCCGTTGCGGTTCCTGGCCAACGTCGCCACCAGCCTGGTCCGGGCGGTGCCCGCGCTGGCCGCGGGCGCAGTGGCTCTCGGCGGCTGGTCGTTGCTGCACGGCGCCAAGGTCGCCGCCCCGGTGGACGAGCTCGCCCTCCGCCTTTCCGGGTTCATCGTGGCCGGCGTGCTGCTGTACCCGCTCGGCAGCGGCAGCCGACGGTTCCGGACCGACCGCGGGACCGAGGCGGTGGTCGAAGCAGTAACTACCGAAGGCGGCCGGCTCGACCTGCGGGGGGTGATCCTGCTGGTGCTGTGCATCGCCGCCGTGGCCGGCGCCCTGTGGCTGCATCCCGACGCGTTCCCCATCCACAACTAAGGAGCCGAGCCGATGACGAGGCGACCAGACAAGTACGGGCCAGTTCGTCAGGCGCAGCCTGGCGAAGGAAGGGTGTGGCGCAACGGAGCGACCTATCGGCGCGGATCGGAGGGACCAGCGACCCCGAGTTGCCATAGCAGGAACGACAGCACGTCGGCCAGCTCGTCGGCTTGGCGGCCTATGGGCTTGCCCTGCCCGTGCCCGGCCCGCTCCTCAAGCCGCAGCAGTATCGGCCGCTGATCGAGGCACGAAGTCGCCTGCTGCAGGCGGGCGGCGAACTTGCGGGCGTGGCCGGGGTGGACGCGGGAGTCCTGCTCGCCGGTGGTGATCAGCACCGCTGGGTAACAGGTGCCGTCGACGACGTGGTGGTAAGGGGAGTAAGCGTGGAGCCACTCGAACTCCTCGGCCACCGCCGGGTCGCCGTACTCGGGCACCCACAGCTTGGCGATCAGGAACCGGTCGTAGCGCACCATGTCGGTGAGCGGCACCGCGCAGTGCACGGCCCGGCACAGGTCGGGCCGCTGGGTGAGGGTGGCGGCCACCAGGAGGCCGCCGTTGCTGCCGCCGCGTATGGCGAGCTGGTCGGGGGTGGTGCGGCCCTGCGCCACCAGCCAGCCGGCGGCGGCGGCGAAGTCGTCGAACACTTGCTCTTGTGCTGCCGCTGGCCGGCGCGGTGCCACTCCTCGCCCTCCTCGGTGCCGCCGCGGATGTTGGCCACCACGGTCAGCCCGCCGGCCTCGGCGTGGGCCACTGCCAAGGGGCTGAAGGCCGGTCCCATGATCACCCCGAACCCGCCGTACCCGGTGAGGATCGTGGGTCGAGGCACCGCGCCGGCGGTGTCGGTTGCGGGGCCTATGAGAAAGGCGTGGACCGGTGTGGCGTCGGTCGACGGGTAGCTGGCCTCGGCCACGGTGAACCGGTCCGGGTCGACCGCCGTCGCCGCGGCCGTCCACTCGTTCACGCCTTCCGGCGTCCAGCGCCAGACCTGTTCGGGACGGGTGAAGGAGGTGAAGGAGAACCAGGCCCGGTCGTGGTCTCGGTCGGTGGCGATGCCCCCGAGCGATCCTGGCTCGGGGAGCTCGACCGTCTGGGGAAGCGCCCCGTCCGGCTGGTAGCGGGTCAGGTGGGAGACCGCCGAACGGCTGGTCGCCACCAGCAACGAGCCGGCCGTAACGGCCACGTCTTCTATGACCGCCTCGGATTCGGGCACAACGGTGTCCCACTGTTGGGGCGGAGGCACCGGTTGCCCCGCCTCGGGCAGCGGTATGGCGACGACTCGGCCCTTGGGCGCGTCGAGGGTGGTGGTCCCGACCAGCCGGTGGCGCGCGCTGTCGACGGTGAAGGTGGTCAACGCCTCGACGCCGGCGATGACCGGCTGCCAGTCGGCAGCGGGCTGAGCTCGGTCCAGCAGATGGACGTCGATACGGTCCCAGCCGATGGCCACGTGCACCAGCAACCAGCGGCCGTCGCGCGACGTCGAGACGTCGGCCCAGGCGGCGGGATCGGGGCGGTCGTCCCAGATGCGGCGGTCGCCGGCAGGATCTTCGCCCAGGTCGTGCCAGAACACCGACCGGCCGTACTGGGCGGCTTCTTCGCCGACGTCAGCTGGATCCGGGTACCGGGTGTAAGCGAAGGCGTCGTTGCCCGGCGCCCACGCCACCGACGCCGCCCGGGTGTGGGGGATGGCATCGTCCAGCAGCCGGCCGGTGGCCGTCTCGACGATTTGCAGGATCGACCGCTCGTCGCCTCCGGTGGAAAGGCCGACGGCGGCACGGGCGCCGTCGGCGGAAGGGTGGTACCAGTCGAGGGCGGCGGTCTCGTCATCCAGCAACGCTTGGGGATCGACCAGCACCCGGCGCGGCGATCGGGGGCCGTCGGCGACGGAGCGGACCACCAGCACGGACTGGTCAGCGGCGTGGCCGGGGCCGCCCCGGTCGGTGGTGAACAGGTGGTCACCGCGCACGGCCGGGGCGGCGACGGTCCGCACCGACAGCAGCTCGACCAGCCGGGCGCGCAACCGATCTCGGCCCGGTAGCGCGTCCAGGGCTGCCCGGGCGTCGCCGTTCTGGGCCGCGGTCCAGTTCCGGGTCCGGGCGCTGTCACCGTCCTCGAGCCAGCGGAAGGGGTCCGCCACGCGAACCCCGTGTATGACGTCGACCACCCCACCGCCGCCGCCGTCCTCGCTCACCGGCGCCCCTCTGGGTGCGCCGGGTGCCGGGTCAGCGCCCGGCGTTGGGCTTGGTGCCGTGGTTGGCCTTCTTGCGGCGGGCGTTGATCTTGCGCTTGTTCGTCTTCTTCGACATGAGACCGGACACCCTAGAAGGTTGTGTTGCTGGCAACCACCTGCGGCGGTTGCTCTTAGCCGGTTCGCTGGCGCTCACGACGGCTACCTGTGGCTGGCAACCGCCTGTTCCGTAGGTGCCGCTGCGCAGTCCGCCAGGCGGAGCAGCACGAGCGCGTGGGTTTCATGGCGAAGCCGCCCCGGCGAGGGCAAAGCCCGAGCGGGGCCGTGTTACAGCCTTGAGCGCCTGGGTTTCATGGCGAAGCCAGTCCCGGCGAGGCGCAGCCGAGCGGGCCATGTCACGGCGCTGGGACGCCTACCGGGTTCGGGATGGGAAGGCCGCCTTGGTCGACGATGCGCAGGGCGAGGGGGCGGGCCAGTTCGTAGAGGCGTTCAGTGCGTTGGCCGCCGAGTTTGGAGTAGGGGGTGACGGCCAGCCGGTCCGTGCGGGCCTCGACCCGGGTGCGCAGGTCGCGGCCTTCGTCGGTTAGCTCGTCGTCGCCGTCGATCAGGTTGCGGGAGCGGAGCCCTTCGGCGGCGGCGTCCCACTCTTCGTCGGTCCAGCCCCGGACCGCCTGCATGGTGGAGCGGGGCATGACCCCCTGGCCCACGATGAGAATGTGCGCCTCGAGGCCGGTGACGCTCTCCGCGGTCAGCACCGCCACGTGGCCGTCACCCCGGTGCTCGCGGAGCAGGGTGGCGGCGTGCCACAGGCGGAGGTGGGGCTCGTCGGGCCAGGCGAGGGCGGCATGGCCGCCGAACAGCGGGCGGCCTTCGGTGGTGGCTACCTCGGTCGCGGCGCGGGCGATCTCCGCCGCTTCGGCCACCTCGGGGGAAGCGATGTCGTCGCCCAGCAGCCGCCGCAGGGCGATGTCGGCCGCAGCCAGTCGGGCGGACAGGATGGTCGCCGGCTCGGCCAGAGCCCAGGCATCGGGAATGGCCCGTTCGACCATGGGCGGAGCGAAGTTGAAGAAGGTGGCGGTGACCACTTGGGGCGGCACGGGCCCCATGGGCGCCGATCGGCTGGCGAAGTAGCCCATCCACCCGCCTTTGAGGCCCACTTGCCGGTAGTGGTCGAGGGCCTCAGGGGCGAAGTAGATGAGGGCATGAAGCGGTTCGAGCACCCGCCACAAGCGGCGGGCGTCGGCAGGAGCAGGGGCGGGCACTGCTTCATTCTGCCGGGGCCGCGGGTGCTTGGGCGAAGGGACCTCGCAAGTCGTACCTTTCGCAGCCATGACCGATCGTCCTGACCCCGCCACCCTTCCGGTCCGCACGCTGGGCCCCGCTGAACTGACCGTGACCGCCGAGGGCCTCGGCTGCATGGGCATGAGCTTCGCCTACGGCAAGCCCGATCGCGATGAGGCCTTGGCCACCTTGCGCCAAGCCGTGGAATCGGGCATCACCTTCTTCGACACCGCTGACGTGTACGGCTTCGGCCACAACGAGGAGCTGGTGGGCGAGGCCCTGGCCGACGTGCGTGACGACGTGGTCATCGCCACCAAGTTCGGCATCGTGCACCGCGATGGCGACCGCATGCCGCGCCGCGTCGACGGCACCCCCGACTACGTCCGTCAGGCTTGCGACGCCTCGCTGCGCCGCCTCGGCACCGACCACATCGACCTCTACTACCAACACCGCGCCGACCCGAACGTCCCCGTCGAGGACACAGTCGGTGCCATGGCCGAGCTGGTCGAGGCCGGCAAGGTCCGCCACCTCGGGCTGTCCGAGGCCTCGGCCGACGGGCTCCGCCGGGCGGTAAAGATCCACCCCATCGCCGCGCTGCAGAGCGAATGGTCCCTGTTCAGCCGCGACCTCGAGGTCGAGGTTGTCCCCACCTGCCGGGCGCTCGGCATCGGCATCGTGCCCTACAGCCCGCTGGGTCGGGGCCTGCTCACCGGGGCCATCACCGATGTCGACCAGTTGGCCGAGGACGACTTTCGCCGCACCCAACCCCGGTTTCAGGACGAAGCCCTGGCTGCCAACCTCTCCATGGTGGACGAGGTGCGGGCCATCGCCATCGAGATCGACGCCACCCCGGGACAAGTCGCCTTGGCCTGGGTGCTGGCCCAAGGCGACGACGTGGCGCCCATCCCGGGCACCAAGCGCCGCACGTTCTTGGAGGAGAACATCGGCGCCTGGCGCCCATCCCGGGCACCAAGCGCCGCACGTTCTTGGAGGAGAACATCGGCGCCCTGTTGGTCGACCTCGACCATGACCACCTGGAGCGACTGGACGATCTCCGACCTACCGGCGATCGCTACCCCGACATGCGCTGGGTAGGCGGCGACACGGTTTCGCTCGGCAACCACTCAGGGGGAGGAGTGGGAGGCGGTCCAGGACAGTAGGGCGTCGGCGGTAAGGGTGTTGACGATGCGGTCGGCGGTCACGTCGAAGCGGGCCGCCTTGTCACACCCGTAGGGCTGCCACTCCAACTGGCCGGGGGCGTGGGCGTCGGTGTCGATGCTCAGCCGGCAGTCCCAGTCCAGGGCCAAGGCCAACAGCTCGTCGGGCGGGTCCTGGCGCTCGGGCCGGCAGTTGATCTCGACGGCGGTGTCGAAGCGGGCGCAGGCGGCGAACACGATCTCGGGATCGAAGGTGGACTCGGCCCGCACGACCTTGGCGGGGGTGATGTCAGCGGGAGGGTCCGACGGCTTGAGCTTGCGACCGGTGCAGTGGCCCAGGATGTCGACGTGAGGGTTGGCGACCGCCACGACCATCCGCTCGGTCATGGCCTTGCGCTCCATGGACAACTTGGAGTGGGAACTGGCCACCACCACGTCGAGCTGGGCCAGCAGTTCCTCCTCCTGGTCGAGGGTGCCGTCGGCGAGGATGTCGACCTCGATGCCGGTGAGGATGCGGAACGGCGCCAGCTTCTCGTTCAGGACGGCGATCTCGTCGAGCTGGGCCCGCAGCCGCTCCGGGTTGAGCCCGTGGGCGACGGTCAGGCGGGGGGAGTGGTCGGTGACCACGTGGTACTGGTGCCCCAGCGCCTGGGCGGCCAAGGCCATGGTCTCGATCGAAGCGCCGCCGTCGGACCAGGTCGAGTGGGTGTGGCAGTCGCCCTTGAGCGCCGCTCTCAGGTGCGATCCCTCGCCCACGGGCACCACACTGGACGCTTCCAGCTCGGTCAGCCGCGGTGGTTCCCGGCCGGCCAGGGCGTCGACGATGACCGATTCGGTGCTGGCCCCGATGCCGGACAGTTCCTTGAGGGTGCCGGTGGCGGCCCGGTCAGCGATGGCGCCGACCCCCTGGTGGCGCACGATCTCGGCCGCCCGCAGGTAGGCCGCCGACTTCTGGCTCGGCCCCAAGCTGCGGTCGAGCAGGTAAGTGATCCGCTCCAAGGTCGTGGCGGGGTCCATCCGGGAAATGTACCGGCGTGACCGGCCTGGTTCGGCCGCTTCTAGGGTGTCGCCAATGGAGTTTGAACCACGCGTGCTCGACGCCGAACCAGTCACCTCCCTCCAGTCGTGGGTCGATCTCGGTGGGCGCCGCGGCCTGCAAGCGGCACTCGATGGCGGCCCCGGCCCCACCATCGACGCCGTCGCCGCCTCGGGGTTGCGGGGCCGCGGCGGTGCCGGCTTCCCGACCGCCACCAAGTGGCGGACCGTCGCCGCCAACCTGTCCGAGGAGCTCCCCGCATCGGTCGTGGTCAACGCCGCCGAAGGCGAGCCGGGCTCCTTCAAGGATCGGGCCATCCTTCTGGCCAACCCCTACCGGGTGCTCGAAGGGGCCCTCATCGCGGCGGTCACCATCGGGGCCGACGAGGTGGTCATCGCCACCAAGTCGCGCTGGACCGAGGTGATCGATCGCGTCCGGGCGGCGGCGGCCGAGCTCAACGCCGCCTCCTGGGCCGAGGGGGTGACCATCGACGTGGTTGGCGGCCCCGAGGAGTACCTGTTCGGTGAGGAGACGGCGTTGCTCGAGGTCATCGAAGGGCGGATGCCGTTCCCCCGCCTGGCCCCGCCGTGGCGGCGAGGCATCGACGACGCCGTCGGCGACTCGGCCCTCTCCGGCGATGAAGAACTGGCGGTCAGCGACGAAGAGACCCCTGTCCCGCCGGTCCTGGTCAACAACGTGGAAACCATGGCCAACCTGCCGGCCATCCTTGCTCTGGGCGCTGACTGGTTCCGATCGGTGGGGACGCCGAAATCGCCCGGGACCCTCGTTTGCACGATCACCGGTGACACCGCCCGCCACGGCGTGGCCGAGGTGCCCATGGGCACGCCGCTGCGCCAGGTGATCGAAGAGGTCGGCGGCGGCGTGCTGCGAGGCGCCGAGCCGTCGGCCGTGTTGTCAGGTGTGTCGAACCCGCTGATCCCGTCGACCATGCTCGACACGCCGCTGAGCTACGAGGCCATGGCGGCGGCCGGTTCCGGGCTCGGCACCGGCGGTTACATCGTCTTCGATCAGGGCACCGACCCGGTGGCGGTGGCGGCCGGGGTGGCCCGCTTCTTGAGCGTCGAGTCCTGCGGCCAGTGCACGCCGTGCAAGCAGGACGGCGTCGTCATCAGCGGGCTGCTGGGCAAGGTGCTGGTCAACCAGGCGACGGAGACCGACCTCGACATCCTCGACCGAAAGCTGGACACCGTCACCACCGGGGCCCGGTGCTTCCTGGCCACCCAGCAGCAGCTGGTGGTGAGCAGCCTGCTGGCCACCTTCCCCGACGCCATGGCCGCCCACGCCGTCGGCCCGGGCCGCGGGCCGGTTGCCGAACCCCGGCTGATCGCCGAGATCGAACGGCTCGATCCTGGCGAGCGGGTCGTGCTCGATCAGCGCCACGCCGCCAAGCAGCCCGACTGGACCTTCGACGCCGAGGACTCGGGCGAAGCGCCGGCCGACCGCCTGGACCAACGCGGCGGCGAGGCCTGATGGAGCGGTTCGGTTTCGTCGGCCTCCCGAACGCCGGCAAGTCGTCGCTGTACAACGCCCTGGCCGGGGGCGGGGCGCTGGCCGCCCCGTACCCCTTCGCCACCACCGACGCCAACGTCGGCATGGCCAAGGTCCCTGATGAGCGGCTTGACCGGCTGGCCGAGATGAGCACCTCCCGCAAGGTGGTGCCGGCCACCGTGCAGTTCGTCGACATCGGCGGCCTGGTCGAAGGGGCCAGCAAGGGAGAGGGGCTGGGCAACAAGTTCCTGGGCGGCATCCGCGAGGTCGACGCCGTGGTCTTCCTGCTGCGCGCCTTTGCCGATCCCGACGTAACCGGCCCGTCGGATCCGCTGGAGTGCCTGCGGGTGGTGGAGATCGAGCTCGCCCTGGCCGACCTCGAAGCGGTCGAGAACCAGGTCGAGAAGCGGCGCAAGGCGGCCAAGCAGGACCGCTCGCTGGTCGACGAGGTGGCGGCCTTGGACGCCGCCCTGGCCGTGTTGAGCGAGGGCACACCGCTCTACCGCAGCGACCTCGATCCTGAGCAGCGGAAGCTGCTGCGGCCGTACTTCCTGCTCTCCAACAAGCCGGTCATGGCCGTGGTCAACGTCGGCGAGGACGACCTCGACCGCATCGAGGAGATCACCGCGCCCGTACGGGCCGAGCTGACCGGCCGGGCCGAGGTCATCGGCGTGTGTGTGCAGCTCGAAGCCGAAGCCGCCCAGTTGGTCGGAGAGGAGCGGATCGAGATGCTCGAAGGCCTCGGCTTGGGCGAGGGTGCCCTGCCCCGGTTCCTGCGCGCCGCCTACCAGCTGCTGGGTCTGCGCACCTTTCTCACCACCGGGGAGCAGGAGAGCCGGGCATGGACCATCCGCAACGGATCGACCGCTCCTCAGGCCGCCGGCCGCATCCACACCGACTTCGAGCGGGGTTTCATCCGCGCCGAGGTCATCCACTGGGACGACCTGCTGGAGATCGGCTCCTGGTCAAAGGCGCGCGACGTCGGCAAGCTGCGGGTCGAGGGCAAGGACTACGTCGTCAAGGACGGTGACGTGTTGGAGATCCGCTTCAACGTATGACCGGCCGGGAAGGACCGATTCGATGGAAAGCGCAGAGCAAGAGGCCACCGACGTCCTGGTGGTGGCCATCTCCACCGTCGGCGGACCGGCCCTCGGGCAGGCCATCGTCGACCGCCACAACCGCGGCCCGTGCCGCTTCCACGTGCTGGTCCCCGAGCGCCTTCCCAACCAGGGCAACACCTGGAACGCTGGCCAGGTCGAGAAGGACGCCCAGAAGCGTCTCGACCTGCTGATGGAGCTGATCGGTGGTCTAGGCGTCGACGTGGACGGCGAGATCACCCGCCTCAGCGATGCCGCCGACGCCATCGACATGGCGTTGCAGCAGCGACATGACATCGACGAGATCATCGTGGTCCAAGGCTCCAAGGGCCTGAAGAAGTGGTCCGACAAGCGCCGGGTCAAGCGGCTGGACCGGGAGATCGACCTGCCGCTCACCCAGGTCGAGCCGGGCGACGTCGACGAGGGCGAATACGACACCGATTCCTCCGGGGCCGACCTGCGCCAGTGGGCCGAAGCGGTGGACCGCTCGCCCGAAACGTCGTAGGACGGGCGCGGATAGGTCGCCCGTTTCAGCGCCGGACGGTGAACTCGCCAAACTGCGCGGGGCGAACGAGCCGTTGTGCTCTCGGGTCGCCGATCGCCGGCCGTCACCGTCCGACCGTCGAGCCTCGGCTTCGATGTCGGGGCCACCGGGTAGGTGCCGTCCATGAAACGAGCGTCGAGCAACAGCCCCGGCGGCCAACTGTGCGTCGACGATCATCGAGTGGCGCCGGTCGAGCGTCTGGTGACCCGACGCCAGCGAGGGCGGGGGTTGCTGGGCCGTGAGGCTATGGACGGGGCGGTGCTGCTGCAGCCGTGCCGCAGCGTGCACACCTTTGGCATGCGCTTCGCCATCGATGTGGCCTTCTGCGACGCTGACGGGGTGGTCCTGCGCATCGCCTCCCTGCGGCCCGGCCGCTTCGGCCCCACCGTGTGGCGAGCCAAAGCGGTGCTCGAAGCCCAGGCCGGCGCCTTTGTTCATTGGGGAGTCGCAGCCGGTTCGCGACTCTCCCTCCTTCCGTGACCGGCGGCGCGCTTGGCGGCGTGCTGGTGCTGGTGGCCACGCCCATCGGCAACCTCGGCGACCTGTCACCCCGGGCCACCGAGGCGCTGGCCAACGCCGACGCCATCTGCTGCGAGGACACCCGCCGCACCGGCCGGCTGCTGCAACACGCCGGGGTGGCCCGTACCCCGATGATCGTGGCCAACGACCACACCGAAGCCCACGTCGTCGATCAGGTCCTGGCCCGCCTCGACGCCGGCGAGCAGGTGGCGGTGGTCAGTGACGCCGGGCTGCCCGGCCTCTCCGACCCCGGCGAGCAGCTGGTCCGGGCGGCCACGGCCGCCGACCACCGGGTCGAGGTGGTGCCCGGCCCGTCGGCGGCGGCCACCGCGCTGGTCGGCAGTGGCCTACCCGCCGGCCGCTTCACCTTTGAGGGGTTCCTGCCGCGCAAAGGATCGGGGCGGGGAGAACGACTTCGTGAGGTCGCCGCCGAACGGCGGACGGTGGTGCTGTACGAAGCGCCGCACCGCCTGGCCCGCACCATCGATGACCTGGTGGCGGTCTGCGGGCCCGGCCGGCGGGTCGTGGTGGCCCGGGAGCTCACCAAACTCCACGAGGAATGGTTCCGCGGCACTCTCGCCCAGGCGGCGCAGTGGTGCGCCTCCTCCGAGCCGCGCGGTGAGCTGGTGGTCGTGATAGAGGGCGCCCCGGCCCCCCCGCCGGCCACCGAGCACGACGTCGACGCCGCCGTCCGGGCTGCCCTGGCCGCCGGCCTCAGCGCCCGCGACGCCGCCGATGAGGTGGCCGCCGCCCTGGCTGTTCCTCGCCGCCAGGCGTACCAAGCCGCCATCGCCGCCAAGTGACCGCCCGTCCTCCGCGGCGGTGGTTCGGGGACGAGCCGGTGGTCGCGTGCCGGGGGTCCGGGCGATGAACCGGCGCGCGGTCGGCGCCAAGTGAGCCGGTGCGGGTGATCCAGGACCCGGGAGAGGAGCTGGTCGGACTGGTGCAGCGCGCCTTTCCCGATGAACCCTCGGCGGCCGCCCGGGACGCCGCCGCTCTGGTCCGCCGCCGTTTCGGCACGGCGCTGCCGCCGCCCTTCGCCCCTGTTCCCGCCCCGGGCTCCGAAGTACCGATCCGGGCGGCCATCGCGGCCGACGGACCGGCCATCGCCGCCGTCAAGTGGCGGTCCTGGCAGGTGGGCTACCGGGGCGTGGTGGACGACGACTTCCTCGACCACCGCGCCGTGGTGCACCCGCCTTGGACGTGGTGGAGCGAACGGGCCCGCTTCCCCCCGTCGCGCCAACACCGCCTGCTGGTCCTGGGCCGCGCCGGCGAGGTCCACGGTTTCTGCGACACCGGCCCCTATCGCGACGCCCAGGTCGCTGTCGACGATGACGGTGACGGTGACGGCGACGATGACGTGGGCCAGGTGTACTCGCTCTATGTGGACCCCAGCTCCTACCGCCAGGGGCGGGGCGCGGCGTTGCTCAGCGCTGCCATCGAGCACCTCCATGCCGCCGGTTTCGGTGACCTGCGGCTGTGGGTGGTTGGCGGCAATCGCCGCGCCCGCTCCTTCTACGCCGCTCACGGGTGGGAGCCGGACGGGGCCTCGGCCACCCGTACCTTTCCCGACCTGACCGTGGTCGAGGTCCGCTACCGGCGCTGACGCCCGGACGACCGCCCGGGCCGAGCCGGCCGTAGGCTGGTGGCGATGAACGGTGACCGCTCCGAGGACGGGTGGACGGAGAACGACGGTGCCATCGACGGATCGGATTACGACGACCTTGAGGACTGGTACGACGATCCCGTGACCGTGGGTCGGGTCGAGCGGTGGGGCGACCGGAACTCGATCCTGCACGCCGATGATCCCGACCACGTCGCCGAAGCCCCGCCCTTCGCGTCACGGCTCAACAGCTGGAGCCGCCGGACCGCGCTCGGCGCGGTCATGCAGGGGATGGCCGTGGGGTTGCAGGAGGTCTTCGAACCCAAGGAGCAGGCGACCATTGTGATCGAGGTAGACGACGACGGCCTGCCCCACGACCTCCCCGTCCAGCTGCTGCTCGACCCCGACAGCCCGGAAGGAAGCCTCGCCATCGTGCACCGGACCGGGGTCAAGCCACCCCAGGTCTGACGGCCCGGCGGCGGCCATCCCCCAAAACTGTCGTAGCCCCTGTGCATGCTCGCGCCGCATGTCCCGCGACCGCACTGACGTTCGATATCCGCAGCAAGCCGGCCTCTGCTCACTGTCCCGGTGGTCGGGTCCACCCGACCGTTGCCGCTGGTGTGACGCCCCGGCCGCGTCCGGGTTCGCCTGGTGCGGCAGCCGTTGCGAGGACGCCTACCGGGAGAACCACTGGTGGGATCTCGCCCGCGCCGCCGCTTTGGCACGGGACGGCAACCGGTGCACGACCTGCGGGATCGGGCCCGACGACGTCCAGGTCGCCCGCTGGTTCCTGCGGGCGTTCATCCCTCTGGGACCGGTCGAGGCCGCCGAGTTGTGGCAGTCGCGGGCATGGGCCGAACTGGTGCTGGCCTGCTCGGTGGAGGTGAACCACATCGATCCCCGCCGGGGAGGCGGCTACGGCTCGGGCTGCCACCACCACCTCCATGGGCTGGAGACGCTGTGCCATCGACATCACGTGGCCGTCACCGTCGCCCAGCGGCATGCGGCTCGGGCCGGCTGACTGTCGTAGGGGGTGTGGACAATGGTGCACATGGACCTGCTCGTCATCGTCGTCTTGATCGTCGTGGTGCTGGCCGCGGCGGCGGTCGTGACCGCGGTGGTTGCGCCCGTCCAGGTCCGGCGGGCCGTCGCCCTCGAGCGTGCAGTCGCTGATCACCAGATCGAGTTGCGCAGCCAGGCCTTCGACCTGCAGCTCGACTCGGTCCACGCCGAAATGCGACGGGTGACCGATGCCCTCGCCAACTGGCAGCGCGACGGAGCCCGCACCCACGGCGAGCTGGTCACAGGGTTGGCCGAGGCGTCGCGCTCCACCGCCGCTCTGGCCTCCACCACTGGCCAGCTGCGCGAGGCGCTGGCCAGCCCAATGGCGCGGGGCCAGTGGGGCGAGCGCATGGCCGAAGACGTGCTGCGCCTGGCCGGCTTCGTCGAAGGGGTCAACTACCGCCGCCAGCAGCAGGTGCCCGGCGGCGGCGTGCCCGACCTCACCTTCCTTCTGCCCGGCGACCAGGTCCTGCACATGGACGTCAAGTTCCCGGTGTCCAACTACCTGCGCTCACTCGAAGCGGCGACGGCGGCCGAGCGGGAGGCGGCCGAGGTGGCCTTCGTTCGCGACGTGCGGTCGCGGATCAAAGAGATCACCGACCGGGGCTACATCCAGCGGGGGGTCACGGTGGGATACGTCCTGCTGTTCGTGCCCAACGAGTCGGTGTACGGCTTCATGCACCAGCGCGACCCCGGCCTGATCGATGTCGCCTTGGCTCAGCGGGTCGTGCTCTGCTCGCCGTTCACCTTGTTCGCGGTGCTGGCCGTGATCCGCCAGGCGGCCGAGTCGCTGGCCCTGGCCCAGACGTCAGACGAGGTGTTGGCGTGCTTGGCTTCCTTCGGCGAGCAGTGGGACCGTTTTGCCGCCCAGCTCGAGCTGGTGGGCAAACGGTTGGACAGCGCCCACGGCGCGTTTGACGACCTGGCCGGCCCCCGGCGCCGCCAGCTCCAGAAGGAGCTAGACGTCCTGGCCGACCTACGCGATTGCCGGAGCCCGCCCGCCGAATCACCGCCCAGTGTGCGAAAGGTCGCTGGCTAGGGTGACCCGGTGCCCGGCCGGTTCTACGTAACCACCCCGATCTACTACGTCAACGACGCGCCACACATCGGTCACGCTTACCCCACCGTCACCGCCGACGCCCTGGCCCGGTGGCATCGCCTGCTTGGTGACGACACCTTCTTCCTGACCGGCACCGACGAGCACGGCCTCAAGGTCAAGCGGTCAGCCGAGGCCAACGGCGTCACCCCCCAGGATCAGGCCGACCGCACCTCGTCCCGCTACCGGGAGGCCTGGGATCTGTTGGGCGTGGCGCCCGACGACTTCATCCGCACCACCGAAGCGCGCCACCACTTGGCTGTTCAGGCCCTGCTCACCAGGGCCAAGGAGAACGGGTGGATCGAGCGGGGCACCTACGCCGGCTGGTACTGCGTCAGCTGCGAGGCCTACTACGCCACCGACGACCTGCTGCCCGACGACGACCACCCGGCCGGCCCCGGTCTTTGCCCGATACACAAGCGGCCGGTCGAGTGGCTCGAGGAGGACAACTGGTTCTTCAAGCTGTCGGGCTTTGCCGAGCCGCTGGAGCGCTGGCTCAACGAGAGCGACGCCGTCCACCCGTCCGGCAAGCGCAACGAGGCGCTGGGCATCGTCCGTCAGGGCCTCGAAGACGTGTCGATCACCCGGTCCTCTCTCGACTGGGGGGTCACCGTGCCGTGGGACCCCGGTCACGTCTTCTACGTCTGGTACGACGCGCTCATGAACTACATCACCGCCATCGGCTACGGCACCGACCAGGAGCGGTACGAGACCTGGTGGCCCCACGTCCACCACCTGCTCGGCAAGGACATCCTCCGCTTCCATTGCGTGTACTGGCCGGCGCTGCTGCTGGCGGCCGGCGAGCCGCCGCCGCACCGCCTCCACGTCCACGGCTTCCTGCTGGTCGGCGGCGAGAAGATGTCCAAGACGTCGCTCAACCAGATCTCTCCCGCCCAACTGGTCGAGGACTTCGGCGTGGACGGCACCCGCTGGTACTTCCTGCGCGGCAACTCCTACGGACCGGACGGCGACTTCAGCCACGAGGACATCGTCGTCCGCTACAACACCGACTTGGCCAACAACCTCGGGAACTTGCTGTCACGAGTGGCCACGGTGGTGGCCAAGAAGTGCGACGGCATCGGCCCGGCGCCCCGCCCCGACAGCCGGCTGGCCGCCCTCGCCTCCGAGGTGCTGGCCGAGGCCTCCGAGGCGTGGGAGGCGGTGGCGCCGTCGGTGGCGCTGGATGCCACCTGGAGGCTGCTGCGCGAGACCAACAGCCTGCTCGAGGACGCCGAGCCGTGGAAGGCCGATCCCGGCCCCAACGTCGACGGCGTGCTGGGTGACGCCCTGGAAGTTCTGCGGATCGTGGCTGTCCTGGCTTCGCCGGCCATCCCCGCCTCCGCCGCTGAGGTGTGGCGGCGCCTCGGACTCCAGGGGGCACCCGCTGACCAGCGCCTCCCCGCCGCCGCCCGGTGGGGCGGGTACCCCGGCGGCCTCCCGGTCGAGAAGAGCGGTCCGTTGTTCCCACGCCTGGCGCCGTGAGCGCCGGAACCGGGGCCGGCACTGGCGCCGACCGGCCCCGCTGGATCGACAACCACTGCCACCTCGAACCCGGCCCCGCCGCGGCCGACGCCATCGCCGAGGCGGGGGTCGCCGGCGTCGATCGCCTGATCACCGTAGGAACCGATGTCGCCGGCTCGAAGGCGGCCATCGCCGTTGCCGCTGAGCACCCCAACGTCTGGGCCACCGCCGGGGTCCATCCCCATGACGCCGTGCAGGGCATCGACGGTCTCGAACCACTGCTCGGCCGGCCGAAGGTGGTGGCAGTGGGGGAGTGCGGGCTCGACTACCACTACGACCACTCGCCCCGCAGCCGCCAGCGCGACACGTTTGCCCTCCAGATCGAACTAGCCCACCGCCTCGACCTGCCGCTGATGATCCACACCCGTTCAGCGTGGGACGACACTTTGGCGATCTTGGACGAGGCTGGGACGCCGGCGCGGACGGTGTTCGACTGCTTCACCGGTGGGCCGGCCGAGGCTGATCGCTGCCTGGAGCGGGGTGCGCTGTTGTCCTTCAGCGGCATCGTCACCTTCCCGTCGGCGCCAGAGGTGCGAGACGCGGTCCGGCGTTGCCCCGCCGACCGGGTGCTGGTCGAGACCGACGCCCCGTTCCTGGCGCCGGTACCGCACCGGGGCAAGCCGAACCGGCCGGCGCTGGTCGCCGTCGTCGGCGAGAAGGTGGCGGAGGTCAGGGGAGTGGCGCCGGCGGAGTTGGCCGCTCAGACCTGGGCCAACGCAGCCGCCTTCTTCCGCCTCGCTGGCTGACCAGCGGCGGCCGCCGCCCCTCGTACAGGCCCGCGGCCAGGCGTTCTGATGACTGGGACGAAAGTTCACCGCTCATAGCCTCTCGCGAGCGTTTGTGAACTTAGGCACAACGATGTTGCGTTTAGGTTACGGTCCCTCGTAACGTCTTCGCCATGAACAGTGACAAACAGGTCAGGCCAGCGCGACTGGCCGCCTACCTCCGACAGCACCGCCCCATACTCGCGGTGCTTTCCCTCTTGGCCGTCGTGGCGGTACCTGTGCTCCTGGCCGTAGCCGGGGGCACCGAGTCAACGCCGCGGCAAGCGCCCCGCACGGTCCTGGCCAGCGCCACCCGCCCGGTCACCGAGGCTTCGGTCACGGTGACGAGCCCCAAGCCTCAGAACGTGGCCGAGACCACGGTGCCCACCACGGTCGCTCCCACCACCGTCGCCCCGACCACCGTGCCGGTGACCGAGCCGCCGACCACCGTGCCGGTGACCGAGCCGCCGACCACCGAGCCGCCCACCACTGAGCCGCCGACCACTGAGCCGCCGACC
>JAABUM010000657.1_pt1 | contig 58227 bp, 100 predicted proteins | sample 5559161 | NCBI WGS metagenome assembly JAABUM01 (sample SAMN10711868, study PRJNA513369) | rock metagenome | isolation source: Antarctica rocks | place: Antarctica: Victoria Land, Siegfried Peak nord
CGGGTGGTCGGCGCTGGGAAAGTTTCACGGACGGGCTTACAGATTTGCATTTATCAGATCAAGTAGAAGGATACAGATACAAAGGCCATGTCTCCTCTAGTACACAAAGTGTTGCCGCCACCCCGCTCTCAAGACATCTTGCCGAAGAATTGAGAGTCAGGCCTCCGATGTGAACGATTTGAACCCTGAAATGGTACAGAGGGTTGGGTACAGCACTCGTCTCACAGCATGCTCTCAATACATCATCACCAACAGCGCTGAGCAATTCAACCCAAACCCCTGCGCTCGGTGCCTGTGGAGTCGCGCGCTAGATGAAAGGCGTTCACTTGCTGGTTTTGCGGTTGAAGCAGATCCTGCACCGCCACACGCCGTGCTCGCATGTCGCACCAGAGGCGGCATGGGCCTCCTTCTTAGCTGCCTGCAACAGTATGCCCTGGCGATGCTTGGCAGACATGCGATGTTTGTGCAGTGGAGGTAGCCGATCGAGTGCGATGATCTGCAAAAACCTGGCGAGGCGTGCGTGGCAAGTTTTCTGCTGCACGGCAGTGCCCCACCTTGCGCTCGTCCACCTTTGCGCGCTTGCTGGTGCCGTTGAGCTGGCGGATGCGGCGCATAGCGACGGCCTCTGCCAGGCGCTCCTGCAGCCCACGGAATTTCAACATTACAAGCTGCGTGGCACTGATTGCACATTGCTGCTTCAATAGTTTTTGTATGATTCTCTCACATTGCTATCAACCTCATTTGGAATTGTCCTGCAATTGTGCACACACAGTCCCAGGAATGTGAGCCCGACCCGAGCTGGCCAAAGATATATTATCGCGCACCTGCTCCTTGTCTGTCTTCTTCTGACGCAGCTGCTGCTTGTGGGCCTCGCGCTGCGCCTTCTCCGTCAGCTTGGTCTGGGCCAGCTTGTCTGCACAAGATCATCGGTCCCGACTGAGCCGCACTGTGCAGCCGGAAAGATATCTACTTCACATACAGTTGCTTGAAACGGAAAGCAAGTCGTGATCAGCATGGACTTCCGCATCTCTGCAGCAGCGAGTGTGGAACAACCCCAGACCATGCTGACGCAGCACATTGCTGGATCGCTCTTGCGCCTGAGCAAACGACGACGCACCGGCATGCGGACGCAAGGAGCTGCGCAGGCGGTCGCTTGTCAAGCTCTGAAGGCTCGCCATGCTCCTGGGGTTTATCTGAATGTGCGGTACAGTGCTCTCTTGCGCGTGCGTTCGCACGGGATCGATGTGGGACGGGTGCTTCGAGTGACGCTCTACAGCTGATGTTTTTGTTGCAAGCGATAAAACCGACGCGGCGCTACTTTGATTGTGATAGTGCGATTCAGCTGCAAGAACCGCAGCAAAGGGGAATGCTCGCACGCTCGCGAGGAAATAGCAGACACTAGCTCCACAAGAAAGGATCGGGTCCCGGAAGCTACATCTCGGGATTGCTGTTGCACCTAGAGTCTTGTTGACTGATCCGCTGTAGATGCACCGTGATATCGGGCTTGCTCGCATTCCAACATTGCATGCCGTGCAGCGCAGCTATTCAATCGCAGAATCTCGATTGCTAGCACAGCGGATACCAGATCCTGCACGTATAAGCCAACGCAAATATGCCAAGCTGGGAACGTGAGCAAGAAGCGATCTGCCCTTGTTCTGAAACCGCCTGCTGCTCGCATGCGAACAGGATTGCAATGCTTGCATTTGCAATCATGCTGACCAAACATCGAATGTTACTGGATGTGCTCTGCTGAGCGCGTCGCTCGTTCCTTGGCTTCAAGATTCTGGCTCCTGAGGTCCTGCGTCTGTGCTTCTTGCAGAGGCGCAGCAGAACTATCAGACGGTGATACTTCGAGGTTCTAGACTCTGTATTAGTGTGAAGCAGCCCTCGCATCTTGAGTTGCCGCTGGCTTCCCAGACCACAGCACAGTGATGGAGCTGAATATCCTCTTGCTCGCAACAGGTCTACCAGGAGGGTGGCCACCCCAATGAGGTGAAATTTCATGTAACTTTGTTGCATCTCTATGTGCACCCACCTGAGCAGATTTTGCCGTTTGATTACCAAGAACCCAAGCATTGCATACGCACCCTGAGTGCGCCTCCGCCTGCACTGGTTCTCGATCCAGCTTTGGTTCCTCGATAGACATAGTTCATGAGCGCTTTATTGAATTGAATTCCTGTGCCCCTCACAGAGCGACTGGAAGCATGGTTCGTTCAGTTCCTGATATTCCTGACGTCCGTCCGCCAGCGTGTGCCCCCGAGCATGAATTGTTGTTACTCAGCGCCACAGAGGCAGGTTTGGTGTAGTCTAACGCTTCACCTACGTGCATGCAGAGGTCGTTGCTGGCGGCGCGGCGTTCGCCGCGATGCACGAGTGCGTGTTTTCTCATGAGTTGCTCCAAAATGCAGGATCTCAGCGTATCTGACTGTGCACTCGCTATCATTGCATGATCCTTCCTTCAGTGAATCGACTGCTGGCTATCATCATAATGCAAGAATCATTGCGCTAGACGTGTGTGTGTGGTGTATTCAGAATCTCAAATCTCGTTGCAGGTGGGAGAAGCATGAGGAGAATCAGGGCGAGCAGGTCAACCACGGCTTCGCCAAGGTGAGCCGTGCGATTGATCGAGCTGCCTGTCGCAGGTCCCGGTCGCAGAGCCTGCAATGCTTTGCTTTGAACGCCAGCAGCAGCATTGCTGTGGCATGGCGCACTCGACTCCAGGTCGTTCCCACATGATATTAACAACTTTTCCACGCCGCAGGAGCTGATCGCCGGATTTGCCGGCGCAGAAGTCGACAAGCTCGCCGAGACGCACGGGTGCACACAGTCCCCTAGCAGTGCCAACTACTTACAGCTTGCTTTCAGTCAATTGAGGCACTGCAGGGCCTGCGGCGGCGGATCCTTCCTGCTGCCCTGCACCTGCGGGCCCACGCAGCGGCACTGCCGCACGTTCATGACCGATCCACACCGTTCTTTTCGTGCCACTTGTTTCGATGCCAGTCCAAACACTCAAAAGGCCACCCGAATCGCAAGGCTGCTACATGCAGGATGGACTGGCTGGACAAAGAGAAGACCAAGCACCACGCCAAGAAGGAGGCGGAGCAGCTGTACGACCAGAGCTATGGTGCGCTGCATTCGGAGTTGCGCTTTTCAGTATTTGTTCTGGTTACTAATCCTGCCCGCAGTGTGCTCCAGCTGCGCTTGCGAGCTCGATCATGCTCCCCAAGGTTTGGCACGCACAAGCACTTCAGAGCTTGAAGGCAGCTTTTAATGCGCCTAAACACGCCTTGACGTAAAGGCGTGAAAATGGAGTGCAGGCCAGCAGCCGCAGCAGGGCTACTACAACCAGCAGCCAAACCAGTTCTACCAGCCGCAGCAGCGGCCAAACTGGTGAACGGAGCCAGGGCGACCGTTGAGGGGCTGAGACTACCTGCATAGACGATGTGGACCAGCTAGCGTGCCGCGATATTTTCATACGCGCCTACGACATTCCTTGGCCAAGAGTTGATATGATTGTGCAGCAGTGTCAAAGTTAAATACTGGCAGAGCTTGAGCATGTAATATAATGCTCAGATCCATGCGGCTCCATGCACATCTGTGGACCAACCTCGACATAGAGCACCCTGCAGGCGTGTGCGGCGGTTGCATCGGCGGCGAGGAGACAATAGTGGTGATGTGGTAGTGGCACAGTTGATCCGTGGGCAGATTGCACATCCAGATTCGTCCCACGTCGTCCCTCGCGTTTCTCTTTCTGTCTATGCGCTGTGCTGCGCTTCTCCTCACTAATACTGCTGACGTCAGTCAAGAACCGCCCAACGCTCGACGCCATGTGGAACGGTGGGTGTGCACATTCGTCCACGACCTGAACAGGTCATTTTGGACACTGTTCTGCCACCAGTTGAATCTGTGAACTTCCTTCTGCCACTTTGAAACGGCTGGCGCTCACATGCATGGTCGAATCTGCTTCTGCTCGAGCTTGTCGTGATGATGAGGATGTGCGCCTTGACCTGCTGCGCCTCCTGAAATGCAGACAACTACCAATACTACCAGCAGGCGAGCAAGATTCTTTGCTAACATATCTCCACGCAACTAACGAATTGCATATGCAGTTCAGACATGTCGGTGGGGAGCAGGATATCAGAAACCGCATTGCTGGTGGAGTCGACTTGAACTTTACATAGCAGGTGTGCCTGACGACTTGCAAAGAATGAGGGTTTCTAACACCACTACCCAGCTCTCAACGCCTTGCTGCCTCCATAAAACAAGCTGGCCACAGCACATGACTACAGGATGTTAACTCTCAACTACCGTACCAGGTATGTTGCGCGCAGTATGTGTGCGCCCTCAAACGTCAGCTGTACGACGCCGATGGCGTCAGGGGCATCGTAAAACTGGAGCGAGACCCAGCAGCACACCATCGTAGCGGCCAAGTCCACGGCCTTTGAAATCGTTGCGAGCAGCCTTATGGCCGTCACCGCCGGCATGGCGCCGGCTGACAGCTTCCTCCGAGCAGCAGTGCTGCCTTCACGCCTTCATGCCCACCTGCATATTTCAATTTATGCGCTTCGATTGTGTCCCATGCGGCAGATTGTGTTTTCGATCAGTCTTGTGGGAAAACTGAGCAGCAGCTGGGGTTGCGGCAGTGGACACCTTCATATTCTTGATGAGCAGCCGCTTGTAATCCCGAATGTCACCTGCGTTGACACGGATCCAAAATTTTTGCAGACACACGAAGTTCCAAGACTGTCTGGCAGAGCTGTGGCTGGTTCCAACACTGTCGCTTCATTCACGGCTGATGCTGCCTGCAGCTGCAAATGGTCTGTACATAGTGTCAGAATGCGGTGCACCAACACACACACTACATGAATCAGTTAATAAAACGGATTGGATTTAGAATCCTGTTTGGGCATTTTATTCATGGCTATTGCTTCTCAGGTGCAGATAGTCTGCACATGGGGTCAGTGCGAGGTGCAAGTGGTGTAAGAAGAAAAGCAGAAGAAAGCTCACCGGTCCACTTCTCGACCTTCTTCCTATCACATACCCAGATTTCGTTGGCCACCTGCATCGCAACGAGGAGACCGACTCGGATTTGCGGTCGCTGGAAGTAGTGCAGCTGAACGAAGCTCGCGAACAGGCACCAGCAGATGGCAATGACTATTGGCGATAAATTTTGTGAATCGAACATATTGAAATGGATATAACGGCGCGCACCTGGTCGATGAGCCGGAAGTCGTGCGACACGAGGACGAGGCCGCCCTGCAAGATGGCGCAGACAACACAATCGGTCATGTTACTCTCGCGAATCACTTGAGGAACCAAGATTGTCTAAAATTCTTGGAAGTATGTTACTCTCGCGATTCGAGGAAGAAATGGAGGATGTTTGAACTTTTCACTCACTTGGAAGTTGTTGATGGCCGCCGCAAGCGAGTCAATCGCTTCAAGATCCAGATGGTTGGTCGGCTCATCCAGCAGCAGCTGTGTGGAAAGTATGAAAACATCACGTCAGAGGGCACCAGCGAAGAAAAGAAGCGGCAACAGGTTCAGCAGCTGGCATGAGCGGCCTTAGACCCTAACACTGGAGCGGCAGCTGAAACTGGAGCGGTGCGAATCTGTGAATGCGCACCATGCAGAGCCGCCACAGCTACAGAACATGCGCTGCAGATCAACCCGATGAGACACGAATCAAGAGGAGTGGCATTTGATAACAGGCTCTGTGTTTCTTTGAAGAGACGTGCACCATGTTCGGCTTGCCCAGCGCGATCATGGCGATACACAGCCGGCTCTTCTGCCCCTCGGAGAGTTCCTGAGACACGAAACGAAGGGCATCGGTTCAGTTTTCATAACATGCAACAAACATGCAACAAGAACACAAATAGAAGACGGCAAAACTGCAAGTATCGCGCACCCCGATCTTGGTGGTCTGCATCTTGCCGGACACACCGTAACGGCCCAGGAAGCGACGCCACTCCTCCAGGTCCTTCGTGAACGTCGGCGTGTTGGGGAACTCCCGCTGCATGCAGACAATGCTACACCATCAGCATCCCAATCTTCATACGCATCAGTATTTCGTGAAGACGCATCGGTCCTTCATGTCTGCGTGTTGGAAAATGTCGCTGCAGTATTGGACAGAAGGACAACAAACCTCAGCAGCATAAACAGAGCCCTTGGACTGCGTGTGGCTACTATGCACACAGAAGTGCACCTCTGATGCCGCGCCATGCCTCTCGAACCACGCCATGATGCCACCTGCTCGAGGCAACCACAGAAGACAGGTCTGGGAAGCAAGGCGACACCAGGGCGGCCGAGCAAACCTGGAAGAACTCGAGGCAGGAGACGTGGTTGTCGAGGGCATCGACGCTGTGCTGGTGGTACTTGGCGATGGAAAGGTGGCTGTGGCGCTTGACCTCCCCCTCCGTCGCCTGCAGCTCCCCCGTCATCAGCTTCAGCAGCGTCGACTTGCCTGCGCGGTGTTCACATAGCTGCCCCGAGTGAGAGAGTCGCAAACCCAACGCGACGATCTGGCAGCGCGCGAAGTTCCGGCGCCATGACCTTGGACATGTGGTGTCGGGCCTACGGAATCGTGGCTCGAGCTGCTGCGCACATGCCTGACAGGGCGTGTCAAGTGTGTGCGCAGTCACATGCCAATGGACGCGGTCAAGGCTGGCGGCGGAGAGGTGGAAGCACCTGCGCCGTTGGGGCCCACAAGCGCGATGCGCGAGTCGCAGTCGACGCTCAGCTCCAGATGCTGCGCGGCAAGAGGGTCCACACCGTCAGCATTATGTTGCTTTTGGGACGAACAGATTTTATGATCCCGCCTGATTCATGTACAGCACTTTCGCAGCATGCAGCCTACTGCAGCTTTGAACGGCTTGCACAACAAGGTCGCGCAGTGCCTCTCACACACATGTGCGAGGGCAGGGGTTCGGAAGTATGTCGCACCCTGTACAGGTAGTCCTCCTTCTTGCCGGAGTAGGAGAAGGAGACGTCGACGAAGGGCATAACGGGCGGCGGCAGCTTGTCGCAGTCGGGGAACTGGAACTTGAAGGTGGACTCCTGGGTGACCGGCTCCGTCAGGCCCTTGGCCACCATCTTGTCGATGATTTTCTGCTTCGACTGCGCGTGCAGCGGAAAAGAAAGCACAGGTAAGACATAAAGTATGACACAAGGGCTGATACCATCACATTGAGTGGATGGCTGAGCAACCAACAGCACTGCACGCATGCGGTTGCCCCTTCCAGCAGTGCAAAAGTTGGGATGCAGTGCACGGGGCCGGCGGGCACAGGACCGTCGGTTCAGCAGGCGAAGTTGAGAACCGTGCTAGGAGTATAGACGTATCTGCTTGACCAGGTTGGAGTAGGTGCCGCAGGAGGCGATGAACTCCTTGAGGTGCTTGATGTCATCCTGCTCCTTCTGCCACTTCTTGTGCTGGATCGTCTCGTTCTCCTTGACCGTCTTCACAAACGTGTCGTAGTTGCCTGCGGGGGCAGCAGAAGGCTTCCGTCAGTGCACCTGACACTCGGGTACGACAGGCGCCTTGGTATGTGTGGCGCATCGTCAAGAACAGTCAGAGGACAGTCGGAGATATGAGGGAGCGCAGGAGGGTTGCATGCAACGTGCAAGAGCGCCACGACGGGAGGCGCACCTGAGTAGTAGGTCAGCTTCCGCTTGGTGATCCAGATCATGTGCGTGCACACGCCATTCAGGAAGTCCTGCAGGCCACACTCCTCATCAGCCAGTCTTATAGGTAGTCAAGATGCGGGTGAGGGTGTGGCAAGCCAATGCACAGGCAGGGGGGTGCCACGGCAGCCTGCCGGCCCCGTTCCAGGGGCCACACCCGCCCGCTTCCTTTCCACACAGCGGCTAATCAGATACCTGCACCACGCCTGTCCCCAGCTGCATGCAGGCCGAATAGGAAGCCAAGTCCAAGTTTAGCGCTCACCTGTGAGTGGCTGACAAGGATGAGGCACTTCTTGTAGTGCTTCAGGTACTCCTCCAGCCACACGCAGGCCTCCAGGTCCAGGTGGTTGGTCGGCTCGTCCAGCAGCAGCAGTGTCGGCTCCGCGAACAGCGCGCGCGCCAGCGCCACCCGCATCCGCCAGCCGCCTGCAAGGTGTTGGGAACCATGTGGGAGGCGAGAATGTTACACAACAGCGTCGGCTCTACAAAGCCGCACACACAGCGCGCGCGCCAACGCAGCCTGCATCCGCCAGCCGCCTGAAGGACATACTGTAGGAGATGCTCAGAGCAGCGACAGCTCCTAATGTCTGTCACTGGCTCATGAGAGCTGCTGAGAGCCACCGTCTCAGTCAGCACTACCCGCAACCGCTAGCCGCCTGGATAATGCTAGAGTGAATTGCAGCACTGAGATCGCAGCACCAGCGCGCGTCGTCCTGCAACCAAGTCATCGGGCACCAGAGCTCTGCCAACAGCGCACCAGACATGTCCTTGGTGCCCTTGGCCATCATCTTCTCGTCGAAGCCCAGGCCGTGCAGCAGCTTGGAGGCCTCCGCCTCGAAGGTCGTCGGGTCCAGCTCGTCCAGCCGGTCGTAGATGTCCTGTGAAACAATAGGGCGCAAAGATTCAGTGTCTCGTATATAGGTTTGTAAACACTGTGCCTGTGTCCTGTGACACGGATGGGACGTGGTGTTTGTGAGCGAGCACAACGCTTCTGGCTGCAGCGCTGCGTCTCGGCGCGGTCTTGTGGGTGCTGCAGTCCATGGTGCGGCTGAGCTGTTTGCATGTCGGGCTGCGAGCCCCCAGCTTGGAGCCTGACTGTCAAGTGACACTTCCCCATGATGCGCCGGCCCCCTCCGTGGTGCGCTGCCTTCGACTTATTATGCCGCGTGCGACCTTCGTCAATTCTTGCCGGGTTGCTGTGCCAGGCATGACACGTCACATGCTTGCCCACGCCTCCCAAAACCCGAACATACAAAGCAGCAATCCTCCTGCAGGCGCTCATCCTCTCGACCGTACTCTGTCATGATGTACTCCTCCAGCTTGATGAGGCACGCTATGTTCTGACATACTTCGACACCATATCTGGGTCGTAATCCCACCTGCAGGCGCTCGTCCTCGGGGCCGTACTCCGTCATGATGTGCTCCTCCATCCTGTTGAGTCGCGTGATCTCGTCCTTGATGTAGTCCACCACCGTCTCCAGCGCGGTGCGTTCCGTCGGCGCCACCTCCTCGCTCAGGTGGTACAGATCCAGGTGGTCCGGGATCGGCACCTCCCGGTTCGCCAGCACCTGCGGGGTTTGACACATTTCAGAGATTCATTCAGAATCCAGGTGGTCCGGGATCGGCACCTCCCGGTTCGCCAGCAGCGGCGGAGACGTTTATTACAAATCCATGTAGGGACTCGATGATTGGGGATTCGAGGATCACCAGCACCTGCGGCGCTTCGTGTGGGGATCCGGGCGGCGCCCACTCAGGGGCCGCATGTGATGCAACATGTCTGCCGGCAGGGTTCCGTGCGGCAGCAGGGGTGCATGTGTCAAGACACCAACAGCCGGTGCCTCCCATGTGCACGCTACACTTGTCATAAAAGCTGTTGCTCCACAAGCAGGTGTACTCATGCGCCAAGGTAGAGGCCAGGATGCGAGTGTTTCCGCCTGCTTACGCTCAGGAAGTTGGTTTTGCCGCAGCCGTTTTGGCCGATGAGCCCATAGCGCCGCCCAATGGTGATCTCGATGGAACAGTCCTGGATAAGCTCCTGACCGTTCAGCCCCATCGAGAAGCCTGCAAGACACACATGAAAAGAGAGTCACATCCAACCGTCAATTCCATCCAGTCACATGACTAGCCATGTTGACAGGTAAGAAACGGTCCCTGAGAAGGCAAAAACTCAAAACAGAAGGAACTCACCATCGATTTTGATGTCTCGGCTGGTGGGCCGCGACGAAAGCACACCGGTGACCGTCCGCCCATTGGCAGAATCTGCAGATGCGCTGTTCTCGGTGGGCGAAATGTCGACCTTGCCCATGCCATTTTGCAGGTCCGCCAAGCTCGCTGAGCTCTGTGAAGTCGCACATAAATGTTGTCACTTTATGTTGTCAGCGCGGGCGACCACTGGCGTTGGTGGTGACACCTGAGTGACGGAGAACCGTATAGAGCAGGCTGCATCCGCGACGCCTGAGCTGTGAGCAACCGCACGGGCTGTGCGGGGGATGCTGCACCTGGTCGCGAGACACTGGTGGCGTATTTTTGCTCTTGTCGCCCGCTGTGCTGCCGAGCTTCGCCTTCTGGTTGGCCTTCTTCTTAGCAGCCTTCAGCTTCGCAGCGTCGCTCACCTGTTGCACAGGGGCAAACGCATTGATATTTCACCTGTCGCATGCGTTCTCCATATGTCTACATCCAGATGACGTGCAGCCGAGTCATATGCATTGAGTGTGAACGCATCGAAACGAAGCAGGCAGGCACGGCGTGCACATATGCAGAAGCCAGGTCAGGCAAGAGACGCCGGCTCACCATGGCGCCGGAGCGGGCTGGATGCTACTGACCGAAACCCTTTCCCAGGACACAGCCTGCACATAGACAATCTCTTGAGTTTCAACTTGCTCAGCGAATCAAGGTCTTGCGGTTGCGTGCGACCAAGCTCTTCGTAAGTTGACACTCGAGTGCATGATTCAATTGCAGGACGTGACGCCGAGGCTGAGGGCTTCTGCCAATGTGACCTGAGTCGGCATTCACCTTACGACCGGCTCGCCAAGAATGTCCTGCAGCGCCCCTCCTAAGCAAGCTGCCGAGAAACGTGGACGCCCCAAAAAAAGGCTTAAACTGCGAACGTTCAATACGCAGCAATGCCACGGGGCTTCGACGCTGATTGTTGCCGGAACACAGCCCGACGATGTCACACCTTCAAAAACGGCGTGCTGCAAGCAAAAGCATTCACTTCCCGGCGGCCACCTTCACTTCTCTGCCGCACATGTGAGGGCAGTCAGGGCTTTGCAGTTACTCATACCCCTTGCATGGAGTCGTCAACGACACGACGACCGTGAAAAGGACCAAGTGCGCTTTGGCAAGTCACCATGCAGCATGCTGTGTGGTGTTTGTAGAGCAAAGGCATTCCATGTACCCAAGACGAAACCGGTTACCGACATCGGTCAATTACTTCAAGGCATGCCGCCGGCAGCACTGCCGCTTGCGGCCGCACGAAACAGGGTTCACTGCGCCTGATGTCCACAACGGTTTCAAAGAAGAGGAGGACATCCGGCCTCAGCTATCTGGCAAACAACGAAGCCGCCCAACGAAGCCGAAATCAAACGCACGTCACCAAACTGCAGCTGTAGTCAGCCAAACGCCGCGCACTTCCGCCGCTACAGCTGTGCATGGCGATTGACTGCTCTGCAGCCTCGACACGACTAACGGACAGCACCCCTCCCTGCAAGCTGCGTCTGCGCAGCGGTTGAGCCGCCATGTATGGCGGCATGGCGGCCAACGAAATGCGACTAGTTACTAGGTACTTCCGGCCCCTACATCCTGCTGCGCGGTCCAGCTGAATGCTGGACATGAATAGGCGATGAGTATGCAGGGCTGTGCGCGCCCCGAAAAGCCCTTGCTACATGAATCGCATTGCCGCAGTCGACTGCTGGTTTTGACAAGCTGCCGAGATCACCGGAGCCGGCAGCCGCTGCCCATGCCGGATGCACCATCCTTTGCAGTGTCTCCTTCGGAAATTGCGCCGCTGCCGGCCACACATGTCTCCGCGCCCGCATCACTGTGCGGGGGCGCACCCCATTGCCCCTCGCCCGCTGCAGCCGCCTTCGCGGCTGATCAGCCGCTGGCGCACTGTTCGCTTCAGAATTCGCTCGCCAGTCCTCTGTCTTGTTATGGCGCGTCCCCGCTGGAGGATACCCCCTGGCACGCTACGGACGCCGTTCGGCGCTCGGAAAAGGCGCGACGCCGAATCGCTGGGCGTTGCGCGGGTTTTGAGGTTTTCATAAACCCTCAGGCGGTGTCGCCGATGTCGCCGGCGGAGCGCTCGGCGGAGATGCGGGGAGAGTCCCGCTCACGCTTGCGTGCGTGCACGCTGTCCTCGTACAGCGCCGCCATGATGAAGTCCTGCGTGCGGAATGCATCTTCAGCCATCAAGGCAATGCAGTGCACTGCAGGAAGAAGGATAGGGTTTACACCGTTCCAGCCTCACTCAGGCTGGTTAGGGTGCAAAGCAAGCAAAGATTACCGGCCAAGAAGGGCCAAACTTCCTTGCAGGCTGTGCCAGGAATATTGAACAAGTGACATGAGCCCAAGCTGCCTATTTCGGTTCATTCGATTCAATTTGTGCAGCGAGCGAGCGACAGGCATTTCAAGAGGCCCACCTCCATCTTGGTCCGCAGCAGCGCTGGCTGGTCCTTGAAGAACTCATACCTGCGCGGCCCAACAACGATGGTGAGGCAACAGTGAGACAACAAACAGTGAGCCAACTCAAACGAAGGTTGCACTGCAGCTGCACTGCTGCAGCCACGGGCCTAAGCAGTGGCCCGCTCATTACAGCTCCTGTGAGGGGCTCGGCTTTACTCGCCGCTGCAACGGCAAATCTCAAGGAAGTACCCAAAACACGCACCGTTCCAGCATGGCCTCGTAGTAGCCCTGCAGGCACTCGCGCTGCCGGGCGTGCACCATCAGCGTCTGGAAGCGCGCCGACGGCGACATCGCCCAGCCAATGACGGCGGCCGCGCCGCCGCCGCCGCCGGCGTCGCCGTCTCGCATACCGCGCTCCGTCGCAGCCGCCGTCGCGGAGCGCGCCGCAAGGCTATCGTCCAGCGCCATCGCCACCCGGTTCATCCTGCGGCATCGTAGAATAACAATATCGTCAGAGACAGCTTTGTCAGTAACATCATCGTCGGTATGTCTCCTGACGCCTGCATCGACTGCTGCTGCAGGAATGCTCATTGACGCTCTGGTGGCCAATGCACAGAGCTGACATGTCACCAGCAACTGCATCTAGGACGCACTCCATGGCAGGTGCTGGGAACATTCTGGCTGCCACAGCAGGTGCCACAGCAGGACGCAGGACGGTGAGGGACGCAGCTGCACAGGAGCATCCCCTCGCAGCGCCTGGAGAGACCTGTGTTGTGGTGTTGCACAGACACCACGCCGACAGCGGCAGACACTTTGGACATAGAATACTGACCAGCGTGACATGACGGCGGGGTTGGCCTCCTCGTGACCGGCTGCCGGCGGCGGGGCACGCGCCATCAGATCCGGCGCTGGCGCTGAAGTTGCCTGCTGCGGCGTCGGCGGCTGCTGCTGCTGCTGGGGCGCCGCCAGCGCTGCCTGGCCCCGTCCGGCTGCTGCAGTGCGGACCAAACACACGTCGCAACAGACCTGAAGCCATAGTGCAATTCCGACGCGGCTGCGGCTGAACACAATTCGTGCGGAACGATTGCACAGCACCTGGCCGATGTTGTGCAAAGCAGGCGGTGCGTGCCAGGACCAACCGCAACAGCCGATGCTTGCTTTTGTAACGGCGCTGTGCTCAGCTTCGGGTAGGCTTCGGCTGTGGCTGGGCGCTCTTGGAGTCGCACCTTTGTCGCCGGGCAGCCAGGTGCTGAAGGCGGCGGGCCGCCGGTCCGCGCTGCGGTCGAGGGAGCCCACCCTCGCGCTGGAGGGTCCCACGCCGCTGCCGGCCTCCGCCAGCCTGGACGCAAAGTCGTGGCCGCCAGCCGACGGCCGGCCTGCGCATGCGACAGACTTCCATGTTACCCCCTGAACAATTGCCGCGAGGGGCGCAAGGCGTGACGGCCACCAGATCAGGGCACAGTGTAGCACCAAGCAAGTTGAACGGTTTGGAACAGCATCAACAGATTTGAAAGCGGCAGCAGAAGCACGATGGCCACCACTGGCAGGAGGGGATTCAAGAAAGTGCACCTGAGCGGCGCTTCTTTGGAGGTGGGCCCACGGGCGTCCCATCCGACTCCTCCGAGATGCTGCTACTGGCGCCTCCGCCTCCGCCGCCGCCACCCATCGGCGCGCCGACGGCGGCGTCGTGCGGCGCCTCTGGCGAGACCGACCCCGTGCGCCGCCGTCGGCTGACCGCCACGGGCGGCGGCAGCATGGCATGGTACGCCTCGTCGCTGTTGGTCGGCGAGTGCCTGCCGGCAGGGGCATGATGAAGCCTGAGCTTATTGGTTCCACCTGCACTCGGACAGCTGCTGGCAATAGATGCAGCTTCCGGCCTGGAACCAAACGACAGAGCACTACAGGCCCTGTAGAGGTTTGGCACAGGAACATTGCAGTCAGGAATGGCAATGCCGCCGGAAGACACCATGCCACATGCATAAATTGCGTACTGCATGGGGGAAGCGTCGCGCAGCCGCGAGCGCCGCTCCTGCTTGTCCACGGTAGCCGGCGCGCCCGGCAGCTGCTCCTCGTTGAACTCGGAGCTGGCAGACACGTTGGACGCCTGCAGTGGATTCGACGTGTATCAAGTCACTTAACATCTGTTGTTTGTGAACCAGGCACAATGAGGCACGACAGGGACTCATGCTGAACTGCAGCTCTTCACAAAGCGCCGTGTGCCGAGGGGGTCCATACCAGAATATGAGTGTCACCTGGTGCAGCAGCCCTGCGGCGTAGCTGGCAGCGTAGCTGCGCAGCGTCGCCGCCGGCGCGGAGCGCGAGCGGTTGATGCCGTTCACCGCCTCCCCCGCCTGCCGCTGCGCCTGCCGAGTGTTTCGCACATCAATGAGCAGGAGCCAAGCGCAGTGCTGTGTGATGTCATTGCTGCATGGGCGGGACGACCAGGTGCATTTGCAGCGCTAAGCTTTAGAGGCAGGCTTGAGAGACGTGACCTTTCCCACCATGTGCCAAGGCTTCAGCGAGCAGGTGCGGGCACGCATGTAGCGCACCAGCTCTGATGAATATATCAGACTGCCCCTAAAGTCTCAAGTTGCAGGACCTTGCAGGACCCACCAGCTCGGAGAAGCCACAGTCGGCGGGGTCGAACGTGATGGTGGGCTTGGCGGCGCCAAAGTCCAGCTTCTCCACCGGCAGGTGCAGCTCCTCCACAAAGCGGTCCGAGTACTTGACCTGCGGTTTTTGGGGTGTTCGGCATCAGTTTTCGCTCTGGTCGGAAGGTGGTGACCTGTGGCCGCCAGACGCAACAGCACATGCAGGCTGCCTGAAGCAATCGAGGGCAGGTCAGACCAGAGCAGAGCTGGCTGCTGATGAAACATGGCCTGCAGCCTGGCACCAGGAGGTACGAGTGGGTCAGTTCGAAGCTGCATGGCTCATTTACAAGCCACCACCGCGGACACCCTGATGCGTCCACGGTCCCGTTGGGTAGCTGGCGCTGATGCGCGCACACATGCAGAAGGCAGGCCAGGCTTTCGACGGGCACTTCAAAGTTCAATTCAAAGCGCACCTTGTGCTTGCCGTTCTCGCGGGAATAGGAGATGATTTCGCCCAGATAGTATTCCGCGTCGGCGCACCAGCACACCCACACAGTGCGGCCCACGATGGCGGCGGCGAAGTCCGCCTCCGCGCGCCGCTTCAGCCACGCCACCAGTGTCGCCTTTGAGCCCTCGCCCTCGCCCGCCACGTGGATGCTCTCCTTCCACCTGCGGAGCGTTGCGGGATGCAACTTGAGCGGGTTCGACAGATGACAAAGATTTAGGCCCTTGCGTGCCCTTCGCTCTGTCCTTCGAGCCAGGCGCTTTAGCGTGAGGCGGCAACACCATCTTTCAGCTGCTATGGGTGATCCAGCTTTGTCGCGACTTGTTGCCTGTCTTCGAACTTCAACATCGCACTGTTTGCCCCCTCTGACTGCCTTCCAAACTCAGGAAGCCATATCGAATGACGCGCGCACTTTTTGGAGAGCTCGCGGCCGGCGGCCTTCTCGAAATGGGAGCAGGTCATGATGCAGCCGCCCTGCGAGACGTCCACCATGGGCAGGTAACGGTACTCCGCCGACGTGCACTTGATGTACAGATCTCGGTCGTGGCCACCCAGGAAGAAGCCCGTCAGCCTGTACATCCAAAAGATATTTGAGGGTTTGAGCACAGCTCACTTGAGGCACAAGTATGGCATGCAAGCACGAAACCAGTGGGGGCAGTTGTACTTGATGTACACATGACATGTGCTGCACAGCACACGAGCTTACGGCCGGCCGGAGCCAAACAAAGACTAGCCAGAAGGGTGCCTGATTAGGGTGTCCAAAAAAAGGCGCACCCGTTGCAGTGCACCTCGCACAGCGGCTTCCAGCCCAGGCGCACGACCGGGTGCAGAGTGGTGCCGGCCAGCAGCGCGCGCGCCGCGGCGGTGCGCGGGCGCGAGGGCCCCACGAACAGCGACTCCGGCTTGCCGGGCGGCCCGCCGGCAGCCGCCGACCTGCCGCCGGCCTTGCCACCGGGCGCCCAGCCGCCTGGCGCGCCGTCCTTGCTGGCGGCATAGTTCCGCAGGGCCTGCAGTTGTGACAGATAGGAGTTGTTGAAGGGGAATCCCAGAAGAACGCCGGGCTCTGTTGGTGTCGTAGCTGACCAGCGAACAGGGACCACAGGAAGGGCAGGACTCAATTGCGAGTGCGGACGCAGGTTCTCCGCATTGACCTGAGCGAGTGTTGGCTTCACTGCAAAGTACCTGGGATGTGTAAGAGTCGGCTGTCTCCGCACGGCTGAGGCCGCCGCGGCCCGCCGGGCCCAGCTGCCGCAGCGGCGGCGGCAGCGGCGAGTGCAGCGGCGGCAGCTCCTGCGACGTCGGCGAGCCGCCGCCGCTGCCGCCCAGCGGCGTCTGCAGCCCCGGCCCCGCACTGAGCGGCGTCACGACGATCCGCTGGGCGCGCTGCAGCGGCGGCGGCGTGGCGGCCTGCAGCTTAGGCTGCGCCAGCGGGGCGGCGGCAGACGGGCTGGAACTGCCCTCGCCACCCTCCTCCAGCACCCGTGCAAGCGGCAGCTGCTGGCTCCGGCCGAAGGATGCCGGCCGGAAGCCCAGCACCTTGCTACTGGGCGGTCCGAAGCCCGGGCCGCCGAAGCCGGCGAGCAGCTGGGCCTGTCCGGGGCAAAATAGCGTGCATGTCGGTTGCGATGCCGGCGATCAGGCCGAGTCAGCGCTTTTTCGCCAGCGAGTCTAAGTCGCCCGTCGTAGGAACGAGGTCTGATATTCTGCTTCTGGGTGCTGCACGGGCGATCGCCGCGCTCGTCGGCCGCAGGCGCCAGCCATGCACGACACCTGTATGCCTCTGCAGGTTCTGTGACCCTTTCCGTCGGGAGCGCCCGACCGAGCCAAATGCAGAGACGCGGGCTTGTCCAGGTGCGAGGAGAGGAGGAGAGGGCCACTCACCGCCTGGATGTCCGCGTCAGGATGCATGCCTGGTGCCCCTGGCCTGTGAATAGGGGCACCCGGCGTCACACGACGCGCTGGCCCGACGTCCTTCGACGCCGTGTCGTCGGGCAGCGGCGGAGATCGCTGTGAGCAGGCCACACAAGGTATTGCGTCAGGACGCAGCCGACTGTGGACCGCCCAGACTGTCCAGCTGTATTCATCCACGTCCCCCCAGCTCCGAGAGCCCGCTCGCTTTTCGGCGAACTGCACAAATTTCGATGCGGGGAGCGGCTGGCAGCGCTAGCATGCAGTGCAACCGAGGTACATGAGCTATCTACGCCAGCCACGCGGCACCGGGGTCCTGAAGCCCGACGCTGGGTTCCGAAGCCTCGTGTCGGGCGGCAGGCCATTTCCGCGCATGCGCTCATAACGTGCACCGAGCCTGTCGGTTCCTGCTCTCCAAGCGACTTTAGAGCGGTCTGAATGCTGTGCCGGCAAGCATCCATACGAGCCGCGCGTGTAAAGCGTTGGGACACGAAGTCATGCCTAGCGACCAGTAGATGAGCGTAGACTACGGCTCGGCGGCAGCGAGACTCACCTGTGAATCCTGATGTGTCTCTCAAGCAGCGTCGGAGATCCGACGCAACCACCCCAGCTCAAGAAACGGGTCTCGATCCCGCACCCTGTACTTCGGACTGTGGCCAGACAGTCTGCGCGTCAGCGCCAGCTCGAGAAGCTGCAGGTTCTGGAGGCGCCACCCACCTCCAGACGACCCTACACGCCTCCCTCCTGGGCCCTCGCAAAGCTTTCTGCGCCTCGCGTTGCAGCTCCGGTTTTTGGAGGGCCTAGAGCTGAAAAACGGCGGACCAGTCGATTTTGCAGTGCCGGTGCGAAATGTCGTGTGGCGTGCAAGAGCGCAGGCCGCTCACATCTGGCTCAAGCTCAGCACTGGAATCGGATATGATGATGGGCTGTGCCACCTTCCTGGCGATCCAAATCTCCACTTCCCACGCACCTATCTGTCTACAGTTACTAAGTCGCTTACTGAAAGAATGGTGGTGCGGCAAAACGTCAAGCATCAAGCAGCACACATTAACGACCGTGGTGCTATCATCGCAACGTGCGGCCAGCCCTGCTCCAGCGCATCGCAACAGCGCTGCTGCAGCTGCTGGCGTTCAGATCGCAGTGCCGCTCGGCGCCCCCGCGCCGCTGGCCGGCAGCGCTTCGTGGTAGCCCTCCACAAACGCCTGCCGCTGTGCATGCTCCGCCACCTGTGCAGCAGATCACGCGGAATAACTGAAGGAGCCGACAAGCTGCCGGATAGTGGCAGTACAGGCAGGTACAATGCCGGGCTGCGGACGCGTCTGCAGTTGGCAAGCTTCAAAAGCCTGTCGGCATGTAGCGCCACGAAGCCACCAACGAACGAACTGCCCGCGCGGCTCACCTTGCGGGCGACGACGCTGCGGAAGAGGGCGGGCGTGAGCACCGGCTGCGCGCTGCCGTACACCGCCGTCTGGATGCTGCTGATCATCTTGGCCAGCTCGCGGCCTGAGAAGCCGGCCGTCGCCTCTGCCGCCTCCTGCACATGCGCCTCCGTGATGCCCTCCACCCTGTGCAGAGATTGAACAGGCGGAGACGAATCAGTAAGGCGCTACTGCAGGCTTCACTGAGCAGGTGACGGCAGGTTGCTGCAGCGCCCCACTCAGGAGCAACAACACTACAGGGTTGTGCACTTGCAAACCCTCCACTGCTCAACGGAGACAGGTAAGGTTCGAGGACAAGAAGCTCTGTGCCTCATGGCAAGGGCGAGCAATGTCCCACCTGATGGTGTCGGCGGACGCCTTCTGGCCGCGCAGCAGCGCCGACAGGCGCGCGCGCAGGCCGACGGCGGCGGTGCCGGCGCCGCCCGCCGCGGTGCCCGCCTGCGAGATGTACTGCTCCAGGTACAGCGCGATGATGTGCTTGCGCTCGCCGCCGCTCGGCAGCGGGAACTCCAGCGCCTCGTCCATGCGATCGATGACCGCCGGGTCCAGGTCGCCTGCAGATTGCGAGAAAACATTGGTACCCATGATCACAGTGACCCTGTGGCTACGGATGGCACCGGGCCATGAGAGCGCACATCATATGCTGCTCCTGTACACTCATAATCCACGAATGCCTTGCAGCCTCAAGCATCGTTCTGAAGGACAGCCAACTACGGAGTACATGCAAAAGGACGAAATGGTCTTGCGTTGCTGACAAGAAAGGGTGCGTCCTGCGCCAGCTGACCTGGCCTGTTGGTCGCGAGCACGACCGCAAAGTCGCGCGACTGGTCGCCGGTGCGGAACAGGATGGCGTTGAGCGCGCCGCGCAGGCCCTCGCTCATACCGGCGCCTCTCCGACCCAGGAACGCGTCTGCCTCATCGATGAACAGCAGCAGCCCCTGCGACAAGGTAGACACGGTGAGAGATAATAATGCAAGTTTTGTTGTTTGTTTCCTTTGATTCAGGCGCCCCTCAGCGCCCGCAAAATAGGCATGCTCAAGAACGGTTCAAGTTTCCTTCCTTTGTGGCTGCGTCCAGTGGGCCAAGAGCGAGTGCAAGCTGGCCAGCTTGCACTCGCTCTTGGCCCATCCGCAGCGTGCCAGAAGTTGTGCCTCCTGCCGGGAGTCAGCAGGCCATGCAGTCCGCTGTTCAAGACGTATTCATGCCGTGCACTCTGCTGTTCAGGCTGTCGAGCAGCGTCGGGCAGCGCCTCACCTTCTTGCTGGTCTCTGCCCAGTCGAACATCTCGTGGATCTGGGTGACAGCGCCGCCGCCCAGCGGCGCCACGTCACCGCCAGACATGATCGCATAGTCCAGCCCCGAGGTGCGCGCCAGCCGCTTCGCCGCCATGGTCTTGCCCGTGCCGGGTGGGCCTGCGGTGGGGGGCAACGCCGGTTTGTACAGGGTGTTGAAGGGGTGTTGCAGTAGAGGAAGCAGCCATACGAGCGGCTTGGACGAGCTCCATGAAGGAGGGACATAGACTCTCCGCCGTGTGCACCGCCGGGTGCACATGCCCCAGCATGGCAGCCTCGGCCGCGGATGGCAGCACAGAAGTGTGTTCACGCAGATGGCGCCGGCGGCTGCAGGTGCCGGGTGCGCTGCTGCCCTCTATGCATGTGCCTTGAATGGGCTTGGCATGTCTCACCGTAGAACATCATGTGGCGGAAGGGGGCGCCGTGCTGCCGCGTGTTGGCGGTGACCGCCGCCAGCGAGCGCACATTGTCGTGCAGCGCCTTTGGCAGCACCACGTCGCTGAAGTCGCGTTTGACCGCCTCCAGCGACTTTGTGCCAGCGGCGGTGCCCTTGCCGCGGGCCCACCACCCCCGCCGCGACGTCTCGCGCACCTGCGGTTGGCCGCATGAGTCAGCAGATCGATCACAAATGTGAAAATTATGCTTGTGCCCCACGCTGCAGCGCCAGTGTCAGGCAAGCTCAGTGCTGTGCGGGCGTCTGAGGCCCCGTGCATGATTGCAGGCGTTTCGTGTGGGTGAAAGGTCCGGCACCAAGCGTTGCATTGCGCTCACCAGGCGGCGCGTTCTGAACCAGCGAACGACGAGCTTTCCGCAACGCGGAGGCATCTGAAGCTATAGAGATATACAAAAAAAGCATGTAAGCTCACCAGGCGCGGCGTGCCGAACCAGCGGTCGAAGGTCTTGCCGGCCACGCGCACGCCCTCGCGTGTGCTGTATACGCCGAGCGCCAGCAGCGTGAGGCCCGCGATGCCGGTGCCCAGCTTGGTGGTGTCCGTCAGCAGGTCCGTGAGCCCGGAGCCCAGGTGGCCAAACGTCACGTTGATGGCCTCCACCAGCTTCTTGCGCTCCTCCTCCAGCTGCAGCAGCAGCGTCCTGCGGGGGTGAGCGGCAATGTTTCATGGTGATGTTTGACCCAGTGCTGTACCCTTCAACGCTGCCAAAGTCAAGTTGATGGCCTCCACCAGCTTCGTGCACTAACCCTCCAGCTGCAGCAGCAGCGTCCTGCGCAAATGGAGGTAAACATGACGCATCAGCAACCCTTTTACATCACTCGTGTTTCCGCCGGCGGCTTCCACGAGCTTCTGACGCTGCTATTACAGCCTTGGCGGCAGCAGCGTCCTGCACGGTGGTGGCGCAGGCCACGCCGGCCCAGTGGAGGGGCCTCGCCAGAATCAGGCGCACTCCAGATCTACAGCTGAGGCACTGGCGCCGCTGCATCAGCGGCCGTGTCTGCACCCTTGCCCCAGCTGCTGGGCGCATCAGCTGAGACACGGGCGTTGCACACGCTGCCCCTGCAGTGGGAACTATCTCGCAGCATGCAGGACGGGCCTAAATCGCCTGCAGACCAGCCATGCATCTTTCTGGTGGCTTGGGTCACCTGCGGTTGACATCCTCGTTCTCGCGGTTCTCCCGGATGCGCCCCTCCGCCTCCGCCAGCGCGCGTTCCCGCTGCACCTTGCCCTCCAGGTCGGCTTTGTACTTCTCTGTCGCCCGGCGCTCCGCCTCTATCTGCTCCGCGATCTGCCGGCGCTCTGCCTCTGTCCGCCGCGATGTCTCCTCCTGTTCACATGCGGTAGAAATTTGCATGTTTACTGCGAAGACACCGCATCCATACCGCAGACGCGGTCGAGCCAATATGCGAAGCCCAGGCCTCCTTGATTGTCTTTGTTCTTCGAATTGTCAAGGCTAACTGCCAAACACAGCACCGCCTCCTGTAATGGCAGCCAACTCTATGCATGCACATGGTGGCGGCCGGGCGCCAACACCGCCGGCCATCTTTCATCATTGCACACTCTGCACACAGAGAGGCCCGTCGTCAGCACAAGTGGTTCAGCTTGGGACTGGCCTGGAGGCGAACGAGCTCCGCGTTGCGCTCGCGCGTCTTCTGGTGCTCATTGTCCATCCGCTGCCGCGCCAATTGGTCATTGTACTTGGCCACCTCCTGCTTGTTGTATGCGTCCTGCTGCTGCGCCTTGCGCTGCTCCTCCCATCGCACCTTCTCCACCTCCTGCCGCAGGTCATGCAGGCACAATCACGAGGAGGGAACTCTGGGAGCGAACGCCGGCGAGGTGGGATGGTGAGGGGTGCCAGTGTGTGCATTTGAATGGCAGCTGGTGAGTTCGTGTTCTGTGAGGATGCAGTCGCGTTGTGCTCGTTCGCGGCAAGATGCAAGGCGAGGTGCACATTCATGCTGGAAGCCGCCTTCGCAGGTACGCACCACTGCCGCTTGTTTGGTAGCTGCCTCAAACTCCGCCTGCTTCGCGCGGGCATCCTGCTGCTTTGTCTTTTCCTGCTCCTTTGACAGCTCTATCACCTGCAACAGAGTGATGTCAAGCTTGCCAAACTGTCATGCTTTCCAAACGAACACGAACGATCAGTGAACGCCACATTTGACTGTACCGTCTATATCATTTGTGATGACCCTCAAGATAGCATGACAACAAGTGGATGCGTTTTTGTAGGCATTGGTGTCTTTGCAGCTTGCAGACCTTTTTTGCATATGGCGATTTGTTGATTTCTCGCAATGCCTTTGCGCCCCGCTCCAGCGCCTCAGGGTCGAAGGATGGGCCCCGAGGATCTTTGTCACCACTATCATCGCAAAAAGCTGCGCTGCAGACCCCAGTGCTGGCTGCAGCAGCCGCCAGGCCGAGATGCCTCGCTCTGAAAGCGACGCTTCTGAACATGTTGGGCAGCCTGGTGATGCTGGAGTGTGCAAGCTGGGCAAGGTATGACTACTGCATGCTTTCCCAGACTGCCTAGAAGCTTTGAGCGACTTTGATTTCGCATGTACGTCACTTGGAAGCTGCACGTGACCCACGTGATCTGCTTCCAGCAGCCTTAAATTCACAATTTTACCTGAAGAGCACCAGTGGCCAAGCAAGGTACCAGTCGAAACGGCGGCGCCCAGACTGATCTACGGGTTCCCTCGAAATCAATTTCTCGTGTGCTGCTTGCACTTCAGTTTTCCCCCAAAGTGCCGGCCGCCTTCTTTTCGCAGCGACGCACGGCATAGCGCACAAAACGGAGTTGTGCAAGCCCAGCCTGTACAAGAGAGGCCAAGTAATTGGTGACAAGCACTCCAGCATGTATGTCAAGTCAGAAGTACAGCGCATGGCGAACGCAAGACAACAACGCAAGACAAGTGAGGTGTACCCACAGGAGTTGTACTCACAGGTGATATGGTTGTTATTCTGCATCTTCACGTTCATTGCGCCTGCCACGAATCACAAAAGCGCGTGTCGGAAAAGTTTCGTACACCGTACAAACATTTGGAGGGCAAGCATGTAGACCGACAGAACTCGTGCATCACATGTTTGCCGCACCACAGGTCGGGCAGTGGTGCCTCCCGGGCCGCCTTGCACCGTCTTCTGCCTGTGATCCGCCAGACGCAGGGTATTTGAGCACAACCGTCATCAAGCACTTCAAACTTCGAGCAAGCATGATTCGAGCACGCAGAATGTTGCATTGTGTTGAGCCCCTGCAGTGTGTGAACGCATTCCAGGGCGGATGAGTGCACTAGATCTACAGATCGCCAAATACTTTTCAGTCAAATAAACAACATGAAATCTAACGAACACTTTCACGTAGATGCCTATAATTTCATGAGCAATTGCGCACCTCATCCGACGGCCAGTACTGCTGCTGCGCAATGAGCGCCTCCTGCCGGATCATGTTGGCGTCCCACTCCTGGTTCCAGCGCGCTATCTCGGAGTCGTCAAACAGCATGCAGCTGCCGTCCCTGCCGCAGCACATATTCAAAGTCTGTGAGGGTGTGTATCATAAGCGTGGTTGCTCCAATGCCGCTCTGCTGCCGTATGCAGCTGCTGCTGCAGCAGGGTGTGGGCAGTACTTGCGGTCGTACACGCGCAGCACTATATGCAAATACCAACATCTGGAAGCCTCACCTGTAGTGCTCGTAGCCAGAGATGCTTTTCAAGCACCTGCGATGCCAAAGGAGCAGGCTTGGTGGGCAGTGCCTGAACCTGCTATGTGCAAGGCATGCTACTGCGCACGAGGCAGAAAGTGTCAGGTGCATGGACGGCAACAGAGCAACAGAGTCCCTGCCGCACTCACTTCCAACACCAGAAACCGCCGCAGTTGCCGCAGACCATCTTGTTGCAGCCCTCGCTCTTCTCGGTGGCCATGCTGCAGGTGGGGCACTGCTTTGCCGTCTCCTTGATGCTGGCCAGCGACAGGCACTCCTCCTCCTGCACAAAACACAGCGGCGTTCAAGTGCAGCAAGCTCTCCCAGCGTTCACTTCAGCAAGCCGTCCCACAAGCTAAGGTGGCGCAATATTGTACGACAGCAGGTCCTGAGGTACCGGCATCATGACGCCGTTCAGAACAAGGTGTGCAGCGCCCCACCAAGCACGCGCAAGCTCCTGCTTCAGGTAGCATGCCCCGCTCACAGCATCGACATCTTGATGCGCGGCATGCACACGCGGCATGCGCAGGGTTCAGGGTTTTACACGCATTTAGGGTTTGTAAGGTGCACGCACCTTGCGGCGGAACTCCTCGGCGCCGTCCTTCTTGCCGGCCATGCGCTGCCGCAGCAGCTCCAGCTGCGTCTCAGGGCTCATGCACTGGCTGCCGGGGTGCCAGGGCAGGTTGCACAGCGAGCAGAACACGAAGAAGCACCTGCAGTCAGAATGGAGAAGGCCCCTGAGGCCCCTGCTTGTCTGTTTGAGAACAGACAAGCAGAAGGCCCCTGATGGAGTGACTCGCATCGCATTGCGACGCACCAAATCAGCCAGCGCACTCGGCGTGCAGTGGTCGAGTGTCAAGGGCATTGCAATGAGAGATTTTCACAAGCGCACTTGGGGCACTGCGTGCAGTGGTCTGCGTCCTCAATGGCGGCCGCCTGGCAGCGCGGGCAGTAGATGAGGTCGTGCATCTTGTCCAGCGCCCGCTGCAGCGTAAGGTCCTCGATGCGCTGCATCTGCTCCGCCGTCAGCAGCCGCCCCAGCACCTGCGCCGGCGCATTCCATCAGCATGGGCACGTATGAAGTTGAGTGAAAGTTGAGGGGTGGGTTTCAAAGTGAGCACGGAGCTTACAATGAAGGTCTGGCAGGATTCTCGTGACGTGCAGTCGCCTGCAGCTGTGCACATAGGCAGGCCAGTGTGCCGAAAATTTCCATCCTCGCTGCTGCTGAAAGCCGCGCCGGGCGCCGGCAGCAGAGCGCACAGTCACGCACCCAGCGTCGGCAGCAGACGGCGTACGCGACCATTCATGCGGGGGTATGACGACAGTGTGATGAGCACCTGCCGGCTGAGGTGCTCCTTACTAGAGGGGTCCAGGCACCAATGGGCGTCGATCAGGCATGAATGGTGGTGTCACTATGATCTTTTGGCGGTCTTGGGCAGACACCTGCCGGCTGAGACGCTCCTTACAGCCCGGGTCCAGGCAGCGCAGCTTGTCCAGGCTGCCCTCGGACACATGCAGGCCCGCATGCGTGGCGACGCACTCCACGCAAAAGACGTGCCGGCAGTCGTCCAGGCGCACGCAATGCGAGCCCGGCTTCTCCTCGAAGCACACCGGGCACTGCCACGTCCCCTGCGCGTTGGGGGCACGGCACAATGGCCTTGCTCTGCAACAGTGACGCTGCGAGCTGCATAGACTTTTATCCAGCAGCGCGCGGAGGGGCATGCGCGGCCGCGCAGCATGATTTTCAGCAGGGCATGAGCCGTGGCATGAGCAGCACAGGCTTTGAGCGCAACAGGATGGTACGCAAACTCCGTGGTGCAGGTGCAGGCACAGAGAAGAAGGGAGCACATGACTTTTCTATCCCCACCTGGCGAAACAGGCGATAGCTGTGAGCGGCGTCATACAGCATGAGCTGCATGCACAGCTCATCGGGCGACCGCGCCGCCGCCGGGCCGCCGCCGCCGTCGCCACCTGGGCTGCTTCTTCCGCTGCTTCCGCCGGCTGCCGCCGCGCCCTCTGCCGCGCTGCCTGCTGCCTTGTCGACTGCTGGAGACGCGTCCACTGCTGCCTCTGCAGCGCGGCCTGCTGCAGGGCTGGGAGCCCAGCTGCGCGCCTGCGGGTTGAGCATTCCGTTTGCAAGGGCCACCGCCGGCGCCGCTGCCGCAGCAGCAGCGGGGGTCGAAGCGGCGCCGCCCTGCCGCGAGCGCTGGTGTCCCGCATGCCGGCCCCGCTGCTGCTCTACCTCCCGCCGAGACGCTGCCTGCGGCAACGGCGCCGGCGGCGCCGCGTCTGGCGGCGGCAGCTGTGCCTGCTGCTGCAGTTGGGCCTTGGCCAAGACGGGCTTGCTGCTGCCTGTGACGCCTGCCGCCGCTGCTATGGTGTCCAGACGCAGCGCGCGGCCTGCGCCGATGGTCTCCAGGGCGGTGGCTCGCAGCCAGTCGAGCCACACGTAGCAGATCGGCAGCCCGCCGCCCTGCAGCCACGGGGTGAAGAATGATTGTTGCCGTGTGGCAGGCGGCATGCACCAAGTGTGTTGCAGGATGTGCAAATGTAACAGTGAAGTGCGCACGCGCACTTCAAAAACGCTAGAGCAGGCGTGATATAGCGTGACCGCGTGACACCCACCTGCTCGTCCCACAGCCGCGTCAGCTCCGCTGACAGCGTCGCAGCATTCGCCGCGCTCAGCCACAGCGCTGACAGGCTGCATTCGGGCGGCTGAGTCGAAGGGTAGCCGCGGGGAAAGCGCAGCCGGAAACACAGCGGCGGCAGGTGCCGGATGCGCAGCCCCGCGGCTGCCGGGCTGTCTGTGCCGGGCGCCGCGCCATCGCTGCCGGCGTCCCGCTCACTCATCTGCACTCGGCAGAGCATACAGCTAGTACGCGAGAAGTCGTCGAGGCAGATATTGCTGTGCATGCGCATGCTGACTCTATATCCCAAGCGTCAGCCTGCGTCAACCAATCGAGGGTCCCATTACTTCCCCCTGCATGCTGTTGCTCATTGCCAAGAGAACAGATGAGATGCAGCACTCGGCAGGCTGCCAACTCACCGCGAGCGCGAGGCCGTCCGACGGCAGCTCCACATGGATGGCCGCCTGGCATTCCAGCGGCTCGGCCGGCAGCGTCGCCGCGAGCTCCTCGCAGGGGCCAGCCGCATCGCCATCGCCGCTGCTACTGAAACCTTCTGCCAGCACCGTGAAGTCCTCGCCACAGATGGACTGCAGCACTGTGACCTCCTCCAGCTGCTGCTGCCAGTTGTCCAGGTGTTCGGCGTCACCCATGGCACCTAGCTGTGCCCGTCACTGACTGAGCCTGTACGATTGAGGGAAAGACACAAGCTCTTGTGAAGGATTTTGAGAGCCGGTTGGCTTGCACAGCTGAAAAAATCAAATGAAGACTTGCGATAATACAGGCGCATGGTGCGACGCCGATGTCGCCGGAGGTGAGTGGCAGCACCTGCGTCCATCTAGCATGCATCAGAACTGCATCATGAGCTGGCGTGCCTGACGAGCTGAGAGTGGACGAGAATGCAGCCGATATAGCCGACCAAGAGGCTGGCCGCCAGCGCGCCGGCCAGAGCGGTGGCGCTCACAAGCCGCTCAACCGGCGGAAACAGGTCCAGCAAGAACAGCCCCTCCTCCGCGAACGGCTGCACACACCAGCGGGATGGTTGGTACAGGTTCCATAAAGGATGGTCGTTGCTGCAACCTAACGCCAGCTTCGTTCGAGACAGCACCCACCGTGCCTAGTAGCCAGAGGCTGGCATAAACGAAAGCGGCGCCTGCAACGCACAGTGTCACAAGGCCAAAGACTCTGTCAGAAGCGGACATGGAAAGTTGGCATCATGCTACGCAACACGCTTGCTGTGAGGGTGACGTGACGTTTTAATCCAACGACAAAACTCAATGGCGATAGTTCCTCGCACACTGTCAATGCAGAGACAGCATGTGCAGTCCATCAAGTCTCACTGAAACAGCTATTGTGTCAGCACGTAACTGCATGGACTCTGGCTCGGCTTCAAGGTAACCGCCTCCGTACCAAAACTTGCATGCACACTCACTGTGCACATGGTCCCCGTGACAATTCCTAGACCTAGATCCAACCTTGGCGAGCTCGCTGCATCACCGTCCACTGCTAAAGCGATTTGACAAGCCGAGCAAATGTGACAGGCAGGCCATGGCGGCATCAATGGAAGACCCGCTGCTGTTGCCCCGTGATGGCGACGAGGAGCTGGGTTCAGAGCCGGTACCCATCAAAGTCGACTGGATTTCGGAGACGAAGTATCTAATCGGCTTGAGCGCACCAGCAATCTTCCAGCTGGCTGCCCAGCAGGTACACGTACAGCATCACGCATGATGAATGGCGTCGGCTCGCTGTGCGATGGCAAATATGCATGTGCTGACGTTCACATTCGTGCTTTGATCGCAGGGGCTGGTCGTGACCAACCAGGTTCGCATCTCTGATTGGCTGAAATAGCATGCATGCGACTTGATGGTACAGGAATCAGCCGTCGACATCATCTGCACCCAGACTCGCATGACTGCACACGGCATCAGCCCACCACTACTTGTCCCGGAGTGACTTCAAAAACAACCTTTGGGTGGCATCTCTCCTGCAACAGGTGATCATCGGGCATGTGGGCGCCGTAGAACTAGCGGCGGCGGCCATTGGCATCACATGGTGTGGCGAGAGCCTGAAAATGCACACTTGACATGCACGGGCATTGAATTTGCATTGATGACGGCAAACGAAGGCATGTATCAATCGAAGTCATTCAGACCAACAGGTTCAACCTCCTGTTCTACTTCCTCCTTGGCGTGACATCGGCGCTCGACACACTCGGCAGCCAGGTGGGAGCCGGGAGTAAGGCATCTCCTGCAGGATGTGGTTCTGCGCAAGTGCAGCGGGCTTTGCCATGATCACTGCATCTCGCATGGCAACTGGCATCGCACTGGGACCAGAAGTGAGACCAGATTTGGGATCCAACCAAAACAGCCCAACCACACCAAACCAAACCCATGCCAAATCCAACCAATGTTTGATTTTGCGCAGGCATACGGGTCCGGCGACCGCGCAGGAGTCCTCACTTGGTCTGCCTCTGCACACGTCGTCATGACGCTACTGTCGGTCGTCATGGCGTCAGGTGAGTGTGGCATTTGCAAAAGCACGAGAGGAGCATGCGGCTGCCTGAAAGTTGAGCTGCCTGAAAGTTACCTGAAAGCTCCATGAAAGTTGCCTGAAAGCTGCCTGAATGCTGTACCGGTGGATGCTCCATACGCGCTTTGCTGAGGATGCTGAATGGCTGCAGCCCTCTGGTTTGCGGACAGCGTCGCTGTGGTGCTGTTCCGACAGCCTGACCACATCGCAACGGTGATCCCGGCGCTGTTCGTCTGGAGTTGACTGCAGAAACGCAGCGGTGGTGCCTGAAGATGTCGTTTACCTTGCATATTAACATGTTCACAGTGGTGACAGTGGTTGTGCATCTGTGCCAGATGGTGGGGCTGTACTCGCGTTGGATGATTCCGGGCCTGCTGCCGTTCATATGGAGCCTGTGCATCATGAAGGTGCGACCCTCGTGACAGCCGTGTGTCCGGTGTAGCTGCGGGTGCGACTGTGCTATGATACGTCAGTATTGCACTGATGCCAGACCTGCTTTGGCACCAGATCGGGGTCTGAGCATCAAAGATTTACGTTCCATGAATGTACCCTACAGACACTGCAAGCCCAGACGATCATGTGGCCGCCTGCTGTTGTGACCGGCATCAGCGCGCTGCTCAACATTCCGGTCAACCTGGTCCTCATCAAACTCTACGGGTTTGCTGGCGCCGCGGCGGCCTTCTCCGCCACTAGAGTGCTCATGTTTCTGCTGCTCGTCGGTGAGTCGTACGAGGTTGCCTTTGGGCAGAGTAGGTTCACCCTTGTCGGCTGCAGCCCTTCCCTAAATTGCACTCCTCTTCAACTCCTAGATGTAACAAGCTGGAAATGTATGTGCGTGCAGGATATGTGGGCTGCTGCGGCATGAATTGCCTGTCGCTGCCCGAAACCGACGATGATGAGACAGATAAGAACGCTGTGACGGTGTCTGCCGCCATCAAAAGCGGTTTCACTTTCACCTCGGTCCGCCAGTTCTGGACGCTGGGTCTGCCGGGAGGTGCGCAGCTTTCATGACATTGCAGCTTTTGATATGGGTCTTATTTCATCTCTGATTTTGTTGCCATTTCTCGGTTGCGGTGAAGCGTCTTTCTCTTTTGCTGTGTTCAAGCAACAGCTTTGCATGCAGGCCTGATGATGGCTGCGGACGCGTCGTCATTCGATGTGACGACCGCCTTTGCTGGCGCCCTTGGTAAGGCATTGTGGACGGCTCTCGTGGCCACCACCGAGCTGCAGTGCGTCGACATGTTGGCCTTTCTACAGTCGGCCTTCTCATAACCCCAGGCGTAAATGGCTGCCCCTAAATGGATCTTGCCTCCTGCGCTGCAGGCACAGTGGAGCTGGACGCTCACACAGGTACTTTTTCTCAACGCCTATCCTTGCCTGTACTGCAAAGTACGTGCTGTGTGATCTTGTGTGTCGCATGGGTGGGTGGATCAGCATCATCAGACCCACCAGGGCGGGCAGCTTGGCGTCCGGCAATGTTCTGGCGCAGAGCAGGGTCCCCTGTACCCTGACAGCTTGAAATTCCTTTTGTGAACATTGAAACCGGACGAGCACCGACGTTCGTTGTGTCTGCGCTGCAGCCATGCTCACGCTGTGCGTGTTCCTCTTCATCAGCTTCCCCTTTGGCGTCGCGACCGCTTCCACCATCCGCGTCGGCAACCTGCTGGGCGCCGGCCTCGGGCAGCAGGTGTGCAGCCGCCACCCGCTGGAAGAATCGTGCAAATCTGGACCGCTCCAGCTGCAGCATGTGCAAGCTGTTGTGGTGCACCTTGGGCGTCGTATCGCGATGCCTGCGCATTACAACGGTGCATGGAGGGATTCTGGCCAATCTGTGTCTGCCTCGTGACCGCCCCGCAACGGTGGCCATGCTTGCAGGCCAGGCTGTCAGGAATTGTGTGCGTCGTCATTGGTGCGCTCATTGCCAGACAGCTTATCGTGAAGATGCTTGTCTGTCGATGTGCCTGTGCAAGCCCTGTGGGTTGCATCATGCCAAACTGGATCTGTGGTTCTGTCATCAGGCACTGGATTCCTGACCATTGCGGGCGCCCTCATCTTCATCTTCCGCAACTCAATAGGTGACGCATGACTGGCAGACGCTGACCTCGGACTGTTGATGCTCAAACTCGGCAGCAGCCTGACTTCTGACGGTTACGCTGAGTGCTTATCGCCAACCATTATTCTGACGCATCTTCTTCTGCAATGATCAGGCTACCTCTTTGTCAGCGACGTCGAAGTCGTGAAGATGGTGGCCGCCATCTGCCCCATCGCGGCCCTCTACCAATTTCCCGACGGCATCTTGGGCTGCATTGGCGGCGTCCTCCGGTGAGCAGATCATATTCCTTGACCGCATTTTGCTGGAAACGTTTATTGGAAAGGTCGCCGCCAATCCGCTGTATCAGTTCCCTCATGGCATGTTGGGCTGCATCGGCGGCGTCCTCTGGTGAGCGCGGCGCAGCTTCGCCCTGACCTATGCCTTTGCAGCGTTATGTCTCCCCTTGCGGTGCTGTCACTGCAGGCTGTGTGCTGCACATCGAGCTTGGCTTGAGAACTTTAATCACACCAGCACCACCGTATACCTTTTACCCATTCGTCCTGCTCTGTCCGTGCGCAGAGGCATGGGGCGGCAGGCCTACCTGATGGCATTCAACCTGATCGGCTTCTGGGGTTTTGGCGTGGTACGCATTATGCCCTGGTTTACCTTTCTGTTGCAATGCCCTTCTGCAAACCATTCAATAAAAAGCCATCACATGATAGTATTGGCCATTTTCAGCTCTCGCGCATAATCTGTTCATACTGGCCAGCCGAGACCTGATCACCTTTGCCACTCACGGCAATGACACAAACCCCACCTATGCGGTGCAGGTGCTGGGATACACCATGGCCTTCGTTTTCGACTATGGGCTGGTGGGCCTGTGGTGTGGCATTCTGACCGGCGTCGTCGTCACAGGCGAGCAGCGTCCCCCCTGTCACAACTTTGCATGTTCAAGCTGTATGGTCACACCGGCGCACTACCTAGTGGAATCTCATCCTCTCACGATGCGGCCGGCAAGAACCGATGCACGCCTGCTGCATGAAGACGGAATGCAGATGCACATCAGCTGCAGAATCACTTGGGGCAGCACGAATTGATCACAAACACCAAAGCAAATATGACTTTGTGTCTGCTTCCGCAGCCATTCTGTGCATCATCACCATGCTGCGCGTCGACTGGGACCAGGAGGCGCTCAAGGCCAAGGAGCGGCTGCAGGTGAAAAGCTGAAGCAAATCAAAAATTCATCAAGTGAATCAGTCCATAGAAGAAAGAAGGGCTGCAGGCGATGGTCCAGGCACTTCTCGTTCGATCTTGCTATCTGCCAGGGGCCGCTATGCATTGCAACCTTCTTTCTGGTAGCTTGATCACAGCGGGAGGAGTTCTCCCTGCGTGGCACAGGCAGAGGCATGTGTGCCGCTGGGCAGTGGCGAACCTGCCGGCACCACGGCAGTGTGGCGGCATAAGGAAGGCCAACGCTGTGAGCCCACTCGGGACAGGCCGCCACGCCTCCCTAAACCTGTTCAACCTGTTCACAGAGGTCGTTCAGGCCCCGGCGGCGAGGACGCCCTCCTTCGTGCCGCCACGCCCTTGAACCCTGAACCCTCACCGTTCTGAAGCCGTGCTCACATCCGATTGCCGCAGGTCAGTCAGGCGCTGGAGGCGCCTCAGCATTCTGAAGCCCCTCTCACATTCGACTGCTACAGGTCATCCAGGCGCTGGAGGCGGGCGGCGAGGACGCCTTCCTGGCGGGCGCCGACGAGGCCGCCGCGCCGCACCTGTCCGACCGGCAGAAGCAGGGCGTCCGCGAGTGCGCACAACTCACTTCCCGCCTTGCTGTCACTTGTGTCCTTGAGGGTGCTCGCCTGCTTTTGTCGGACACCTTCTGGTGGCGTTGAACCTTGAAAGGTCTCGACGTTTCCTGAGATCTTGTTGAGACCGTGGACTTGGACACACAATCTTATCATCTCTCCACTCTGCAATGTATAGGTACGCGCGGCAGCGCTCTATCGTGGTACCGACCATGGTGCGGTCCGCTTCCTTCGCGCGCTCGGGCTCGCTTTCGTGCAGCTTCAGCTTCAACCGCGGCGGCGGCGGCGGCGGCAGCGGCAGCGGAACGTCCGTCGCTGAGGTGACCACATGAATGTTGTCGATGGTGTTAGTTTTAATTGCCACCTGTGCATCCGTCGACCCCTCTGACTCACTGGATGGCGGTTTTCGTCAATGGGAAAGGGAGACAGACATCTGTGTGGCGCATGTGCTCAGCCGCTCCGCGACACTCAAGGCAGTCTGCGCCTAATTGAGCTAACGAGGCATTCTGATGGCTGCAGGTCCTAAGCGGCGGAACCTACGGCAGCATGCGCCTGCGTGATCCGGTGTCTGCGGCGTTTGGCGGCCGGCACGGTTAATTTCGCATCGGCTGCTGGACGACCAATGTTCCCCAGAATCTCCTCGTTGACTGCACCACTTCTGTATTGTCAGATCATTTGAATTGGCTCTTCTGGGCAAGTGCGCGTGCACGACCCGAGAATCACTGTGTGTTTCGCTTTTGATGTCAGATGTGAGCAATTGGCCGCCGTTCCGGAAGATTTCGGACGAATGGCTTCAGGAGGCGTGAGTTCGGGGAGGGTCAGAAGGAGTCCTTCTTGTCAGCACCTCTCACTGAAGTCTCTGTAATAAAGTCAAAATGGACCTAGACCTCATACGGCTGAACCATACGAATACTGCTGCCGGTTCATCCTTGCCGATACATTGGATGCTTTAAATGTTGAACCCTTTATAAATTCCAAGTCATGCACCATCTGCTAGAAAACCAGTTTTTCCTCGTACGTTATAACCTATTATCTCTCTATGCCTTGCCCAACAACCGGTCCACTTGTTCCGTGCCATTAATCTTTTCAGAATCGCGAGCGCAGACTACCGCCGCTGCGACATCCAGTCGTGCTTGGCCATCTTGTGCGGGGGCGCACTCGGCACCACCCATTGCGCCCGCGCCGCCGATCCCGCCTGCGGACTGACCGGCCCCTTGCCGCACTGCAGACAAGCGTGCACACTCCATGGCGCCACGCGCTTCTGCGCAGGCGCGGTGGGCGATTTGGGTCCTCGTGCTGCTGCGCCAGTCTGCGCCGGGGTGCCGTGCTGTGCAAGCGTCTTGACTAGCGGCATGCTGCCCCGCGACACCGCTGGCGATGATGGTGTAGCCTTCTCCGCACTGGCTGCCGCCGGCGGCAGCGGCTGGACCGCCGCAGTGGGCGCCGGCCACGCGGCATGGGCAGGCGTGGTGCGCTGCGTCAGCTGCGCTGCAGCGGCGCCTGCCTTCCCCGCCATGTCAGACACTGGCACGCTCGCGTGAGCTGGCGGCAGTGCGTGCGGGTAGTCCGCTGCCCAGGCAGAATCGCGCTGCATCGCCGCTGCCGCCTGCCGCACACTTCTCGGTGAGGGCACTGCCGTAGCCGCCGCCAGCCGTGCCTGTAGCTGCGGCCGCTGCTGCTGCTGCTGCTGCTGCTGCTGCGGCTTCAGGAGTGGCAACGGCGGCGCTCGCGCCCCAGGCTGCAGAGGGGCGTGGTGCCCACACCGCATGAGCCTCTTTGACAGCAGCCGGGCGTCGTGTGGCTTGCACCTGGCGCATGCTCGTGTTTCTCATCATCTAACTGAGACACATGTTGCAACTTGACTGATGAGGTATCTGGCCACTGTTCAGTCACCCATGCCCAGCAGTGCGAGTCCCCGCAAAATGTACGAGACACAGTGGCGGCCAGGCAATCTGACTGGTGAGCCGCACCGCACCGGATGTGGAAGGCCCGCGGGCAGCGGATGCATTGCGCCATCGGCGAGGCGTCAGCCAAGACGCCGCATGCTGCGCTGCAAACGCAGCAAAGCACAGAGCGTGGCCTTTTCACAGCAAAAGAGTGAGCACAAGTCCAAGCTAGGGAGGATTCCCGAGTTACCTCGGAGCACAAGCGACAAGCAGCCGATCTGCAGCGCAGTGGCTAGAGCATTTCAGTGCCGCAGATCTGGTGCCTCTGCCTACTAAGGAAAATGCTGGTGGCCAAGTGCAGGACAAAGCGAGGAAAGTGCGCACCAGTGGTGCAGCGGGCAACGGGAGGACTGCTGCGGCGGGGCAGATTCCCTCTGCTGCTGCAGCGTCAGCAGGCACGTGCCATGGTACCACCGCCCGCACTTTGCCACGCTGCATTTGCGCAGGTCCCCGGCTCCGGCGCCGCAGTGGAAGCAGGGCCACCTGCATATGAAGGGAAGCGCAAGTTGAGCTTCAGCAGCGCATCCAAGCAAAACCCACATGCCCAGGACAGCAGCTTAGAGGTCATGAGCTGCATCTTAGCGCACAGGACACAAGCCAATCAAGCCTGCGGGCCTGACAGTGCCATGCAGCCCTGGCCTCAAGCACGAGATGTTCATTGGCGGACACCGCGATGTGTTTGTGGGCAACGACTCCATGGCACTCAGTGTGGCATACATTCGAAGAGAAGAAGCGCAGACCTGCGAGTGGCGCAGGCGTGGCACTGGCCAGCTGGCGTCGGCTGCTGGCAGCTGCGGTGGAAGCTCTGGCGGCAGGGCCCGGCACATGACCAAAGAGCATTGCCGGCGACCGCCAGTCCCGCCGCATCTGCAGGTATTCAACGACAAATCGCTCTGATCCGAGGTCGAAGACTGGCCCTGAAACATGCGTGGCTGTTGTACAGCAGTTGTGCTGCCTTCGTGCAGCAGTCGTGAAAGTTTGGATGTGCCAGTATGCAAGACCAGTATGCAACTTCACCGCACTCGTGCTGGAATGCTATGCACGCCGGAAGCTTGCTGTTCTCTGGAAACTGTCAAGGCTGCAGGCCTTCCACGATGTGCAAATTGCGATGCAAATGTGTTCCTACAGACGAGAACATGCAGGGTTTCACGGTTTACCAGTCACACCTCCATGCATCCCGCCACGCTCGCAGACAAAGCACAGCGGGTGGCCTGCACGGCCGCCAGCAGCGGAGCAGCCGGCGCCGCGGTCCTCTGCAGCCGCAAGCGAGGCCGGCAGCCGGTCTGTTGACGCGGCCGGCAGCCGGTCGGTTGGCGTGCCGCGCTCCCCGTCCTCCACCTGCAGCCGGACAGAGCGGCTCCCCTCAGCTGCCAGAGGAGACTTGAGATTTGCGTCATGGAATACGACACGATTCACCCTGGACCTGGCTGTGCACTGCCGGACGTGCACTCGCCGATCTGAAGCTCTTGGGCTCAGGATGCTGAGTTCCGTGTGCGCTGGCCCCGTGCCCTGTCAGCAGCGCCGGCAGCCTGCAGAGCCTCATGACAATGGTAATGCACACCCGGCGGATGATGTCCTGGACGACGAGGCGCACATCCCCGGCCACGCGCTCTTTCCACTCCAGCCGCGAGATGCAGTCGTCCAGCACCGCGCGACACTCCGCCGCCACATTATCTGCCGGCCGCGCCCGCCGCGGCAGCGCCCTGCACCGACACCGCACAGCACCAACGGTGAGTTGCCAATGGTGTCATATGAATACGTCGGGAAATTGCGCTGGATCAATCTGTGCTGTGATGTTGTCCTCGTTGATCATACCGCCGCGATGTACAGGCGCAGGCAAGTAACTAAAGCTCAATACAGATAGCATCGACACCGATCAAGAATGAGCACTGACACCCAGCTGGACGCCGATTGAGCGGCGCTCGTGCACCTCTTGGGCGCCCTCCTGCCGGGGGGCGGCAGCGGCACGGCCGGCGGTGGCGCCGGCGGCGGCAGCGGCGCGTCTCGGAGGCTCCACCGCGAGGCGGTCGCTGCCAGGCGCTCCAGCTCGAGGGCGCGCGCCTCAGCCAGCACCGGCGCGTGAATGCGCCGCAGGATCAGGCCGGCGCTCTTGCCTGCATGAAGCGTGGAACATGTCTCGAAGAGTGCAACCCTTTCACTAGTGCAGGCCGCAGATCGAAATTCAGATCGAAGGTGCGGATTGGTGGTGCTCTTCCATTGAGTATGATAAACCCTTCCCAGTGCGCAGTATTGGCGTAGACGCGGCACTGGACATGCACTCAAAAGGCGCTGGCGCATGGGGAAGAGGCACCTGACATGTCGGCGGGCCGCACGCAGTGCTTCACGCCGGAGACGGCGTAGCCGCCGGCTTCCATTATGGTGACGCCGCCGCGCGGCATGTCGATGCAGAAGGCGCCGTTGCCGTACCTGTTTCAGGGAGGTCAAGTTTGACGCTTCCATTGCACGCCCTGCCTTCAGGAGGACTCCACATGTGCCAACGCCACAGCTTTCGTCCAGCAGCATCCTCTTTCCTGTGTTTATGCAACAGGGTCATCTGTGCTGATGGGTCTCAAGTTGGCGCAGAGGCTCACGGTGGACGCGAGTGCTGAAGTGCAGCATGCTCCTTGCGTGGCGGGTGCGAGGGCGCTGTCACGCAACAGAGCACGAGCAGCATTGCGGGACAACTGAAGTGTGTTTGCGTCCAGGCCTACCCGTACAGCTGCGTCCCGAATGACAGGCGGCTGTCAGAGAACAGGCGCATCGACAGGATCGGCCGCTCGAAGCGCCCGGCGTCGTCAAAATGCGCTTGAATTCCCTCGCTACCATCCACATACATGTTCAGCGCCGCTGAGTTGACGAAGCCCAGCGGCAGCAGGCCCGCCGCCACGAGCGGCTCCTCCACGCGCCGCTGCGGCAGCGTATTGCCAGTCAGAAATACAAGCACATGTCTATCAGGTGCTTTTATGTTGTGCGTGGTGGAGTGCCGCGGAGTGGCAACGCTCGGCGACAGCAGGCCTGCCGCCGCCAGCGTCTTTCTGCACGCCGCTGCAGCAGGAAAAAGATTTATGTCGAAACTGCGAATCGATACTACGAAGTTGCACAGGCACCTGCTGCAAGCTCAGCCAGAGTCTGCCTCAATGCTGTCGAAGCACAGGGATCGGTTCCCCGACGGCACGCAGCTCTGAGCGCAGCCCGAGTCGGACCAGAAGGAAGCGAACAGGTGCGGACTTGCCTTTGTCCAGCACGGCACCGCCGGGACGTCTGTTCGCACGCCTGCAGCGCACAGCGCACCCGCCTCCGCCAGCTGCTCCCGCGTCCAGAGGTACCTTGCGCCTGTGTATGGTGACAGTACCTGATCAAAAGTCATCTCAAAGAGCGGCTGAGACGCAGCAGGCGCTTGGAGCAGGTGCTTTGCAAGTCGGGCTGAAAGGTGAGGGCCGCGCCGACGTCAACACAAACCGTGTCAGCCCCTAAACCCTGCAACTTTTGAAGCAGAATTGTGGTAATCCGAGAGCCAGTAGCCGGAACTCGGTTGTTGGAATGTGGGATTCGGCTCTCGAACCCGATCCCGTGCGCACCAAAGAAGAATTTGGTGCGGCGCAGGCCGCCGCCGCGGCCGTGCGACTCGCACATGCACTCCAACGGCAGCGCCCCGCGGCGCCCCCTTGCAGCCGTTGCGTCCGCGGCCGCCTCGATGGCCGCCAGCTCTCCCTCGCCGAACACCTGAGAATGGATGCCAGGCATGAGGGAATGGACATGAAAGAATAGCTTTCGTGGTGATGCTTGTAAGCTGCGGCTGAAGGGTGCTGTGATCCCGCACGTGTGTTCAGGCTGCGGAAAACAGCCCAGAGGTGCACGTTTGACAGGGGTCGTCACGTCAGGCATCACCTCCGTGTATGACGTCACGCCGACTGGCTGAGTTTCTTCGGGATCCATCGCCTCGGAATGCTGGCCTGTCACCTGCGGCACAGCTGAAACCTGGATGCGGCCGTCATGTTGCAGCAACTGGCTGGTCAGTCTGTTGCTCGAGTGCGACTATTGCAGGCCAGGCTGACATTGGGCACTGCCAGAACAGGAGCTGCTGCAGCAGAGAGGACATACTTTTTCCCGCCGCATAACTCCTTCACCCACCTCGAAGTAGTTGTCGGGTTCCTGCCCGGCAGGGAAGAAGTACCGCGTCCTCACAAAGCGCCGCTCGGCCACAGCCAGCTTGAGAGACCAACAGCATGTCCGTCAGCAGCGCTGGAGTATGTATCTTTCAGCTGTGTCTTACACCGGGAATCGTCAGGAAGTTCAGTGTGAAGCCTCCAAGAGCGATTTTAAAGTCTGGCGCACAAACTCTGGCTTTCAGACGACAATATGCCGTCACATGTAAAAATTTATATTGCAAACACAAATGCAAACACAAATGCAGGTGCAGATGCAAACGCGCCTGCTCGTTGACCTGCACGAGGTCCCGGGAGAAGGAGTCCCTTGTGCATATGAGGTATAGCGGCCAGGGGATGGCACCCGCGGCGGCGCGCTCGTGCGGCGCCGCCGCCCCTGCGCACGCCGCCGCGAGCGCCACAGCCTCCGCTTCGCCGATGGGCGGTACGGGGACCTCCGCCGCTGCTGCCGCTGCTGCCGCCGCTGCTGCCGCTGTCGCCGCTGCCGTCGCTGCCGCTGCCGCCGCTAGCGCATCCAGGGCCGGAGCAGCTGTTTCAGTCTCTGAGCTCGGCCCCACTGCCGCACCGTCCTTATTGGTCGCTGACGCCGCCTGCTGTTTCGGCCCACTTGCCTGGCTGGCCGCCGCGTTGGGACTGAGAGCCAGCGCCGGCCGGACCTGCGGTGCCTTCTGTGGCGTCTGCGGCCCGAGAGCTGCTTCTGCGTCGGGACACTTCGACGCTGCCTTCCGTGGCGTTTGCGGCGCCGCATCCGTCTCAGGTGTCGGCAGCGATGCCGCGGGCCGCCCGCCTGTCAGCAGCGCCGCAGGCTGCGTCCGCTGGCATGCAGTGCCTACGGCAGCTGAGGGGCGGCAGGACACCGCCAACCCCTCCCGGCTGGCGGATCCCGCATCCTCTGCCGCTTCTCCCATTGCAGGGGCCTCTGCCGCCTGCGGGCTGGTAGCCATGCTGCTGGGCAGCCTGCCTGGCGTCGCCGGCGGCTGCGGCTGCAAAGTCCGTGGCGGAGGCTGCCGCTCATGGAGTTGGAGCTGCGGCAGCTGCTTTGGGCTCCCGCTGGTCACGGTAGGCGGCATCACGCCAATGCAAACGCCCGTCCACGCAGCTGCTGCAGGCGTTGGCTGTGCCTGCAGCGCAGCCGCATAGATTTGCTCCTGTTCGGCCGGCTGCGTGCTGCAGGGCTGCGCAACAGGTCCGCTGGTGCTGACCGCCAGCCGCTCAGCATAGGCCAGCAGGCGTGCCCGGCTGAGTGCCGCAATCTGGCGGTCCAGGCTCCGCTCCACGCCACGGACGGCACTGAACAGGATGTCGCGCTGGTGGCTGCGGCACGAGATCGACAGTGCTTCACCACCAGAGAGGAGATGCTTCCACAGGAGATCCTGAACCCTCATGTCAAAAATCATGTGTGTGCGGGCAGAGGGCTTTGCAGGCTGGCATTGCTTCGTCCTTCAGCCAGGTACGCATCCAGACGGACAGGAACTCTCGAGCTTCTGCATTGGTGATCGAGTGCCGAGATCGTTCCTGGCTAATCGCACCCGGGCAGCGCCGCCCAAAGCTCGAAGCCCACATACAGCTCCAGGCGGCAGGAGAGGGTGGCGAGCTTCAGCTTGGGGTGCCCCTTCCGATTCGGCCGCTCCGGGTGCGACCCTTGCGCCGCTGGTGCGTCTGGGCGTTGCGCCTGCGCCTCGCTCCTGCAATAGTGCGCTTTCGCAATTGGGTGACTCTTCAGCATGTACAGAAGGCCACAACAGGAGGGTAGTCAACTTCATCCTGGGTGTATCAAACAGGTTGTGCTGCTGCTCTTGAGTTCTGTATGCCTCCACATCAGGGCAGCGGCAGGCAGCGGCAGGCACACCAAGACCGCCGCGGAAGGCGTACCATGCTGGGGCATCCGGCGCAGCGCCTTCCTCGTCGACTGCCTCCAGCAGCTCTGCTTCCGGTGATGCTGCCAGGGCGCCGCCAGCCGGCGGGGCCCCCGCTCCCGCCGCCCCTTCTCCCGCCATAGAAAGTTCCGCTGCCGGCTGCTCATGCTCGAGAGGGACGCCTGCCACGGCACCTGCTGAAGGTGGATCCCCGTCCAGGAGAGTCGACAGGATGCCTGCATCTTCGTCACAGACAGCCTGAGAATGATGCCTCCCAACGGCGGACAGCTGGGGCAGATCGTGCAGCTCTCGGCGATCTCATCTGCTCTAGAGTGACAATACCAAACAACGAGCAGGACATACAGAGGTTGATTATGTATTGAAGCATTTCACACCTGTGCGCTGCAGCCGTTGGGCGGCACAGCGAGCGGGGTATGTTCCGCCGATGCCCTTCTTCACGCTGATGCCGAGCTGCAGCATGCTGCCCGATGCCCACCTGGGTGGTGTTTACAAATTCTGTATTAGACAAGCTGAATTTGAGTATACCCGGCAAAGCTTTGGCTGTCTCAAATAATCAGGCGGTTCCAATGCATCGCCTGAAGCGTGCCGTGCCTGTATTCGTCATGCGGCTGCTGCTGCGCAGGTGATGCATCGTCCTGGCCGGCTGCCGCCTGCCCCTGCAGCGGTGCTGCCGGCGCTCCTTCTGACGCCACATCGATGGCGTCCGGCACCGATGTTGCAGTCGCCGCCGCCGCCGCCGTCGCCGCTGCTACCGCCGGCGCACACGCCGCCGCCGACGCCGATGCCGCCGCAGCAGCAGCCGCCGCCGCTGGCACAGACGCCGCCGCCGCCATTGCCGCCGCCGCAGGTCCTGCAGACTCCATTTGGCAAGGCAGCAGGCCGCCGTCCTCGCCCAGGCGAAAGTGCAGCAGCGCCACGCCGCGGTCGGCCAGCAGCGGCGCCAGCGCTGAAGCGCCCGCGAGCGTTTGCGCCGTGCCGTGGTGCTGTGTAATGATTGCGCTGCGGTTCCCCGGCCGCAACAGGTAGTCCTTCTGTGCGGCGTCGCCCAGCGAGTCGAACAGTGCTGCTGCCACATCCTGCAAGCCAGTAACCATGCACGTTGCCTGATGCGGATCTGGAGGCTGCCACATCAGCGATGAGTTCCACCTGCACTTGCTGGAGCCGAGTCGCAGCCCAGTTGCATAAAGCGGCACATAGCTGTAGGTGTCAATGATTCCCACAGAAGACTGCGAGGGATGCAGGTATCGATCTGGGACTTACCGCATCCAGTAGGCAGTGTGCCGCAGCGTCCACCTCCGGGCCAGTGACCTCCCGCAGGCCCGGCGGCCGGATCACCAGGTGCGGCAGCCTGGCAGTCCCAGGTGCCGCGCCCAGCTGCCGGCTGGCAGACTCCCGCACATAGGAAACTGACGCAGTCGGCTGCACCTGCAATGCGCAAAGGAAATTTCTTGGCTGCTCGATAGGCTTGTACAGAAGAAAGGTTGCGGCGGTTACTGCAGGAGGCAAGTTTTGATGCAAGACATGCCTCGTCAGAGGCCGCCAAAACAGCTGAACAACGGGAGCACCTCGGGAGCGGGCGGCGGCGGCGCTTGCAGCCTCCGCGTCAGGCCCGCCAGCGTGCTGCGGAGCACATCCCGCCGCTGCGCCTGCCATGCCGCCCTGGCCTGAGAAGCTGCCGCGCCACTGCCGCTGAACGTTTGGCGGGTGTCACCCGCTCCGCCGCCAAACGAGATGTTTACCGGCTGTTGTGATCCGGCCGAGAGGATGTGCTGCTGCGTAGCGGCAGCGGCGGCTGCGGCCGCCAGGAATCTCGAGGTGGCAGCAGCTGAGTCTTTGGCATCGTCACTATACGCCGGGAGGCTGTCTGTGCCGAGCGATGACGCAGGCTCCAGTCCGCCTTTTGGATCTGGAGCGGCCTCTGCCACCCGGCATGGAGACGCCGGCTCCTCGGCGAGCTGTGGCCCAGCGGGCCAAGCTACTCCTTGCACCATGGCGCCGCAGGGCAGCAAATGAGTGGGACGCTGGCGCCTTCCCTAGAATACGTAGTATAGGCGAGTTGTCCTTGCTGAGACTCCAAATACCAGGTTTGATAATTGTCCAGTTGCACAGTGGAACCGGTTTCTCTCCCACTGTCAAGCAGCACCGGCAGCGGACGTGTCATTCAAGCCTCAGCCTACCGAGCCAGGGATATCGCCTGGATCTGAAATCGGCGTGTGACAGACGCAAGCAATTATCGTCATAGTGGCGAGTCGCCTTTTCGCTCAAAGCTATCGCAAAGAATTTCGCAGCGTTCCGGAAACTACAGACATCCCCAATGAGGCGTAAATGTTATTACGAGGAGCGCATGTCGCATGCAAGTAACGGAATTTATAGTCAACGTTGTTCCGTTCATCAAGCCTTGAACCTTTGGGCGGCATTCGCTCACGGCAAAATCTGATAGCGATCTCCGGTACCCCGTTGCCCGTGCAAAACACTTCGACCCCCTGGAAGCCAGGCCAGGGGAAGACCGCTCATTGCCCCGTTGAGGGATGACCAATTCCTCCGTGGATCCGCCACCCGCAACAGCTGTGACCGACGGTGGCTTGCAGCTGTCGGCATTGGCACGCTTCCGTCCCCCGCTGCAATCCAGTTGTTTTGGACACTAGTCGTCTAGTGATTGAATGCGACTGCGTCTCCGCGGCACAGTGAGTGCAGTCGGACAGAAGCGGCTGAGCGGCACCAACCGAAACAGCCTCAGACTCTGCACCTCGGTCGCAGCCACGGCGAGCCTTCGGGCAACGCGGTAAGCATCGATCTTTGTAGTATGAGGCGTCATGTGCATGATCTGCCGTGCAGCACCACGCCAAGTACCCTGGCAACATGTTTGTGCATGTTGATTGGCACCCGTCGAGTGCTTGGGTGCACTTGCAGCCCGGCACTCGGACGCGGGTCTGCGCTTACTCAAGTTCTTTTATGCGTGGTGCAGACTCAGAATGGTCGCGTCTTCGCGGAGGACCGCGTCGCTGGCCTGCTTGGTGGCCGTCACTGTGGCCCTGCTGTCTACACAAGCCGGTGCGTAGGTTCTCGATCTGAGCACCCATCGGTCAGGCCGGAGCCAATCTGGCCAGTACCATAACGCCTGGCGCCACACAACTGCGCGGAGGTGGCGGGGCTGCGCCTTCGCTCTGCAGCCATCTGAGCAGTCATGTGCCCACATGCATGAGCCTGCAATAGGAAGGCAACGCCGCAAGGCTCACTGACAGTGTATTTTTGAGTATCATCAAGACACTCAGACACTGCGAGTCGCGCTGACGCGAGATTTCGCCTGATGCAACAGGGGCGAAGGCAGCACACCGCGGCTTCATCCGCATGCAGAACGGCCAATTCGTGGACCAGGAGTGCCGAGAGTTCAATTTTGTGGGTGCCAACGCCTGGCGGTGGGTCCAGATCGCGGCCAACCAGTACCCGCTGAGCAGCGCGGGCAACGACCTGCCCAGCGAAGATTACCTGGACCACAATGGCAAGAAGATCAACCCGGTGCGTGCGCGCATTTTGCGGCACTCCAGCACGCTGTCTTTACGCTGTCACATGCAGTACACACGGCAATATGAATAACAGGCTTGCCTTACAGACCAGAGCTGTCCTGCGCAGGCGCTCTGGGCCATTAGGGAGCTGCAGTCGAGCGGCGTCACAGTCCTGCGCCTTTTCGGCGCCGGCGTCACGACAGACTTCACGTATGTGAAGAAGTATGGAACCGCGGGCGCCGACGGCACGACCTGGCCCAACGGTACATATATGCCCAAGAACAGCTCATGCAGCAGTGGAAGCTGTTTTGTCAGTGTGTTCGCAAAGGTACCACCATTGAACGGAGCTGAATCTACAGAAATCTTGATGCTGTGCAGGCAAGTGGAATTGGGACGCAGTCACAGGCCTCGACAAGGTGAGACTCTCACGGCATTTCGGCTTGTCATGCGTGGAAAGCATGCCCAAACCGACTCACTCAACCTACCTTGCCTTGCCACACTCCAGATTCATGGCTGCGATGACGGTCGTCTTGGGCTGGCAGGTGGTCGGCTGGTCCCGGGCGCACGGCCTCAGGGTCATCATCTCTTTCATTGACAACTGGTCGCCGGTCGACTCCAAGATGGCGGTGCGTGATTCTGTTCTCTCCTGAGGACGCTTGTTGCAACGGCGGGCAGACTACAACGAGTTTCCTGTGTCTCCCTTTGTTGCGAAACCTCAGCGGACGTTGCGCCGGGGCTGTCGCTCAGGCACGCGCGTTGCCGGTGCAGATCGTGTGGGCGGCGGGCAACGCCACCGGCCAGGCGCTGACGGCGGACGACTTTTACACCAACGAGCTGTGCAAGCAGTACTACAAGAACCATGTCAGCTTCGTGCTGAACCACGTCAATAAGCAGACCGGCCTGCAATACAAGGTACAGTACATCTTGCGGAATGACGGCGGTGCCTCATGCGTCAGCTCATGCGTCAGCTGTATAAGATGCAACTGCATCGAAAGTGTATTTAGGAGGGTTACTTCTTGCATCAGCGCGCATCAGTGAGCACCATGTCCTGCTGGCGCTACTGATACCAACACGTGCCACACCATTACACACCAGGGAGTCGTTTTGGCGGCCAACCGCATTCCAGAACATCATTATTGATTCACAGTTTCATTGATGACAAAACCAGGAGGACCCCACCATCATGGCATACAACCTGATGAACGAGCCGCGCTGTAACTGCGCGCCGACTGTTGTGAACTCAGCGACGGGCTACGCCTCTCAGGACACCACCGACTGCGCCAACATCAACGACTGCTTCACGGCCGTCCAGGTGCGCGACCTGCTGAGTGTGTTTGAATTCGTGTCCTCATGGCAGGCGCGGCGCAGCGCGGCGCAGCTGTGAATAAGATGGGCGGCTGCCGGTGTGCCCATAGCAGGCTTCGGTGTTCTGGCATTGTGCTGGCGCTGCCCACTGCACATCTGTGCCTGCGACGCTGCGTGCATGACAGCAGAGTCATCACAACCCTACCTCTCCAAGCAACCTCACAGTGAATCTGCCCCCAGACCTCTTCCACGCAGAGCAGTTCGCCTGACACTTCAACCACCTGGTGTCTTTAGCGACCAATGGCCGGTAATTCGATTTACCTGGACAGGCCTGGGTGAAGGAGATGGCGGCGTTCGTCAAGACCATTGCCCCGAAGCAGATGATCGGCGTCGGCGACGAGGGCTTCGCCAGCTTCATCAACAACGCCGACTCGCAGACCCTCGTGGACTCCAACCCAGGTGCGCTTCAGGGCAGGCGCACAACTTTCTGATGCAGTTCATCCTCATCCACAACAGCCAATGTGTCCCGTCCGGCGCCACCGATCATCTTCAGACTTGCTCCTGCACTTCACTGCGCCACCCGTGCTGCTCGTTGCCACTCGTTCGTGCCAAACGGCTTCGATTTGCTGTGTTCCGCTGACACCACCAATTTTTTATGCGGCGCAGGCTCCTGGAGCGCCATCACCGGCGACTCCTACAGCCTCCAGAACACCCGCGGCATTGACTACCACTCAACTCACATGTGGGTTGACGACTGGGCCATCGCACCGGTGCGTTCCTCTTTGCAACCTGAGTGTCGAATTACGTTTCAGAATCAAACTTTGACCCTGACCGCAGCCGCACAGCAGTTAAAGGTCACAACAGGGAAACGCAGCCTCGCCTCGAAACCCATAGTACGTCTGTGGATAAGCTGCTTGATACATCTGACTATCGCCTGGCCGTGGTCAGCGCGCTAGAAGCAGCAAGAGGTTGTGATAGCAGCCCTTTGAACAGTCGGCTGACGGTACATGGTTGCAAACGCAGGCTCTGCCGCCGCCGTACGAGGCCGACTCCTCGTCTGGCGCCGCCCCGGCCAACTCCGCCAATTTCGCTTTCCACCGGTGCGGCAGACGCAACCAGCTTCTCAATTCCGCCACACTACCTACCTGTGGTCAATGTGTTGGCCAGTGCAACTGTGCACTCCCACGCGGCCAACTGGTTCCGCCGCCAGCTGTCACCGCTAGCCTGCTGACCGGCCCCCGCACCTGCATTGGTCGTCTCGGGCTTCTGCCGCAGACTTCTACCTCGCACTCTTTCCCACCGCCGTGCGCGCAGCAAGCGGCTGCCGAGGCGCTCTATCCAAGCTGTGTCCCCCTCAAAACACAGACAAGACTAATCATTCTCTCTGCGCTGATTGCGTGCAGGAAGTGGCTGTCGACTCGCTCGGCGCAGGCGCAGATGGACGGCAAGCCCTTTGTGGTGGAGGAGTTTGGCAAATACGTGCCGCGCCCCGCGACGTCTGACGCCGACATCGCTCGCATTCGCGACCCCTGGTTCGAGGACGTCTTCGGCATCGTTGAGGGAAGCGTCAAGTCCGGCGGCCCCATCCACGGTGCGCTTACACCCTGAAACTGTGTTTGAATTCCTACGTCTCAAAAGTCTTGGCGTGATGTGTTCGCGCAGCAACTGTAGAAGCAATTGCGGCTGCCCTACTGTGCATTTGGCGGTTGGAGGCGGGGCTTCCAAAAACTTCAGCCATAGCAGCAGTCGATGTTCCTGCCCATTCCGCCTGAACATGTCCCAGCTCGCTAAAACCGGCAATGCACCCGCAGGCGTCATCATGTGGAAGTACGGCGTGAGCCCCTACCACAATAACACCGACAAGAACTGGATCAACGTCAAGGACTCGACCTGGACCCAGGTCATCGAGCCCCTCGGCAAGATCCTGTCCAAGGACAAGAGTGCGGTTGCCAACTGCCGCGCTGGTGCGCGCTCCCACCCTGCAGCGCAGCCCTGCCGCTGTCTCGTTGGTGCTCACGTCAAGATCCTGTGCTGCTGCGTGTGCCTGCCAATGACGTTGCACCGCTGTGCCACGTTTGACGCGAGATGATGCATCTGACAGCCAACAACCGGATCGGCCCTTGTTCAAGGTGCGTGGCTCTGTAACACCTCTATAACCGCTGCTCTGCAAGGCTCATCGCTGACACCTGTGATACACCGTTCCCTGCAGCCACCGGCGCCAAGCAGCTGGCGGGCATGGGCATCTCCACCGCCACTGCACAGGCCAGGACCGGCATGGTCACCACCATGGCCAACATCATGTACACCGGCAGCGCCAGCCACGGTACAAAACATTGACACTGCCCTGCACAATTTTGATAGCGTCTCTGGGCATTGCCTAGCCGTGCATCCTCTTCAACTCTGAGATTTAAACGTTGCCACAGCTCGTCGTAATCTGCAAGCGCGTCATTGCAAGTGAATATGGATGTGTCGTCACTGAACATGTTCAGGGCGGAAGCTGCGGGGGCCGGGTGGTGGCGACACGCAGCTGTCGCAGTATATCTCGCACGGCAACGACTTTGCGGCCGTCGATGAGGGCGAGCCCATCGCGGGGCTGGAGGACCTCACTGGGGTGCGCGCAGCTACAAATCTCAAAGTCTGTCGGCCGCATCTGTGTATGTTGTTGTGTTCCAACAGAGCGACTTCAGCTCTGAGGTGTGCAATCAGGTGACATTGGAGGCTTTGAACATGTCAGCTGCTCTGGTCACTTTTGCCGCAAGCAGCTCCGCCGCAGGGGCGCCTCTCACCTTGCATGGCGATGTTTTTCAAGCACGGCGCGTGCTAAGCCTGAATGAATGCTGATCTGACGTCAAATGAGCTGTGATGACTGTGCCTGCAGGTGCAGCGCAGCCCGCGTCCGTGCGCGCGCGCCTGTGGCCTCAACGACGAGTGCACTGCCTTCCACTACAACAAGGTGTGCGCCCGCTCAGCCATTTGCGAGTGAATATTTGCGAGTGAGCATTTGCGATTGAGCTCTTACGCCCTCTTCTCTGGCACAGTCTGCACCGAGCACCGCGCAACCTGCAGCAGAGCAGTGCAGCACAGAAAGGTGCAAGGCATGTTGTATCAGACAGTGGTTTGGCGCCCATGCCTGACGTGCTGCTTCCGGGCGGCTGCAGGAGCTGGGCAGGTGCAGGCTGCGCAAGAAGGTGGGCAGCGCCTGGGGCTTTGACGGCGACGGCTGGCAGACGTACTGGCAGGAGGATGTGTGGGAGGACTGAGCCCTGTCTAGGGTTGATAACCCTCTGATGGGCTGCGACGTCGCTCCTAATCCTGTATGAAGGGTCCGAACGTCCTCCACGGACCCAGCTGCGAAGCTGCATAGTGGTGCGGCAGCCGGCCCGTGGATTTGGCGGCCGGCGGCCGGCAGTTTTGTTTGAGCTGGGTCAGGCACTTGACGAGCACGTTGCTTCAGCAGGTGTGGCACTGACGCCGTGACTGATAGACCCCTGGCACGGCTGCCAGCAATTCATTCCCCTCTGGAACCGAAACCTTGATTTGTAGGTAGGTGGGTGGAGAGAGACATTCAGCATTGTGACCGAGTAGGCACAGGCCCAATTGCTAGAGCGAGCTTGATAGGTACGCATTGCGTTTGATACCTGCGCCCTGCTCTACTTGGCGGCATCTGTCACGAGTAAATTGTTGGTAGGTACACGACTCCCGGACGAGATACACTGCATCCCGCCCACCTCATGCCTGCAGCATGCTTGAGCCAGGAGCGTCACAGACAGGTGGGTGCGCGGAGACTGCCGCATTCACCAGCAAGGTGAGGTCGAGCGTCTGCCAAGTCAAGCATACAAGCACGCCTACAAACCACCCGTGTGGTTCGACACAGCGCCGCGGCGCAGAACGATCCACATGCTCTGCCCGTCATGCCACCTCAGAATGTCGTTATCCGCCTCAGGATGACGTCTTCTGCTTCTTTGCGGCCTGAACCGCCGACGCCTCAGCGCAGCGGCTGCAGACGTAGGTGAGCGGCCGCTCGCCGGTCGCGTAGTCTCTGAATGTGCCCAGCTCCCCTGTCTTCGCCCTCGGGTCGCAAGAGAAGTGCACCTGCGCCCACAGCGCGCGCCAGCTCGCGTCAGCCTTGTTCCGACCTCGATCAAAGGGTCCCAGAAGCTAAACTGCAGCACCCGCAGCATGCACGACGCTGCGGGCGCCAAGGACCGCGGCGACGCGCCCTCCTGCTCTCTTGGTCGGTTTGCTCTGTCCAATGGTTCGTGCAGTCCCGTGCAGAAGCAGGGAAGACCCACCCAGTGCGGGCAGGAGTCGCAGGGGCAGGAGTCGCAGGGGACCCAGTCAGGGGCTAGAGAGTTGCCGAATGTTCCAAGAAGGATTGACGAAATACGGAGGCGCACCCAGTGCTGGCAGGAGTCGCAGGAGATCCAGTCGGTGGCGATCTCCTCACCGCCGCCGCACAGCGCGCACGAGTCCCCCGTCACATCCTCCGTGTGTTCCATCTCATAGTCCAGCAGCCATTGCTGCGCGCGCCACAGAGTACACATTGTTGTCCACCTCAAATATACCGTCAAATGTCACTCGGCGAGCACGAGTCCCCCGTCACATCCTCAGAGTGCTCCATCTCGTAGTTCAGCAGCCAATCCTGCGCAGCGCAGGGAGCGATGATCTTCGAACCAAAAGAACTTGGTTGACAAATCGGACATGGTATTGAGGAATGTAGGAAACGGGTGGGCGGCCGATGCGCGTGGCAGGCGCAGGTTTCTACTGGGAGGCCAAGGGCCTGTCATCGTCCAAAGACAGGAGGGGCCCAACACCGCAATGCATTGCGCCACGTGCTTTGCCGCAGCACCTGGCGGTGTGGTTCATAGGTACTTTCTCTTTTGCTTATTGCGCACCTGGTAGTGGCGCTTGAGCGCGTTGCCGCCGCCAGTCATGTTGTTGTTTGTATTGCATTTATACCTCTTGTATCCATGAACGCACCTGGTAGTGGCGCTTGAGCGCGTTGCCGACGCCCGTCATGTTGTTGACCTGCGTCCAGTTGCGCATCTGCGTGAACACCTGCGACTTCCAGTTGATGCCGTTGTCCAGCCTGCAGCCACCAGCAACGGCGGCTTCATTGATTGCACTGAGACCCCCGGGGCCACACGAGCAGAGGCAAGATGGGCATGCAGCGATGACGAGGTGGCACGTGTGCGGCTGTGACGTACGGCAGGCGTGACATCAGAAGCAAACAGACAGCACTGGAGAAGTGAGCACCACGTCAGCAGCTGCCAACGCGCTGACATGCCAAACTCATCCCAAAAACATCATCTCATCAACAAGCAAACGCGAAAAACCCTCCGCACTCACTTGAAGCCGCCGCGGGAGACGACCTCCTTGTAAAGCGCAAACAGGTCCAGTTTGGCGCCATTCAGGATGGCGTCTGGGAAGGTGTCGCGGTTGAGCCGCTTGCCCTGGGAAGCAAAGTTGACAACAACAGCTTCGTCAGATGTTTCGCGACAGGAACACTCCAGTCCGAGAGTGCTGTCCGGGATCGTCGTGGTTGCAGCGCTTGGCCTTGCACTAGAGTGCTGATTCGCAGATAAGGAAGCAGACACAGCACCTTACCCCCGGAGAGGTAGGCACACAAGTCGTCCAGTCACTCGCAAGTGGATTCCAATTTATGTGTCTGCAACACACAAAACCGATCTCAAAACAGAACGTACCTTGCGTTCGGAGAGGTAGGCGCACACGTCGTCCAGGAACTCGGACTCGGAGCAGTGGCTCAGCGGCGGCCGCGCGCTCAGTCGCGGCTGCTTGCTGCTGGTCCGCGGCGGCGCGCGGCCTGCCAAGGGATAAGATATGATGTTATAGACATGAAGGTGCCATCGAAATTTCTGTGACATTGCACGTTTGATGCTGGTCCGCGGCGGCGCCCTAGCTGCGTGAACCAATCGGAAAGAGCCTCGAGATTGCACCCCAGATTTAGGCCGTCTTGAAATCATGTTGTTCTGTATGTATGGTGGCCAATTTCTTGCTGGCGCCTGCCGCAGGCGGGGGTTTGGCGCTGTCGGGCGGCTCCCACTGTTCGCCCCCAGCCCCTCGTGTACCTGCCGCATGGTGCGGCAACCGCACAGCGGCCCTCGTTGCCAGCAGCGGACACAGCACATCTCCTGCTCCAAGCCCCAGCGTGCCACAATGCCCCACCAGCCCGGCGAAAGGCGGATACACCCCTACACATGCATGCGCAGCGTTGGGCGGTCGCAGTGGGCAGGGGTGACAGCGGCATGGATGCACCTGACGCGCCCTCCGCCGGGCTGGGGCTGCCCCGCTGGTCGACACTCACGGCGCTCCAGTCCACTATACCCTCCGGCGCCTGCGCCCCTGGCGCCGCTGCCCACTCTGCAAACGCCGGCGGCGGCCCCCCGTCCGCTGATGCGCCGCCGTAGCCACCGTCAGAGCCATGTGCCGGCCGCGGGGCGTAGGGCCGCACCGGGGCGGGCATGGCGGACAGCGAAGGCGGTCCCGGCAGCGGCGCGCCGCCGGCGGCGGTCCCGGCGCCGGCGGCGGGCGGCGCCAGCGGCAGCACCGGCGGCAGGCGCGGGCTGCACAGGTGCGCCTCCACCACTATGGCAGGAAGGAAGGATGGAATCACATATTATGCTCGGATAGGCTCACTGGCCCTCACTGGCATGTGGCGAGGCTCCAACTGGAGCGACATGCGGCGGAAAGAAAGCTGCAAACCAAAGCTGCGAAACAGAAGACAAAGAAGGGATACAGAAGACGAAGAAACCACAGGCATTGAGACGGAGTTGAGACCTGCGGAGAAGAGCGCGGCGTCCTGCTCGCCGAATGCCGCTACCGAGGCGCCGCCGACGGCGCCGATGCCCAGCGGCACCAGCCCCCGGAAGCTGGGGTCCTGCGGGAGCAGCAGCACAGTTCAAAGCTGCAGCCACACTTCAGGGAATCAAGTGTTGGCCACACTCCATGCTCCGTGGAGGGTATGTTGGGAGCCGCAGTGTTCTGGCAGGATGCGATGCAGACATTGGAGTTGTTCCCTGGTCAAACACACAAACTGCCCTCGATGCCTGCGAGGAGGGTTCTCGTCAATTCCTTAGTGATTCACGCACTGGGATGCGGGTTTTCCGCATGGTGTCACACCTGCGACAGCGCCTTGAGCAGGGAGACGGCCCACAGGGAGCTGGAGGCTAGCGTCTCGACCACAGGCGCGCCGCCGGCGACGGCCGCCGATGCGCGCGCGACCGGCGCTGGCACGCCCTCCGGCGGCAGCTTGATCTGCAGCGCCAGCGCATCCGCCACCAGTGTGTGCCGCAGCGCATGCTCCACCAGCGCCTGCTCCGCCAGCACTGCATAATGACATCCGAAACAGCATTTGGTTTACATGATGTATTCAAGATAGGAGATGGGCTGTCCGCCACCAGTGTGTGCCGCAGCGCGTGCTCCACCAGCGCCTGCGCCGTCAGTACAGCATGAAGACATCCGAAACAGCAATCGGTTCGTGTGATGCTTCTAAGAAAGAGGGCCGTCCGCCACCAGCGTATGCCGCAGCGTGTGCTCCACCAGCGCCTGCTCCGCCAGCACTGCAGGAACAAGACGAGACCAATGCGACAGTTGTATATGTGCAAAGGCGAAACTGGGAAGGGTGTCGGGCGACCAGCGTGTGCCGCAGTGCGTGCTCCACCAGCGCCAGCTCCGCCAGCACTTTAGGAACACGCAACAAAAGCATCTAGCAGATGTCTTTGTGTAACAAAAGAGGATGTTGGCCACGAGTGTTTGCAGCGGCACATTGCCCCACCAGCGCCTGCTCTGCCAGCATGCCAAATACCACCGACAACAGAAAGTCAGAGGCAGGCGAGGCAGGCCGCCCTAACGGGCGCTAGCGGGCGGCGCAGACAGGCTCTGGGCGCCTTCCAGTGGGCCGCCGAGAGAGATCTTCAGGCCTTCAGGACCTCCAGGTCTTGGCTAAAGTCCGTTGAAAATTAGCATCTGAAAGTCTGAAGTCGAGTGCAGGCTGGCCTTGTCGACAGAAGCAGGCACGATTTAAACGCTGTCAGAAGGCGGGCGGAGGAGGAGGCGGAGTCAGTGTCACCTTCCGGCGGGCCGCCAAGGATGACGCTGACGCGGCCGCCGCTGACGGAGCGCAGGGAGGCCTTCACGGCGTCGCAGCCAGAGGGCAGGTGCGCCGGCCGCCGGTCCGGCGGGTGGCAGGAGATGACGCGTGCGGCGCGCACCTCCGCGACCAGCACCGCCCGCAGTGCCTCCCCCAGGTAGCTGTGGAATTGAACATCTAGAGTCTGATTTCAAGGTGCAATCATCGCCAAATCTGCACGAGCAGTGAGCTTCTCCACCACCAGCACTACCCGCAGCGCCTCACCAGGTAGCTTCGGTATTGATCGTAATGTTGGTGATGTCAATCTTCACCGCATTGCACGACATCCTGAATGTGTGTACGCTTGAAGCTCTCTGCCACCAACAGCGCCTCAGCACCGCCTCCCCAAGTGAGCTGAGGCGGGGCTGGGCGGTTTGAGTGTGTCAAACAATGCACCTGTCCGTTGCTGGTTCGTTTCCAGCTGCAGAACACAGGGCATGAGCTGCACATGCACGAGGTATCGGCACACTGCCTTCTGTCCGAAACCCTAAACCCCTGGAAGAGCAGTGGAAGATCCATGACCCTAAGATCCATGACCCTAAGTCCAGTGGAGTCAAGAGAGCAGTGCACCTGAGGCGGTGGGAGTCCACCAGGGTACTCTGGCCGCACACCAACAGGCGCACGTCGGCGTGCGGCGCCAGCAGCCGTACGTGCACCCAGCCTGGCATCGCCGCCAGGATGCCACGCGACAGGTCCAGCTGCACACAATGATCAGGGTTTGCCGAAGCCATTGGGACTGTGCTTCTGCTATGGGCAACTGCTCTAATATTTGAGACTCTCACTGTCGATTGTTGCACGTGATTGTGGAGAATACACCTGCGGGGCCACAGACGGCGGGCCGGAGGTGCCGTCAGGCCGAGATTGTTGATTATGCGTGTCTGCTGGCCTTGCACCAGCGTACCTGCTTGAATTTGTACATGTGGATAACGTTTACCTGCGGCGCCACGGGCGGCGGGATGGAGGTGTTGTCGGGCATCTCCGCGACGTCCGCTGACAGCAGCAGCGGCAGAATGGGCGCCTGGTGCCGCCCGTTTTTCTCGCTCAAGCAGTGTACGTTTGCTGCGTGCACCGCCATCTGAAAGGCCTGCAGAACAGATCCAAAAGCCTTGAACCTACCGTTGAAAGTATGTCGAGATCGCATTGACATAGCAGGAAGCGGCAGCAGCATGCCGCAGCGCTGGAGGGCGGCTCGGAACAAGATGCAGGATTGCCGTGCAGCGCTTCGGCCAGCCCGAGCCTGGTGACATCATGGCATGTGCCCCTCGGCGGTTGACGTGCAGCAGTGCTGTTACACAAAGCCTGGTAGTAACATTACGGTTTGTGCGGCAAATTCTTGCTGTGTCTGTTCCGCACCTCCGGCGCGCTGACTGTGCTGTTGCGCAGGGCGGCGAAGAAGGCTTTGCCGACAAAAGCCGCAATCAGCGCCGGCGCCGGCTGCTGGTCGTCCCAGTGCACCACGCTGCGCACTGCCGCCGAGCGCAGCGCCTCCGCTGCGTGACAGGTATCAGCTTCACAATCAGGCCCGCATGATCGGAGGGATGTAGGTTTGCAGGTGCACAGGCTATTCGGTCGCCCCAGTGCAACAGACTGCGCACTGCCGCGGGGCGTAGCTGCTGCGTTGCGCACAGGACTTCAATGCCAGAGTAAGGGCTGGCACGGGGTAGGTGTCTCAACATACGGTCACACCGTTTCGACCTTCGATGTTGTGCCAGATGCCTGGACCAGTCCACTGCAAATTGTCGTGCACAGAACTGCACAGGGAATCCGATTGCGGCTAGCATCTCAGCATGCTCAAGCCCAGCCGCAAGCCGACTCTTGACCATAGTTTGATGTCATCTGCCCTCACCTTGCTTCGCAGGGAACTTTGCATCGAAATATACTGTGTCCAGCTCCGCGCCGCCGATGGCGTCCACAAGCTGCTGCGCCTCCACCGGCCTGCTCTCGCCTGAAGCAGCCGAATTTGGGAGGCTGGAGCTCTGGGCGGGAATCCCCCACGTGCGTGCTGGTGCTGCGCCCACATGCAGTTGCAACCAGACGCCGCGGTGGCGCACCGCTCTCGGCCTTGAACTCCAGTGGCTTGAGCGTGATGTCGTTGACCGCGCCGCCGTGGCCCATGATGACGATGCCAGAGGACAGATACAGGAAGTTGGACTGGCGGGACTGTATCTGCCGTGTCAGCTCTTGCAGGCTGGGGAAGCGCAAGACGTGCACCTGCGGAGGGCCATGCATTGCAGTCAGGAATTGAGGTGTCCTGCAACCCGAGACTAATGTTCACATGCACTCGACACCAGCGCGCTGCCACTTGGCGGAGCCGACCATGGCCGATGTGAGCGTGGCCAAGCCATGCACGACCGCGCACCTCGGCCTCCGAGGCGGGCAGGTCCGCAAACTCCTGCACCGCGCCGCATCCCGTGTCCTCGCTGGACCCGCAGAAGACCGCCAGCACCTTTAGCGGCCGCTTCGCCAGGGTGGCCATGTGGAGTTTTCTGGAGGTGGAGCCCCAACAACCGATCCACCGCGGTTCCTAGATTTCTAGTGCATGTTCGCCTTCTGCACGGGTCTAGTAGGCACGTCAGCGCCGAGCAGCGTCCCAACTATTGCTGACGATGCAGGGATTGGTGGTGAGTTGTGGCGGAAGTGCGCTGTGTGGGGGCTCAGATCATGCAAAGGTTCGCTGCCGTGGATCTCGAGAACGCAGAACGCGAAGGTTTGTGGCCGTATGGGCAATGCGCAGGCCCTCGATCAGAGAGCGGGACTCACTTCTGGCTCCACACCGTACATCCCTCTGCCTGCTTTCTTCCGTGATGCCGCTTCTCTGCGCCAGGCATTCTGGCAATTCTGCACGCCGCCTGTGCCGTCTGGTTTGATCGCATTGTAGTCACACCACTGCGGCGATCATCCCGCTGGCACCGATCGACGCGGGGTTGCATGCTGCAGTCAGTGCAGCTGGGACTGAATCATCATGCCAGGCACCGAGGAGCAGGGCAGGGGCAATCGCCGCACGAGCACCTCCGAAGGGCCACCAAACTTGCGGCGCAGCAGCGCTCAGATGCCAGTCACTCGGCAGGCAAGACATGTGCCATATGTGATGGCGATGTCGCACCCATGCTTTCACGTATGCTGCATGCATCGTCCAGTTCATCATTGATCACCGACCAGTACAAGTTCTAGCCCAACATCGAAAATCACGCGATCTCGTGTCAACACACAGGTCGGCTTCCATGTGGAGGGTGTGCCGCCGTCGCCGGCACAGGAAGCCACACTGGCTGAGCAGCACCTGCAGTCGGCTAAGGTGGCAGCTGGTTCGCCGTCTCCAGTCATCATTCCGCCGACATTCCAGGTACAGCAAAAAATATTGCAAACTGGTGATACCTTACATGACGCCGTGCTTGGGTGAACCATCATAATATACATTCTCAACTTGGCTCCTGCCAATGCAGAATCAGCATGACGGGCTGCGGACCACCTCGCTGCCGGTGGACGCTTCTATGACGACACTGCCGGACTTGCACACAGCACATGGCCAGCGAAGCCCAGCGCGTGCCAGCGCAGATGTGAGCATCAAGCCCCCCTTCCCTCGGCTTCGGCTTTCGCCTGTCAATTCTGTGCACGTTGGCGCGATCAAATAAAGAGCACTTGCTTGCCCAAGCGTTGAGCAAATCGTTTCGCGCGCAGGTGTCTCGCTTTGCGCAAGAGCGAGTGATGCGGTAAGCCCTGCACTTGTCATTCTTTCTTTGACAGATTGCAAGTGTTGCACCCGTGCTACTTGGGGTTGCGCATCCTCTCGCTGGCAGCAGTTGGCACCGGCGACGCCTATTGGTCTTGCATTACCCGCAGGGAGGAGGGGACAGGACGGCTGGTGCGGGGCGGCAGCGCTTTTGTGGTGTCACCAGCACTGGACTCCGGTCTCGCAGCGGCAGCCTCAGAGAACGAGATGCTGCATCGCGCTGACAACTCGCCAGCGGCTGTCGCGGCTGCAGCAGCCCGCACGCCCTTCACTCATGACAACGCAGGTGAACTGCTGTGATTTGCCCCAGGCCGCAGCCCTGATCTTTACTTCGCAGCATGCAGACAGGGTTCCACCACTGACAGACGGCTGCCGGGGGGGG
>JAABUM010000659.1_pt1 | contig 58115 bp, 59 predicted proteins | sample 5559161 | NCBI WGS metagenome assembly JAABUM01 (sample SAMN10711868, study PRJNA513369) | rock metagenome | isolation source: Antarctica rocks | place: Antarctica: Victoria Land, Siegfried Peak nord
AGCGACACGCCCAAACTCGTGTGCCTACACCAAATCACGTTGCAGGCCCCCTTTCGGGCCCCTGACCTGCGACGATGCTACCGATCAAGCCCGCGTGTGCTCGTGATCTTCGGAAGTCCGGCCAGCGAGCGGCGGTAGCGACCGGTGCTGGTCCGGTCCGGCCGGGTATCCGTGGTTCCGCATGTCCAACAGCACCACGCAGATGAGCAGGCACGTTCACAGCGCGCAAGACACGGCGTACGGCAGGACAGGGCGGCCCAGTCCAGTACGCGGGCGGCGGCCGCCCGGTCTCCGGCTCTCAGGCTCAGGCTTCGCCGGCCGGTGGGCCGCCCTGTCCCAGTTGGCCCGGCGCGACGTTCGGCAGCAGGCGTACGAGGAAGAAGGACGCGCCGAACAGCAGGACCTCGAACAGTAGGGTGCGCTCGATGCCGTACAGGAAGTTCTCCTTGTTGGCCTGGGTGCCGGCGGCTTGAAGGGCACGGGCCACTATGCGGGGTGCCTGCGCGGGCGGGGCGCAGCCGGTCGGGGTGGCGGAAGGGTCGGGGGACTTTGCCCGAGTGACGAAACAGCGGTCGAACATGGCCACGGCCTGCTGCGCCACGGGGGCGGGCAGCGCCGCGGCCAGCTGCTGGCGCAGTCCGGCGTCCTGGGCTCGGGCGCTGGTGCTGGCATGACCGCCGAGCAGGCCGAACAGGACGAGGCCGATAAGCGCAACGCCGATCGCGCCGCCGATCTGCTGTGTCGTCGACAGGACACCGGACGCCGAACCGGCCTCCCGGCCCTGGATACCGGCGAGCACCAGATTGGTGAGCGGAGCGATGAAGCAACCCAGCCCGAGCCCCGCCACGAACAGCACCGGACCGATCGCCCACGCGTGCAGCTCGGTCCCGTTCGCGTGCAGCACGAGGATCGCCCCGGCCATCGATACGGCGAGCAGCCCCGCGCCGACCGCCAGCACGTTCCGGCCCAGGCGCTTGGCGAGGGAGTCTGAACGCGCCGAGGCCAGGCCCGAGCCGATCGCGAAGGGGACCGTCGTGAGGCCCGAGCGCAACGGTGAGTACCCGAGCCCGATCTGCAGGTACAGCGAGAACGTGAAGAAGAACGCCGGGAGGCCGGCGAAGAACACCAGCGAGAGCACCAGGCCGCCGCGGAAGCTGCGGTTGGCGAACAGGGTCATCAGCAGCAGCGGGCCCGAGTCCTGCTGGGTCTTGCGTCGCTGCAGGACGACGAAGCCCACGAGCAGGGGCAGCGAGGCCGCCAGCATCGCGTACAGATAGAGGGGCCAGCCTTTCTCGCGACCCTCGGTGAGTGGGTAGACCAGCAGGAACAGCCCGCTGCTGACCAGCAAGGCACCGGGGATGTCGAGCTTGGGGGAGTCCGGGGCCTTGCTGTCCGGCAGTTCGAGCACGGCCGCGACCAGGGCCAGCACACCGATCGGGATGTTCACCAGAAAGATCGCGCGCCAGTCCGTACCGAACAGGTTTGCGCTGATCAGCAGGCCGCCGAGCAGCGGGCCCAGGATCGTGGCGATCCCGATCGTCGCCCCGAAGATGCCGAACGCCTTACCGCGATCCTTGGCCGGGATCGTCACCTGGATGACGGCCAGCACCTGAGGGAACATCAAGCCGCTGCCGAGCCCCTGCAGGATTCGGGCGAGGACGAGCGTGGTGGCGTTCGGCGCCAGCCCGCACAGTGCGCTGGCGAGGGTGAACGTCGTCATCCCGGCCAGGAACAGCCTCTTGCGGCCGAAGATGTCACCCAGGCGCGCCCCGGTGATGAGCAGGCAGGCAAAGGCCAGCTGGTAGCCGGCGAGGACCAGCTGGACGGCGGCAAAAGACGCCCCGATGTCCCGCTGGATCGAGGGCACCGCGACGTTCACGATGGACACGTCGAGCAGCTGTACGAAGACCGCCGTGAGCACGATCGACAGGACCAGGAACGGGTGCTGCTCGCCCCGCGACGCCGCTCGTGCGCCGGTGCCTGGCGTGGTCGTCGAGGTCATGCTCGCAAGGCTAGTGAGCGCCGCCGTTCTCACGTGCTTTCCGAGATCCGCGTGATCGCCGGACTGCCGGAGCTCGTTGAGGAAGCCCCTCAGCAGCGCCATGGTCAGCTCAGGGTGCTCGAACTGCGGGACGTGACCGCCGTCCTCGAGTACGACGCTGCCCGCGGTGGGCAGTGCCTCGGCCGCATGGTGATCTCCGGTGGATCAGTCGATGATCGCGCCGCAGGTCAGGTTCATGACGGGCCGGTCATAGCGCCTACTTGATCTGATACCAGGAAAGCTGCTGCGCTCGCTATCTCGTCCAGGCGGGGGAGGCGGCCGGTCAAGGTGTCGCTGAGCAAAGGCTCGAGGTCGCTGGTGGACATGTCCGGTGCGGTCTCGGGGATCAGGTTCGGGCGCAACGCCACGACACGGACACCGAACGGTCCGACTTCGCTCACGACGGTGCCCTGGACTTCGCCGTGACTGATCGCGTTGAAGGACACATCGATGCGGCCGTCGGAGGCGAGTATCGCCGCCGCGTGCGCCTCCACCGCGGCTTGGTCATGGGGTTTCAGCCACAACACGTCCTCAAGGCGCTCGAACGGATCGCCCGGCCCCGCCTCGGGACCATACTCAAGTGGCAGCACCCGACGTTCCTTGCGCTCGACTCGTTGAGGCAGGTGTTGACCGCGATGCGATGCAGCCACGTACGCAGCGCGCTGCCCCCTGAAAGCCGGCCCTCCCACGCAGGGCCCGCAGGCTGACCTTCTGCAACACGTCCTCGGCGTCATGATGCGAGCCCAGCATCCGGTAGCAGTGCGCAAACGGCTCCGAGCGGTAGGGCCGAGCGGATCGTCGGTCTGTACGGCGCTCACCGTCACACAATTGCAGAGCAGCGACTATAGGCGGGTCCTGGAGCACGTCGACGATCCGCGGGCGCTCGATGAGATGGGTGCGGACGGACGTGGCGAACGCGCCGTGCACCGCAAACATCACGAAGGTCATCAGCATGAATAGCGCGCTCAGGCCGAGCAGCTTAGCCAGAGCGTGGGGGCTGCCGCTCGGGACGAACTACGTCAGCGTTCCTTGTGGCACCAGGACCGGTTGGCCGGTAATCGCGGCAATTGCCACGTAGGCGGAGTCGTAGTGCAGGACGGTTGCGCCGTGTCGCTGCGCTACCGCGGCGATGATCAGGTCGAGGAATTTCACCATGCGGTGCCGCGATGAGTCGACAAGCGCGCGTTGGGTGCCCAGTACGGTGTCCCAGACTTCATCTGGGGTCGGCAGCCATTGCAGTGCACGTCGTTCTGCTGCCAGTGCGTCCGCATCGTCAGGGCCCCGCGCCGATACCATCAGTTCGGCATCGAACCGAGTGCCCGTGTTGCCACCGCGAGGGCGGTCTCGTCAACATCGACCAGAGTCCGTGCCATAGTGCTCCTCCACGCACGCATCGTTAGTCCCAGAATAACAGCTAGATATAATGCGACCAAGATTCTGTCTAGCCTGGCGACCGAGGCAAGATGTCGAGCGATGGTGTCGGCTGCGCTGACCGGGGCTCGTGCGTCGAGGGCCCAGCCGATCAGGATGCGCAGTTCATCGGGACAGGCCGGTCCGCTCCATGCAGGAATGGCCAATGGCTGCGCCCTCGCCTAGCCGGGTCGCGGCGCGCCTCGCGGTACCGAGAGGTCGACCTGCCAGAAAGCGCAGCCACCACCGAGCCCGCTCGGCCGCCGCACTGCACGCTCCGCGACGTCACCGACCTGGCTCGGCGCACCGTAAGCGAGTGGTCGGGGTGACAGGATTTGAACCTGCGGCCTCTACGTCCCGAACGTAGCGCGCTACCAAGCTGCGCCACACCCCGATGGTGCGAGTGGAGACACTAGCCGACGGCGGGCACCAGCCGGAGCAGCGTCGCCTCCGGCCGGCAGCAGCAGCGGACGGGCAGGTACGGCGACGTACCCAGCCCGGCGCTGACGTGCAGCCAGCCGCGGGGGTCTCGGGTCAGCCCACGGGCACGATCCAGCGGGAGGTCGCAGTTGCTGGTGAACGGCCCGAACCCGGGCAGGCGCAACTGGCCGCCGTGGGTGTGGCCGGCGAGGACGAGGGCGTGTCCGTCGTCGGCGAACGCCGTCAGCAGCCGGTCGGCCGGCGTATGCGTGACACCGATGCCGAACCCCACAAGCGGCACCGGCTCGTAGCGATCGCGCCGCAGGTGCGCGTCGTCGGTGCCGGTCAGCAGGACGCCGGGCAGCGCCTGGACGCGGCGACCGGTCAGGTCGGTCCAGCCGGCCGCCTCGAGCGCCCGCGCCGCCTCGCGCCAGGGCAGGTCGGGCCGCCGTCGCCGTACCGAACTACCGTTGTCCCGCAGGTAGTCCCACGGCCGCGGCACCCGCGGCAGGTGGTAGTCGTTGTTGCCTGGGACGAAGTAGGCCGGCGCGTCGAAGACGCCGAGGGTACGGGTCAGCAGGCCGATTGCGGCGGCCGAGGACAGGTGGTCGCCGGTGCTGACCACCAGGTCGGGCCGGTGCCGTGTCAGCGCTCGCACCCAGTCGCTGCGCCGGTGGTGCCGCGGGAGCAGATGCAGGTCGGACAGGTGGAGCACCGTCAGTGGCTGTACGTCCGGCGGGAGGACAGCCACCGTCGTACGCCGAAGGACCGGGAACAGTGGCTCCACGAAGGGCCAGGCGAGCACGGCCAGCGGAACTGCGTGTCGGGCGCGCATGGAGCCAGACTAGGTTCGCAGGCATGGGAGCGCTCAAGGACAGGCTGCACGCCGACCTCACCGACGCGATGCGGGCGCAGGACGAGCTGCGACGGGCGACGCTGCGCATGGTGCTGGCCGCGATCGGCAACGAGGAGGTCGCCGGCGCCAAGGCCCGGGCCCTTACCGACGAGCAGGAGCTGTCGGTCGTCGTGCGGGAGGCCAAGAAGCGGCGCGAGGCGGCCGAGGCCTTCCGCAGCGGTGGCGCGACCGCTCGGGCCGAGCGAGAGCTGGCCGAGCAGGCGGTGCTCGCGGACTACCTGCCGCAGCAGCTGACCGACGCCGAGCTGGCCGCGCTGGTCGGGCGCGCTGTCACCGAGACCGGCGCACAGGGACCGCAGGCCATGGGCCAGGTCATGAAGGCAGTCGGTCCGCTCGTGGCCGGTCGGGCCGAAGGCGGGCGGGTAGCGGCGGCCGTGCGGGCAGCCCTCGCCTGACGTGGGCGCCGACGACGACCGGGCTCAGTGCCGCCCGCGGGGCCTGGTGGGCCTGGGTTGCGGCGCGGGGGAGAACGTGAATGGCGCGGCTGACGGTGCTGCTGGACCGGGCGTGAACGAAGGCGTGGTCGCCGTCGGCTGTGGGGCAGCCGGGAAGGAGAAGGTGGCCCCGGGTTGTGGCGCCTGAAATGTCGGCACCTGGAAGGTCGGCGCCTCGCGCCCGTTGGAGGGATGGACTTGGACGGTGGTCCCGGCCAGCACCGAGGAGCCTGCCGACGGCGAGGTGGAGGCGACCGCGCCGGCCGGGATGGGTGCCCCTGCGGTCCTCGATCCGGTCTCGACGGCGAAACCGGCGTCGCGGAGCGCCTGCTCGGCCGCGTCCACCGGCTGCCCAGTGACGTCCGGCACGTCCACCATGGCGCCGAGGGTTACGGTCGGGTCGGCGGTGGCGAAGTCCACCGGGGCCACGTCCTTCAGCGCCTGGCTCATCATCTGCTGCCAGATCGCGGCGGGGACGGTGCCGCCGTACACCTCTTTGTAGTAGTTGTTGTTGATCGAGATGTCGGTCAGGGGAGCCGGTGTGGCCTTGCCGACCCACACCGACGTCGCCAGCTGCGGCGTGTAGCCGTCGAACCACGCGGCGCTCGCGGTGTCGGTCGTGCCGGTCTTGCCCGCTGCCGGCCGACCGATCGAGGCATGCGCGCCGGTTCGGAGCGGGTCGGGGCCGTCGATGACGCCTTGCAGGATCGAGGTGACGGTGTCAGCGACGCCCTTCTCCAAGGCCTGGCTACAGGGGTTCGGCGGTAGGTCCACCTTCTTGCCGTCGCGGTCGGTGATCGTCGCGATCGGGGTCGGCGGGCAGAACAGCCCGTGCGCGGCGAAGGTCGCGTACGCCCCGGCCATCGCCAGTGGGCTGACCCCTTCGGTGCCCAGGACGAACGAGCCGTTGGTGCGCGAGAAGGGCTTTCCGGCCGGGTCGCCACCCGGGTCCAGTACTCGTACCCCGAGCGACTCGGCGAGTGCCGGCGGGGTGGCGAGGCCGGTGCGCTCCTCGAGCTGAATGTAGTAAGTGTTCACCGAGTCCCAGGTTGCCTGGATCATGTTGAACACGCCGGCCTCGGAGTCACCGGCGTTCTGGGGTCCGCATCCGGTGGGAGTGACGTACTTGAAGGCCTTCGGGCAGTAGCGCTGCGGGGCGTACAGGGTCAGGTCCGTCGGGATGCCGAGCTGCAGGGCGCGGGCGAGCACGAAGGCCTTGAAGGTCGAGCCGCCCTGGAAGCCGTAGGTGCCACCGAGCGCGAAGTTCACCTTTGTCTGGCCGAGCTTCGCCTGGTCGCCATACGGCCGGTCCACGGCCATCGCCTTGACCGCGCCGGTGCCAGGCTCGACCGAGTCCGACACCGCCAGGGCCCCCGAGGGGTCGTCCTTCGGCACCTGCGTGTCCACGGCCTGCTGGGCAGCGGACTGCACCACCGGGTCCAAGGTCGTCTTGATGGTCAGGCCGCCGCCGAGCAGGGCCTGCTGGCGCTCCTGGCGGGTCGCACCGAGGGCCGTCCGGGCGGGCCCATCCTCGAGATAGCGGCGGACGTAGTCGCAGAAGAACGGAGCGGTCACGCCGGGGGCCTCGCAACCGCTCTTGACCGTGGTGGGGTGCAGGTGCAGCCCCTCCGCCTCCCCCTTGGCCTTCTGCGCCGGGTTGATGTAGCCCAGGTCGGCCATTCGCCCGAGCACGACGTTGCGTCGCAGGACCGCCGCTTGGGGGTGCGCGATCGGGTCGAACCGGTTGGGGTTCTGCACCATCCCGGCGAGCAGCGCGCCCTGGGCGAGGTCGAGGGTGGAGACGTTGCGGCCGAAGTAGTGCGTCGCCGCGGTTCCGATGCCGTACACGCCGTTGCCGTAGTAGGCGATGTTCAGGTAGGACTCCAGGATCTGGTCCTTGGTCATGCTGTGCTCCAGCGCGAGGGCGTAACGCGCCTCCTGGAGCTTGCGTTTGACCGTCCGGCCGCGGGCCGCATCCTGGTTGGTCCGATTGGCGCCGGCGGCCTCCAGTAAGGCGTTCTTGACGTACTGCTGGGTCAGGGTCGAGCCGCCTTGCTGCACGCTGCCCGAGCTGGAGTTGCGGGCCAGTGCGCGCACCGTGCCCTTGATGTCGATGCCGTTGTGCTCATAGAACCGGTTGTCCTCGATCGCGATCAGCGCCTGCCGCGCGAAGACCGGGACCTCCTGCAGCCGCACGGGCACCCGGTTCTCCGAGAACAGCGTGGCGAGCAGGTTGCCGTTCTTGTCCAGGATCCGGCTCCGCTGGGACAGTGGGGGTGTCTTGAGATCAGCGGGCAGCGTGGTGAACTCATCCGCGCCACTCTTGGCGATCAGCCCCGCGCCGCCGATGACCGGAAACGCCAGTCCGGCGACGCAGACGCCCGCAAGCACGCTCAGGACCACGGCCAAGGCCAGCCGGGGCAGGATCGACTCACGTCCCCTGGTTGCCACGCCGCAACTCTACGACGGCTTCGGGCCGTTGCTCGTGCGCGGTCTGTCCGCTTTGCCCAGTCTGGCCCGAAAGAACTAGGCAAAGATGAGTCCTTCGGGTCCTGCCGGTAGGAGCAACGCTTTCCTACGGTTGTACGGCTGCCACCTTCCCCGGCCCTCACCGCAAGGACCCCCTCGTGCCTGTGCTTGCCACCCCTGTTCAGGACTGGACGGCCTCAGCCGCCTGCGGGTCCACCGATCCTGATGAGCTGTTCGTCACCGGCGCGGCCCAGAACCGCGCCAAGCTGGTCTGCTTCGGCTGCCCGGTGCGTACCGAGTGCCTGGCCGACGCACTGGACAACTGCGTGGAGTTCGGAATCTGGGGCGGCATGACCGAGCGCGAGCGCCGGGCCCTGCTGCGCCGCCGCCCCGACGTAACATCCTGGCGCGAGCTGCTCGAGACCGCCCGCGAGAAGCACCTGCGCGAGGTCCAGGCCTCCTAGCGCCGGGTCACGTCGGTGCCGGCGGCGGCGCGGCGCTCAGGCGGGGACGGCGGCTTCCCGGCCCGCGGCCAGGTCGCCGCCGACCGCACGCAGCCCTTCCAGATCGTGCACGTCCCCCGGCTGCGCGGCCACCTCCACGACCGGCACGGTCGGGTGGGCCGTGGTGAAGCGCTCCTGCAGCCGCGCCTCGCGGGCGGCCAGCGCCAACCGGTCTGCGTGCAGGCGCAGGACCCCGGCCGTCAGTGAGTCCGACGGCAGGGCTTCGGCCGCGGCGAGCGACTGCGGGACGGTGAGCCCGTCCACGCCCGAGCGGTGCACCCGGTTCACGACGAGGCCGGCCAGCGGCATCTGCTCGGTGGCGAGCCGCTCGACGAAGTACGCCGCCTCGCGCAGCGCGTCCCGCTCCGGTGCCGCGACAACCACGAAGGACGTACCTGGCGCCTTGAGCAGGTCATAGGTCGCCTGCGCCCGCTCCCGGAAGCCGCCGAACATCGTCTCGAGCGCGGCGACGAACTGCGACACGTCCTGCAGCACGCCGGCACCGATGATGGACGTCAGCACCCGGGTGAACACGGTGAAGCCGGCCGTGACGACCTTGAGGTAGGCCTTGCCGCCGGCCTTGGCCGGTGCCAGCAGGATCCGGACCATCCGCCCGTCCAGGAACGTCGTGAGCCGCTGGGGCGCGTCCAGGAAGTCCAGCGCGGACCGCGTCGGCGGCGTGTCGACCACGATCAGGTCGTAGTCCCCGGTGGCCTTGAGCTGACCGAGCTTCTCCATCGCCATGTACTCCTGCGTGCCGGCGAACGACGACGAGAGCGCCTGGTAGAAGGGGTTCGACAGGATCGCCGCTGCCTTGTCCGGCTCGGCGTGCTCGACGACGATCTCGTCGAACGTGCGCTTCATGTCCAGCATCATCGCGTCGAGCGAGCCCCCCTCCTGTACGCCCACCACCGGTCGCGGGCTGTTGTCGAGCTCGGTCAGGCCCATCGCCTGAGCCAGCCGGCGGGCCGGGTCGATGGTCAGTACGACCGTCCGGCGGCCCTGCTCGGCGGCTCGAAGGGCGAGGGCTGCCGCGGTGGTCGTCTTGCCCACGCCACCGGCCCCGCAGCAGACGATGATCTTGGCTGTCGCGAGGACCTCGTCGATGTCCAGCCGCGTGCCGGTCACGCCATCCCCTGCTCGCGCAGCATCCCGGCCAGCTCGTAGAGCCCGCCCAGGTCAACGGCGTCGGCGAGCAACGGCAGCTCGTACGAAGGGCGGGTGAGCTCGGCGAGCGTGTCGCGTCCTCGCTCCTCCAGCGCCACCCGGGCCGCGTGGTCGCCGGCCTCACTGGCGAGGGCCTCCACCAGCGCGGTCGGGGCGCTCAGCCCGGCGGCGGCGAGGCCCGTGGCCAGCGCGTCGCGGTCGAGCCCCCCAGCCAGGGCGGAGGCGAGGTCGGCCGGGCCCAGGGCCGAGGCCCGGACCATGTTCACGACGACACCGCCGACCGGCAGGTCGAGCGATGTCAGCTCCCGTACGCCGTCCAGGGTCTCCTGCACGGGCATCTCCTCGAGCAGGGTCACCAGGTGCACCGCGGTCTGGGGGGAGCGCAGCACCTGCATGACGTTGTCGCTCTGGTTCTTGATCGGGCCGACCTTGGCCAGGCCACCGACCTCGTGCGAGATGTTGAGGAACCGCGCGATCCGGCCCGTCGGCGGGGCGTCGAGCACCACCGCGTCGTACGCCGGGCGGGCCCGCTGGCCCTTGGGCTGGGACAGCCGGACGACGGCTTCCTTCACCTTGCCGGTGAGCAGGACGTCGCGCAGGCCCGGAGCGATGGTCGTGGCGAAGTCCATGGCGCCCATGCGCCGCAGGGTCCGCGCCGGCACACCGGTGGGGGAGAGCCGGTAGAACATGTGCAGGTAGTCCAGCAAGGCCTGCTCGGGGTCGATGGCGAGTGCGAACAGCTCCCCGCCGCCGGGTGCCAGGGCGACCCGCCGTTCCTCGTACGGCAGCGGCGCGGTGTCGAACAGCTGCGCGATCCCCTGCCGGCCCTCGACCTCGGTGAGCAGCACCTTGCGGCCGCCCGCTGCCAGGGCGAGCGCGAGCGCCGCCGCCACGGTGGTCTTGCCGGTGCCGCCCTTGCCGGTGACGACGTGCAGCCGCACGCCGGGGAAGTCGGCCATGCGGACAAGGGTAGGTGCGGGCCGCTGGAGCACGCTCACCAAGTCCCCGGGACGGTGGAAACGTTGGCCTCGGGACTGCAGGAACTGGTCCGGCCTGCCGATGACAGCAGGGCCTGGTTCGACGGGCGGCCCCCGGCAGGAGTCCGCATGGTCGGGTCGAACGAACGTATGTGAGGCAGGTCATCCCTGCGCCTCGACCTGTGGGAGACAAGCGATGCAGCATCACGCGTACCCGTCCCAGAGCGTCCTCGACGAGCCGAGCTGGCGGGTGAGCGCCCAGTGCCGCCGGGACAACGCCGTCCACTTCTTCGCCCCCGCGCACTTCGAGCACAAGCCCGAGAAGGACCTGCGGGAGGGCGTCGCCCGGGCCCTGTGCCGGGTCTGTCCCGTCCAGCAGGCCTGCCTGGAGTACTCCCTCGACGTGCAGGAGCCGCACGGTATCTGGGGCGGGCTGAACGAGCTCGAGCGCCGCCGGGCCCTGCGCAAGCGCGCCGCGGAGGCTCAGCAGCGCTCGGCCTAAGGTGCCTCCCATGAGCACCTGGGAGTACATGACCGCGCCGCTGCTGGTTCACGCCACCAAGCAGATCCTGGACAACTTCGGCCAGGACGGCTGGGAGCTCGTCCAGGTCGTGCCGGGGCCGGCCGGCGGGGAGCAGCTCGTGGCGTACTTCAAGCGGCCCAAGTCGTGAGCTCTTCGGAGCAACTCCCCGGCGCCGGCCCGAGCCACACCGAACGGCTGGCCGAGCTGGGACTCGCGCTGCCGCCAGTGGTGCCGCCGGTGGCCGCCTACGTCCCGGCGGTCCGCACGGGGAACCTGGTCTTCACGAGCGGGCAGCTCCCCATGGCCGACGGGGAGCTCGGCGCCGTCGGCAAGGTGGGCGCGCAGGTCACCTCGGAGCGCGCGAAGGAGCTGGCCCGCACCTGTGCGCTGAACGCGCTGGCCGCCGTCGACGCCCTCGTCGGCCTGGACCAGGTCGTACGCGTGGTGAAGGTCGTCGGCTTCGTGGCCTCGACACCGGAGTTCACCGGGCAGCCCGGCGTGGTCAACGGCGCCTCCGAGCTGTTCGGCGAGCTGTTCGGCGAGGCCGGTCAGCACGCCCGGTCGGCCGTGGGTGTCGCGGCCCTCCCGCTCGACGCGCCGGTCGAGGTCGAACTGGTCGTCGAGATCGCCTGAGGCTCAGGCGTCGCAGCCGTCCCAGCGGGACCGGCGGTCGGCCCGCCGTACGATCGCTTGCATGAGCGCTGCTGGCCTGCTCCCGCCCGAGCTGCTGGAGCGGTACCGGGCGCTGCGGCAGGCCGGAGCCGTCCCGTCCCCGTGTCGGGACGCCGCGACGGTGGTACTGCTGCGGGACAGCCCGGTCGGCCCGCAGGTCTACCTGCAGCGACGGGTGACGGCGATGGCCTTCGCCGCGGGAATGCACGTCTTTCCCGGCGGCTCGGTCGACCCGGCCGATGCCGAGGCGCACGTGCGCTGGGCCGGACCGAGCGCCGCCCAGTGGGCCGAGGTGCTGGGTTCCAGCGAGCCGCTGGCCCGCGCCCTGGTCTGCGCCGCCGTGAGGGAGACCTTCGAGGAGTCCGGTGTCCTGCTGGCCGGCCCGTCCGAGGGCGAGCTGCTGGCCGACGTCTCCACCGACGACTGGGAGGCCGAAAGGGTGGCGCTTGAGGCGCGCGAGCAGTCGCTGTCCCAGCTCCTGGAACGGCGCGGACTGGTCCTGCGTACCGACCTGCTGCGGCCGCTCGCCCACTGGATCACCCCGGAGGTGGAACCCAAGCGCTTCGACACCCGCTTCTTCCTGGCGCAGCTGCCCGACGGCCAGGTCTGCCGGGACGTGGGCGGCGAGGCCGACGACCGGGTCTGGATCCGGCCGCAGCAGGCGCTGGACCAGCAGCTGCCCATGCTGCCGCCGACGACCGCGGCGCTGCGCGACCTCACGGGCGCCGAAGACGTCCTGGCCGCGCTCGCCGCCCCCCGCACCATCGCGGCGATCATGCCGGTCCTGGTGCAGCGCGGCGACGACGGCCTCGCGCTCGTGCTGCCCGACGACCCCGACTACCCGGCATGACCTACCCGTGAGGACCCCGCGTCAGGTCACGCCCCGGGCCGCCGTCCTGCTCGCGCCGAACCCCGGTCCCATGACCCTGGAGGGTACGAACACCTGGCTACTGCGCGAGCCCGGGCGCGGGGACCTCGTGGTGGTCGACCCGGGTCCGCTCGACGCCGGCCACCTGACTGCCGTCGCGGCCGCCGGGGACGTCGCGCTGATCGTGCTCACCCATGGCCACGCCGACCACAGCGAGGGCGCCGAGCACCTCGCCGAACTCACCGGCGCTGACGTCGTCTCGCTCGACCCGGCGTACACGACCGCGGGCGTGGAGGGGCTCACGACCGACCGGCAGCGGCTCGGTGCCGCCGGGCTGACCCTCGAGGTGGTGCACACCCCCGGGCACACCGCCGACAGCGTGTCGCTGCACCTGATCGACGACGACGCGGTGCTCACCGGCGACACCGTGCTGGGCCGCGGCACCACCGTCGTCGCCCACCCCGACGGAGTGCTGGCCGACTACCTCGCCTCGCTGCGCCGGCTCCAGGGGTACGGCGACACCGCCGTCCTGCCCGGCCACGGGCCCGAACTCCCCTCGGCGTCGGCGGCCGCGTCGGCGTACCTGGTCCACCGCGAGCAGCGGCTCGAGCAGGTACGGGCGGCGCTCGCCGACGGCGCTGCAACACCCGAGGCGGTCGTGGCGGTGGTGTACGCCGACGTCGACCGCGCACTGTGGCCGGCAGCGACCCTGTCCGTGCTCGCCCAGCTGGCCTACCTGGACGCGCGATGACCCTCGACCCGCCATAGCTCTGGATTCGCGATGATTCTGGACCCGCGCCTGGCAGGCAGGGCGTGACCTGCCCTGTCTGCGGGACCTCGACAGTGCCTGGCGCCCGGTTCTGCTTCTCCTGCGGCACGGCGCTGTCCGGTGCCGCCGGGCCGGACCTCGAGACCGAGCGCCGCGTCGTCACCGTGCTGTTCGGGGACCTCTCGGACTTCACCAGCTGGGCCGAGGACCTCGACCCCGAACGCGTCGGCGTCGTCACCGACCGGGTCCTGGCGTCCCTCGCGCAGATCGTCGGCGAGTACGGCGGCCACGTCGACAAGCTCGTCGGCGACGGCATCATGGCCGTCTTCGGCGCCCCCACTGCCCACGAGGACGACGCCGAGCGGGCCGTACGCGCCGCTGCGCGGATGCAGGCCGTCGTGCGCCGGCTGGTCGAGCAGGAGAGCGGGGGCGGTCGCCACCTGGGCCTGCGGGTCGGCCTGAACACCGGTCCGGTCGTGGCGGGTGTGCAGGCCCATCTGAGCTACACCGTGGTCGGCGACACCGTCAACACCGCCAGCCGGCTGTCCGACGCGGCCGGGGTCGGCGCCGTCCTCGCCGGCCGAAGCACGGCGCAGTCGACCATGCCGATCGCCAGCTGGCACGCTCTGGCACCGCAGCACCTCAAGGGCAAGCGCGACCCGGTCCCGGCGTATGAGCTGGTGGGTCTGCGGCCGGCCGGCGCGACTCGGCTCGGCCTCGGCGACGAGGCGCCGTTCCTGGGCCGCGAGGTCGAGCTCGGCCAGCTCATCGACCGCGCGTCTGCCTCCGGCAGCAGCGAGACGCCGCACTGCGTGCTCATCACCGGCGAGGCCGGGGTCGGCAAGACCCGGCTCGCGCAAGAGCTCGCCCGCTTCGTCGGGGAGCTGCCCGGAGCGCGGGTCCTGTGGGGCCGCGTGGCGCCGTACGGCGAGGGACGGGACCTCGCGGCCGTCGCCGAGATGGTCCGCACCGCCTGCGGTGTCGGCGAGACCGACAGCGTCGAGGACGCTCGGGGGCGGGTGGCGCGCACCGTTGCCCGGCTCGGGCACCCGTCCTACGCCGGCGCGGTGGATGCCGCGACGGGTGAGCGGCTGCAGGCGCTGCTCGGGCTGGAGCTGCCCGACCTCGACGGCTCGCGAGAGATCGCTACCCCCGGCCCGTCGGTGGGCGGTGACCAGGTTCGGGAGGCCGTCGCGGCCCTGTTCACCGCACTCGCAGGCGAGGCGCCGCTGCTGCTGGTGCTCGACGACCTGCACTGGGCCACCCCCACCATGATCGACGGGCTGCTCGCGGTCGCGCGTCGCACCCGCGGCCGGGTGCTGCTGCTGGCCCTCGGGCGGGCCGAGGTGCTGGAGGGCGTAGGACCCGGCGACTGGTGGCAGGACCTGCCCGACGTCGAGTTGCTGCCGTTGGCGCCGCTCGAGGAGTCCGCGACCGAACGCCTGCTGCGGGCCTACCTTGGGCTCGGCTCGGCCGAGCTGGACCCGGCGGTGCGGACAGCCTTGCTCTCGCGGGCCCAAGGCAACCCGTTCTTCCTCGCCGAGCTCCTGCACCTGCTCGTGGACCGTGGCGTCCTGCTGCGCGAGGGCGAGGAATGGATCCTCACCGGCGATCTGCCCGAGGACGTGCTTCCGGCCGGGGTGCAGGCCGTGCTCGCCGCCCGGATCGACGAGTTGTCGGGCCGGGACAAGGGGGTGCTGCGGGATGCCAGCGTGCTCGGGCAGCGGATGTCGGTGCCCGCGCTCGCCGCCGTGGGTCGCGCCTCCGGGCACGGCGACCCGGACGTCGTACGCGGCGCCGTGGACTCCCTCGTGGACCGCCGGTTGCTCGAACCGGACCCGGCGCCTGGCTTCCTGCGCTTCGGCCACACCCTGGTGCGGGACGTCGCCTACGCCGGGTTGGTCAAGGCCGAGCGGGCCCGCCGGCACGCCGCAGCGGCCTTCTTCGCGCAGGACCAGGCGCAGGCGCGGGGGGCCGACACCGACGTCGTGGCCGCCTCGCAGGGCGAGCGAGCGGTACGGCTCGCGACCGAGATGGGCCTGCCACCAGCCGATCCGTCCTGGTTGGCGGGGGTGGTGGCGTTTGCCGCTCTCGCCCGGCTCGGCACCTCCGCGCTCGCGCGGGACGACAGTACGGTGGCCGAGCGCGCTTTGGCCCGCGCCCTCGCCCTCAACGAGCTGTCGCCGGGTCAGCCGGTCGGTCGCGGCACGGCCTCGTACGCCTCGGCCGGTCGCGTCCCGGCCTCGTACGACCCGGTTGTGCCGGCTGGCCTCGTAGCCCCCGTCCGGGTCGCACACGCCCAGGCGCTGGCCTCGCTGCACCGGCTCGAGGAGGCCGAGGCCGAGCTGGTCCCAGCGCTGACCAAGGTTCAGGACGAGCTTCGGACGGGCGCCCAGGACGAGCTCCGGGCCGGCGCGCTCGTGGTCCTCGGGGACGTACGCCGCCAGCGCGGTGACCCGACCGGCGCCAGCCAGGCCTTTGTTGCCGCGCTGGCGGCAGCGGACGCAGGCGGCCTCGACCGGCTCTCCGGCGAGGCGCTGCGGCAGCTCGGGCTGCTCGAGTACTTCGACGGGAGGCTGCACGACGCCGAGCAACGCTTCACCCGGGCGCATGCGCTCGCCGTGCAGGTCCAGGACCCGCGCGGCGCCGGCTGGGCGCTGCAACACCTGGCCTGGAGCGCCACGACCCGCGGTGACTACGCGCTCGCGGACCGGGTGCTGGACCAGGCGGCGGAGGTGTTCGGCGGCCTGGAGGACACCGGTGGGCTGTCCTGGGTCGCCGGCACGGAGGGCTTCGTACGCCTGCTCGAGGGGCGGCACTCCGAGGCCCGGGACCTGGCCGGCAGCCTGCTTCCGCTCGTGGAGGTCACCGGTGAGCGGTGGGGCGTCGCGGCCCTGCTCACCATTGACGCACTCGCAGCGGCCGAGCTGGGCCAGGTTGCCGAAGCCGCCGACGAGGCAGCGCAGGCGCGGGCGCGGTTCGCCGACCTCGGTGACGCGTGGGGCCAGTCGCTCGCACTGGTCGCGATGGGCGTTGCGGCCAGGGGCGGGGACGACGTCCCCGGGGCCGTCGGCCACCTGCAGCAGGCCGTGGAGCTGTCCGAGCGGGGCCGGCACCCGCTGACCGGCTCGTTGGCGCTGGTCGCCATGGGTTACGCCTATCTCGACGGAGGCGACCTGACCGGCGCGGAGGGTTGCGCCCACCGGGCCGGGGCGGTCCTGGCCGGGCTGGACCTCGAGCCGAGCGCCGCCCTGGGCGCCCGGGTGCTGTTCGCCCAGGTGCTGCGCCGGCGCGGGGATCTGGCAGGAGCACTCGCCGAGCTCGATGCGGCGCTGGCCAACGGTGAGGGTCCCGCGCTGCTGTTCCCCCGGCGGCAGGCGCTGGCCCACCGGGCCGGGACGCTGCTCGAGCTCGGCCGCCAGCACGAGGCGTTGGCCACTGCCCGGGAAGCGGTCGACACCCCCTCGGAGGACGTGCGCTCGCAGGTGCTGGCCCTACGCGCCTTCGGCAGCGCCCTGCGGGCCGGTGGGCAGGAGGCCGAGGCCGGCGAGGCGCTGCAGGGGGCCCTGGAGCTTGCCCGGTCGACCGGCCAGCGCTCGGAGGTCGCCGCCAGCCAGCGGATCCTTGCCGGCTGAGTGCCTCCGCCGGCCGATCCCGGCCGGCTGGCCCGCCCCCGGATCCTCTCTGGTCGGGCCCTGTCTGCTGCTGTGGCGACGTGTCTTCTGAGATGTCGCCGGGCGGCAGGTGCGCACGCTCAGGGTCGGGCGCTGACCCGTGACGGGAGCAGACAGGCTCCGACGGGAGCAGGTTGGTACGCCCGGCGGAGTGCGCCCGGGGGCGGGGTTGGCGGGCGGGGTTACCCGGGTGGGTTGGCGCGCGGGGTTACCCGGGCGGGTGGGGTGGGTGGGTGGGTGGGTGCGGCGGGTGCGGGAGGCGAACGGTGGGAGGTGGGTCGGGTCGGGAGCGGGCAGGATGGGCGCATGGCTCACCTGCTCTCCGTCCCACCCCGCTGGATGACCTTGCGCGCCGTCACCGAGGAGGGCCGGCCGGTTGTCGTGCTGATCGACGAGGCGGTGGCGCTGTCCGCGCCGTACGACGGGTTCGGGGTGCAGGTCGGCTTGGGCCTGCAGCTGGGGACTGCCGGCTTGGACGGGCTGCCGGGACCGCAGGAGAAGGACGCCCTGCGCGCCTTCGAGCAGACGATGGTGGACGCGATCGGCTCGACCGGTCGGCTCGTCGCCTCGATCACGATGCAGGGCGTACGGGAGTACCTGATCTACGCCAGCACCACCTCGTGGGCGCAGGAGTGGGCGCAGACACCACCCGAGGGGATGCGCAGCCATACCTACGGGCTCCAGGCGGGTGAGGACCCACATTGGCACGGGCTGCGGCAGATGGCCGGGATCGAGACGCCGCCGCAGGACGAGCAGGTCTGACGACCGCACCGGCTAGCGGGCGCGGCGGGCCAGGCGGGCGCTGTCCAGGATGGTGAGCGCCCGGCTGTCCACGCGGACCCAGCCGCGGGAGGCGAAGTCCGCCAGCGCCTTGTTGACCGTTTCCCGCGACGCGCCGACGAGCTGAGCAAGCTCCTCCTGCGTGAGGTCGTGATGCACCCGGATGCCCTCGCCCTCGGGGGACCCGAACCGCTCGGCCAGGGCCAGCAGCTGCTTAGCGACGCGCCCCGGGACGTCGGTGAAGATCAGGTCGGCAAGGGCGTCATTCGTACGACGCAGGCGCCGGGCTAGCACCCTCAGCAGCTGCTCGGCGATCTCTGGCCGGTCGTTGATCCACGGCCGCAGGGACGCGTGCGCGAGCGAGGCGAGGCGACCTTCGGTCAGGACGGTGGCGGTGGCGGTGCGCGGCCCCGGGTCGAACAGTGAAAGCTCACCGAACATGTCCGATGGCCCCATGACCGACAGCATGTTCTCCCGGCCGTCGGTCGCTCGGCGGCCGATCTTCACCTTGCCGGTGACCACGATGTACAGCGTGTCGCCCTGCTCGCCCTCGGCGAACACGACCTCGCCGCGGCTGTAGTCCGACACCGTCAGGGAGGCCGAGAGCGCCTCGGCGGCCTCGCTCGCCACACCCTGGAACAGCCCGGCCCTGGCCAGGATCTCATCCATTACAAGTGCCCTTCTGTCAGAGCTCGCTCGTGCGGGCGCGAGTCTCGCAGATCAACGCACCCGGCCGGCCAGCAGGCGCGTGAAGCGCCGCCGCCGCCAGTACCGTTCTAGCGCCGGTGCGTAGCCCTGGCTGACGAAGGTCTCGACCTCTTCCGGCCGCGCGCTGTCCAGGAACGCTTCGAGCTCATCGATGCCGGAGCCGGAGCCGGTTCGCAGCGGCCGCTCGACCCGCTCCATCATGAGCATCAGGGCGAGCAGCAGCACGGGCAGCAGCAGGCCGACGACGACGAGGGGCACGCTGCCTATGCTCCCCCACAGCACCTGCGCCACGCCCTCAGGCCGGGAGCCGGTGTCGTACGGGCGGTACCGGAAGGGCTGCCAGGCACAGGTCCGGCTGGTCGCGGTAGCGGGCGATGAGCTCACCGGTAGCGGCGGCGATCCGGCTGTGCAGCCCGGCGCGGTACGCCGACAGCTGCTGCTCGGCGCGGGCAAGGTCGCCCTCCAGCTGCTGTTGACCGGCTGCGTCGTCGGGCTCGACGCGGCGGTCCCACAGCTCGGAAAGCCGTGGCAGCGGCGGGATGTCGTCCACGTCCAGCACCTCGACGAGGGCGCGGCGTCCCCGGCTCACCCGTGCATCGGTCAGCACGGGCCGCAGTCGGTCGGTGTCCAGCGCGCCGTGCGCACCGGCCCGTACGACGTCCAGGCGCGCCTGGAGGATCCGGCGCCAGTAGGACACTCGGGACTCCTCGGCCCCGAGGGCGGTCCGGTAGGCACGCAGCTGCTCCAGCGACAGATTCCCGTAGCTCGCGTCGCGCACGGGCATCGGGCGCGGCACAGGGCGGCGCGGTGCAGGTGGCGTGCTGGTGCGGCCCGCGGCGCCGACCTCGGTCTTCATGTCTCCTCCGGCTGTCCTCACGCTGCGTGACGACACTGGGAGGGTCGTCAGCGTTCGCGGGGTCCTTGAGGAGCGTCACCGGAACGGGCGAGCCGGAGCGGGCGCACGTACGCTCGGGTCATGGTCGCCCGCACCGCCGAGACGCCGCTCGGCCTCCTGCGCCGGGCCCGGCGGACCAACCGCGAGCTCGCCGCGCTCTACCCCGACGCGCATTGCGAGCTGGACTTCACGACCCCCCTGGAGCTCGCGGTCGCCACCGTCTTGTCGGCACAGTGCACGGACAAGCGGGTCAACGAGGTCACCCCCGCCCTGTTCGCCCGGTGCCGAAGCGCGACCGACTTCGCCGCCCTCGACCGGACCGAGCTCGAGGACCTCATCCGCCCAACCGGCTTCTTCCGCAACAAGGCGAGCTCGGTGCTCGGTCTCGGGGCTGCGGTCGCGGAGCGGTACGACGGCGAGCTCCCCCGTCGGCTCGAGGATCTCGTCACTCTTCCCGGGATAGGGCGCAAGACGGCCAACGTCGTGCTCGGCAACGCCTTCGGCGTCCCCGGGCTGACGGTGGACACGCACTTCGGGCGGCTGGTGCGCCGGTTCGGCTGGACCACCGAACAGGACCCGGTCAAGGTCGAGCAGGCCGTGGCAGCGTTGCTGCCCAGCAGTGAATGGACGATGTTCAGCCACCGGGTGATCTTCCACGGCCGGCGGGTCTGCTTCAGCCGCAGACCGGCTTGCGGGGCCTGCGCCATCGCCCCGCTGTGCCCGGCGTACGGCCTGGGGGAGACCGATCCGGCCAAGGCCGCCGCACTGGTTCGTACCGATGCCTTCTTTCGCCCGGCCGACGTGGGCACCGCACCAGTGGCCGAGCGGTGACACGCGTGCGGCTGCTGTCGCTGCTCGGCGTCGTCGCGCTGCTCGCGGCCGCCCTGGTCGTGGGCTCGCACCGTGGCAGCAGCGCGCCGGTCACCCAAGCCGCTACGGCCACCAGGACGCCGCCGGACCTCGAGGCGCTGCGCTCGGCGGCCGCGCTCGGCCCGTGTCCGAGCGGCCTCAGCCCGGCGCTTCCGCACCTGGTGCTCGGGTGCCTCGGCGGTGGACCGCCGATGGCCGTGGACGGGGCCCCGTCCGGCGTTCCCACCCTGGTGAACCTGTACGGGTCCTGGTGCGGCCCCTGCGCCAAGGAGATGCCGTACCTGGTGGGCTTCGCCCGACTGGCAGGGGATCGGGTGCGGTTGCTCGGCGTGGACACCGAGGACGAGCCCGCCAAGGCGCTCGCCTTCAACCGCGACTTCGGCGCACACTGGCCATCGGTCGTCGATGACGACCGGGCAATCCTGTCGCGCTACGGCAGCGGGCCGCCCGTGACCCTGTTCGTCACCGGCCGGGGCGCCATCGCCTTCGTCCAGGTAGGGGGCTTCCGGGACGTCGCGGCCATGCGGGCCGCGGTCGCACAGCACCTAGGCGTACGGGTGTGAGCGTCCCCCCGTGGCTGCTACCGCTGGCCGGTGCTGTGCCGTCGCTGCGGCCCGAGCAGCTCAGCCGATTCCTCCCGCCCCAGTCCGGCGGAAGGCCCTCGGCCGTGCTGATCCTGTTCGGCCAGGGTCCTGACGGCCCGGACCTGCTGCTGATCGAGCGAGCCCACACGATGCGGTCCCACCCCGGGCAGCCTGCCTTCCCCGGCGGGGCGCAGGACCCGCAGGACGAGGGGCCGGTCGCTGCTGCCCTGCGCGAGGCGGGCGAGGAGGTCGGCCTGGACCCGGCGAGCGTGGACGTGCTCGGCACCCTGCCCGCCGTGTGGCTGCCGCCGTCGGGCTTCGTCGTACACCCCGTCCTGGCCTGGTGGCGCGCCCCGCACGCCGTGCACGCCGTCGACCCAGCCGAGGTCGCCGCCGTCGTACGCGTGCCGGTCGCCGAGCTGATCGACCCGGCGAACCGGGTGCAGGTCACCCATCCCAGCGGGTGGGTCGGGCCGGCGTTCCGGGTACGCGGGCTGCTGGTCTGGGGCTTCACTGCGGGTCTGCTCGACCGCCTGCTCGAGCTCGGCGGTCTGGCTCTGCCCTGGGACCGCTCGCGCGTCGAGCAGCTCGACGCCGCGACGGTCGCGGCCTCGCTGAGGACCGCAACGAGCCCGTCCCCCTGACCCGGCGCGGTTCATCTGTTCCGCTTCGACCACCTGCACCCGTACCGAAGGAGCACGATGCGCGCCCTCCGTCGTACCGCACTGGCCCTTTTCCCCTTGCTCGCCCTGACGGCCTGCGGCGGCGGCGGCAGCTCCAGCGACGTCTCGGCCGGCGGCACGGTTGCCGCCGCCGGGCCCGCGACCGCCCAGACCGCCCAGGTCGATGGTGAAGACACGCTCAAGTTCGCGCCCAATGTCGTTACTGCCCGCACCGGGACCCTTGACCTGACCATGAAGAACGCCGGCGGGGTGAGCCACAACCTGGTCTTCGACGCCAAGGGTCTCGGGATGACCGGCACCGTCGAGGGCGGTCGCTCCCAGACCCTGAAGCTGCGCTTCGACAAGGCCGGCACGTACACCTTCCAGTGCACGTTCCATGAGCACATGACGGGCAAGGTCGTCGTCTCGTGACCCGCTAGCTGCTGCACGCATCGGCGGCCCGCGCTCAGGGGCGGCACAGCGATCCACCCGCCCTGCCGGCACGGCGATCACGTCGCCAGCCTCGGTGGCGGAGCCGGGCTTAGGCTTCGGCTGTGCATGCGGACCTGCTCGATGTTCTGCTGCTCGTTGCCGCCCTGCTGTTCGCGATCTCGGGATATCGGCAGGGGTTCGTGGTCGGCGTGCTCTCCTTTATCGGATTCCTCGGCGGAGGGGTCCTCGGCGCCATGGTCGCGCCGGATCTCGCGCGCACCTCGGTGCTGTCACCCTTTCCCCGTCCCGTGGTCGGGGTGGCTGTGGTTTTCGTCGCTGCCAGCCTCGGTCAGGTGCTCGCCAGCCTCGTGGGCTCGGCGATCCGTCGCCGGCTGACCTGGCGGCCGGTGCGGCAGTTCGACAACGCAGCCGGTGCGGTGGTCAGCGTGGTCAGCTTGCTGCTCGTGGCCTGGCTGGTCGGCACCGCGGTCGCCTCCTCGCCCTACACCGCGCTGTCCTCCCAGGTACGACGCTCGCAAGTCCTCACCGCCGTCGACGGCCTTGTTCCGAACGCCGCCCGGGGCGTGTTCGCAGGCTTCCGCAGCCTCATCGACGAGCACGGCTTCCCGGAGGTCTTCGGTACGCTCGCACCTACCCAGGTGCAGGCCGTCCAGCCGCCCGACCCGGCCGTAACGCAGAGCCGGGCCGTCACAGTCGCCCGCGGTCGGGTGCTGAAGATCACCGGTGTCGCGCCGTCGTGCTCCCGCCGCATCGAGGGCTCGGGCTTCGTCTACGCCGCGCACCGGATGATGACCAACGCACACGTCGTCGCCGGTGTCACGAACCCGGTGGTCGTCACGCCGCGCGGGCAGTTGCGCGCGACGGTCGTGCTGTACGACCCCGAGCGCGACATCGCTGTGCTCGACGTACCGGGCTTGTCCCCGGCGCCGTTGTCGTTCGCCGGAAGGGCCAGTACCGGGGAGTCCGCGGTCGTCGTGGGCTACCCACAGGACGGCCCGTTCCGCGCCGACGCCGCCCGCATCCGAGGTATCCAGAACGCCCGCGGTCCCGACATCTACCAGCAGCGGACCGTGGTCCGGGAGATCTACGCGCTGCGGTCCCGCGTACGTCCCGGCAACTCCGGTGGCCCGCTGCTGGATGCGCGTGGCGACGTCCTCGGCGTCGTGTTCGCCGCCGCCGCGGACGACCCGGACACCGGTTACGCGCTGACCACCCGTGAGGTGGCCGGGGATGCCGCTGCCGGCCGTACGGCGACGGCCCGGGTCAGCACCCAAGCTTGTGACTGAGCCGGCCGCTGCGGGCAGGCATGGACAGGCCCGTTGTGTCATCCTGAGCCGATGAGTGCTTACTACAGCAAGCACCGGGTACGCACTTCACGTCCTCGACCGACCAGGCTCGACCCGGAGGTGCGCATGAGCCCCGAGACACCGGCGGCGAGTCCGAGCCGCACCATCAGGATGACCCAGCACATCAGCGCCGACCCGACCAGCACGGCCCTGCTGCTCGCCGGCCCGAGTGCCTTCGAGTTGTGGCCAGGCGTACGCCGGGTGGCCGCGGTCGCTGGCCGCGTCGTCGTGGAAACCGGCCTCGCCCCGGACCGACTGACCGCAGCGTCCGTCCGGGCCCTGCCACCTCGTCGTACGCCGACGTCCTACGTCTCACGCTTTGCGTGGGCCGGCCCGGGGCTCGCGGCCACCGAGGCGGTGCTGACCTTGGCGTACACACCCTCCGGCGACGGCGCCGCTGCGACCGTGGCCACGCTGGTGCTGGTCAGCGTCGGCGCGGAGGTCGGCCTGCTTGACGACCGGGCGCTCGCCGGACAGGCCCGGGGGTTCCTGCTCAACCTGGCGCACGCGGCCCAGGCGCGTAGTCGCGCAGCCTGAGCAAGGGCAGTTCGCGGTCGCCGGCCGCGATCCGTCCGGCCAGCGCCAGCACCTCCTGCTTGAGCGGGCTGTCCGGCAACCCTCCGGCGCCGCGCTGGAGCAGGCGGGCAGCCCCCACCAAATTGCCGCGCTGAAGGTGCGTCACACCCACGCACACCTGTGCCAGTGCCTGCCACAGGTCCCGCTCGGCAGCAGGAGCGGCCTTCCAGGACGCCTCCAGGACCTCGTGCGCGCTGAAGGCGCGCCCGGCGTCGAGCAGCGCCTGGGCGCTGTCCAGGGCCTGCTCCGCGGGAAGCGGAGCCTCGGGCACGGGCTCGACGGCGCTCGGGTCGTCGGCCGGCACCGGGCGACCGAGCGCATCACGCGCCCGCATGCTCGATCAGCAGCCCGTTGAGCAGGTCCGGGGCCTCCTGGTGCGGAAAATGCCCGACCGCGTCCAGGACCTGCAGCTCATACGCCGCGTGCACCCAGGCCCCTGAACCGTGGGCCGTGGTCGCCAACAGGCAGGTGTCCGACGCACCGTGCACCTGCAGCACGGGCACGTGCACGCCCGCGTCCATCCGTCGGCGGTAGCGCCACCCGCTCGGGCGCGTCAGCGACCGGCCGGCCCAGCGGTAGTACTCCAGCGCGCAGTGCGCCGCGGCCGGTACGGCCATCGCCTCCCGGCACCGCTGCTCGGTCTCGGCGTCTGGGAAGCCCGGGCCGCCCCATCGGTGGAGTAGTTCCGAAACCAGGGTCCCGTCGATGAGCCGGCGTTCGGGAGCCTTGGGCATCTGGAACAGGGCGAGGTAGGACGACGCGCGCACCTGGTGCGGGTCGGTCAGCAGGGCGCGCGCCAGACGCGAGGGGTGCGGCATCGACAGCACCACGAGCCGGCGTACTACGGTGGGGTGCAGGGTCGCGGTGGACCAGGCAAGACTGCCCCCCCAGTCGTGGCCGACCAGTACGCAGTCATCCGCGCCGAGGGCTCGTACCAGGCCGGCCACGTCGGCAGTCAGGGTGTAGGCGTCGTAGCCACGGGGCGGCTTGTCGGTCGCGCCGTAGCCGCGCAGGTCGGGGGCGACGGCGTGAAAACCGGCCTTGCCGAGCGCCACCAACTGGTGCCGCCAGGACCACCAGAACTCTGGAAAGCCGTGCAGCAGCAGCACCAGCGGGCCATCGGAGGGACCGCACTCCGTGACATGGAAGCGCAGGCCGCCGGCGGTGACGTTGCGATGCCGCCACGGTCCCTCGACGAGGACGACCGAGTCCGCGGGGGCCATGCAGGCAGGGTTCCACACCCTCAGCGGCGGCTGCTCTCGTCCAGGGTCTTGGTCGGCGCGACCGTCGGGTGCTTGGCCCAGGCCACATCGTCCTTGACCGTCGCTATCGTCTTCTCCGGCGTGCCGACCTTGGTCAGGCTCTTCTTGCCGACCAGGCCGAGCACGGCGGCGACCAGCAGGAACAGCACGCCCACAATCAGGAAGCCGACCCAGGTCGGGGTGAACACCGCGATGCCGAAGGCAAGGGCGAGTGCTAGGAACAGCCCGCCGAGGGCCCCTGCGGCGCCGGCTCCACCGAGCAGGCCGGCGCCCTTGCCCGCGGCGACCACCTCCCGCTTGATCTCGAGCTTGGCGAGCGCGACTTCCTGCTTCATCAACGTCGACAGGTTCTGGGTCGCCGCCGCGACAAGGTCGCCCAGGCTGGCGTCCTGCTCAGTCATCCTCGGGCTCCTCGGGTGCGGCGGGGTCGGCCCCGGCTTCGGTTTCTGCTCCGGTGCCAGAGGGCCCGGGAACCCCTTCGGACAGGGTCGTCTCGTGGTCTTCGGGCAGTGACTCGGTCACGGTGTGCGCCTCCCGGTGCAATTCGCTGTCGACCCGGCCGTACCCGACTGCGGTCAGCCCTACCCCCTGCCCTTCCTGTTCCGGCCCTTCCTGCTCCGGCCCAGCGGCCGTCGGCGTTCAGCGCCGGTAGCGCTAGTCCTCACCGCCGGCTGCCCCCATTGAGGAGTTGATCGCGTTGACGACCGTGGGGTCGGCCAGGGTGGTCACGTCGCCGAGCTCGCGGTGCTCGGCGACGTCGCGCAGGAGCCGCCGCATGATCTTCCCGGAGCGCGTCTTCGGCAGCTCGGGCGTGATGAGGATCTGGCGCGGCTTGGCGAGTGGGCCGATCTGGGTGGTCACATGGTCGCGCAACTCCTTGGCAAAGGCCTCGCCGGAGGACACGTCGTCGGCCACCGACCCCTTGACGGTGACGAACGCCACGATCGCTTGGCCGGTGGTCGCGTCGGCCGCACCGACCACGGCCGCCTCGGCCACCGACGGATGGGAGACCAGGGCGCTCTCCACCTCGGTGGTGGAGATCCGGTGACCGCTGATGTTCATCACGTCATCGACCCGGCCGAGTAGCCACAAGACGTGGTCGTCGTCCCACTTCGCGCCGTCGCCGGCGAAGTAACGGCCGGCGAACTTGCTCCAGTAGGTCTCTCGGAACCGGTCCTCATCGCGCCAGATGCCCCGTAGCATGGCCGGCCACGGCTCGTCCAACGTGAGGTACCCGCCCCCGGTCTCGCCGACTGAGACGCCCTCGCCGTTGACCACGTCGATGCTGATCCCGGGCAGTGCACCCATGGCGGAGCCGGGCTTGCAGCTCGTCACGCCCGGCAGGGGAGCGATCATCATGGCGCCGGTCTCGGTCTGCCACCAGGTGTCCACGATGGGGCAGCGCCCGCCGCCGATGACGTCCCGGTACCAGATCCACGCCTCGGGATTGATCGGCTCGCCGACGCTGCCGAGCACCCGCAGGGAACTGAGGTCGTGGGCCTGCGGCAGCTCGTCGCCCCACTTCATGAACGTCCGGATCGCGGTCGGGGCCGTGTACAGGATCGAGACCCCGAACTCCTCGACGATCGACCACCAGCGGTCTTTGCCGCCGGCGTCGGGCGTGCCCTCGTACAACACGCTGGTGGCGCCGTTCGCCAGCGGGCCGTAGACGGAGTAGGAGTGGCCGGTCACCCAGCCGATGTCGGCGGTGCACCAGTAGACGTCGCTGTCGGCCTTGAGGTCGAAGACCGCCCAGTGGGTCCAAGCGGCCTGCGTCAGGTATCCGCCACTGGTGTGCAGGATCCCCTTCGGCTTACCGGTAGTGCCGCTGGTGTAGAGCAGGAACAGCGGCTGCTCGGCGTCGAAGGCCTGCGCCTCGTGCGTCTGGTCCTGTCGCGCAACGAGTTCGTGCCACCACACGTCCTTCTCACTCCACGCGACCTCCTGTCCGGTGCGCTTGACCACCAGCACGTGCTGTACGCCCGGGCAGCGGGCCACGGCCTCATCGACCGCGGGCTTCAGCGCACTTGGTGCACCGCGTCGGTAGCCGCCGTCGCTCGTGATGACCACGGTGGCATCCGCGTCGGTGATCCGGTCGACCAGAGCCTGGGCCGAGAAACCGCCGAAGACCACCGAGTGGGGTGCGCCGAGCCGGGCACAGGCCAGCATGGCCACGACCGCCTCCGGAATCATCGGCAGGTAGATCATCACCCGGTCGCCGGCCTGGACGCCGAGCTCGACGAGGGCGTTGGCGGCCTGGCAGACCTCGCGTTGCAGCTCGGCGTAGGTGATCGTCCGACGGTCTTCGGCCGGTTCTCCGATCCAGTGGTAGGCGACCCGGTCACCGAGGCCGTTTGCGACGTGCCGGTCCACGCAGTTCGTCGCTACGTTGAGGGTGCCGCCGTCGAACCATCGGGCGAACGGTGGCTGCCAGTCCAGCACGCTCGTCCAGGGCGTGGCCCAGTCCAGGCGTTGCGCCTGCTCCTGCCAGAAGCCGAGCCGATCAGCGGCGGCGGCGTCATACGCCTGCGCGGTGACGTTGGCCGAAGCCGCCAGGTCCGCCGGCGGCTCGAACCGGCGGTGTTCGGTGGACAGGGCCGACAGGTCGGTCTCCTGGGTCATGGGTTAGCTCCTTCAGTCGTGGTCGGTCGGCACTGCTGGGCTGTCGGCGGGCAACCCTTGGTCGGGACGGCTCAGCGCTTTGCCGGCATGACCGGCAGCACGACCCGACCCCAGGTGCTGTTGGTGACGCCGGCGAACGAGCCGTACCAGGCGAACACGGCGGTGAGCAGACCGAGGTAGCCACCGAGGTGGGTGGCGCTGGTGCTCTCCCCGAGCGCACCGATCGTAAGTAGCGCGAAGGTCGCGGTGAGGGCGATGAACACAGCAAACACGACACCGCTGACCTTGACCGCCGCCACCGTCATGTACGCGGTGAAGATGGCCCAGGCCAGCAGGAACAGCCCGGTCGCCTGGTAGGCGTGCTCCATCGGCAGCCCGGGCACGACAAACTTGACGTAGGCAGCGAACGACAGCCAGAAGGCTCCGAAGGAGCTGAAGGCCAGGGCGCCAAAGGTATTGGCCTTCTTGAACTCCCACATCCCGGCCAGCAGTTGCGCTGTCCCGCCGTAGAACAGTGCGAGCGGCAGCACGACTGCCTCGAGCTTCTTGTCGCCGATGATGCCGGCGTTGAAGACGCTGAGGCAGAAGGTCGTCAGCGCGAAGGCGGCCAGGCCGAGCGGGCCGGGGTCGGCGACCGACGAGACCGAGCTCGTGACGTCGGGATCGGGCGTCTGGGCCGCGCGGTTGTCGCGCAGCGCCTCGCGGCCACCTTCCCCTTCGGGTCGAGTTTGCGTGCGCTCTGACATGGTTCCTCCTGAGAGTGTGGTGCCGGTCACACAAGCACATCGGGACTGTATCGGGAAGGTCCGGCAGGCCGGTGCGACGGGGTGCCGAGCCCCGGCGCGGACACCTACTGTTGCCGAGCGTGGCCGCACCCGAGCACGCAACCTCCAACCGCACCGCATCGGCGGACCCGCTGGGCGCTCTGGTCGACCTGCCGGGTGTTGCCGACGCGGTGGCCGCGGCCCGAAGCGGCGTGGACGCCCTGCTGTCCCACCGTGTCCTGCGCCGCCGTTCCGCCGAGGTCACGGCCGAGTCGGCGCTGCGCGGCGCCCGTTCCTCCGCGCAGCTCGAAGGCGCCGGCATCGAGCTCGAGCGGCTGCGCGGACAGCTGATGGGCGGCGGCAAGGTGGAGCTGGCCTCGCACGATGTACGGGGAAGCCAGCTGGTTGCCAACGCTGTCCGGCTGCACGCAGATCTCGGTGCCGTCCTGCCGTCCTGGTCCCGCTCGCCGAAGCAGGCGCTCGCCCGATTGCACCTGCTGGCGGCCGCCGATCTGGGCCTGCCGACCGACCAGCTCGGTCGTCCCCGCGGACCGGGCCAGGCCATCGAGGACCCGCTTGAGCTCGGGCCAGCACCTGACCCACTCGAGGTGTCGGCCCGCCTCGACGGGCTGGCCCGGCTCCTGTTGGCACCGACAAGAGCCCCCGCAGTCATCGTGGCGGCCGTCGTGCACGGCGAGCTGCTGGCACTGCGGCCGTTCGGCTCGGCCGACGGACTGGTCGCTCGCGCGGCAGCCAGACTCGTCCTGGTGGGCCGAGGGCTGGACCCAAAGGCGGTCGGTGCGCCCGAGGTCGGCCACACCGAGCTCGACCACGGCCCGGCCGGCGCGTTGGGGTATGCGGCCGCGGCGCGCAGCTACCTGCACGGGGGCCCGGCCGGCGTCGCCCAGTGGCTCGTGCACTGCGCCACGGCAACTGCGCTCGGGGCGATCGAAGGGCGCGCGGTCTGCGAGGCTCTGCAGCGCGGCAGCCAGCTCTGAACCGCCCGGCTTGCCCGCCAGCCGTACCGCCTGTACTGCGCAGCAGGAGAGTCGGCAGCAGCCCTGTCGGCCAGCCCGCGGGCCGGACGACGGAACGGCGCCCCACCTGCTGGCGGGGCGCCGTCGCCATGCGCCAGGTCCGAGTTACCAGAGCGTGCTGTCGGTTCGTCGTACCGCGTCGTAGGCCCCCAGTGGGGCGGCGGACTCGTTGGACGTGCCTCTCGCGGCTGGTCGCACGTGGGTGCTCGGGCCTTGCGCACGGACCGCCGTCGGAGGGAACGCCGTCCGCCCGCAGGCGGTGGTCCGTACCCGCAACACTGCGCGTGTCCAGGCGCGCTGTCAAGGATTTATGTGATCCCGATCACACGCTTCTGGGCCCACCGGAGCAGGATCACTGCTGCTGCCGCGGCCGCGACCGCGAGATAGGCCTGCGGTGGTCCGGGCGCGCTCGTAACCCGTCCTCGCATGCGGTCGCGCATGCGAATGGGCTTGACGAACGTACGCACCGGCCAGCCCCGGTCGACCGCCACCCGGCGCAGCGCCTTATCCGGGTTGACCGCCACCGCGTGGCCGACCAGCTCGAGCATCGGCAGATCGGTGGCCGAGTCGCTATAGGCGAAGCAGTGGGCGAGGTCCAGGCCCGCCTCGACGGCCAGTTCACGGATCGCCACTGCCTTATTCGGGCCGTAGGCGTAAAAGGCGATGTCGCCGGTGTACAGCCCGTCCTGGACCACCATCCGGGTGGCCACGACGCGGTCGACGCCGAGCATCTCCCCGATCGGCCCCACCACCTCCTCACCCGAGCTGCTGACAAGCACGACGTCACGGCCGGCGGCGTGGTGCTCCTCGAACAGGGCGACGGCTTCGGCGTACACCAGGGGGTCGATCAGCTCGTGCAGCGTCTCGGCCACGATGTCGTGCACCTGCTGCACCGGCCATCCTGCGCACAGCGCCTTGAGGTAGTCGCGCATCCGGTCCATGGAGTCCTCGTCGGCGCCCTGGAGCAGGTAGACGAATTGCGCGAAGGAGCTCTTCAGGACTGCTCGCCGGTTGACCAGACCCCCCTTGTAGAACGGCTTGCCAAAGGCCAGGGTGCTGCTCTTCGCGATGACGGTCTTGTCCAGGTCGAAGAACGCGGCGGCGGGCACGCGGCCGAGCCTAACGGGGCCGGGTCGGGCCGACCGCTCCAAGATCGACTGTTGCACGACCTGGCTGCCGGCAACGCTCGTCGTCCCAGCGCCGGACGTCCGTCCACAGGTGGTCCAGATGGCGCGACCCGCTGCGGCTGTGCTCCCACGCTGAGTACGGCAGCCGACGCCTCCCGCGTTTGGACGCCCGAGCCCAGGAGTGACCGATGTCCAGTGAACGCCCCCTCGTCGTCACCGCCGACCCGGACGTGCTCGACGACCTGCTGAGGCTCGCTGCCACGGCGGGGGTGGACATCGACGTCGCCCCGGATGCGGGGGTGGCGCGACGGTCCTGGGCGTCGGCGCCGTTCGTGGTTGTCGGGCCTGACGCCGTCGATCGCTGCGCCCGAGGACGTCTGCCCCGTCGGGCATCGGTAGCCCTGCTCGGCCGGGACCTCGACGACGCCGGCATCTGGCAGGACGCTGTGGCCATCGGCGCCGAACACGTCATCTTCCTGCCCGACGCCGAGGGCTGGCTCGTGGAGGCGTTCTCCGACGCCGCCGAGGGCACCCCGGGTGAAGGCGTGCTCGTCGCGGTGCTCGGCGGCTGCGGCGGTGCGGGCGCGACGAGTCTGGCCTGCGCCCTGGCCGTCAGTGCGGTGCGCGGCGGCCGGCAGGCGCTCCTGGTGGACGGCGACCCGCTCGGTGGAGGGATCGACCTGGTGTTCGGCGGGGAGCAGGAGGCCGGGCTCCGGTGGCCCGACCTCGGGGCCACGCGAGGCCGTGTGCCGGCAGCTGCCCTCGCGCTGGCCCTGCCTCGGCTGCAGGACCTGTCGGTGCTGTCCTGGGACCGGGGCGAGGCGGCAGTGGTACCGGCCGAGGCCATGCAGGCCGTGCTGGCGGCGGGGCGCCGCACCAACGAGCTCGTGGTCGTCGACCTTCCGCGCCACCTGGACGAGGCGGCCCGGGAGGTCCTGGCCCAGGCCACGACCACGCTTCTCGTCCTACCCGCCGAGGTCCGGGCGGCCGCAGCGGCCGCGAGGGTCGCGGCCGCCACCGGCGTGGTGTGCCGGGACATGCGCGTCATCGTGCGCGGTCCCGGCCCTTCCGGCCTGGCCGCTGCGGAGATCGCCCGCGCCCTCGGGCTGCCGCTCGCCGGCGTCCTGCGGCCCGAACCCGGCCTGGACCTCGCGCTCGAGCGGGGGGAGCCACCGGGACGCAAGCAGCGCAGCCCGCTCGGCATCCTGTGCGACGTACTGCTTGCCGACCTGCTGCCCGAGGTCCGGGGCAGGGCCGCGTGAGCGTCGACGCGGGGCTGCTAGCCCGGGTCCGCACCCGACTGGCCGGCGACGGCGGCACCCCCACGGCAAGCCGGGTGGCCGCGGCCCTGCGCGAGGAGGGCGGGGCGCTGTGCGGCGATGCCGAGCTGCTCGGAGTGCTGAGGACGCTGCAGAGCGAGATCGTCGGCGCCGGTGTGCTCGAGCCGCTGCTCGCCGACCCGACGGTGACCGACGTGCTGGTGAACGGACCGAACGAGGTGTGGGTGGATCGTGGCGAGGGCTTGGAGCGCACCACCGTCCGGTTCAGCGACGACACCGCTGTACGCCGGCTCGCGGTCCGGTTGGCGGCCCCCTCCGGCCGCCGCCTCGACGACGCCCAGCCGTGGGTTGACGCGCGCCTGGCCAACGGGGTCCGGCTGCACGCGGTGCTGCCGCCCGTGGCGCCGGGCGGTACCTGCCTGTCGCTGCGGGTCCCCCGCCGCCGCGTGTTCAGCCTGGCCGAGCTGGTGGCGGCCGGCTCGGTGCCGCCCGACGGGGCGGACCTGCTGGGCCGGCTCGTCGCGGCGCGTACCGCCTTCCTGGTCACCGGTGGAACAGGCACGGGCAAGACGACCCTGCTGTCCGCCCTGCTGTCGTTGGTGGACAGCGGGGATCGGGTGCTGCTCGTGGAGGACGCGAGCGAGCTCGCGCCGGACCATCCGCACGTGGTTCGGCTCGAGGCCCGGCCCCCGAACGTCGAGGGCGCAGGAGCAGTCACCCTGCGGGACCTCGTGCGGCAGGCCCTGCGCATGCGACCCGACCGGCTCGTCGTGGGCGAGGTGCGGGGAGCGGAGGTGGTCGACCTGCTCGCGGCGTTGAACACCGGTCACGAGGGCGGGTGCGGAACGCTGCACGCCAACTCCGCTGCCGACGTCCCGGCCCGGCTGGAGGCGCTTGCAGCCACTGCCGGGCTGACGAGGCAGGCGTTGCACAGTCAGCTGGCCTCCGGGCTGCGGGTGGTCGTACACCTGGTCCGGCCGCGGGGTGGCGGTGCCCGGAGGGTGGCTGAGCTGTGCGTCCTCAGCCGGGGGCAGGACACCCTGGTCGCCGCCGAGCCGGCCTGGACCTGGGACGGTGCCGCCGCCACTGGCACGCCCGGCCCCGCTGCCCGCGCCCTCGAGGAGTTGCTGTGACCCCGCTGCTGCCGCCAGCACTCGCCGGTGCAGCGGCCGCTGTCGTGGTGGGTCTGCCGGCGCCGAGCCGGCTGCTGCACCTGGCTCCGCGTACCGGGCGGCGCGCCCCAGGTGGTCCACGGGCGCTGCTCGACCGGTGGGGACGGCGTCGCGCGGTCGGCGGAGCGCTGCTGCTCGTTCTCGGTGGGCTGCTCGTGCTGGGGCCGTCGGCGCTGTTCATTCTGGTCGGGCTGCTTGGTGTGTGGCGCGCCGTCCAGGTGCGCCGGGCCCGGGCCGCGCGGGAGCAGGAGCGGCGGCAGGCGGGGGAGGCGTGCGCCGTCCTGGCCGGTGAGCTGCGGGCCGGGCGACCCGCCGCCCTGGCCCTCGGAGCAGCTGCCGAGGTGGCGACCGGGGCGGTACGACGGGCGCTGCGGGCCGCGGCCAGCTCGGCCGGTCTCGGCGGGGACGTGCCGGCTGCCTTGCTCGCGCAGGGACCTGGCAGCGCCGCCCCCGAACTGCTCGCCGGTGTGGCAGCGTGCTGGCAGGTCTGTGCGGGAACCGGCAGCGGGCTCGCGATGGCCGTCGATCGCCTCGAGGACGGGCTGCGCGCCGAACGGGACCAACGGCGGGCCGTCGAGGCCGAACTCGCCGGTCCCCGCGCGACCGCCGGTCTGCTCGCCCTCCTACCGCTTGCCGGCATCGGGCTGGCTGCCGCTCTAGGCGCCAGACCGGTTCACGTGCTGCTCCACACGACCATCGGCCTGGCCTGCAGCGTCCTGGGCATTGCACTGGACGTGCTCGGCGTGTGGTGGACGGGACGGTTGGTAGCTACGGCGGGCGGTACGGCGTGACCCGCGGCAGGCCCTGCTATCCCCGACAGCGTGAGCTCGCGCCTGCCACACGACAGTGTGGCGGGGATCGCCGGGTCAGCGCAGACGCGCGTTTCGCCGCATGAGCGTCCTGGTCCCTGCCGCCCTGGGCGCCGCCGCCAGCGCTGTGCTGCTGCGCCGTCCGGGCTCAGCGCTGCGCCTGCGCGGGCTCACCGCTCCCGCCCGGGCCGCACCTGGGCGCCGGGCGCCGGGCGATGTTCGCGGCGATGTTCGCGGCGGTGTTCCCGGCGGTGTTCGCGGCCCCGCTTCGGCCGAGCCCCGGCGCGTACTCGGACCCCGAACCGCCTGCGTCGTCGCAGCCGCAGGGATAGTGGTCCTGGTTGGCGGACCGGTCGGTCTGGTGCTGGCCGCGGCTGTGGCGCTGGCCGGACCGGGGCTGCTCGGCCGGCTCGAGCCCCGCGCCGACCGGCGGCGGTCCGAGCAGCTCGCCCGGGACCTCCCGCTCGCGCTCGACCTGCTCGCGGCCTGCCTGACCGGCGGCGCGAGTTTGGCGGACGCCGTACGGGCCGTTGCCGGAGCCGTACCCGGCCCGTGCTGTACCCGGTTGGAGCAGGTTGCTGCTGCGCTGGCGGTCGGCTCACCGGCCGCCGAGGCTTGGCAGGCCCTGGGTGCAGGGGATCCGGTCGGAGCGAGCGCTGCGCGGGCCTTGGCCCGCTCCGGCGACGGGGGCGCCCCCGTCGCGCAGGCCGTCTGCCGCGTCGCCGCGGAGGCGCGAGCCGAGGCCCTTGCTCGCGGCACCCGAGCAGCCAGGAGGGCGGGTGTGCTGGCCGTCGCTCCCCTCGGACTCTGCTTCCTGCCGGCGTTCGTCCTGCTCGGCGTCGTGCCGGCAGTCGTCGGCCTGGCCACGCCGCTGCTCTCCACGCTGCGGTAGCAGTGCTGCCGCGGCCGATGGCCGCCGCAGCAGGCGCGCGCCGACGTCGACGGCGCCGATGGCTGTCGTTGATGACGCTGGTGTCCGGCTCGTCCGGCATCCGGTCAAGGTGCAGCCGTCGGGCCGCGAGCTCGAGGGCCCGGTACGACACGTCCACCCCGAGGACCTTGCTGAATAAGGGGTCCGGGACAAGTTCGCGCAGCAGGGCCCCCTCGCCGCAACCCAGGTCGACCACGGTCACGGCACCCTCGTCCCGCAGCGCAGCGATGACTGCAGCCTTGCGCAACTGAGCCAACGGCGTCGATCGGTCCTCCGGCTCGTGAGCAGACCCAAATGTCCAGTGCTTCCGCTTCGATGTCGTCGACCTCGGCCAGTCTGCTGACGGCGTCTTGGACCAGGGTGCGGTGGTGACCGAGGTAGCGGCTGATGATCAAATCGCGTTCCGGATGACCGACCAGCCAGCTGCCACCCGCAAGCATGAGCTTGTCGACCTCATCTGCGCTCACCCAGTAGCGCTTGCTGTCGTCCAGCACAGGCATGAGCACGTACAGCTGCGTCAGCGCCGCAGCGACCGGCATCACCCCGGACAGGCGGAGGTCGAGGTACGGCGACTTCCCCCACGACGGCACCTGCTCATCCAGGCCGATAGCCGTCGCCTTCACTGACCAGCCGAGCGGAGCGAACAGGCGCTCAACGAGATCGCTGCCACCTCGACTTGGCAGAGCAGGAATGTGGACGTTGAGCACGCCGAGCAGCGTCCAGTACCGCTCGATCCGGCGGTCCGAGAACGTGTCGACTTGGTTAGCGAGCTGTGCCCGAGCGGTCGCGTCGAGGTCGCCGACCGCGATCTGGTCCAGGCCGGTCCCGCCTCCGGCGTGTTGCTGCACCAGGGATGGGTCGAAGGCCTTCGAGTCGTGGCAGCGGGGCCTGGATCGCGCAACGCATCGGGTTCATCATCGAAGAGATCCGCACGCTGCTCGACGCCCTACCGGCCAACCCCGGCCCCGACGATTGGCGACAACTGCAAGCATGGCTCGCCGACGACGCGACGCGAACGGTTGACCGAATTGCACGCCGTCCTGGACGACGTCACCTCCCGTCAGAAGCTGTGCGAGACCTCAACGCCCGCACGTCCGGGCGAGCTGTGTCCCACAGCACGGTCGTCACACGACAGACATCGACGCCTCGCCCGCGCGTTCGGGGAGGGTCGGCGGCTCCGGCTTGACGTTTGAAGCAGCGGCCGTCGTCCACAGGTTGCGGTCGCCTCCACAGGTCGGGCAACAGGGGTACCGAGGGTGCTTGCGAAGCGGCAGCGTCGAACTTGCCGGACAGCCGTTCGGCACCCGAGCCCGGTCCGTCCGACCGGCTCCTCCTGGAGGTCTCCCATGCACGCACTCGCTTGTCTCCGCACCGCCCCAGTCCGCCTCTCGGCCCGCCTGCACGGCGAGGACGCGGACGCCGGAATGACCACCGCTGAGTACGCAGTCGGGACGGGATTCCCGCTATGCCACACTTCAGGGATGCCAAGCCGTGCTGCCATCTACTGCCGCTTGTCTCAGGACCGCACGGGTGCCGGAGTTGTGGTGGACCGGCAGGAGCGCGACTGTCGCGAACTCGGCCGGTCGCTCGGGTGGCAGGTCGCTGCCGTATTCGCGGACAACGACGTTAGCGCCTACCGCAAGCAGTTCCGCCCCGGGTACGTAGCTCTCCTGGAGGCGGTAGAGGCCGGAGAGGTGGACGGCGTCCTGGCCTGGCACACGGACCGCCTTCACCGCTCGCCGAAGGAGTTAGAGGCCTACATCGACCTCTGTGAGCCGCGTGGCGTCGTTACGCGAACCGTCCGAGCGGGGGAACTCGACCTGGGGACGGCATCCGGACGCATGATCGCTCGGCAGCTCGGTGCCGTGGCTCGCTACGAGAGCGAACAGACGGCCGGCCGCACCCGTGCCGGGAAGGCTGATGCCGCTTCTCGCGGTGCCTGGCAGGGCGGGCAGCGCGTCTACGGGTACGAGCTGGTGCCGCTGGGGGAGCGTGCCCCCGGAGGGTCGGCACTTCGAGTCGTGGCCGAGGAGGCGGAGCTGGTGCAAGAGACCAGCCGCCGCGTCATTGCGGGAGAGTCGCTGCGGTCGATCGCAAGGGACCTCAACGAGAGAGGTAGGACGACCACGCAGGGCCGCCCCTGGTCCGGCAGCACGCTCAGGAAGGTCCTTCTGAGGCCCACCACGGCCGGTCTGCGGGCTTCCGGGGGTGAGGCCTTGGGCAAGGCTCAGTGGGAGCCTCTGCTGCCCGAGGATGAGTGGCGAGGTGTTCGGGCGATCCTGTCCGATCCAGGGCGCCGCACCACCGAGCGCTACGCCCGGCGGTACCTCGGCAGCGGCTTGTATCTGTGCGGGCTCTGTGGCGGTCCGTTGACGGGTAACACCACCGCTGGCGGCGGACCGGGCGCTCGGCAGGCTGCCTACAGGTGCCGCGCGGCTGACCGCGACGGTGCGAGCCACGTGGTCCGGGGGGTGGAGGTACTAGACGAGTTCGTCCGAGGCGTGATCGTCAAGCGGTTGTCGCAGCCTGATGCTCACGACGCCGTCGCCCCTCCGAGGGCGGACACCCTGTCGCTTCAGCGAGAGGCGGAGGCTCTGCGCTCCCGGCAGGAGGAGCTGGCTCGGGGGTGGGCTGCCGGAGCCTTGACGCAGGCCCAGTTGCTCGCCGCGGACCGTGAACTTCGCACGCGCCTGGATGACATTGACCGGCGGATCGGCGCGGTGACCCGAGGGTCGGTACTGGGTGGTCTTGCCGAGGCGATCGACGTTGCGGCGGTCTGGGACGCCCTGCCGCTGGATAGACGGCGGGCTGTTCTGCAGGCACTCGTCGTAGTCACCGTGCTGCCGAGGTCTAGGCGGGGCCGGCTGCCGGGCGGGGCGTACTTCGACCCCACAGCGGTGCGGTTCGACTGGCCGGCAGAAAGTACGTCCTGAAGACGCTCGCGGCACGGGCGCTAGTGCCTGCTGCATGACACCCGGGCGCTGCCTGCCAGGACTATCTGGACGGGATGGCAGCCACGTACCCGCAATGGGCCCAATGGAGGTCTGACATCACGCAGGAAGCCCGCGCCGGGGGGTTGCTGGACAACGGGTTCGGACGCAAGCTGCGCGTCGACCCCGAACGCGCCAGCACCGCCGGGCCAGCCGCGATCGGCCAGTCCTGCGCCCGGGAACTACGTCTGCTGTTCCGGGAGCTCCAGCAGTTCTGTAGGCGACGCCGCCAGCGGCTTGGCCTGCTTGTGTCCCGGCTTGCCCTTTCGGAGCCCGGTCAACTCGCCGTGGGCATAGTTGAGGGGGTTCCCGGCGTCGTCGGGGTCTGGCCGCATGCGGACCCCGAAGCCCTGCTTCCGCGCTGCCCCGGCCGTGAACGACGCCACGCCCCAGTCCGGCTGACTGGCGGGGATGATCTCCTGCCAGTTGTGGTCTTCCGCTGCCAGCAAGTGGGCGGCGTAGAAGCTGACACCCATGGGGTCCGGGTCGCAAAACGCGTTGCTTGTGATGCGACGCGGCCGGGGCTGATCGCCTACGGGCACCAAGTGGTAACCGGGGAGCCGCCGGTACAGCACCGTCTGGTCACTGATCTCAGTGTTGTCTTCGAAGGGACAGCAAATGGTTTGGTCAGCGGCGGCGTCGGTCGCCGTCACACGGCGGCACGCGAAGGCGTGCTCAAGTGCGTGAGCAACAGGCGCACCCCCTCGCGCTTGGACTCCCAGTCGCCATCCCAGCCGCGGTCGCCGTGCTCGTAGTACACGGTAGCCGCGCCGTCGGGCTCAACGAATACGTCCAAATCGAAGCCGTCGCGGTCCCACTCCAGCAGCAGGCCGCCGTCCAGTGAGGGACTGATGTCGGGCCGTGGGATCTGCTCCTCGGCCAACTCACCCAGCACCCGAGCTGCAGTAAGGAACGCTTGTTCGGCCACGGCTGGCGCACGCTTGCCATCCCAGCCCTCCGTCAGAGCAACAAGCTCGTTCAGCCGTTCGGCGGCGCCCACGAGCCAGTGGGTACGACGCTGCCCTGCTCGTCCCTTGCTCGCGTCAGGTACAGCGCTCACTCGGGCGGACTTCATGACGACCTGCTCAATGAAGCAGCCCTGCAGAAAGCTCTTGTGCACATCGCGACGAGTGGCGGACTTGCGGCTCATGCTCTTCTCCTCCACCGAATGTGCGCCTCGTCCGTGGTTGTTGCCGCAAACGAGCGGACGATAACGGCCCGCCCAAGATCAAGTGCAGTTTTAGCTTCGCGACGTTCCGAGGCGGGCGCGAGGACGCCCCGGAACGTGAACGACAGCGCCGCCCAGCTCGTTTCACCGCCGCCGTCATCGTCCCAAGGGCTAGGACGCCCGGCGTCGAAGCTGAGCAACAACCTTCCGACTGGCTGTCCCGCCTCATCGCGGATGAGATGCCGCTGCTCAGCGTGCCACTCCTCAAGCTCTCCTGGCACACCGCCACTGGCCGGCTGCAGCGTGCGAAGGGCCTCGGAGATGTCGCCTTGCCAGTCCACGCCGCTCTGCAAGGCGTTCCGGTAGGTGACCTCAACCTGGCGCGGTCGTACATGACCCAGCTTCCGCTCGCTGGCGAAGCGGTCGAAGGCTTCTACAAGCGGAAAGAACTCCCCCACGAGAGCCGAGTACCGCGGGTAGAGCTCCGTCGGCTCTGCCCGCCACCAGCTGTACTCGATGAGGTCCCGTTGCACAGCGAGGCCGCGGCGACGGTTGGAACTCGTCAGGGTGAGCCGTGGAGGCGGCGGGGCCTCAGCGAGTTCCAGGCGGAGGGAACGCCGGACGCTCGGACGGGTCAAGCGCTCTACCAGGACCTCGCGCGGAAGTTCCTCGTCCAACTCTTCGAAGAGGTAGCCGTCCAGCTCCAGGTCCCGCGCGAACACCCCCAGGTGGTGCGCCTGGAGATCGCCCATCGCGTCGAACTGGATGGCCAACGTACTCTCGACCAGCGGCGGGGCATCGAACTCGGGGAGTCCCGAGGTCACGCGCGCATCTTGCTGAGACATGCGCCTGCCATGAGGTGTAGGTGCATCACTGGACAGTAGTGCAGGCCAGCCGCCCCGACCAGAGGGAGTCTGCGCGTGTCGCGGGTGCGCCCAACTCCTTCCCCGAAGTATGTTCAAACGGGCACCGCCCGCTGCGACCTCGGACCATCCGAACGCGCAGCTGGCCGCCGACGCGATCCGGATGGCGGTCGCCGTCCGCGGCGGCGCTGACAACATCGCGGGGGTGGTGTTCCACACCGACCGCGGATCGACCTACACCGCCGGTGCGTTCGCCACGGGAAGGAACGCTCGTGCTCCTGTTGGCAGGTGCGACCTTCGCCAGCCGCGCGACGTGCGGCTGTGCCGCCTGGTGCGCAGGGTCAGTGCGGGCCAGAGTCAACGGTCGCGCGCCGATCAGGTGTGGTCCGGGCAGCCGCGCAGGCGGCAGTCGTCGTCGCGCGTGACGAGCGTCTGCGGCTGTTGGCAGGCGGTGCGCTTGGTCGCAGGACCTATCAGTCCAAGCAGTCGGCAGCGGGCCTCGATGAGCCGGGCCGCCACGGTCAAAGCCTGCAGGTCACCGGCGATGGCCGCGGGCCAGACGGCAGCCTGCAGAGCGTTGAGGCGGCTGACCTCGATGTCCAGGTGCTCCTCGACGGCGCCGGCGAGCTGAGTGGCCTGCGCCGCCTTGACGATCTTGTAGACGGTGCCGCGGCTGGTGTAGCCCAGCTCGTCGGCGATCTGCTGATAGGTCAGGCCCTGCAGCTTGAGCTGGATCGCCCGGCACCTACGGGCTGAGGCCAGCGCTCGGTCCCGGTGCCGGCCACTGACTCGTGGAAGCACAACCGTCTCAAGCAGCTGCGCGGCCATGCCGCCTCCCCGTTCTTGATGTAGATGCGAAGGTCTGCATAGTCATACAACACGTGGCAGGCAACCGCATGGGCGTTGAGCGTGGGTGACGCGGCGTCAGCACTTGGGGAGGCGGCAGTAGCCCGGCGTCCCTGGCTCTGATGACGTAGGCCGCGGCAGCGTGCCTTGCGGACGTGTTCGTTGACGGCGGTCGTGGCATGACGGCGTCCCTGCTGTTGCACATTGAGGTAGACCCGGTGAAGCCAGGTCGACGCGCGGCTGGTGTAGACCGTGTCTGAGCCGGCCGTGTGACCAGGAGCGCCCCAGGCTCGTGGTCGTGCCGGCCGGGCGTCGGTGATCCAAGGAGGACACGTGAGTAGTGCCCGCGGCAGCCGCTTCGCCCAGGGCCGCGAGCCCAGCCGTGATGCGGCCGGCCACTCGCTGCCCTCTAACAGGTCCATGCAATACCTCGAGCTGCAGCTTGTCTGCAAGCAGCACCCAGAGGGTGAACGCCCGATCCTCGGCGCATGGTGGATCGCGTCGCACTTCGAGGTCTTCGACCGTGCGCAGGTGAATGAGCGTGCGAACGTAGCCGTCGAGCTTCAGCCCATCCCCGAGCCGGACGGCACGACACGACTGCGGTTCAAGATGACGTGCCCGAAGTGCGGTCAGCAGCCGGTGTACCGGCAGGACCGGATCGACGCCGCTCTTGCCGTGCTCTACGTGCCTGGCGCGCACGCCAAGATCGTGCAGTACGCGATCTGACGCTCGGCGTGTTGCTCTTGCCCTAGCAGCAGCACTTGCTACTGTGCGAGCAGATCAGCGTCGGGTGCGGGCGGCTGTCCCCCGCACATTCCGGTCCTCTCAGCGGAGGGCGTGTTCCTCGCGCCCTTGAGAGGTTCCGATGACCCCCGCTGAGAAGACCGAACGAGCCCGTGTCGCCGCGATGCGCCGGCACCGCCCGAACGACCCGAAGACCGACGAGCTGGCGGCCGCGTTCAAGGCCGACCGGCTCGCGCAGCACATCAGCCGCGTTGTGGACTCGGCTCCGCCCCTCACGCCGGCGCAGCGAGACCGCCTGGCCGTCCTGCTGCGTGGGGCGGTGTGAGCCGGTGATCACACACGACAGCCGCCCCCTGGCAGAAGCGGCCGGTGCGGTGCTGGACTCTGGCGAGACCAGCGTATCGAGCCAGAGCAGCCAGATCCAGCCGCCTCGGCGACCTACCTCGATCGGCCGATCCGCCCGCCGAGCTGACCTCGCGCCGCATCACCGGGAGGCCCTTCACAGCTCCGCGATCTCTGACGAGGTGATCGACGGGAGGGGCTACGCCACGCTGATGCGGACCAACACGGACCTGCGGCCGCGTGAGCGGCTCCTCCGCGCGGGGTTCTCCAAGCAGCTCTGGGACGTTCCGCAGCGCTTCCCGGGCCTGTACATCCCGCTGTACGGCCCCAACGGCCAGCTCGCCTCGTGCCAGTACCGCCCCGACAGCCCGCGCATGAACCACCAGGGCAAGCCGCGCAAGTACGAGGCTCCTTCCGGGCGGCCGTCGGTGCTCGACGTGCACCCGCTGAACTACGCCAAGCTCGCCGACCCGACGGTGCCGCTCTGGATCACCGAGGGGGTCAAGAAGGGTGATGCGCTGACCACCGCCGGACAGTGCGCGATCAGCCTGTCCGGCGTCTACAACTGGCGCAGCCGGCATGGCACTCTCGGCGACTGGGAGGAGGTGTGCCTGCGTGGGCGCACGGTCTACGTGTGCTTCGACAGCGACGCCCGCACCAACCGCAATGTTGCGCGGGCGATGCGTCGGCTGGGGGCATGGCTGCGGAGCCGCGGCGTCGCGAAGGTTCTGTTCGTCCTGCCGCCCGGGAACGCTGTGCTGGGCAAGGCCGGGGTGGACGACTACCTGAGCCGCGGGGGAACCATCCAGGAGCTGCTGGCGGTGGCTGAGGCCACCGCGCCTGACCCCGACGCGGGTGACGACTCCCTCACCGACTCCCGGCTGGCTGAGCGGGTCACCGACGAGGCCCTTGCCGACAGCTTCCGCTGGGCCCCGGGCCTGGGCTGGCTCGAGTTCACCGGTCGGCGGTGGGAAGACGCCTCAGAGCCGCGGGTGGTGGAGATCGTCCGCCGCTACCTGCGGGACCTGCAGCACGAGGCGGTCTCAGCAGGGGACCGCCGACTGGTTAGCGAGCTGAACAAGGTCCAGTCTGCGGCGCGCATCCGGGCGATCACGCTGCTGGCGCGAGGTATGGACGGCGTCCTGGTGCACGCGCAGGACTTCGACGCCGAGCCCTTGCTGCTGAACGTGGGGAACGGGGTTGTGGACCTGAGCAACGGTGAGCTGCTGGATCATCAGCCCGACCTGCTGATGCGTCACGGCACAGACGTTGACTACCGTCCCGGCGCGAGCCACCCCGACTGGGCGCAGGCGCTCGCAGCGCTGCCGGACCTGGCCACCCGAAGCTGGGTACAGCAGTTCCTGGGCACTGGCGCAGCAGGCGTCCCTCCCCACGAGGACGTCATGACCTTCTGGCACGGCGACGGCAGCAACGGCAAGAGCACGCTGCTAGGTGCTTGCCAGACCGCGCTCGGCAGCTACGCGAAGGCGTTGCTGCCCACGGTCCTGGGTGGCCGGCGCGAGGAGCACCCGACGGAGTTCATGGACCTGATGGGCGCCCGGCTTGTCTTCATGGAAGAGACCTCCGACGGTCACCGCCTGGACACAACCAAGCTGAAGAAGCTGCAGGGCACGGAGGTGATCACGGCACGTCGGATGAGGCAGGACCCGGTCAGCTTCACCCCGTCCCACACGCTGGTGGTCACCACCAACCACCGTCCCGCCGTCACCGACTCCGACCACGGGACCTGGCGGCGGCTTCTCATGGTGCCGTTCACGGTCGTCTTCGGACGTGACGGTGTTCCGGAGGATCTCACGCTGCGCGACCGCGTCATCCGCGGCCGTGAGCAGCAGGAGTCGGTGCTCGCCTGGCTGGTGGAAGGGGCGCTGCGCTGGCATGGCAACGACCAGCACCTCCCTGAGCCGCCGGAGGAGATCCGGCAGGCGACGCAGGAGTGGCGGGAGGGCACCGACCTGATCTACGCCTTCGTCAACGACCGCCTGCGCCGCGGAGGAGAGCGCGACTTCGTCTGGGTAGAGGCGCTGCGCGAGGAGTTCAACGGCTGGCTCACGCCGCCGCACCAGCCGTGGGGGAAGCAGACGTTCGCCGAACGGTTCGAAGCGCACGAGGCGATGCGGGCCCTCGGAGCCCGGCGCGGAAAGCATCCCACGTTCCGCCAAGCAGTCTTCCAGTTCGTGAAGAACATCTAGGACACCGAAGGACCCGAAGGACCTTCCCGGTTCCCCTCTTGAGAGTCGCTTTCATGAGGTCCTACCGCAGAGGTCCTTCGGGTCCTTCGTCGTCGCCCCGATGTGTCACCGCCGGCTTGCCATTCATGATCATCTTCTGCTACACTGAGAGCAGCGAGGTAGGACAACCACGCCCTGTTGCAGGGCTGGCAACACCGCCCCTTGCTGGCATGACAGGCCCTTCACCGCTCCGGTGGAGGGCCTTTTTGCGTTCCGGGTCAGCTGACCCGGGACGTGCTGGGCCTTGGCAGCCGCCAGGGCCCTTTCGCATGTTCACCTCAAGGGAGCACGACATGACCAGCACAGAGCACCGGCCGCCGTTACAGGCGGTCTACCCACCACAGCACGACGACAGAGCGGCGTGGCAGCTTGACCGGCGGCGCTTCGCGGCCTTCCTGACCGCCAAGGACCTGGTCCTGGGCTACACCCGTACTGCCACCGAGGGCGCCGGTCGGCTCGCCGCCCGGCTGCACCTGGAGGGGCTGTTCACGATGGTGCGCCGCTCCTACGGCTGGCTGCTGGGCGCTGCCTCGGTAGCCGCGCGCGGCCTGCAGGCACCAGGGGTTCTGGCCGGCCTGGTCTGGGGCCTGTCCACCGACGTGGGGCAGACCCTGGTCGGCAAGGCCGCTCGGGCAGTCAGCACAGCCGTCAGCACCGTCGCTGGGGCCATCGGGACGGCGGTCGGCTGGACGCTGCGGCTGTTCGGCAGCCCCGGGGCGCGGCTGGCCACCTGGCTCGGCAGCAAGGCGACCGCGGTCACGCAGGCGGCCACCGACCGGGCCCAGCAGCTGCAGCGCATCAGTGGGCTGCTGCAGTCGCAGAACCTGCCAGCCAAGGCAGTGGGCGCGATCGCCCGGGAACGCCTCCTACGGGCTCTGGTAGGGCGCTTCCTGCCCCGCCCCTGGTCCTGGCTGATCCGGATCGTGGCCAACATCGCTCTGCTGCCGACCGCGGTGCTCCGGGACGCCGGCACCGTGGTCGCCGGGGTCGTCCCCGGCATGCACCCCACCCCGGCCCCTGCACCGGCGGCCAGTGCCCCGATGCCCACGGCCGCGGTGCCGACCGTCGCGCCGGCTGAGCCAGCGCCGACCACGCCGCCAGCACCGTTCACCGTCGAGGTACCGGAGCCCACCCGGGACAGCGACCTGCTCGAGCAGGCCGTCGGGCTGGAACCGACCCAGCTGCGCTACCCGGCGCCCAAGCGGTCAGTGGCCAAGAAGCGCCGCTAACCCAAAGCACGACCAGCACAACTTCAGGCCGTCTCCATCCCGGAGGCGGCCTTCGTCATGCCTGAAGGAGACACTCATGGTGTTGATCATTGGTATCGCTGGGGCCGCGGCCCTGGCGGTACTGCTCTACAACCACCTACGTGAGCAGCAACCGGAGCTCGCGACCCTGTCCACCCGGCGGGCGCAGCAGCTCGCTGCGGTCGTGCTGGTGCTGTCCAAGGCCGTCGAAGGCGTCATCGACGCCCTGGCCCTCGGGCTGCGGCCAGCAGTCGCCTCATCCAGCACCTCGTGGCGGGGGCAGCGGCTGGTGGACGTCGACTGGGACGAGGAGGACGACGATGGCCGGTAGACGCGACCACCTACAGCTCGTCGGCGGCCAGCGGTTGTGGGTCCGGCCGAAGCCCAGGATGCAGGTCGCCACCCAGGCGATCTTCGCCGGACCGCAGGACCACCGGGTGTTCGCGATGACCCCGGAGGCCACCGGCCGCGGTTACGGCCACATCGCGGTCCGGGTCGGCCGGATCCTGGTCTACCTCGAGGACCGGGACGCCCTGCAGGCGTGGACCACCGCGATCGGCAAGGCCGCCGACCTCGCCGACGCAGCCTTCGGACCAGACCTGCCAGCCTCCCGGTACCAGCCAGGCGACAGCAAGCGGTAGGCGCAGCACCGCAGTAGCAGGGCACGTCGTGGCGGTAGGTGGCCGGTGGGATAGTCCCCGCCGGCTGCCTCCCGCCGCGGCGCTCCGCCAAACCGCTAACGGGGTGGAGGGACGGTCGGGCGGTGTCGCTACCGGGTGGACTCGCTGTGGATCGACATGGCGTCGTCCAACGCGCGCTGGGCGGCGGTGACGTCCGAGCCAGCTGCCCCGGTGTACTTCAGACGCGCGACCTCCCCTTTCAGGTCGTCGATCACGCGCTCGAGCTCGTGCACCTTCTGCTGACGCTCCTTCGCCCTGGAGGCGGTCTTGTCCTTCTGCGCCTGCAGCGCCTCGAGTTCCTTACGCAGCCTTGCTCGTTCTCTACCAAATAGATCCACAGTGACCCTGCTCCCATGTAGACAATCACTACTAACAAGTATTAGACCATGTGGGCGTGCACCGCTGGGGTTCCCGGGTGCCCCCGAAGACCCGACACCGGCAGAAGGACGACGCCTACATGCGTGCGTTCGGCAACCGGGTCCGGGCGTTGCGGCTGCAGCAGGGGCTGACCCAGGAGAAGCTGGCTGAACTCGCCGGGATCAGCGCCGCAGAAGTCGGCTTCATCGAGCGCGCCGAACGCGAGGCTGGCCTCATCATGATTACCCGGCTGGCGGACGGGCTGACCCTGCCCCTCTCGGAGCTGTTCAGCGCGCTGTCCTGACGCCTCTCACTGCCGCGGACGCCACAGCGACCGTTCTCACAACCGAGGGGTTCTGCGACATGCGGCGCTCATGTGTTGGAACGGCTCGTGGTCTGTCCAGAACTGGTGTCCATTTCCCGCCGTCGGCCAAGTCGGTCCAGGACGAGTTGTGAGACGCGAGAGCCTGTCAGCCGTGCTGGGCCTGGCGATGCCGGATCTCCTCGGCGACCTCAGGGATCCACTCGCCGGGTGGGCGGCCCTGCCATACCCCGGCCTTGCCCTGGTAGGTGCTGCCGTTGAAGGCCACCACTAGTGGATCGGCGACGCCGGCGGGGCGAGGTAGGGCCGGCTCCGTTGGGACGATGTCGTAGTAGCGGGCTTGGCTCCCCTGGAATGGCGAGATGGGCACAAGGATCGCGGCGGGCCAGATCGTGCCGATGAGCGCGTCGATCGGGAAGGCCCCTGCTCGGCCCGAGCAGGCTCGCTGCAGCGGGTACTCGCCGCCTGGTGTGTGACTTGGGCGGGCCCGGCAGTGCGCGAGGTTCGTCCAAGCTGATCGCGCCAAGCCCTCGGCAGGGGTTGCTTCGGGCATGACCGCATCAAGGACAGCGCCCAAGACTCGTCCCCTCGTCCAGCCAGGCGCCAGGGCCGTGTAGCCCTGTCGGCTGGCCGCAAGAAAGCGGGACCCCGCCTCGGTGTCATCGGCGTTGCGCGAGGCGTAGTCCCTGATGGCATCAGCCAGACGCCGCACGTCGGCCAGGCGCGCGTCGCTCCCGGCGCCGCCGTTCAGCTTGGTGAAGTCGCTGTGCACGCTCCCCAGAGACAGGACCCCGGCACCCGGCTTCCAACTATTGCCGACGTAGCCCGGCCACCGCAGGTCCGGACCGCTCGCCGGGTCTGACGCCTCGTCGTGCAGGTACGCGCCGATGCCCAGCCGCTTCTGACACCACGCGAAGTGCTCGAGCTGATCGTCCTTCGTGCGCACGACTCCTCGGGCCCACTGAAGCCAGGCGAGCTCCCACGGTTCGGGCTGGCCCGGCTGCTGCCTGGAGCCATCCGCCATCAACACACACAACCAGAACCCCCGCTCGGAAACCAGACCTACGCAACCAAGGAGAGCTATGACCTACAAGATCGGTTACGCGAGAGTGAGCACAACGAACCAAGACGAGGCCCTGCAGCTCGATGCCCTCCAGCAGGCCCAGGTGGACCGGGTCTTCATCGACCGTGCCTCAGGGTCGGTTCAGGACCGCCCTGGTCTGACGAGTGCGCTGGAGTGCGCCAGGAGCGGTGACAGCCTGGTGGTGTGGCGGCTGGACCGGCTCGGACGGTCGCTGCGGCACCTCATTGATGTCGTGCACGACCTTGAGCAGCGGGGCGTTGCCCTGGTGAGCCTCACTGAGCAGATCGACACCAGCACGCCCGGCGGACGGCTGGTCTTCCACGTGTTCGCCAGCCTGGCGCAGTTCGAGAAGGAACTCATCCGCGAACGCACCATGGCCGGCCTGGCCGCAGCCCGGGCCCGCGGGCGGGTCGGGGGACGACCGACGGTGTGGACCCAGGACAAGCTGAGGACGGCCCGGGCGATGCGGTACAGCGGTGACTACGACGTGTCCAGCATCGCCAAGGTCCTCGGGGTCAGCCGGGCCAGCGTCTACCGGGCACTCGGACTCCCCACCCTGGAGCCGGGTAGCAGCACGTCGGAGCCGGAGTCGGAGTCGGCGTGAGCTGCCCCGACTGCTTCGGCGCCCGGGCGGTGCCCGACGACGTGCAGGGCGGCTCCCGCGCCTGCCCGGGATGCGTCATCGAGGCCACCGCGACGTTCGTCTGCTTCGACACCGAGGACGACACCGCACCCACCGCCTGACCGACCCGACCACCACACGGCCCGATCCCACTTCCGGGGTCGGGCTTTCTCACGTCCCGAAGGAGAACCTCATGTCCAAAGAGAGCATCAGCTGGTTGAACACGAACACCTTGATCGGCTGCACGGACAAGCGCGGCACGGCCTGGCACTGGCGGGCCCAGGAGCAGGGAGAGCGGTCCAACCACTACCCCGGGGCGATCCCCGTAGAGGACGTCCAAGACCGGCTGTTCGGCTGGCAGGCCGAGAGCCGCCGCCTGGCCGTGGAGCTGCCCGCCGCGGTCGTGGACGCGACGCACCGGGAGGGCGGGCTACCCAGGCGCTGGGCGGTGCTGCCGGACCGGCAGGCGATCTGCCGCTCCGACGACGACACGCTGATGGGCATCTTCGGCCCGGGCTACACCCGACACCAGTACCGGGAGTGGCTGCTGACCACGGTGGCCGATCTGCTGGATGACGACCTGGTGATCAGCAGCGCAGGCCTGCTGCGGGCAGGCGCGATTGCCTGGGTGGAGGTGTCCATGCCCGACACGATCACCACCCCCGAAGGGGTGGCGTTCCGGCCGAACCTGCTGGCCACCACCAGCTTCGACGGCTCCATCGCCACCACCTACAAACGGACTGTCACCGACACCGTCTGCGACAACACCCGCGAACTTGCCCTGGCTGAGGCCGGGCAGGAGTTCAAGGTCAAGCACAGCCGGCACTCCGGACTGCAGCTCGCCCCGGCCCGGCAGGCCTTACAGATGGTCCACACCCTGGCGGACGACTTCGCCCAGGAAGTCGCCAGGCTGTGCCGCGTGGAGGTCACCCACAGCCAGTGGAAGGCGTTCCTGGACGCCCACATCCCGCGGGTCCACACCAGCACAGGCCAGCTGCTGACGGGCAGGTCGCAGACGATGGCCGACACCAAGCGGGACAGCCTCACCACGCTGTATCGGTCCGACCCCAGGGTGTCGCCCTGGGCCGGCACCGCGCACGGCGTCCTACAGGCGGTCAACACCTTCGAGCACCACGAAGGAGTCATCCGAGGTGAACGGGCCGAACGCAACGGCCTGAAGACAATCACTGGGGACTTCGGACGCCTGGACCGCACCACCTGGAAGACCCTGAATACCGTCCTCGCGTAGCCGCTACCAGCCCTCACGGCGTGACCCCTCCCCCCCCCCGCCGATCTTCGGGTCGGCGGGGGCAGGGGTCCTTCACTGCGTTGCGGCTGCCTTTGGCTCGGCGAAGGGCCGCGGACTGATCATATTGGAAGGCTCTGCGTGGCTTGCGAAGGACCCATCGGACCTTTCCAACACGGGGCTTTCGCCGGGAGAAATGCTTGCCACCTTGGGGCCCGGACAGAGTCGGGCCATCTCCGCGGAGACCAGGACCGACGCAGTTTAGTATGCCGCGGCCGTCCCCCGCGCCGACGTGCAGTCATTGACAGTCAAGATCCACAAGGAGAATGGCAGGATCCAAGGCGAGCCCACGTACCCAAGCTCAGCCGACCCACGCCGCAGCAAGGGATAGGCCACGCTCCCATGCCAGACAAGCATCCACCCGAGCCAGTCCAGCACGCGGGCCGTGCGTGGCTCCAGCGCGCATGGACCGTCCTGCACGAAGAGCACGTTCTGCCCACGCCCCAGTACCGGCGGCACCTGCGCGTCGGTCACGACTTCTACGGGCACCTCGATCAGGACCTATACAACGCGCTCGAGCAAGCGGTCCAGGACAACTATCCGCGGTACGCCGCCGACCTGCCCCTTTACGAGCGCCAGTTCGCGTCCCCGTTCCTGTTCAGCCTCCTCAGCGCTGTTATCGCCGATGCCAGTCCGATCCGCACGGGCGCCTCAGACTTCAGCCGACGGCACATGCCCGACAGCATCGTCAACGCCTGCCTCGACGAGCTACACGCCACGCTCACCGCACCCGAGACCGATGTCGCGTGCCTACGCCTGGCCACTCACCTCACCATCAGCACCAAAGCGCCTGTCGACCTCAACGGCATCACCGTCACGCCCATCCTGACTGACGCGGCCAGCACCAGCAGGGCCATCGCCCGGACATTCGAGGACGGCATCAGTGGCGCGGCCGAGACAATCGAACGTCACGACGCTTTCGTCTACGCCCCACCCGAGAGCATCCTCTCCGCCAGCAGCAGCAGCGCCGACCCGTACACGACCGCCGCGCGGCTCTCCGGCGACGTCGAGCGCCTCCTCCTGGCCGTCCGCCTCTTCAAACCGGCCACCTGCCAGAGCGCATTCGAGATCCGCGGCGAACGCGGACGCATCCGCCGGCACAGCCCGGAGTACAGAACCTTCCGCGGCGCCGGACCAGGCTTCGGGTCACCAACCGGCCTCCTTCGGCGCACTGCGACACTCGAACCAACTGACGCTCCAGCCCTCGCGTACATCCAGGAGTTGTTGCGGAGCAGCCACGCAAGTCCTGGCAGCGATATGGCGTTCACGTCCCTGGCTCTGGCGCTCCATAAGTTCACGATGAGCTTCCACGCCCACGCCTGGCACGAACAGCTTGTCGACCTCGCGACCGCGCTCGAAGGAGCGCTAGCCGGAAGCGACACCAGCGACGTCACACTCCGGCTCCGCACTCGCGCCGCAGCACTCCTCAACACCCCCAACGACCCCGCAGGTGCGATCTTCAAGGACACAAAAACCCTCTACGGCATCCGGTCCAAGCTCGTCCATGGCAGCGACCTCAGCAGCAAGAGCCTGCTCAAAAATGTCAGCAACCTAAGCACAGCGCGCCCCGACGACCCCCACGGGATCGCGCTAGCGCGCGCCGTGGACCGCCTCCGCGATCTCGTCCGCCGCGCGCTGCTCGCCCGACTCAACCTTGCCACGAGCACCCCAGCGACCTGGCAGTTCGGCAAAGATGACGAGGTTGACGTTGCCCTGGCCGACGACACCACACGGACCGCCTGGCGTAGGACCTGGCAACAGGCCCTCCGCGACGCTGGCGCCCACACCGCGCCCGACGCCGCGACGCCCGCTGAGGACAGCATCACTCCAGATGACATCGCCCAGCCTTGACAGCGACCGTCGGGTTCGACGTCTCAGAACGGCGTCAGGCCCGCGGGTTGCCCTTCTGCGGTTGCCTGTCGGTACGGGAGGCACGCTTGACGGACGCGAACTCCCGGGGTCAGGTCGGCTCAGGCTCATCCTCCGACAGCCGGCCCGGAATGCCGGGTCCTGCACGCGACGACTCACCAACAGGTCATACCTGGGGGCAGCCCCGCGGCGCGGACCGCAAGGCCACGTCAGTGGCACGCTGGCTGACGACCAAAACACGGTGAGACTTGGGGATGCCAAAGCTCGTGCACCTGTGAGCTGAAGGCGACCAGCAGCACGCTCTGAACGGTTGTCACCGCTCCGCACAGCGCCCGCATCGACACCGCAGCCGCCTCAGCGAGCTGGTAGCCGTACGCGCTGGTGGAGATGGAGGGGAAGGCCACCGACGTGGCCCCGACCTCATCTGCCCGGGCCAGGGCCTGGCTGTAGGCCGAGGCGAGCGTGGCGGCGTCCTGCAGGCCTCCGTAGAACGGGCCTACGGCGTGGATCACATAGCGTACCGGGGCCAGCTCGAAGGCCTCGGTGGTGCTCAGCCCATCGGACACCGCGCGGCGGCGGTTTGGGGGCGGGTCGGTCCTCCAGCAGGCCGCTGATACGTCACCGCATCAGATCTCGGACGTTGCTCGGTTCAGAACAGTGGCCCAGACACCTCTCTCTCCTGCTGACAGTAGACGCCCAAGCCGGCGCCGCCGGGCTCCACGTTGCAGGAGCAGCACTAAGGCGTCTGACCTGCCCTTAGAGGGCTTCCAGGGCTGTCTGGGCAGTGCGACTACCCGTTCGACTCAGCGAACCTCACAGAGGCCCACAGACTGCCGTCGCCACGGGCGTGCTGAATGGAGCGTGCACCACAGCTCGCACCGGCCCGCGCCGCGCAACCGCGTGCTTGCAGAGGTCACGACGGCTTCGACGTCCTCGGGGTGATGTCCCCCCCGCGGTGATCTTCGTGTCGGCATCCTTCCTGACCCAGCTTGCGAGCACTTCCTACTCCGCCAGCGAAAGCAACGATCTCCCCCCAAATCCGAGCAACTGCCCGTGCGCTCGGACGCTGACGTCGTGTTGACGAGGTCAAGCCAGCGCTGACGAGGAAGGGCTTCGTTGAGCAGCCCCAGAGGCTGGGTGGTTCCGGGTGGTTCCCGGGTGGTTCCCGGAACCACTCCTGTGAGTGGTTCCCGGTTCCCCGGTGTAGGGACCGGAACCAGGAACCACCCACCGACGCACCTAGGTGGTTCCCGCTACTCGTCGTAGGCGTCGGACTGCGGGTCAGCCACCTGTCGGTACTTCCGTGTGCTGGTATGCAGCTGGGAGTTGTTGCCGACCGTGGTCCGAGACACAAAGCCCTCATGCACCAGCATGTCGATCGCCTGCAGGCTCGCAGCCTTCTTGGACCCCATCTGCGTGACTAGGGTGTTTTTCGACAGCCCCGGCTGCTCCTCGATGATCATCGACGCCTTCTCCATCAGCCCGGTCGGCCGAAAGGGCCGGGGCCCCTCGCCCCCAACCCGCGGCGCCTGAATGGTCACTGCGCTGGACTCGGGGTCCCGGCTGTCGATGATGATCCGAGCTGCTTCCTGCGTCCGGTCACCTTTGCGGTAGTCACCGCACGACTCGCGGACGCTGCCGGGGCGGTCTTTGGCCACTCGCAGCACGATGACCCCGCGCAGGCCACGGCCGAGCGGCTCAGCGACGTCCACGGTGTATGCAGCGCCGGTGAGCGCGTTCATCTTCGCCTGGCCACCGATGGCGAAGCGCCCCCGCGAGTCGTTGTCCTTGGTGACGTGGTCCACCATGACCACAGCGGCTCCGGTCTGGTCGGCGAGCCGCCGAGGCACGTCGCGGCTGAAAGCGGTGATGCCGTCGTTGTCCTTGGTGGCATGACCGAACATCGTCAGGGCGTCGGTGACCCCGTCGATGACGATCAGGGCATACGAGTTGGCGAGCAGCTGGCGCCAGGCCGCACCCTCTGACGCCACGAGGAGCGGGTTCGCGCCCGGCCGCACGTAACGGAAGTGCTCGGCGATCATGGCTGGGCTGGCGCCGAAACTGGACAGCCGCTCCACGACCGAGACCGCATCGGACTCGAAGTCCAGGTACAGCACGTCCTGCTCATCCATGATCAGCTTGCCGCACTCGATCTGCATCAGCAGTGACTTACCGGACTCGCTCTCACCGTGCAGGGAGTGAGTCAACCCCGGGTACAGCAGGCCCTGACCATCACTGCGCTCCAGCAGCGTCGGCAGCGCACGCTCATAGGTGCCGTTCAGGACCGACGACAGGTCCTGCGGTGCCCAGGACGGCTCCGAGGGCGCCTCCGCACCGCCGGGCAGACCTGTGGAGGCATCTGCGCCAGGAGGGCCCGGGTAACGCTCGTAGGCGTCACGCAGCACCTCCAGGGCCTCAGCCAGCGGGTAGAGGTTGCCCGTTGGTTGGTCACACTGGGTCCACCTAGCCCGGATGTGGATGTTCGCCTCGTCCTGAGACATCCCCCCACCGCGCAAGCTGCTGGCAAACCTGTGCACCTCGGTGTGCCGCTGCCCCGCCGGTATCACCGTCTGTGCTGTTACCGGACGAGCCGAGGTCAGGCGAACGGACTCCCGGTCCGGCCGCTTGATCGCCTGCCGCACCATCTCTGCAAGCGCTTGGCCACTCGTGTCCTCGACGGCCAGCGGCATGGAGCGGGGCAGGTCAATCCACTGGTACGGCTGGATCCCTCCGATGGTCTTGGAGAGCTTCACAGTCGGGGCCACGAAGGCGAACCCACGCCCTGTCCCATCCGGGCGCCCACCCTTGACGTCGAACCCGGCTCGAACCGCGTCGCGGCTGCCGACTCCGAGCGTTTTGATGAACTCGTGCGTACCGCCACTGGGCGTCGCGGCCTTGCCGAGCACCGCCGGCCAGACACCCTGAGCCACCAGAGCGTCTCGAGCGTCGTCCCCGCCGTTTCTCGGGTCGATGTCGAGTAGGTCAAGCGTGTGCCCCATCACCGCGCACAACGCCGAACCAGGACGCCAACCGCCAGCCTCCGGGTCCAGGACAGCGAGATGGCAGGTGCTGTTCTGCCAGCCGTTGGGCAACATGTAACCGCACCCCCCAGTGCCCCCGCGCGGGTCCCACAGGCCGCCGTTCAGCGCGGGCTGAGCAACGAACAGGGGTACGCCGAGACTGATCAGCGTGCCAGCGGCCTCGAGGCCGACCTGCTGCTGCGCGGTCACCTCGGGCGACCGGCTGTCAGCGCGAGGTTGTGGGAGGATGCGGATGTCGAAGTTCTGCTTGGTGGCGGCCGCTCCTGCCAGGGGGCGGCCGTTACTCGTGCTCACTGGGACACAGCCGGCCCGTGCAGCAGGACGGCCAGGCGGTCACGCTGAATCGCACTTAGCGGCGGAGCAGAGTCCACAACGCGGCTGATGTGCTGCGCAAGCCGGTCGGCCTTGAACTTGGCCGCCAGCTCGTCGGTCTTGGGGTCGTTCGGGCGGTGCCGGCGCATCGCGGCGACACGGGCTCGTTCGGTCTTCTCAGCGGGGGTCATCGGAACCTCTCAAGGGCGCGAGGAACACGCCCTCCGCTGAGAGGACCGGAATGTGCGGGGGACAGCCGCCCGCACCCGACGCTGATCTGCTCGCACAGTAGCAAGTGCTGCTGCTAGGGCAAGAGCAACACGCCGAGCGTCAGATCGCGTACTGCACGATCTTGGCGTGCGCGCCAGGCACGTAGAGCACGGCAAGAGCGGCGTCGATCCGGTCCTGCCGGTACACCGGCTGCTGACCGCACTTCGGGCACGTCATCTTGAACCGCAGTCGTGTCGTGCCGTCCGGCTCGGGGATGGGCTGAAGCTCGACGGCTACGTTCGCACGCTCATTCACCTGCGCACGGTCGAAGACCTCGAAGTGCGACGCGATCCACCATGCGCCGAGGATCGGGCGTTCACCCTCTGGGTGCTGCTTGCAGACAAGTTCACCTACGCCTGAGAACGCCGACTCCAAGAATGCAGCAGGGAGGGTCTTGAGCGTTGTTCTCGATATGCAGCCGGGTACTTCTCGCTGCGGCCAGCCCCGCTGCGGTGGCGGCGTTCTTCAAGGTCGCCGGTGAGAGCGTTGGCGGCGGTCGTCGTTTGCCCGAGTTTAGGGCCGTCCCGTCAGGACCTGGCGGAGAGCAGCGCTGGATGAGCGTTAGGGGCGACACCCGAAGGCGTCGAGCAGCCTTTCTAGGTCGGGTGCCTCACGCCCGACGCTGCCAGTGGCCCCTTGGCCATAGGCGCCGCTCCTGGCCATCTGAGCGACGTGCGGTTCTACACACGTCCAGAGGCTTGCGACGAGCGAAGGATCCAGGTGTGAAGTTGCGCCTGCACCGCGGGCAAGGTCCCACCCGTGGACGGTGAGGTCTCCCGATCGCATCACGAGGACCGCGTGCCTGACACGTTGCCCGCTGGATGACGGACAGTGAACCGTCTAGATCAGCTATCGCTCCAAAGGCGTTTTCCGCCGCGGTCGCCGAGCTCGCCGCGGCTCCGATGGCATCGTCTCCGTGAAGGTCGCCGTCGAGGTCGAGGAGAGCCTCTGCTGCCTTTGCGCCGTCGAGGACGCGCACAGCGAATCTGTCGTCGGCCACGACGTGGTTGAGGACTTCGTGCACTTTCAGGTGACCGCATGGGGTGTCGTTGTCCCACGTGCCTTCTGGGACGGCCTGGCCACGCGCAAGAACTCGCTGGTAGCGCTGCGTAGGAGAACCATCGGAGTCACGGATAAAACGTAGCCCTCCGTCGGCCGGTCACAGCGTCAGACTTCGGGGTGTCCACCCTGGCGACAGCAGCGCGGGATAGGTGATGCTCCCGAGCGTGCGGAGCCGGCGATGCCCCGTGCTACCAGTGTCGGCATGGAGCCGCTGGACGAGCTGTGCACCTGGGATGATGACGACGTGAGTGACTGGGGACGGGGCACCTACGGCCACCCGTGCCGCGAGTGCGGGTACGACTGGCCGGATGACCTAGACGTGATGATCGAAGTGGTACGGCAAACGCCGACCAAGATGCGGTCCGCGCTCGGAGGCTCTGATGGCACTGGCCGCGACCCGACGCTGATCTGGGATGCGCGGTCGTACGTGTGCCACGTCGTCGACAACCTCCGCATCTGGGCGGAGCGCCTTGTCGCAGCTCTCGACGTCCCCGCGGTGCGCGTCGGCCCCTACGATGCGGACCTGCTCGCCGCGTCCCGGAACTACGCAGCCGTGCCAGTAGCTGGCGCGCTCTGGTCGCTGACAGATTCCGTCGATGCGTGGCTGCGGGCCGTCGACGCTGCCCGTGGCGGCGAAATCGATCTAGACCACCCCGAGCGAGGCACGCTCCGTCTCATCGATGTGGCATCTACCAACGCGCACGACGCCTATCACCACGTGTTCGACGTGGAGCGGAGCGTCGTGTAAGTGATGCTCCTGCTCCCGCGCGGCACTGGCCCGGGGGAAGTCGTGAGAACGCCGAGTCCCCTTGGTTCGCGAGGGACGTTCTCGAGTGTGCGCGGCAGCGACCCCCGGCATCGTCGCTTGTGATCTGGGCGGAACGGCCCGTATGCGCGCAGGCTGCGGCTGGCGCCTTGTGGCTCTTCCGGCCGGTCTACTGTCCGCTGATGGTCACGCGAATGCTGGAAGCGGCCTTCGATGCGCACGATGCGGCTCGCCTGCCGCAGTTCTGGGCCGGCATGCTCGGGCGCGCCCTGGTCGAGGACGCCGGTGGTGCGCTCCTGCCCGGCGAGGACACGCAGCTTAGCCTCCGGTTCGTCCGGAGCCTGGCGGACCAACCGCATGCACCTTCACCTGACCAGCGCCAGCCGGGCCGACCAGCAGCAGGCGGTGGCGACGGCATTGAGGCTCGGCGGGGGGCACCTCGACGTCGGACAGAAACCCGGTGAGGGACACGTTGTCCTTGCTGACCCCCGAGGGCAACGAGTCTGCGTGATCGAGCCGGGGAACACCTTCCTCGCCGGGTGTGGCTGCTCGGGGAGCTCGCCTGCGAAGGCACCCGGGAGGTAGGCCTGTTCTGGAGCGAGGCGCTCAACTGGCCCCTTGTCGGGGACGAGGCCGGCGAGACCGCGATCCAGTCACCGCGCGGCGGCACCAAGATCGCGTGGGGAGGCCCGCCGGTCGCCCCGACAGCGGGAGGAACCGGCAGCGCTTCAACCTCTCCCAGGCTGGTGGCGACCAAAAAGCCGAGGTTGGGCGGCAGGCAACGCCGCTATCCCGCGCTCCGTGGGCCAGTGGTTACTCGACCGAGTCGACGTCCCGGACCAAGGCGGGTCGGGCCCGGTTTCCGCTCATGCCGCTGACGGCGCTCGTGCCGAAATGCGGTTCTTCGAGATCTGTCGCTACTTGTCCGTGGCGAAGTGGCATCACTTTGCCCCGTCCGCATGAAGGCCGGCGCGCGTGATTGATCGGGGCCGCCTGGGGACGATCGCTACCGGAGGTACTGCCTACGTCGGGCGAGGTAGACCCTGTCGGTCAGCTCGGCATTGTCGACGTACTGGTCGATCGCACCCACCGGTGGAAGCTGCTCGAGGGTGTCGTTGCTGATGCTCGAGAGCAACGCCTCCGCGAAGCGTTCGGCCCGCAGTACCTGAAACGGCCGCGTGAAGTAGGGCCGGACGTGCGGGTCGACCTCCGCTGTCAGACCGAGGTCGTTCTGCAGCCGCGCCACGTGCTCGT
>JAABUM010000661.1_pt1 | contig 57971 bp, 123 predicted proteins | sample 5559161 | NCBI WGS metagenome assembly JAABUM01 (sample SAMN10711868, study PRJNA513369) | rock metagenome | isolation source: Antarctica rocks | place: Antarctica: Victoria Land, Siegfried Peak nord
AGGGGCGTCACGGGCCCCCCCTTGTCAGAAAGCGCCAGCCAAAAGGTGGCCGTGACGGCTGTCCGTCACCGGCACCCTTGCAGCTGGATCTTTCTTACAGGGGCGTCACTGGGGCCCTTCTAGCTGGCGCTTTCTTACAAGGGTGGCGGGGCCCCCCTGTAAGAAAGATCCAGCGAAAAGGTCGCCGGCGACGCCCCTGTAAGAAAGATCCAGCTAGAAGGGTTCCGGTGACGCCGCTTGTAGGAGAGCCGTCACGGCCACCTTTTGGCTGGAGCTTTCTTACCAAGCGCAAAGTCACTCCTTTTCTTACAGCAAATTCTTGCCGCAGAGTGCAGCCGTAATTAGCAGCGCCGCCATGTGGGGCGCGGTCCGGAGTACCTGCGAATGCCACACAAGTAAAAGAGGAGGGCTTGCCTTTGTATTCTGACTTCCAGTGCCTAACGTGCACTGGAAGGACAACGTCGCCCCAGTCTCACGTCTTTCGGGTGCTCAGGTAAGAGGCACTGTTTCCTACTGCTACCTGCCGCATTTGCATGGTGCGGCGCCGGAAGTAAAAAGCACATTTTACAGGAGAAACGAGGTACACAACACCGAAAAAATAACACGCATTGCTCCGAACATTCGCAAACGACATAGTTCTGACGTTCACACATACATTTTTATAGACACAGCTTCGTGTGCCGCCCGCGCAGCCCAAACATACAGGAGGCTGACAACAAGGCGACAGACCAACAAGAAATCCGATGAACGAGATAACGAGTCACTGTGGTGTGAAGTGACGGCCGCCCCTCCCTAGTGCCCCCTGAGCAACTCGAGCCGATGTGCAGGCATTTGCATGCCACTCGATCAGTGTTTCCTAGGTTTACCAAGCCCGATTTTGTTGAACATGTCGGACAAGCCCAAACCATGTTGTGCGCGTCGAAATTACATCCCCATACTGGTTGAGGGCGGCAGAGCCGGTCGCCGCGCGCCGTCCCTAGACGCCAGCGTACGGGTCGTAAGAGGGGTCATCGGTCGGAAGCATGGCCTTGCCGGATGCGGCGCTCGAAACTGAGGAATCGTAGGAAGGGTCCAGGGTCCGCACGGGCCCCTTGAACCACTTTCGCGCGCCGCGGAATGGACTGTACCACCTGAAGTCGTCAGACTAATCTATCGATGGATGGGCGGAATCAGCGTGTGGAAACATCACCGAATAATGCATGGGCAAGCTACAGTCTTTACAGGTTTACCGTCACTGCAGGCTTCCCTTAGGAACGGTGCGGCGGCACGATTGCAGCAGGGACAGAATGCAGCGCACCAGCCGAAGGAGAAGAGCAGCACGACGCCGACGGCGACGCCAGCGTAGTTCAGGTTGTTGGAGTCCACAGGGTAGGACTGCACGCACGTCAGAAGGTCAAGGTTGCAAATTTTAGTTTGCACGCGCTGGCAGCAAACATTGGATCTATGCAATCCAATGGTGTTCCAGCAGATAGACGACGCTCGTGCGCGGAAACACCGCACCGTGGGCAACACGAAGAGGCAGGTGATGAAGAGCACCCAGATGACGGCCAATGTGCCGTTGATGTAGGTGTACCAGCCCAGGTGGATTGGTCCTGATGGAAGGTGTCGCAGAGCGAACGTCATTTTGCGCCAACACAGCTGCCACGCACGCGCACATGCACTTGCACAGGGTAGAGCATCCACTTCGGAGGCGGGAAGGCACCTGGCACAAAGTCTTTGCGTCCGATGGTGAGCCGCAAAACGGTGGGAATGACGTAGCCTGCACTCGAGACAGCAGCCTCAACCTGCGGTACCAAGCCGCGCACGATGCTTAACTCATCAGCAAGGCAAGGGCACTATTTACAACATTGGAGACGCACTAATGTACAGGCCGATGGTTGCAATGGAGGTCACAGCCGTGAAAGCGACGGCACTGTGGATGAGTGGCAGCCTGCAGACCAGCAGTTGGTGAAAGCTGGGCGATGCTGTGCTGTGCAATCAGCAGAGCGGCAATGATTGGCTGCACGCCTTGTCTTTGGCGCATGTTGGTGGTCTGTCTGTGCCGGCGGCATTAACAACTAGCATTGTGCAACAAACGCACCCCAGGAGGGCTGCGAACAGCACCATTCCCCAAACCGCGTTAAGCGGCACTTTCGTTCTCTGGTTCACTTTCTGCCAGACGCTGCTGAAGGGGACTGCTCCGTCACGGCTGAATGCCCACAGCATGCGCGCGTTGCTCGTGACCGACAGTGAGCCTACGCGGCAATGCGTTGAAGATGAGCTTTAATTCGCGTACATCAAATGCTGTCATCGGTGTGACGCTGTCATGCACAGCATCGTCATCATGGATGCACACTCAGGATGAAATGTCAGGTCGTGCTTGACAAGAGGACGGCTTGCAATGCACACAAGGCGCACCGGCATAGAACATGGCCCCGCCAATAACACCGCCGACAATGACCTGCACGGAGAGAGCGGTCTTGGACGAGTTCAACCCAAGCGTCTCAAGCGTTTGCTGCAGCAGCGCAGCGGTGATGGTGAGTGCTTATTGGCGGCATGCCCTTCAATGGTTGCAGCCAACCCGATGCAAAAGATCATCATGGAGACTCACCAGTGCGCCTTTTCCAGAGCCATACCGTGAGTAGAAGGCATCCCTGCAATTCATGACGAAGGTGTGTAAATCAGAATGTCAAACTTCGCAAAATCGGCCCTGCGGGTTCATGGCCTGCATGTCACGTCTTCACCACTCAACGCAAGACCACAACTTGCACGCTGCGGTGCCAGCACCCTCATTCTTACCATATAATTTGTCCAGCGGCATACCCGCCTCCAGTTTGGTTGGTGGTGTCAAAAATTGCCGCTGGATCGCCTTGGATGTTGAACAGCAGAGTCAAGCAGTAGGCCCTGCAGCACGAGCCAGCGCTGTCTACCTCACATAGCGACAGCCACAAGCTTTGATGAACAGTCGCAGTGGGAAACTTGTTAGATGTGACTGGCACTTTTGTGCTGTGATGACACTGACCAGCCAACGATTGCAGCCAAGGCCACTGCGGTGAGCATGCCCAGGGGAGCCTGGATGTCGGCACGTGTTGTCTCCTCCGTCATGTGCGCGCTGGCGTCATAGCTGCAGGAACGGAACCGGTGTGTGAGTGACGTGCTCCAGGGTGACAGCCAGGAAATGTGCAAGGGCAGCATGAGCGTTTCTGGCATGGTGACCCGCTGCGCTGAGTGCACGATTGAGCAGCGGCGCACCCGGTGATGCAGAACTGGCTCATCAGCAGCCCCAGGAAGAACACGTAGCCATGGTTTGAGATTCCCACGTCCGGAACGTTGAGGGAGGTGAACACGTAGTGCGCGCTCTGGTGCGTCGGCGCCACAGCTGACACCAGCGCCACGATGACGAAGGTTCCAATGACATGCCAGATGGTGCTGATGATGCTGAGCATTCCCACGAATCTCACTGCGAATATCGGCACATTACGTATGGTCCCTGATGAATGCCTGTGTCCTGGCTGGAGATTCATCATGCTGCAGCAGGCTGAGGCACAACAAACGCGGCAGAACAATCCATCAAAAGCAGCGCTGCAATTGACATAAGACGGAGGCAGCACACCTCCAAAGCTGTTGACGATGCCGTGCATGACGAGCAGACCGACGTATATGCCGTAGAGCAGGCCCTGGGAACACACGTAGCCGCCCCCGCTGCCCCCGCCAGTCGCCATCAGAATCACTGCCGCTGTGTTGTAGACCTGCAGAAGCAAGCTGGCGTTGGACCGGCAAGTATTGTCCGGCGCTTGTATTGCGAAATGTGCATCAGGATGCCATCTGGAGGCAAGGCCTTGCAGAGGTGAAACGCTGGCTGGAGCGGCAGGTCGGGAAGCAGACTGAAGTTTGCGGTCTCAGACGCGGCGGTTGCCAAGCGACTTGCATTGATTCTGAGACAGAACTCTGAAACGATGGAGTCATGGCACATTGAGAGCGCACCAGGGAGTACTCGATGCCGGCGGTGATTGCGACCTGGCCCAGCAGGTTGAACCAGCCGGTGACCCAGGAAGCCAGCGCGCCGCCGTGCTCCCCCGCCAGGCGGGATGACCAGTAGTAAAGGCCGCCGCTGGTCGGGTAGGCTGCACGGAATAATGCAGGACTCGGAAGCTCATCCTAGGCAGGTGTCAGCAGCATGCAGCATCACGAGCTGCAGACACAACACAGTCAATCTGGCCGGACGCACCTGAGCAAATCTCTGCCATGCTGAGAGCGACAATGAACGACATCGTGCAGACCAGCGGCCAGCCCCAGCTGATGGCAACTGCCCCACCATACGTCATGCCCGTGGAGAAGAGGCCCGTGACCGCCTGGAGGACACGCCATGTCTGAATCTGTATCGATACTAGGGATAATGTTCAGTGCACGGAATGGAAACCAGCAAAAATGCACGACCATCGATGTCATCTAGGACCGCGGCAGGTGGACCCCCATTTTCTCCTCCTCTCTCTTACCGTGAGGATCGTTATGATTCTCCCATGCATCGCACACAGCACCCGTCAGTGTCAGCGCAACTCAATGCCCTTCTGCTCATATCGATATGATGTATGCTACCGCGCGTCATCAGATGCGCAAGTGCAGTGCGACATGTGGATGTACAAGTAAACAAGCGGAATGTACGGCTTCTCACGAGAATGACATTGCCGCGTTGTTCACAAAGCTGAAGCCGCGTTGCAGCTCCTGCCGGTAGCCCAACTTGTTCAGGCTTGTCTCGCCCGAGTCGGCGCCGCTGGGGTTGCCTTTGCCCCTCAGGGCCCGCATGTCCAGCACCATAGTGCGCCGCGAACTGCAGAAGAACCAATGATGAGCATCAAGGGACGAGCACAATACACAAAAAGCGAGCTACAGAATTGCACACAAGGGATCGCCATTTAGAGCGTGCCATCTGGAAGATCTCAACACGTCAGCTGCAGGTAGGGGTGACAAAGCCGCCCGTGTCTGTACAATTTAGACGCATACGTGACGTTTGGATCACTAGGTTGGTTGAAGGGGCGTTTGTTGAGTCCACAAATGAGGTGTCGTACACGCCCATCGCGGAAGCCACGCTGGCTTGCCACCCGCACAAGACAGACGGGACCGGCGAATCGGCACTCCCCACCCCTGAAGCCGTGCATATATTCCCAAGAATTCCTTGCCCGCGATTCATAGGCCAACACTAACGCCTGATCGCCTGCCCGGTTGACGAGGGCTTCACTCCAACGGCAGGACAAAATATGCTGCCTTGACCTAGCGCCCCTCGCGCGAGCAACCGATCAACCCGCCCACTCATGGCAACCTTGCCCTCTTGTGGCTTCGAGCTGCTGGCACTGAGCCTCAAACCAGCCAGTCGGAGCAATATGAGTGCCCGTCCGACAAAGCGTCACGTGGCCCTGCGGGTCGAAACGCAGCCTGATGCCAATAAGGAGGCTGGACGGCCAGCGGATTTCAAAGAATGCCCCTTTTGAACAACTTCACTGCTGCAGGGCTCACATTAGGCCCCGCCGATCGCACAGAAGACGTACCACAAGAGACTCAAGGTCAGAGAGGCTCCTTGTGGAAACGACGATCCGCCCTCGCCTGTGTGCAGTGGGTGAGTCGCGGCGCCCAGCAGCGTTAGCTGAGGCTTCTTCGCTTGCGCAGGTCCACTGTGCAAGGCTGAACTTTGCCCCCATGCTTGCGTTCAAGTAGGGTCCCTGTGATCGAATTGCGCATCCCCTTCATGAACTACTTCCGCCGTCCTCCGCATCCCGGTACACGCACTTGTGCGCCACCGCTGGCCACCGGCACAAGCGCTGCAAACTGCAACGCGCTTCCAGTATCTCCGGTCAACACGTCTTGCTGCCAGAAAACAGTGAGGCTGCCGCCGGGTCGCAGCGTAGATTCCGCTAGTGTTTGAAGCGATCAACTTGCGCTTGCTCCGTGCACCTTTCATCAGCGAAGACGCCTGGCTGATGCAGTAAACGTGAGAGGGCGGCCGGTCCGCCTGCCGGCTTCCAGCAGCCATGGCAAGGTGGCAGGGCGGCAGGGGTCGGGGCAGAGGAGGCAGAGCTGATGGCGGTGCACAAGGTGGCAGAGGCAGGGGCAGGGGAAGGGGCAGATCGCAGGGGCGCGGCAAGAAGGCCAAGGTCAGCGATGGCCCGAAGCCGGAGCGCGTGCAGGCGGCCTACCGGCCCATGGGCTCGCAGCTCACCATCGAGGAGGTGAGTCGCCGCAGCCGCGGCGGCAGCGGCAGCTGCAACACATCGGTGCACGTCTGAGACTGCCCTGCAGCCAAATACACAACGCTAGAATCGCATCATGTACTGTTGCAGATCAACGCGGACCCGCTCAGCCAGATCGCTGCAAAGCACTGGTCAGCGGAGGCGCTCGCTGCGCCGGACGCCAAGCCGGCGTTCGACCCGGCGATCGTGATGCGCATCTACAACGAGGAGCTGGGCGGCGCCGGCAGCAAGCCGCCGGGCCTGCGGCGCGTCATGATGCTGGAGATCTCGCAGTATCTGGAGAACTACCTGTGGCCCAACTTTGACGCGGCGACCGCCAGTCCGCAGCACGTGGTCAGCATCCTGCTCATGATCAACGAGAAGTTCCGGGAGAACGTGCCCGCCTGGGCCTGCTTCTCCACGCGACCGGTGCGCTGTGTGTGGCTGCTTTCAAGACGGACGGATTGTGGCAACAATATGACTGCCTTGCCGCTACTGTTGTGCGCGCTCTGCAGGTTGGGCACCGTGTTCAAGAATGCTCATGTTCACACATGCACGTTGCTACTGACACTCTCATCATCAGTATATAAACGCTGCTTTGTGCCGGCTTGCCAACAGGAGGCGGTGCCGGGGCTATTTGAGCGCTTTGTCCGGCTGCGGGCGGACCCGGAGCATGCGCTCAAGCCGCAGGAGCGGGTGGTGCACCTGCTGTTCGCCATCCACGCGTTCCAGAGCCTGGAGTCGGAGCATGTGCGGGCGCAGGCGCTGCCGCTGGTGGGCCTGGGCCTGTGGCATGCGCTGTCGCCCGGGCGTCGCATGCTGGAGCTGCACAGCCAGCCGTACATGGCAAAGCGCTGGCGCCACGACCAGAAAAAGGTGGGCTGTTACGGCTGCACAATTGCGGCTCTGCTAGCCGCGTAATAAAGCAAAGGTCTGCCCTCCCTTGTATTATGTGTGTGCTGTGCTTGCCATCAAGTGACTCAAAACATCCACAGTCGGGGCCTCAAACATAGTGCCGTACGCCAACAGGCGGTGAAGGAGGCAAAGTTGGCGGCGGAGTCAGGCGACGAGAGCTACGTGCCGCCGGAGCAGCGGTCGTCGGCCACCTTCCTGCCGGGCCTCCTGGACGACTTTTCGCAGACGCTGCTCACCATCGGCGCGCCCGCGGGCACTGGTGAGCAGTTCCACACTCTTGGCATGAAGCCAGAAGTTTTGTAATTTTTTGAATGCTGCTACCAACAGAGGAATGCTGTCTCAGTTGCATTGGTGCCTGTGGCCGTCCTAAAAAGTGCTGCAGGTGGGGACAGCATGCCAACTGTCAGAGAGCAAAGACAATGGAGAGTAAAGGCAAAACAGAGAGTGTAAAGACAAAACAGAGAGTGTAAAGACAAAACAACATTTCGCATGTGTCCGCAGCAGGCGACGAGGAGATGGTGGACACAGAGGCGCCGCCCATCGGCCGGCAGGCGCTACTGTACTGCGAGCGCTTTGTGGAGCTGCTTACGGACCTGCTGGCGCAGCTGCCCACGCGGCGGCTGACGCACGCGCTGCTAGAGGACCAGGCGCTGCTCGTCAAGTGCCGACTCTCGGCGCTAATGCACCACCAGCAGGGTGAGCATGCTGCTCGCTTGCTAGTGCCCTCAGCAGCATACTGAGTTCATGCCCATGTTCGGTGTTCCAAGATCATCAAGCAGGCATCCAAGACCATGGAGCAGTCGAAAGAAGGCAGCTTGCTCGCTAGCAGCCTGCAAGCTTGGCACGCGCTGCAACTGTGGTTTTGTCTCTTGCACTCGGTCAGCTGAAAAGCTGCCCTTCGCGCACAGGCAAGCTGTTCGGGCAGCTGGTGGACCTGTTCGCCTTCTACATGGCGTTCCCCATTGACAACCACACGGGGCAGGAGTTGGGGGAGGCCGACGTGCAGCAGCGCCACTACGAGAAGGCGCGTGCTGCTTTGTCATCTCTGCAATGAAACCCTGCAATAGACCACTGCCAATGTCATTTGCTGCCACCACATGCAATGCACACAGCTTCTGGCAGCTTTGCCTCGCTGATCTCGTCACAAGCGGCTGTGTGTCGGGCTTGGGAGCTCTGAACGGCCATTTCTGCTGGCGTGCTCACCCACAGGTGCAGCGCCTGCAGCTGCTGCTGCACAAGCACTGGCAGGGGGAGGCGTACCCGGACCTGGCGGAGCTGGCGCTGGCCAACTGTGGCACCGTGCAGAAGCGGGAGGAGCTGGAAAAGGCCATCGCGCCGCTCCCCCTGGAGCAGCTGCGCCTCCTTGTCTGCACCCAGCTCAGGTCCGCGGTCTGTCCAGGATGAGAAGCCTGTTCAGCATATCCACACCGGTGTATTCCTCTGTTTGATATGTCAGCTCTCCACATGGGAAGTCCGCTGCATCACGATGGCTTGGATCCATTGCTGCGCCTGAACAGAACGCCGGCGAGCTCTGACGCGCTACACCCTCACCAAGAGGGGGATGGGGGCCCCCGTGAAATAAACAAAACATGAATCGCGCAGGCTGGTGCGGGAGGAGGACGAGTGGGGCACCCGGGAGGAGTTTCTGCGGGAGGTGCTGCTGACGTCCTTCGAGCGGCAGCGCTTCCAGACAGAGGTCATCAACGCAATGCCGCTGTACCCCACCGAGGCGGTGCTGTGGGACGAGAACCAGGTCCCCAGCACGCACTACACCGGTGCGCCTTCGCACTGGTCTGCATCTGCATCTGTACCCGCATGTGCATGCGGAGGATCCCATGGCACTGCATGTGCCTGCCGTCCCTGGTCGACATCAACCTTCTGTACCCTTGAACTTTCTGACGCTTACCAATGTTGCCTGTGCATTGGCACATGGCGACTCGGCCAAGCCTGACGCGGTGCGTCTGGTCCAACAGGGGAGGCGTGCCTGGCGCTGCCGAAGCTGAACCTGCAGTTCCTGACCTTCCACGACTACCTGCTGCGCAACTTCAACCTCTTCCGTCTGGAGGCCACCTACGAGGTGAGGTTGGACGTTGCCTTTCTGAAGTGGTCATGCTCTGTGCAGTAGTGATGCTGCGTGCTGCTGACTGTCACTGACGCATGTCGAGCGAGAGTCGACTGCCAGGACCTTCACGAGGCCCTGCGCAATGCAGGTCCAATGCCTGCGGCCATTGCTGTGACGCGACACCTGCTTTGGCGACGTGCATCCACTCTGGTTTCACCCACACGACCCGCGCGCAGGTGCGGGAGGACCTGGGGGATGTGCTGCAGCGGGTGGGCGCGGGGTGGGACGAGGAGCGGGAGGAGCCCCTCGTCAAGTTCCGCGGCTGGGCGCGCATGGCGATGCCCCTCGCCGGCTTCGACATCATCGAGGTCAAGCCGCCAAAGGTGCGCTGCCGGCGCTGCAAGTCCGGCATTTCGGTCGTCCGCAAGCAAAGAGCTTGCTGACAGATCTTCAGCAAGAGCTCCCAGCGATGCTCTGTGCAGCACGTGAAAGTTGTGCAGCACGTGAAAGTTGTCCCGCTTGCCGCAGGTGGGCGAGGCCAAGCCGGCTGCCGTCACCGCCGACGTGGTCCTCGACACCCGAGGTGCGATTAGGGGCTTGCCACATCTGTCAATGTTCACGATTAACTCCCCGCCATGTGCTGAGTGGTCTTCTGAGACCACATCACATTCCTGAACTATCACACCAGTCTTGTGGCTTGTCTTGCACACCAGCCCTACAAACATATCAGCAGCTGTGCATTTGCAGATGTGTCTGGAACGATTGGTGTCCGACATGAAAGAGTGGTGTCCGACATGCCATCTGCCATTTGCAGGGCTGCGGGCGGAGGTGCGCGCAGAGTGGGACGAGTGCAAGCAGCATGACGTGCTGTTCCTGCTGACCATCCGGCCGCCAGACGCGGGGCAGCTGGCGGAGATGCGGGCGCGGACGGAGCCGCCCGGTGTCATGGAGCTCTACGGCCTTGTCGCCGTGCGCGGCGCAGAGGTCATCGAGCTCAAGGACGAGGGTGCGCATCTGCTGAGCGTCCAAGCGAATACCTCCTGAGCATGGGTTGTCAGCTTGCTGGCGCGGGCGCCTGCCGCAGTGTAGGGGAAGCCCCATACACAGCTCCTGGCGCCGTCATGCCCACAGTGGGTTGCTTTCCGACCCGCTGTGAGTGCCTCTTCCTGACTGCCGTGTGAATTTGCCTGCCGCAGAGGGCACGCTGATGAACGACTTCACGGGGAAAGTGAAGCGCGACGAGTGGCGGCCGCCGGCAGGCTTCCGGCGCACCATCACGATCGCGCTGGACACGGCGCAGTATCAGCTGGATATGGACGCCCTCGCACGCTCCCGCGGCGACGACCTCTACTCCACCTTCAATCTGCTGATGCGCCGCAAGCCCAAGGTGCCACCTCCCGGCTGTTGCCTCGTCCCGAAAGGGCCTCATGGCGGCCTCTCGCACTTGGCGGGCACCGCTCCCGGGGTGGCACAGAGGTCTGCAAGTCGGCAATGCGTGACCGATGCGGAAGCGATTTGCATTTCCCAGGCTTTCCAGCCAGGACAATATCAGTGCCAGAGTGCATGCTGAGTGATGCTGCCTGCATGATATGACATCCACAGGAGAACAACTTCAAGGCGGTGCTGGAGAGCATGCGGGACCTGATGAACGAGGCGACGGTGGTGCCACCCTGGCTGCACGACACCTTCCTGGGCTACGGCGACCCCGCCGCCGCGCAGTACCTCAAGCTGCCCGACTTCGTGCGCACCGTCGACTTCAAGGTGCCTCTCTGGCTTGCCGTGGGTGCCGCACAGCTGGGAGAAACGCCTGGTGCCTTGCTGCCTCTGACGATGGTTGTGTGCGCCTGTTTGCTGGGCCGAAGCTCAGCTGAGGAGATTTACTGTCAATTGAGTCACCTGGTGTAGAGTCGCTAGAAGTTTGCTGCTGAAAATGCTCTAGACGCGAACATGTGACGGTGTTGTGCACAGGACACGTTCCTGGATGCGGATCATGTGCGGGAGAGCTTCCCGGACGCCGCGATCGAGTTCGTGAACAACAGCGGGCAGCCGGGGCCCGTGCCGCCCTTCCGCATCACCTTCCCACCGCCGCCTACCCAGAACGAGGTGCAGTCCCGCTTTCGTTTCTGCCTTCCATTTCTGAGGACGCAGCTGGCTTTTGCTGCTCGACAGCTGCGCCCCATTTCAAGCTGCTGGCATTCAGGTGCCTCAGCTGCTGCACTGCCGTCCTCCTGCAAGCGGCAGATGCCACCCTTGCCAGAGAAGCGCAGCGCCAGAGCGGGTTTGAAACTGACACACAGGGCAGCGTCAAAAAGAAGCGGAAGGCGGCGGCAGACGAGGCGGCGGCGCCTGACGCGGCCGCGCCGCAGCAGCTGCTGGTGGAGTCGTATGCGCCGGCGGACCCGGGGCCCTACCCGGCGGACGTGCCGCCGCAGAACCCGGTCCGCTTCACCCCGGTGCAGGTGGAGGCCATCAAGTCCGGCACGCAGCACGGGCTCACCCTCGTCGTCGGCCCGCCAGGTTCGCGCACCGACCCGCAAAGCAGCTGGATCGCAAGCTGCTTTGCAAGAACGTCAACATGGCGGAATTGTGGAATGTTCCTGCTTGCCTGTCCGCGGCATGCACCTTTGGAATACATGTACCACATTTGAGAGGCGATGACGGCAGTTGCAAGAAAGAAGCCGCAATGACCCTCCCTCTGCTGAACCCGTCCCACTCTGAGCACATCCTGACACAGGAGGTCTCCTCCTGCCCATCCACAGGAACCGGCAAGACGGACACGGCGGTGCAGATCATGCACGTACTGTACGCCAACAACCCGGGGCAGCGGGTGCTGCTCATCACGCACTCCAACCAGGCGCTGAACGACCTGTTCGGCAAGCTGCTGCAGCGCGACGTGCCCGCGCGCTACCTGCTGCGCCTGGGCATGGGCGAGGCGGAGCTGGAGACTGAGCAGGACTTCTCCCGCGTCGGCCGCGTCAATGCCATGCTCGCCCGCCGCCTCGAGCTGCTCGCCCAGGTGGGACTATGCAGAACGAGTGTTGTCAACCTATTGTGTAACTTGCATCAGCCGTGTCAACGCCGTGCTAGCCCGCCGCCTCGAGCTGCTCGCCCAGGTGTGTGCAAGAGGGCGCAAGCGTTTTTGTAAATCTCTGTGAGTCGGCAGATTAGTTGCAAGCTGCGTCAAATCCGTGCTCGCCCGCCGCCTCGAGCTGCTCGCCGGGGTGCGGCTGAGACAGCAAGAGGGCGCAGTAGTGCCATGGCATGCGTGCGGCAGCCAGCATTGTCAGGAGTACTGGTCATACTTGGGCACGCAATGCAGTCTGCCCCAAATGCCGAACACAACCGTTGGAACTGCGATATCAAATCAGTTTCGACGACCGACAAGGCAACTCAGCATCAGACGCCTGACCCGCGCTGGTGAATCATTTCTGCGGCAGGTGGAGCGCATGGCGAAGCAGCTGGGCGTGGCGGAGGGGGAGGTGTACACCTGCGAGACAGCCGCCTACTTCTGGCTGCTGCACGTGCTCAGCCGCTGGGAGAAGTTCCTGGCCGACGTGCGGGCCCGCCGCACCCCCTCCTGCCTCCAGGACCTGTTCCCCTTCAAGGTGCGGGCTTGCTTCCCTTGCAATGCACTGCCCACAGGGCACTCCGAAAGCTAGATCATTTTCTCGTCTTTGTTCAGAGGCTCAAGCACCCCGTATCTGCAGCACCAAACAAGGTGGCTTTAAGAGCGTGGGCAGCCGCATAGGAGCCCCGGCTCAACAGGCACACTGGACTGCATCGCTCGTTCCCAAACCAACAGCGCCGCTGCATGTGCCGCAGGAGTTTTTTGCGGACGCGCCGGGGGAGGTGCTGACGGGGAAGAGCTACGAGGGGGACTTGGAGCGCGCGCGCGGCTGCTTCCGCCACCTGCGCACCATGTTCCAGGAGCTGGAGGAGTGCCGCGCCTTCGAGCTGCTCAAGGTGCCTCAACCGCTGCCTCCGCCCTGCAACTTTTGTGAAATGCTGATGTCCCCGTCCAGGATCTGGGCTGCTTTGAAGATCTCTGCCCAGTGTTCCCGAGAGCATTGTGACATCCTGGCTGCTGACCGTGTTGGTCGGCATGATGATCGTGTCCACATCGCGTCCACCATGCTCTTGTGTCCGGCGCTGCAGTCCGTCAGCCCCACATTGCGCTCCCTAAAGCAGCAGCGCTGAGCGCCCGCCATGCCATCCCTTTTCGCCACAGGGCCAGGCGGACCGGGTGAACTACCTGATGACAAAGCAGGCCAAGGTGGTGGCGATGACGTGCACGCACGCAGCGCTCAAGCGGCGCGACTTCCTGCAGCTGGCCTTCCAGTACGACAGCCTCGTCATGGAGGAGTCCGCCCAGATCCTGGAGATCGAGACGTTCATCCCCATGCTCCTGCAGGCACGCGCACCCAAAAACCATCTTGAAATGCCTTTGTTGTTGGGCGAAAGACCGGGCCCTGCGGTGGTCGACGGAATGGGGAGTTCCTGCTGTGTGACTGCTGCGTGTCACCCGCAGAGCGAGGTTTGGTCGCCCACAAGTTGCCCCTGACAGAGCTGCGCATGCGTGGGACTGCACCGTGGAGGACTGCACGGAAATTCTCTGGACGCATCAGGCATGGGTGCGCTGACATCTCGTCGTCCTTCCCGTGGCGCCACAGAAGCCGGAGGGCGGGCGCAGCCGGCTGAAGCGGGTGGTCATGATCGGGGACCACCACCAGCTGCCGCCGGTGGTGAAGAACATGGCCTTTCAGAAGTACGCGCACCTGGACCAGTCGCTGTTCACGCGCTTCGTGCGCCTCGGCACCCCCTACCTCGAGCTCAACGCCCAGGTGCGCCGTCCCCTGGATGACCTGTCGCCCCTCTGCTCCTCCGTGTGCTTCCTCATGGGAAGCCGGTGTGCCTTGCTGTATGCCGTCCGTCGCGGGCGACATTGCTTCCAAACGTTGCTTCCATTAGCGCCGGTGGTGCCCGGAGGTATCAGCCATGTCAGCTGCTAGCCACAGGCAGTGCTGCCGTAGTTTCAAGCTCAATGCTGAGTTGGCATGCTGCGCTGCTGCAGGGGCGTGCGCGGCCGAGCCTGGCGCAGCTGTACAACTGGCGCTACCGGCAGCTGGGCAATCTGCCCAACGTCCTGTCCGACGCGGTGCGCCCCCTCTGGCAGCTCCTGCACCACGTCCAGTGCTTCAGGGCGGCGGCTTCCGCAGCCCGACATGCGACAAGAACTCGCGTCGCTCGCGCAGTTCAGCCGCAGCTGCTAGTGTCTCGTCCGCGAGCTGTGCCTGTGCCACCACGCCCGCGCAAGTCCACCCCGATTGCCAAGGTGAGACCTCGTCGTGACGTGTAACAACCTATGTCCTGAAGTTGCGCTTTACATTTGCAGGCGTTCACGCGCGCCAACCCAGGTTTCGTGTACGACTACCAGCTGGTGGATGTGCCGGACGGCCCCGACGGGCGCGGCGAGAGCGAGCCGGTGCCCCACTTCTTCCAGAACCTGGGCGAGGCCGAGTACCTGGTCTCCGTCTACCAGTACATGCGGTGCTTTCCCTGTGAAAACCCTGTTCATCACTCTTGCCCTGCTCCTTTGTGTCGTGCTTCCGATATTCGACGGAAACCCTTTGTGGTTTAATTCCGCATCTTCTGCCATCTAGCGCCCGTCTCTCGACCTACCCAGGCTGTTCAGAGGTGCCGGGCCTGCACAGAGAAGTGACATGCCAGCGGCAGCAATGCAGTCTGCAAGAAAGGGCTGAATGAACATGCAATGACTGTTTCCTGTAGGCTGCTGGGCTACCCGGCGAACCAGATCAGCATCCTGACGACGTACAACGGGCAGAAGGCGCTGCTGCAGGACGTCATCGAGCGCCGCTGCGCCAACAACCCCGCCTTTGGCCGCCCGCACAAGGTGCGCCGCCGCCCACGTCTCTCATCGCATCGTCAGCTGTGTGACCAACCCGCTCTTCCGCACATCCCTCTACTTGTTTCACTTTTGCTGGCCCTGCGCTGACCCTCCAGAATCTCTCAACAGTCTGCTCTGTGCTGAAATCGCTCTGCCCTGTGCTATGTAATTCCGCACTGCCACCGTTCCAGGCAGCCTACACATATGACACATGATACAACCCACGTTGCCGTAGGTGGCGACGGTGGACAAGTACCAGGGGCAGCAGAACCAGTACGTGCTGCTGAGCCTGGTGCGCACACGGGCAGTGGGGCACCTGCGCGACGTGCGCCGCCTGGTCGTCGCCATGTCCCGCGCCCGCCTGGGGCTCTACGTCTTCGGCCGCGCCTCCCTCTTCGCCTCCTGCTATGAGCTGCAGCCCACCTTCCAGTGCGAGCCCCCACCCCTCTGCGCATTTTTGGCAGCACCTCTTCTTTGTCCGAACCCCCTGTTCTTGCCTTCGTGTGCTGGACGGGGCCGCAACCCAGGGGCCATTTGGCTGCTGACTGCCTGCACTGGAGCATCCAGTCACCCGTGCAGAACAACGTGGCTAGCGTGCTGCAGGCAGTTCATGGCGCGGCCGACGCAGCTGGCGCTGCACCCGACGGGGGAGACCTTCGACGCCTGCACCCGCCCCCTGGAGCAGGTGACGCATCACTGCTGTTTATGTCAGACGAGCCAGTCTTGCCTTCGAACAGAAAGTATTCGACCAGAGCCGCGTGAGGCCTTGTATCTGACGCCCAATGCCGCTCCTGTGAAAGAGCTGCCTGGCTGTTTGGGTGACGTGTTTATGCATCACCTAGGCCAATCTCCTCCATGGCAGACAACAGACATCCTGTCGCCTGCTGCAGGTGGACGCGACGTGGCTGGTGCCGGATGCAAGCCAGCTGGCCGCCATGGTCGCGCAGAGCATGATGATGCAGCACGTCGCAGCCGGCCAGGGCATTGGCGTCACGGCGCCGGCGGCAGAAGACGGCGGCCAGGAGGGCGATGCGGTTCCCGCAGAGGCTGCGGCAGAGGCGCCAGCCGCGGCGGCGGCGCCCGCCCAGAACGGCGCGCCTGCAGCGGCAGCGGCCGCGGCGGATGCAGCGGCAGTGGCAGAGCCGGCGGCAGCAGCGGCAGAGGCGCAGCCTGTAGCCGCCGGCGCCGACGCGGCCGCCGCGGGCGTCACAGGCGCGGCGGCGATGGAGGCAAGCGCGCCGACGGCGGCGCCTGCAGACGACGAAGACGAGCCGGCGCCTGGCGGCGGCTGATTTGGGACTTTGCACGCGATTGTCCTGCAACGTTGTTCAGGCTAGAGCTGGGTGTGCAGCCAGACAACTGATTCCCGCCGATGAGTGATGTGGTATGTTTTGGTGAAGGTCATGTCGGAGTTTTCTGCGCAAGCACATGCAGGCAAGGATTTAAAAATTCTTCGATTCCCACAAAACATAGCGGCTGTGCATGACTCACACTTGCACCAAAGTGCATTTCAACCAAATGCTGAAGCATTGCGTGTTTACGAAATTCGGGCAACTTTATCACGAACGAACGGCGACCGCTGTGCAATTCCAATCCTTCACCGGATTGACAGCGGGCCAGAGAACACTGCCTACTACCAGAAAGTTCTTTGGGGTATGTCTGCCCTTGTTCACTCGAGTGGACGCCATGAACAATTTCACATGGCGGAGGCCGCACGCCTCCGCACAACGGCCACCTCCATGGTTTCCTACTCATGCAAGGACGGCAAACTAGCAGAGCTTTGCCCCGGAGTGGCTCTTCATGAACTGGGCGTGGGGACGGATCAAACTGCGGGAGGTCGCACAGATGTCCGTCAGCAAACACCAGGCAAAACCGTGATGTGACGTTGGATGAGGTCACAAATGTCGTTTGCCATTGGTGCGTCAAACGAGAATCAATAGCATGGCATGCATACTCACTTTTTAAAGGTGGAGTCGCTGGTGATGACGCCGTTCTGCTGGCCGCTGTTGCTGCCCGTGTCCAGCCATTGCCAGAACATGTCGCCGCCCATGTTGTTGTAGTTGCGAATCTTGCCCTCAATGGTCTTGTACACCGCGGCATAGTACGGATTTCGGGTGCCTGCGGCAGGGGCAACACAACAGTTCTTAACACCAGCTGTTAGAACCGTTCAGCTGGGGTGCAAGACGTGTGCCAGTTGCGCTGACGATGAGCAAGAAGGAAGCGATTGCTCTGGGTGATAGATGCATACCGGCAATGGAGCCAGACCGGCCCTCGTTGCCGCCGAGCGCCCGGCCAAACTCCTCCAGGACGCACGGCTTGCCAACGGAGTTGCACACGTTCACGTGGCACTGGATCCACTTTGTCGCAAAGCTGGGCGAGAAGGTCTGCCAGTTGAGCTGCGCATCCGTGGAGCAACGAGGTCAGCGGCGTGGGGCCTGCAAGTGACTAACGAGCACTCCCAAGCAGGCGCATCACGCTAATGAATGCAGTACGAGGGGTAAGCAAGCAAACATATCGCACCGGCCAGAGATGGAACGCCAGGAAGTCCGCTGGAGTGGGAAAAGGTGCATGACGTCAGAACAGGCACATCTGGAACCCGAAGTCTCAAAATTGTAAAACAAACTCGAGCTGGCATGCGGTGCCCTGTTCATTCAGAATGCAGACTCGAAACGGGCACCTTTTGCGTGTTGCGCGGCAAAGTTCTGGCCGACTCGGGACGCCCAGCCCGCTTGCACGCTGCGGAAAAACAGCATAAGGGTGGTCGAATAGAAAGCTCGAGTCAAAGAGTGATATGCCATTAGCCAGCAAAACCGTTGTAGAATGTGATGACAAGGGAACACGTCACGAAGGACTCAGGGGTTGCTTGGATGTGCAAGTTTACGGCAGGTGACAGAGCCCACAAAAGGACATGCAACGGATCACAGCAAAAAAGAACGCACTTGTTTGGAACTCCATATGGATTGCAGCCAGCATACCTACAGCATGTCACGCCTCACAAGTCAGCACGAGCAACAACGAGTGTCCCAGTGACGAACTGTATGGCAGGAGGTATGCAGATTGGGACGTCAAGCTCGGTTGCCGCACCATTTGGCGCCATTGGGCTGCTTGCCAAGATAGCCGTCGCGAGCAAAGAAGCCCTCCTCCCCGAATGTAAACTGCAGCACACAACGTTTTGAGATTGCAGAATTGGGTTAGCAGAGCTGGCACCTGCATGCCGCACTGCCCTCATGATTGGATCATGCGACTTAATGTGCCGCCGGTGAGCCACGCGACGATGGTTGACTATGCCGGATGGACGGGACCCACCAGCTGCTTCTTGTTCCTGGATTTGCCGAAGGCATACATGCTATTCGCCCAGTTGGTGATACGCTGCGTGCACGGCACTGTCAGCTGGCTGGCCGGGCAGCGCGGCTCGTTGAAAAGGTCCCATGCAAAAATCGCCCAATCGTTCTTGTACTGGATGCCATTGAACGTGTTCTTCCTGCAGGGCGGCCAGAGGCAAGTTGTCAGCGGCAGCGTGGCAGCGCTCACGGAACATGCCGCACAACGCATTGCAGGGCAGGTTGAGGTAGGCAGCACCCCACACCTGTTGAAGAGCTTGTTCATGTGGTTTCTATACAGCCGACGAGCTGTGCCGGAGTTCCAAAAGGCGTCCTTGGCTGCCCACTGCTCTGTGAAGTAGGGCGTGTTACTGGTCTTCGGGTAGGTCAGCCCAGCCCACTGCACATGCGCAGTGATGAATAATCACACCATTGTCACTGATGCATGGTCGTTTCGCCTCCTCAATGCCGGTCTTCGTGAGCATCCAGATCTTCAACAGCGGGATGGACGGTGTGCACTTTCCAGGGCAGTGCGACTCGGGCAGGTTACCAGAGGTGCAATACTGACCTTGGCAAACGCGATGATGCCATCCCCGTCTTGCCAGTATGTACTAAAGGAAACCAGCAGCTGCAGGAAGACGTGAGCAGCTTCAGCATACGACAAACCAACTGGGTTGCTTCATCACATCACAATGTAGGTGCCAGCGGCTGCGGCAGTAGCTTGCTGCTGCAACGAAAGCACTCCAGGCACGACAAAAGCTCACCCTTATGTTGTACTTCCTGGCCTTGAAGACTACATAGTCTAACGACCGAAAGACCCGCTCGTCGTACACACCTGGGCCAGTCTGCGCCACACAAGTGGGCGTCAGCACACGGCGAACACGCCAAACACAGCGGAAAGCATGCCCAGACAAGCACGCACATTGGGCAGGGCAGAACTCAGACCTGCAGCGTGGTTGTGACGCCGTCGCCATGTCCCCAAATTCGCACTGCCGTGAGCCCGGCGGCTCTGGCGGTGCGGAATTTCTGATCCACCAAGTCGGGTTTGCCATTGTAAAGGTGGTCGAAAGCGCCATTTAGCAGCGCCGTGAAACCGTTCCAGCCTGCATGGCGACCATCAATTGGGAAGAAGTCACGGGACGTGGCAGAGGCCAGGCGCTTGTATGTTCAGCGCCATTGACGCGCCACCATGCCGCTATTGGTGCATGACAAGGACGCACCACCCCCGGGAACCAGAGGTCGTACATTGTCGGCCCTTGGCAGTAAGGTGTACCTGCGAACGACCACTGGCGGCCGCTGCTGTCCGCGAACCGCCCTTTGCAGACGCGGATGAAGCCTTTCGGCTCATAGGCGTGCGCTGGCGTGCACCAGGCACAAACGGCCAGGAGCAATGCGGCTGATCGCCAGGCGGTAACCAGCCTCGCCATCGCTCCTGCAGCTGCAGATGAGTAGGTGAGATCGGCCAACGGGAGAATCTGCATGCACAGCTGTTGGGCTCAGCGGCCGCAGCAACATGCATGTCTGGCGGCGGATGTAAGTGAGGCAAGGGGATGGGAGGCAGACAGTTGCTAGAACTTTGAAGGTGTGGCAATGAGATCTGCTGGAGGGGATTGCCAGTGTCACCCAGATCGCACGCGAGTGTCGCCGCCCCAGATCGATAGTAGTGCACGCGTCTTCAGATTTGGCGGCGATACTGCGATGTGAACTGTGTCGCAAGCTGCGATCGATGGGGGCCAGCTGTGTGCGACGAACGGTTCACCTCACCTCGTAGCCGCGCCGACCGGCGGTCGCTTAACTAGAGTATTTTCTGACAACATATTATGATCTGATGCAATGCGCCCCCGGCCATTGCCGTTCAAGGGAGGCGCGCGGCTCAAAACCGAAGGTGGGCATGCTGAGGTGGCATCGCCTGTTGAGCAGGAAAGGGCCCTTTCAGGGCGCAAAAGCCAAAGCCAGCGTTGTCGACCTACACAACGTTGATACGACACCGGATATGCCCGTGCGGACCACCGCTGCGGTGGTCCGCGGCGGGCGATGCCGGGGGCAGGGTTTAACCCTGTCCTACACGCCACTCTTGGCGTTCCCTCTTCTTCTTCTTCTTCTGTACGACGCTGCTTGTCCAGCTTTGCCTATCCGTCACTGGCACTGATTTTCAGAGCGATCTGACGGCGGTCATGCATCCTGGGGTACAAACCAAATGTGCAAGCAGAACGGCGTCCGGCGTCATCCGCGGAAAGTTTGGCGCAGCAGCTGCTTTTCCCTGGCCCGCTCGGCCGCCTCACGCGCCTCCCGCTCCGCCCGCATCGCGGCAACCGACGCCTTCAGCTGCTGGCTGCCGACCTTGAGCGCCGCGTCCTTGCCGCCCTTCTCTTTGTGTCGCTTCTTGCCCTTGCTGTCTTTGTCCTTGTGCTTGTGCTTTTTCAGGCGGCCTTCTGTGAGCGCGGCCATACCGCCGGCCTCTCCGCGCATGTCGGCTGACGCTGCCAGGAGCTGTGCGACGTCCAGGGCTCTGCAGCGGCAGCGGCAGCAACATGATTCTCAGGGTGCCTTGTGGTCTTTCTGCACGCATCATTGCATCACAGTCAGCACGCGCTTGCACAGCGACAAGACGGCACACCTGAGCTCTTCTGTTGGCAATGTTGAGCCGCCTGCAGCGTACCAGGGCGTGTTGGCCTTGCCTGCCATTGCGTGCCCCAGCTTGAAGCGCTCGTCAAAGCGGGCATCGGACGTCTGCGTCTCGGCCTTGCCGCGCCGCCGCCGCTCCTGCACTCCGTCTGCCTGCACACCAGGTTCATGCACATGTGTGACGTGTCAGAATGCAGATGAAATGAAGTTGGATTGGGTCATCTGACAGGAGGCTGCAAGAGATGCGAAGCACCAGAGAGAGCATGCCCTGCCGTCAATGTGCCGGCAAAGGCAAGCTGCACCTTGGCTTCGGCATTACCGTCGCGCATTTCTTCCGCTCGCCAGAAATTGAAGTGGCCGGCGGGATCCTGGATCGCCTTCTTGGCGGCCATGATGTCGTGCTTCACCGGCGGGCTGCTGTCCGCACTAAGCTGCGCGGGCGGGGTGTTGTCCATATCCGGCAGCAGCGCCGGCTCACCAGAAGGCATGGCGGCATCCTGCAAAGCCATCGACCCGTCATCCCGTAGCTGCCTTTCGCAGGAATTGCTGCTGTGTACATACTCGCATGGATTCCCCAAGCCACTGTCTCAAACGCCACGCTGCAGCCAACTTCCGCGAGACGCACCAGCGGCTGCCCGCGCACGCGAGCCAGCAGCGCGGCATGCCGATACTCGCTCTCAGCCTTGCGGTGCTTTGCACGCCGCTCCTTCTCCTCCGCCTCGTATTCCGCCTCATCACGCGCTACCTTCTCCCTGTTGTCCTGATTGTACACTGCACGAAGCAAGCACCGCAGCTGTTGCAATGGGTCAGCTTCTGTCAAGCCGCACGCGCAATCCGTCCTGTGTCAATGCTTGGCAAGCACAACAACCTTGACGCCTCACCGTGCCAGCTCTTTTGGGGCAGGATGTTGAGGCCGCCGTGCCCTCCCATGCTGTATGTTTATCGCTGCACTAGAACTGCTGGCCGTGTCTTGTTGCCGCGTGCAGACCGCGGATTGCAACTGGGAAGGTGGACTCGACAATTGCATGACATTACTAGCCACTTCCAGCACTTGCAAACACAATGTCACTGGTGCAATGCTCGCAATGGAGCTCATGTGGCAAACTTTTTTCTGATATCTCGGAGGAGTCTCGGAGATTGCTGCGAAATGCAAGTTTTTGCACGCACATGAGCACTTGCACGTCCTGCTTTCGGCCTGAATACAGTGCGTGCATCAGCGCCTGTGCATCACCACTTGTGCAACGTCTGCCTCGCTGCAGCTCTGATAGGTTCGAATCGAACACACCGGTGATCGAGCCTCTGAGACAGAGCCTCTGATCCGAAGCTGACGGCGCTACAGACGACGCGAAGCGATTAACGAGCCTTTCATTGGGCAGGACATCCTCTCCGGTCCATGCCTGTGATCGCACCATAATCATGATGGAGGATGAAGTGCACACTGCGGCGGACGTGCAGCAGCAGATCGATGCCTTCTGTGCTGCTGGCGACTGTGCAATGGCGGCAGCATATGGACTGGAGGCACTGAAGGTAAGGCTGAAGGCACAAAGCACTTTTTCTTGCCATCTTCAAAGTGCATGCTAGCAACCGCGCATTGACGGTGCGGTGCAGGTACGGCTGAGAGGGGACCTGGTGCCTCGTTTTTGGGAGGCAGTTTCGAGCTCAGGCGACGACGGAATCGGCTCGAACCTGGGCCCCGTACTCGCTTCGAGCCTGGAGGTGCGGCGCTACGGCAGCTCGTGACCCAACCGAATCGCAGACAATTGCTGGCGATCTGACTCACTGCGCAAAAGTCAATCAAAATCGATCCACTTCCACACCAGTACCATGGCTGCGACCGCAGGGCTTTTGCACTGCGGTGGCCGGGCAGCAGCAGCAGGCCGAGGCGCTGGAGGAGCAGCTGCTGGCGGCGCTGCCGCAGGAGGCGGCCGCGGCTCCGGCGGTGGCGTGCCTGCAGGACCGCTACAGGAAGGCCGTGACGACGCGCCTGCTGTCGGCGGCGCCCGTCGACCTGCATAGCCTGCTGACGCTGGTCCTGGACGCACAGCTGTCGGAGTTTGCCGAGGCCAGCCCGGTGCAGCTCGGTAGCCAGGTGCAGACGCCGGCAGCTTGTGCACCACACTTTCAGCGCCGTCCTGGTCGCCGCGTGCCATGCTGCAGCTGCTTCCCGACTGGATGGTGTAGCACTTGCAGGACATAGGTGCAGGTTGTTGGGGGAGCTAAGTTGCGGCGCTTGGCTTCTAGTACATCACTCCTCATGAGCGTCAGCTGGCAAATCAATCTTACCCTGCAGGAGGATGATGAGGAGAAGCAGCAGCCGCAGAGCGGCACGCACATAACGGACGTCATGGGCGCCGGCTGGCTGGACCCGCTCGCCAGCATTGGCGCCAGCTTGGAGGCCTTGGATCTGCGCTACCTGCTCGACGAGGCGGCGCTGGGCGTCGCCTGCGGCCACGTGCAGCGGGCGCTGGCGACGCACGCGGGCGGCGAGTTCCACAGCAGCGTGCTGGCAGACGCGGCACGCTATGTGGAGGCGGTGCCGCTGCACTTCCTGCACGCCGTCCTGCATCCCCAGGTTGGCAACCGAAAAGCAATGGGGAAGGGAGAGATATGGGGAAACAAGAGTCGGGGACATATTGTGCACACAACCCGGCGAATTGTCGGCTCGGCCGGATGCTTGGCTGTCTGGAAGCTGCGGCATTCCTCTGCGCGCCGAAAGTGCATGCTGGGTGGCTGCGCAGCGCCTCGTGGCCTGTCCCTGAACGCTCTTGCATCCATGCAACTCACAGGATGCCAAGAGCCCGCAGCAGTGGGCGCAGCATCTGCAGTACTACATATTCGAGACGGTTGGCCGGCTGCGCATCGGCGAGATGTTCGATATCGTGGTGAGTGTGCTCAGAGTGTTCTCTCGTCATGCCCGTGACCATCAAGGTGTCGCACTCAGTATGCATGCCTCGTTTGCGCATCTGGGCCGATCATATGGAACAAACCCACCCAGAAATTTGACGCCTGGCCGCAGGTGGACTACCCAGACAGCCTGCCGGCGGTGCATGATGTGCGCGACTGCCTGGCGCACGCCAGCCTGCAGCAGCACTTTGTCAGCCGCTTCCGGGCCGCCATCCGCAAGCGCCTCCTGCATGCGGGTACGGGCAAAGCCTCTGGCCTTCAAGCCTAGAGGCGCGGTGCCTGTGGCCACACACCGTGCATGCCTCAAACTGCTCAGCCGCAGTCATGACTGCCTTCAACATCCCCCTATGGGACTGGGCTGTCACATGAACGTGTTGTTTCAGGCGCGGCGACCACAGACATCATCGTGCAGTATGTCAGCACCATCAAGACACTGCGCGAGGTGGACGCCTCGGGGGTGCTGCTGGAGGCTGTGGCGGACCCGATCCGCGAGTACTTGCGCAGCCGCAAGGTGGGGGCGTGCATGCCCCGCCGTGACATGTGGAGCCCTTGTGGCTGGAGCACAGTGAAAGCAAGTGCAGCGAACAAATTACTACTACTACTACTACTACTACTACTACTACTACTACTACTACTACTACTACTACTACAAATTACTTGTCACAGTGCATCTTCTGGTGCAAGCTAGAGGTCGACACCACTGATTTGTTGTGCCTGGCGTCTCATGCAGGACACCATCCGCAGCATCGTCACGATGATGACGGATGACAGCCCGTCGGACGTGCCCGGCAGCGAGTCGCTCTTTCAGGAGCTCAACCGCACCGACCAGGGTCCGGAGGTCAGTGCAAGTTGGCAGTCTGGTGGACCCTGAGTCAGCGTTCATGTCGGCCTGCATCTGAGCTGGCATTGGCATGTTAGCAAGCATGGGCAAAAACTGGGCGGCGGGCTTGTTGCGAGCGAGGTCAGAGCGCATGATGAAGAGGTGAACCTTAAGAATGTCAAGCCTCATCGGCACCAACTCCGCTGCGAACCACTACGTCCCATCCTCGACACAGGATGTGAGCGACGCTGAGATGGACGACGATGAGGCGGCGCTCGCGGCGGCGGAGGCGTGGGAGCCGGACCCGGTGACGGCGGACCCGCTGCGCAGCTCGCGCACGCGGCGCATGAGCGACGTCATCGCCGCGCTCGTCGGCATCTACGGCTCCAACGAGCTGTTCATCACCGAATACAGGTCCGCCCCTGTCGCGGCTGGCAGCCCGCCTCGCCCTTGGCCATCTGGTGCACACTGCTTGACTGGGCTGCGCAATGATTGCAATGCCCAGACACAAAGGCACACGCTCACACGTTGGGCTGCACTTTGAAGCGGCAGCAGGCACACATCAACTCCACCACAGCACTGCACAGCAGCAGTCTTTGTGTGCGGTCTTTCAAACACATCAATTTCATGCTCTTGACGACGCTGCCAAGCGCAGGCTAATGCTGGCGGACCGGCTGGCGGGCAAGTCGGACTTCGACTGCCAGCGGGAGCTGCGCACCATGGAGCTGCTGAAGCTGCGCTTCGGGGAGTCCAACATGCACAACGCGGAGATTATGCTCGGGGTGAGCGCCGCTGTATGTAACATGGCCACTATCTCCTAATTGCTGTGCTGAGCACGCTTCTGGAAGATTTGCACAGCAGCACATTCCCATTCGAACATGCTGCCTACATGCCTGCTTGTTTGCATGCTTGGCGGCGTCCAAGCAGACCGCTGCAACCACTCAAAGTAAAGCAGTGTGCACAACGACTTGGCTGCTGATATTTTACTCTGTGTGTGTGTATGTGTGTGTGTGTGTAGGATGTGGCCTCATCAAAGCGCATCAATGCGGCGGTGCATGACGTCAAGCCGGAGCTGACAAAGTACAAGACCACCATCGTGTCGGAGCTCTTCTGGCCGCCGTTCCAGGGCGAGCCCGTGCAGCTGCCGCCACAGGCGCGCTCACGCCCTGACGCCCTCAACCTCAAACCTGCATCAGCACTTCCACACGAGCAGAAGCCTTGTACATGCTGCATGTCGCATGCTGTTTGCTTTGTTCAGGTATCCGCTGCGGTGAGATTCATTGCGTTAAGTGCTCTGCCTCTGAGCTGCGGAAACAACGGTGCAGGTGTCCGCGGCGCTGGAAGCGTTTTCGGCAGAGTACCACAACCTCAAGGCACCGCGGAAGCTGCAGTACAAGCCCTTCCTGGGCTCGGTGCAGCTGGTCATTACCGCGGGCGGCGAGCAGCGCGACATGCGCGTCACGCCTCTACAGGTATGCGCCTTACAGAAGCGCCAAATATGGCGGTGCGCCATGTGCATTCCGCAACCCTTCTGAAGCACCAGCGTGTATGCACAGAGGCGAAAGGTGATTTTGTACGACCAAAAGATTCCTAAATGAATCATCTCCTAGATCTTTCATTCCCAATTGTGCAGGCTGCCGTCATTCTGCAGTTCAAGGACCAGCCGTCGTGGCCGCTGCAGGCCCTAGCCGACGCCATGAAACTGACGCCTTCAGCGGTACGGAAGACCGTCATCTTCTGGACGTCGCAAGGTGCTGCCCCGAAGAGACTGACCCAGCCAAAGATGTCGATCGATCTCAATAAGACCAGCACCTGGTCCTGGCGCGCAGCAGAGACGCCTGCTGTCTGTGTTGCGGTACGTACGGCCGTACCACCGTGCGGCGCTCAATCTTGCGCAACATGCAATGCGATGCAGGCATATTGCGGGAGGTGGCGCAGCCGGGCGGCGGGCAGGCGGTGGAGCGGGTGGAAGACATGCAGTCGGCGCCCACCGCGTCGGGCGACGCCGACGAGGAGCCAGTCAGCTCCGTCATCTCTGCGGAAGAGCAACAGGCACAGGTGACGACGCTTGCTGCGTTGGCATTGGATCTCTGCTCGCTGATTGAGGACAGCGAGCATGGCCATTGAAAAGCATGGTCGGCAGCGTGCATGGGGCCATCGAAACGCATGCGGTGTGCTGATGTGGAATGTGATGGCGACAATCTGTCCTGCATGTGGCCTGCAGGATACAGCGAGGATCGATCAGTGCATCATCATGATGCTGTCCAACTTCGACGGCATGCCGGCGGACCGCATCCACAACATGCTCAAGATGTTCGTGCAAGAGCCACAGCCCTACGACAGGTCGGAGGAGCAGCTGGCCACGATGCTGTCGCGGCTCGTCGCACAGAACAGGCTGAGCGTGAGTGGCGGCATGTACCGGATCGTGCACCTCGACTGAGGGCCGCGAATGCATCTTGTGGGAACCTTCTGCGGCACTAGATGTGTGAGCTGAGCTGGTGCATAGCGGTCATTGGTCGATCAGTAGGCTCAGGAACGTTGGTCGGGTTCACTGAAAAGCGGTTGAATCTCAACTGAAGCAGGGTTCCCCCGAGACTGTCCGGTCCATGCCAGGGCGTCAAAATTGTACATTGCTAGTGGTCAAAAGCCGACGAGGCGAAAGCTCATGCGGTCGCGACAGCCTCCAGCGGCATCGTGGGGTTCCGCGGAGAGTACAGCTCCTTCTTCCGCGACTTGCGACTGCCTGGCTTCAGCTGCTGGCCCTCGGGCTTGGTGTACTCTTCGTGCGGGACCACCGACACCTGCAACCATACACACACGCTGGATGCATGCACTCTTTGAATTAAGCTCTTTGACTGGAGTCTACCTACAGGTGCGGCTGGTGTGGATGATGTGCAGAACGTGCCACCGACGATGCATGGCACTGAACAGCGGCACATGCTGGGTGGCAGACTCACGTCGCTCTTGTACTTCGTCATGTGGAAAACGACGACGCCAGGCCGCGTGGCGAACAGCGTGTAGTCCTTCCCGAGGCCCACGCCCGGCCCTGGGTGGAACTGCGCGCGGCAACGGCACACGGCTTGCTGTTGCATGGAGTGAACCTGTGGCATGCGGCAAAACGCCCGCATCCTTTGCAGACTTTGCATGCTGAGTGACAGGGTGCAGAGCAGCTGCGGGCGGTCTCACGTGTGTGCCCAGTTGCCTGACGATGATGCCTCCTGCGCCCACTGCCTGACCGCCATACACCTTCACGCCGCGGCGCTTAGAGTTGGAGTCGCGACCGTTCTTCGTGGAGCCGGCACCCTTCTTGTGGGCTGCCTCGATGGGCGCCACAGCAGGGCTGAAGCGGGCTGGGGCTGGGCGGGCTGACAGCAGCCGGGCAGTGCCGCAGTTGCAGCCCAGCTGCAGGCCCGTGAAGGAGCTGACCAACGAACTCGCCATGACTGCACCTGATTTCGCTGCCTGACCCAAACTGGCTTTGCCAATGTGCCTCCGCTGCCGAGTGCGATGAGCTGGCTAATAGGGACCCGCCGCTGAGGCTCTAAGATGACCGCTGGGAGTCTTGAAAGGGTTTTACGGTCCGCCAGATGACGACGGTTCAAAAGCACAGGTGGCATCAGTCTCGCCGAACGGGGCACGCGTGCGCAACTTGCGACTGGCTCCAGCGATCAGTGCGTGCAGCTGGCGGATTCTTGTCAGTGAGCTGGTTCTGACTGCTGCGCAGTGCTCACTGCGCAAAGAGTTGGTCTGAACGATGGCAAGCCCGTGACGGGGCGAGCCTGGCCCTGAGTTGCGGCATCCTCTCATCGAGAGCAGCAACAGCGCCGATACTGTACCGGATATGGCGCCTGGCGGGCGTTCCCGGCTCAGTGCGCAGGTACCGGCACGTCAAACGCGCGAAGGATTAATACACACAGGGTGCTTCTCAGCGGCCTGTTGGACGCAAGCCACACAGCAACCGGCGCCTTGTTTGATGTGCAGGGAACGGAGTCGCCGCGCAGCTCGAGGCAAACGCAGGGCAAGGGCACTGGCAGGTATATTCTGCTGCCGCTGCGCGCTGTGCACGCTTCCATGCATGCGCTGCAGTACCCTGCCTGGGACACTGCTGTCGCCCTGCGAACACCATTTTGAACCTCCCATGGACCGCCTGCAGGCGGGCTTCGGCGGGTGGCAAGGAGAACATGGAGGTGGACGATGTCGCAGAGGCGGTCACTGTGGGTGCCACACCCGCGCCGCAATCACTGTCCAATGCGCAGGTGCAAACCTGAGCCATGCCGGATTGCCTTAGCCATGCCGGAATGCGCCTTGCTTGCCATAATTCGATCTTCCGAGGTGTTCATGGATACGTTTCGGCAGCTGCCATGCCAGCTTGCTAGCTGCCGCCCCTGCTGTTTCCCGTGCACAGATGACGCAGCAGCGTTGCGCTGACGCTTGCGCGGCCGCCGCCCAGGTGGCGGACATGTACAAGAACTGCATCAAGCTGGCGGCGGAAAACAAGATCAGCCAGAAGAACACGTGGAGCCTCAGGCTCATCGACCACATGTCGGACTTGGTCAAGCCGGCAGAGGAGGGGAGGACCACCAACTTTCAGCACGCCAGCTGCACGCTGGACGCGGGCATCAAGATCTACGCCTACCGCGTGGACAGCGTGCACTCGGAGGCCTTCAAGGTGCTGGGCGGCCTCAGCCGCACCGCCGGCGCCGCCGAGGAGGACGAGCCTGACGGCGGCGAAGGTCAGTAGCCGCATGTGCCAGAGGCCTCTCGTGTGTGATGCGGTGGTTCTTGGAAAGCCGCTGCGGCAGGGAACGCTTTTGCGTCGGCTCATAGACGCAGCAAGCGGGTCTGCACGTGTGCAGCTGCTTTGCCTCCTCACAGATGTGGGCTTATGGGAGAAAGACGGGTCCACACGCCAGAGGGGAGCGCACGCGAGGCTGAACACATTGTCGAACACGGCAGGCGAGGGGGATGTGGAGCAGAGCCAGGGCGGTGGCCGCCGGCGGCGCGCTGCGGCGGACGCGGACCCAAACTCCACGCTGGAGTCCAGCTTCGAGGCGCTCAATGTCAAGAAGTTTGACCTGGCCTTTGCGGTGGACCCGCTGTTCCACAAAACCTCCGCGCAGTTCGACGAGGGCGGCGCCTCAGGTGAGCTGCTGTCTGACTTGCTGCTTTGAGTACGTGTTGCTGTGCAGCGTGTGCAGCCGGCGCGGCTCGCATGTGGAGCTCGACTTTCTGCTGCAAGTGGGTTCTGCCGGCATTTTCAACTTGCGTTTCATAGTCCTGTCACGATCTAGGTCCATGTCGCTTGGGCATGACGTGGCGGATCCTCTGCCGCAGGCCTGCTGCTGAACAATCTGAGCGTGTACCGCGGCTGCGAGATCGTGTTCGACTCGTCGGATGTGCCAGAGCGGGCGCTGGACGCCGCCGGCAGCGGCTCAGCAGATGTGCAGGTGTGTAACCCCCTTGCACGCTGTATTGAACCGGAAAGTCCATCTGAAAACCCCGCACCGACGGCCCTTTCTCCTAATCAGCGCACACTGCAGTGCCCACCACCCCAATTTCTCACGATTCTGTGCCAATGATCTTGCATGATGTTCACGGTTTTGACCGCCGCAGCTGGACCTGTCAGCGCTGCAAAAGGAACTACAGACGCTGCGGGAGGCGCCTGCAGATGTCAGCATCGCACCCACTCTGGACGCTATCAGCGAGCTGCTGGGGCAGTCGGCAGAGCCAGACGCCGCTGCGGCCGCCGCGCAGCTGGTGGCAGAGGTGGCGGGGGGCCGCGAGGCAGCAGGTGGGATACACTGCTCGCGCAGTCGTTACACCTCTCTCACGTGAAGCTTCCGGCAGGCTCGTGGTCCCCGCTGATGTCCAAACTGTCAAGTGGCCTGCATGATTCATAGATCTGTGAACAAAGCTGGTGGTGCCACAGGCGCCGCTGAGCTGGCGAGCGGCTTGCAAAACCTGCGCATGGGGAGCGGCGGCAGCGCAGCAGAGCAGCAGGACGGCTCAGCAGACGTGCAGCCAGCAGAAATGCCCGACGACTATCCTGACGACGGTCCGCCCCATCCGTCAGTCCATAATCTATTCATGCTCGTCCATTCACGCTGAAACGTACCTGGTCCTGTCTGGGCAAAACTGTGCCATTTCCTCTCCGACCAGCGGATGGCAGAACACCCGTTACATAGCAGCACGACGCTCGCCTAATCCGTAGGTGGACCACTCCCACTGCATCCTGAAATAATTACTAACCACGCGAAACATGTGCCGCAGGGTATGACGGCGGCGACTCGGACGGCGGCAGCCCTGCGCCCGGCGATGGCAGCGGCTGGCTGGGGCCGGACGCCGGGGAGGGCTTATATGACGGCAGCAGCCGGAGCCCCAGCGGCGGCCCGGCGGCCGACGGCGGCAGCGCGCTGAGCGGCGGGGCCAGCGGCAGGGACGGCAGCCGCGGCGGCGGCGGCTTGAGCGAGCAGGCGGTGCGGTGGCTCATGGACGCGGGCGCCGGAGCGGGCCCCGTCACGCGCGGCGCCGGCTGGGCAGGCGCCTCGCACTGGCGGTACCGCGCAGAGCCGGACCCTGCGGCCGCCGACAAGCCCAAGGCGGCTGCGAGGTGGGCGCGTCTGCTTTGCTTGTCGAAGCTGCTGCTTGGGTCGCCTGGTCACCGGTGATAACCTGCTGCGTGGCCCTGCAGCATGGCAGCTAAGGCGTTCAAGGCTGCTGCGCAGGTTTGCTGGCGACCATGTTGGGCAGTGAGCAACCAGAGCGGCCGGCTGGGCGGCTTGTGTCTGCAACCCATGGCTCTTAGAGGCTGTCATAATGACCACACCCCATTGTTCGGCTGTCGATGTGCCGGCAGGCGGCGAAAGGCCACGGCAATCGACTTTGAGAACCTGCCGCCGCTGCCGGAGGACGCCTTCAAGCTGGCGGTGAGGAAGGAGCAGATCTGCGTCAAGACGCTGACCGCCAAGGACACACTGCTGCCCGAGGACCTGCACTACGAGGTGTTCCTCTGTCGGGACCCGCATCATACCTTTAGTTGCTCAGTTATGTTTGGAGTTGCATCTGCCAGTTCAGTCAAGTGTTGAGGTTGCCTGTGCCACACATGCAAGCGGTTTCCAGGGACTTTGCAGCATGCAATGCTGAACATCTGCACTAGCGCTGGATGTGCATTGTCGAGCAAATGGAGGCGGTGCACTTGGTGACTGCCTGCTGCTGAAACACAGGCCAAGCAGCTGGCGGAACTGTTTCTGAAGCCGGGGCGGCCGGTGACGCGGTCCATGACGCGCGGCCAGCGGGGCGCCGACGGCGCGGCCGCCGACGGCTACGCCAGCTCCAACGACGGCGGCGGCTGTGGTGCGCCCGCCCGCCTCCCCCGCTGCAGTTTGTTTCAGATGCATCTTTGTCACATGTTCACACACCATGAAATGTTTCGAGCAGACCGCATAGTGGCGGCAGAGAGGCTTGCAGCAGCTGTGATGCTGTGGCATCATCGGTCCCTGGTGTGATAGCGCTCCAGCTCCCGGGTGCCCGCAGACTATGGAGGCGGCAGCGATGACGAGGGGGAGGCACGCGACTCTTGGGGCGGCTCCCCGGACGACGAGGGCGAGGGGGGCCTAGTCAGCGTGCCCCGCAAGGTCGGCAACACCAGCATCGCCTACGCCTCCACCTCTAAGCAGGTGCGCCGCGCAATGGCGCCACATTTTCCAAGTGGTCCGCTCTGGAGCAGACGTGGGGCTAACTCTTGACCTGGTTCATCCGGCCGGCATGCCGCTAAGCGGTACTGCCTGCGACGTCGAACCTTTGCTTGGCGGGCGGTGAATCGTCAGGGACACCTGTTGAACGTTTTCAGGTTCCAAAAGGTCTGACCCAGTCTGCTGCGATTTGCGATCATTCGAAGCAGCGAAAGGATGTTGATTCAAACTTGATATTGGCATTCCCTTCTACCAAACAGGTGGACGTGCGGCGGCTGAAGGAGGCGCTGTGGCGCGGCATCCAGCAGCTGCGCTCGCGGCAGCAGGCAGCGGGCGATGGCCCCGATGCACCACCCGCAGAAGAATCTGCGCCGCTGCGCTTCCAGGACCTCATAGCGGGGCTGGGCGACGACAGCGGCGCGGGGCGACTGGCGGACCTGTCGGTGCACCTGTGCTTCATCTGCCTGCTGCACCTGGCCAACGAGCACGGGCTGGTCATCGCCGACGCGGCCGACCTGCGGCAGCTCACCATCAGCAACATCCCCGCGAGGTGACGTGTGCACAAACAGCCGCAGAGGTCCCGCCGCGCAGCACTGTAGAGCTGCTGCCGCTGCACAGCAGCCACGGCGCAGTGGGTGTGATTTGGGGCGATTGGGCGAGCGGATGTTGTAGTGTGTGCATGACCGGCGGGGGCGTGCGTGCTGACCCAATACGTTGTGGTTTGCGTGATTCGATTTCATGGCGCGCAAGCGAGAGAGCAAGAGTGACTGTGTGGTTTTGATGTTGATTCTGTAACAAGCGACTGGACGTTCCTGATGTGCGGTCTTCAAAAGTGAAACAAAGAAGACCACAAGAGCCGGGGGCCCTCCTACAAACCCAAATTGCCACATATGCATTGCGGCTAATTCTGAAGGAAATGCCAAAGAGTTCAAGTGAAAAGGCCTCTAGAGCCAGCAGCGGCAGCTCGAAACATGGCAAGAGCGGCATGAATGCTTGGACACGAACAGATGCTAAACAATCCTGACGGCAGCATTGCGCCCCAAATGATAAATCTCTGGCACCACAAGCGCATGTTTTACTAAACCTCGACAGCTGACTTGTGGATCTATCTGAACCACGCATCACAGTACCTAGAACTAAAACCCACCATATGGATGTTCATCGACAGGGAGCGCGCCGCACGGCGGCTCCCAGATCACGCTCTCTCACTCAGACACACATCCTTCACGCGCGACTCATGTTTGAGGAGAGCGCTGCGGGGTCCAGCAGGTGACCAGCCCCGCAGCCGCCGGTCATATCCCGCCAGTGAATCATTGTCTGCGCGGGCATGCACACAGTGGCGTCAGCCAAGTCGTGACATGCACATGATGCAAAACAGCTGCACAGCTGCTGAAGGACCTCAGCGTATTCAGGTACGCCAGTGGCTTCTGCAACTGATGCGCAGATGGCAAAACAACACAGGCTTTCTGGTGCAGGGGTATGGCCGCTGTCCGCAGCGCACCAGCACAGCGTGGTAGTGGACGAAGGCTGCGACGACCACCGCCAGGTGAAAAAGCTGGTGCGAGTTGAACATGTAGTCAAAGTGCCCCGGCTTCAGCCGCTCCGGCCACCTCGAGGCGTAGATGGCCGCCCCGCCCTGCACGACCAATCATCAAAGAGGTGTTGTGTAACTGGGTTATTGAGAACTGAGCAAGTTCAAAGCAGTGACTGGAAGCAGTGCACGACCTGAGCCATGCACATAAGCATCCGGCACAGTGTCCTTTCGCGTGTCATCGCCGGCAGCTGATCAGGTTTCGGCGCTTTCAGTGGCAAGGGTGTCCACCTTATGTGCCGGGGGCGCACCCAGTATAGTCAAGCCATGAGGGTGCAAACCTGAGTTACAGATTTTAAAAATGAACATGAACATGCAGATGGATCGCGGGCGCACCACGTAGAGCACGCCCACGAGGAAGTCGAGCTGCATGGCGCTAAACCGGGGATGCTAGACTAACGGTAAGAATCGGGAAGGCGACAGGTACATGTCAAGGCGTACCACATAGAGTGCGCCCATGAGGAAGTCCAGCTGCATGGCGCGCAGGACCTGGGGCACGCCCACGTTGAGGCGCCAGCCGTGCAGCAGGGGCACGATGCCCCACAGGCCCAGCGCTGTGAACATGCCGGCGCGCAGGGGGCGCAAGCGCCAGTGCTGAAACACCTCCAGCAGCGCCACCGCCGAGCAGATCAGCCCTGCCGGCGCACAGCGTGAGAGCATGTGGGCATCGCTGTCATCGACTTGTTGTCAGGCTTTGCCTCCGGTCCCTTTGCTGGGAGACTGCTGCGCAGTCAGCGGCTCAGCCGGATGTGCACCTGGCATGCCACGAAAGATAGGACCGGGCAGGGAGACACAAGCAGAGGGTGATGCAACGCACCCAGTATCGTGGTCGTCACCAGGTAGAACAGCCTGGCCTTGGGGTGGCACATGAATCCGTAGTACACGGGGGGGTAGAAGGACGCCACAATCAGGATTGCAATGCCTGCATAGCAAGTGCATGCATAGCCGGTGATCCAAGGTGATATGTCAAAGTGGGGCCCATCGCAGATGCAGCTACGAGCGCACAAAAATCATGTTGCCTCATCGGATAATCACAGGACATGGAGAGGGAGTGAGGTGGCATACCGGCGTAGTCCAGCCGCCACACAAACCGGTTGACCTGCGCAAGCCACATGACATGAATTGAGTTAGCTGCACCTCAGACACCACCCAACCTGCATGTACCGTCACGATAGATGTCCCTCCATCCTGGGAATCAGGTGACATCGCCATGGCACTCTGCGCATGCACCTCGGATGAGCAGGCGGCGAGCAGGTGGCAGGTGGCAGATGTCAGAAGGCACGCCATGGCGCCCGCCAGGAACACGTACAGCGGCCACCGTGGCGTCGGCCACTCCACGCCCAGCAGCGCTGCCGCCACCTGCGCTGGTTGCGTGACGACATGAGTGGTCGCAGAAGGCGGCCTCAAGCCCAAAATCTCGCCAGAATCAGAGAGCATGCGGCGGCACAACCTGGGCAGATGCAGCACGCCCCAGGAGTGTGCCATCTGCGGTCCGTGTGCCGTCACAGCACAGCGCGGGCGACAGAGGACAGACGAAAGAGGTTTGCGCTTGTGCCTTGAGCGCGCGCGGCGGCAGGTCCGCGAGGCTGGCCACGCCATTCTGCACAGCGTGTGACAGGCGGCCCTCCCACTCCGGGAAGAAGCGCAGGCTGCTGAGGCGCTTGAGCGCCGTATTGTCTGTCAGGTTGCCGAAGCTGCCTGCGGGGAGGGAGGCCATGCAGCAGCTTCATGGCATGCCTTCACCCGTTGAAACCACGTGCTGCCGAAGCCTGAAAGAGCATCGCCAGATTTGACAGGTGTGAGGTGGCCCACAGACTTCTTACCCGCCCGCATGGCCCCCAGCTGCTGCTCCAGGTGGCCCACAGCGTGGGCGCCGAGCGCGAGCGGCGACGGCGCCGCGAACGCCACCGCGACCGTCAGCACCAGAAACAGCACGAAGCCTGCGCATGTGCGTCGCTCTTCGTTAAATATTGCCGGTGCCGGTCCTGAGAATCGGATGCTGCCCAACACACAACATGCATGAAGACACAGATTGTATGGGCACCACAGGACGCAGTTGCAGTCAGCGGGGCGAGTGGCAAGTGTCACCTAGCAGGTGCGTGTGGATGTTGCCGGTCTCGTTGTGCCAGCCGAAGAGAGACAGCAGAACGTCGCGGCCGCTGTACCCGATGCGGTAGCCGCGCCGGATGTAGTTGTTGTCCTTTGAATGGCATATCAGCATTCCTCCTCACTGAGGCGGCAGGTTGGGCCAGCTGTGCGCAAGCTTACATTGCCGCAGAATACCAGTTGCCAGCCAGGCGGCAGGTGTGCAGCACAACGTAGCACCTGGAGATTTGTGGGCAGGTCGTCAAAGCCTCCCAGCCATCTGACGGCCGGCTTGTGTCGCCGCCGCGGCACATTGGCAGCTGCCTCCCGCGCCGAGTCCTGCTGTTTCATGCCAGCAGCACCCTCTAGCGGGTTCAGTCTGCTTCAAGCAATAGCTGTAGCGGCCAACCTGTGCCTTATGCCGCCAGCAACGGCCAAAAGATGCGTATGAAGCTAGGCCTCACGTCCTGCCGATGACAATTCTGAGCCGCGCTGCGGTCGCGGAAACAGCGGACCGCTTGCAAGAATATCCACCTACTGCATCTTCCAAGAATTGCTACGCCAGTCGCTTTGCAACACGCAGCTGCACTTTGGGTGCCTGACTGGCAGTCCTGGCCGCGAAGGGCAGTTTGCAGTGCAGAGCGGGTGCGATTGAATCTGCACAGCACGGTGCGACAGGTGGGCTGAAACGATCCTTTTGTGCCACACTTACTTAACTAAAAATTGTTGGAAGCTGAACACAGGCTGACGTCATGTTGCTCTAATTTGTCAGCTTGTGACGGCTTCCTCGCCTTCCTCACCTTCCGGCGACATGCTCCCTGAAATGACGATAGCGGATGATGCATCTCCAATTGCGGGCCAAGCAGTATAAATTCAGCCTCTGCCAGATCTTGCTGCACAGCGACGCATCTCCTGTCTCGGCCGCGGCGGTGCATGGCAGCCGACATGGTCTCGGAGATTTGCCATTGACGTTTACCGGTCCAGCCATCATGTCGAAGAAGGCGAAAAAGAAGAGTATGGAAACTGTAGCAGATGCGGCAGAGCCGCCGGAGCTGGCCGCGGAGGTGCGTGCGTTGGCTGCCCAGCTGGGCCTCGGCGCCGCCGGCGGCTTGGAACATGCATTCGACGACTTTGCGCCGAAGCAGGCCAAGCAGAAGCTGGGCAAGGCCTCCAAGCGCAAGGCAGACGCCCTGGACGAGGCGGAGGAACTGGACAGCGGCAGCGGCGGCGCCGACGGCGACGCCGCAGCGGCAAAGGCGGCGAAGGTCGCAGTCAGGAAACAGCGCGCGGCCGACAAGGCGGCAGCGGCGGGTGCTCGGGGCAAGCAGGCCGATCAGGCGGCTAGCGTGGTGCCGCCGGTGAGCGACGCCATGGCGGCAGCGATCAAGGAGCGGCAGTGGAACCTGGGTGCCGGCCCGCGCCCCGGTGAGCGCGCCCGCAACTGGTTTTGCTTCATGCAGTTGAATGCTGTGTCTTTAACAGTCCGTTGAAGCGCTGTGGACCAAGGCTAGTTCATATGTACTTTGGAATGAGCGGCCGCCGCTGCTTGGCCACACAAGCCACGAGCCCGACTGTAATTGCCACACATCTCACAGGCGAAGGCAAGCGCAGCCTGTTGGACCGTGACGCGCCGGCGCTCTGGTACGAGGCACTGGCTGCGCTGCCGCCGCTGCCCGCAGCCGCGAAGCCACCGGACGAGGCACAGGTGCCGGCGTCCGCCCTTCATTTGCTCACGTGCTCGCTGCCCACCCGTGTCCTGCCGGCAGCGTTTGGCAGCTGCACTTGGAGGACAGCGAGGGTATGTCCAGCATGCGTCAAGTGGATCCCCGCTCAGCTAGCCTGCATGCACCGATGGCAGTCCTCCAATGATGGCAGACGACATCGCCTCCATCCGGCGCCAAATTTTGATACCAGGTGGCGGAGGCACGGGCGCGGGGGGAGGCGCTGCTGGAGCGGGAGGCGGCGGTCTTCGAGCAGGAGCTGGGCCGCAAGAACGGGCAGGACGCGCGCTGGCTGCAGCAAGTGCGGCGGTCCGGCACCACCTCCGACAAGGTCGCGGCCATCACGCTGCTGCTGCAGGCGAGTTGTCGAAATGGTCCCGCAAACTGCAATGGCAGCGCTTGAGGCCAAGTGCGGCTGCCAGTGGTGCGGCTACTAGCGGCTTCGCCCGGCGGCTGGCTGCGGCTGCCAGACAGTGCTGTGACATCCTGTAACTGTTGAGGAGGGATTGCTGCACATGACGGGCGCTCTCAATGCCTGGCCTTGCTCAACGCTCTGGCTGTGCAATGGGAACGGAAGTCGGCAATGGCCAATGTGAAGCATTTACGTACATGAAAGGCGCACTCAACGCCTGGCCGGCTCAACGCCTGACTGCACAACGAAAACAGGAGTCGGCGGTGGCCAACGTCAAGGCGCTGGACCAGCTGGTGGGGTGGGTGGCACGGCGCAAGGGCGGCCGCACGGTGGTGGGCCAGGCGGTGGATGCAGGGCGCGAGATCTTTGCGACCGCGCTGCTGCCGGACCGCAAGCTGCGCTGGCTGGGCCAGCAGCCGCTGGGCGGCCTGGCTGGCGGCGGTCGCGAGGGCGAGCGCCGGCTGCTGCTGTGGACGCTGGAGGACGCGCTCAAGCAGCGGTGCGCAGTGCGTCGGTGGCATCGACCGCAGCTGTCGGGCCTGCGTCTTCCCGGACTCCTTCGGCATGGAGCTGCCGCACCTGCGATGCGTGACTGCCTGGTGTGAGCAAGCGCCAGCAGCAGGGCCCAGGGTGTTCTGCATCTCCGCTGGGCGCCGTCCACATGGTCGGCATCTGTTGATGCCATCTGTCTGCGAAATCAATCTACTTTGCTGATGCATCTGGGCCCACAGCAGGGTACGGCGCCTTTGTGGCGGCGCTGCAGGTACGGGCCCTTTGTGGCGGCGCTGCACGAGGGCGCCCGCGACAATCTGGAAGTGTGGCATCAAACATTTCTTATTTTTGCACAAGGTAACATGCAAATCTGCGCCTTACAGGTACGGCGCCTTTGTGGCGGCTCTGGAGGAGGGCAGCCGCGACAACCTGGAGTGGGTGAAGGAGCGCGCGCTCAAGGCGGCGGCGGAGCTGCTGCGCGCCAAGCCGGAGGGCGAGGCGCAGCTCCTGTCGCTGCTGGTCAACAAGCTGGGCGACCCCTCTCGCAAGGTCGCCTCCAAGGTACAGCGCATGTACTGCTGTGGTCAGTTGCCGCTGACCCAACTCCGCCCCTCCGCCCGTCTCAGACACGCACCCTGTCACTGCTGCTCAACGAGCGGGGCAACCCCTCCCACAAGCTTTCCTCCAAGGTGTGCGCGCGACTGCTGCGCATGTGCCACCCCTGGCGCCACGCCTGCGCTGCTGTTCATACTGCAGCTGTTACCGCTGCACATACAGCACTCTCCCCCGCTTCTCACAGGCACTGGCATTATTTCCCATTCTGACATTTCCTCGGGCTGTCCCTCGTGCCTGCGCAATTGTACGGCTAAGAAGTCCTGCAGGTGCCGAGTGGGAGAAGAGAAGTTAGTGGTGGGCAATTTGTAATATGACCGTTGGCAGGCGGGCTACCTGCTGTCTGGCGTGCTGGCGGACCACCCGGGCATGAAGGCGGTGGTGGTGGCGGAGGTGTCGAGCTTCCTGTTCCGCCCGGGGCTGCAGGAGCGCGCCCGCTACTACGCCGTCGTCTTCCTCAACCAGCTGCAGCTGTCGCACCACCCCACCCACGGTGCGCGCTGTGCCAGCCTCCTGTGACTCCGCCTGCCTGAGCCGGCAACATACACCCAGTCGTCAGGGTACCATGAGCGGGTCCAGGAGATGTCCCTGCTGGGTCTTCGACATGGTGTGCACACCCTCCAGGCCTGCCGCGTGTGATGCCATCACCCTGGGATTTTTTGAACCTGACGAGCCACATGCACATGCAAATGCCGGGCTTCCTGAAGACTTTCCCCCGTGTGCTCACCGCAGGCGGCGGCGAGCTGGCGAAGAAGCTGATCGACATGTACATGACGCTCTTCCAGCTCATCATCACCGGCAAGGTGGGGCACGCGGCGGCGGCGCAGCGCGCGGCGGAGGAGCGAGCCGAGGCCGCAAAATTGGCGGGCAAAAAGGGCGGCAAGAAGAAGGGCGGCCCCGGCGGCAAGGGCGGCAAGCACCGGCAGCACAAGCACCCGCCGAAGAAGGGCGCCAAGGCGGCCGCCAGCACCCAGTCGGTGCGTTGGCCTGCCGCCATGACTCCTGCCCTTCTACTGCCGGCAGCTGCCTTCTTGCAGACAATCGCCGTTTGTGCCTTTGCGTCTCAACGTAATCCCACCCGTTGCCCTCTCGCCATACCGCATGTCATGAGCACTCACATACAGCAGCCAACCTCATGTTGCAAGTGCTGCCGTGGCACAGGCGGAGGAGGTGGACGCGTGAATGCTGGGTGTGGGCATGCGGCGCTGCTGTAAGCAAACTACCCACAAAAAGGCGAAAACAAGTTTCGCTTCTGTGACACAGGCGGAGGAGGTGGACGCGCGGATGCTGGGGGCGCTGGTGGCGGGCGTGCGGCGCGCCTTCCCCTATGTGGACGCGGGGGAGGTGGAGGACGTCATCGACAAGCACTCCGACTCGCTGTTCCGCATCACGCACACGGCGCCGCTGGGCGTCTCGCTGCAGGTGGGTACACGTTCAATCTAGGCAGAAGACTGTGGGCTGCATAAGATCAGAACCTCTTGTCTCACGCACAGCAAGTTGATGCCAAGCAGTTGAGCAGAATTGCAGGTATCACCCGTTCCGTTGCCAATGAGCATCTCACAGCGTGCCTGCTCAAACATCGCATTGCGTAGAAACATTGAAGTGACAGACCTGTGTGCTGCGCCTGCTTGCAGGTGCTGGCGCTCATGCTGCAGCTGATGGCGGGCCGGCGCGCCGTCAGCGACCGCTTCTACCGGTGCGCTTTGCACGGGCGACTCGTGGGGATTTGCGGTATTCTGCAGGGCGGCCCGGGAAATGGAGGTGCAAGCTTTGCGATTTGCAGCCCCCACAAGGCATGCATTCAGCGATGTTGCTTTCCTTCTGCAGGGCGCTGTATGCAGTGATGCTGTCGCCGGAGGTGGGCCGTACCAGCAAGGCGCCCATGTTTGTGTCCCTCGTCTTCAAGGTGGGCCCCGCTCTGCCTTGTTCAGCGCAAATATCTTTCGCGTTCCGCTCGCACTGCATCAGATCCAGAAGCTTCCACACAATTCCTGAAAGCAGCATCGTTTGCTGTGCTGCCACTCTTCTGTGTTGCTCGATTTGAGGTCGGCCAGCAGGCAGGCGCGCTGCTGACTTGTGGGCTTGCACGCGCGAATAGGCGATGAAGGCGGACGTGAGCATCAAGCGGGTGGCGGCGTTCGCCAAGCGGCTGCTGCAGGTGGCGCTGCAGTCGCCAGGCCCCTTTGCCGCCGGCACCCTGTTCCTGCTGTCCGAGGTTCTCAAGGTGCGGCTGCCGGCTGCCGGGCCTGCCTTGGCCCATGTGACACTGCAGACCACCACCAGCCATACATGCATGCAAAACAACTGCGATCTGTTTTGCGGCCTGGTCAGAACACTCGAGACAGCTGTGAAGGCATCCTCGTGAACGCAGCATCAGCCACACGTGCGTCTTGTCGCAAGGTACACCGGTCGCCGACCATGTTGCGCTCGACATTACTTGCTTGACTTCGGGCATCCGACCCTCCTCGCCCGCGCTTGCGCAGGCCAAGTCGCCGCTGTGGACGGCTATCCTGCAGCCGGCGGAGGCGGCGGACGATGTGGAGCACTTCCGGGATGCGCCCGACCCCGACGATGCGCCGGCTGCGGCGCCGTCAGCGGCGGCCGCCCTGCAGCCGGCAGCTTCGCAGCTCAACGGCCACCGGGTTCGTCGCACCACCTGCATTTCCTGAAGCTGTTTTTTTTGAAGACATGGCTGGACAATGCGTCAGAGCTTCGTGCAGTTCCAGCAGTGGCCACAGTGGTCTGGAAGCCGCCGTTCAACGCCGCTTGCCCCTGTGCAATGCAGGCGGACGGCTCCGATGCCGAGGGCTCGGACGACGACGCAATGGGCGCGGCAGAGCCGGACCCGGTGGCGGCGGCGGCGGCAGCGAATGCAGCAGAGCAGGACGAGCAGCAGGCGGCAGCCGCCGACAAGGCGGGGTCCCCGGGCGAGCCCGCTGGCGGGCTGCCCTGGCCAGCGCCCGGCGCCTACGACATGCACAAAAGGTGCGGCTACTGGTCCCGGCAGCATGCTGCTGGCGCGGCACTGCAGGCCTGGGTGACCCCCACGCTCCATTCCGGTCCTTTCCCTTCCCGCCCCTGCGCACAGGTTCCTGCCCCAGTGGAGATGCGACCACGGTTGATGGCTCCGATAGAAACACTGCCCCGCCGCTTTCGAGTCTGAATGCTGCACCCCTGCCGCAGGGAGCCGGCGCACTGCGGCGCGGAGACGAGCTGCTGGTGGGAGCTGGACGCGCTGGCCAAGCATGCGCACCCATCGGTGACAGCGATGGCGGGGGCGCTGCTGGCGGGCGCCTCGGTGGTGTACGACGGCGACCCACTGCGCGACCTCGCCCTTGCCGCCTTCCTCGACAAGTTCGTGCGCCGCAAGGCCAAGGTGCGGAGCACAATGCATCCCTTGACATGGTTTTGAATCTTTGAGACAAGATTGTGGTACATTCTGAGAGGAAGGCCTTCTGCTGCCCTCCATCCTCGACAAGTTCGTGCTCTGCAAGGCCAAGGTGCGGAGCTCAGAGTGATGCCTGACGAAAATAAACACTAAAATCGCACTGGCATCCAAAAAAAATCTGTAATCCTGTAAATTTGATGCTGCTCGCCTCACTCGAAGCTTCGTGTGAGTCAAATGGCCAAGGTGCCCCCTCCATGCACTACTGCCCGGTGACCAAGTTCGAATTGCTGTTGTGTCGGAACTTGCCAGCACAGCCTGCGACGTCAGCTGCAGGAAGGCAGCTGCAGGACAGGCTGTCTGCATTTGCCGCTGCAGCAGGCGCTGCTGGCGTCGGGAGGCCAGCCGGGCCGGCCGGTCTGTCCCGTGATTGTCTGATGCGCTGCGCTGATCCTGCCCTTTGTATGCTGCCACAGACGCGCGCGCGCGGCGGCTCGGTCATGCAGCCGCTGGGCCGCTTGCAGCAGGGCGGCAACGAGCGCGCGGCGGCGGCAATCGCTGCAGAGCCGGGCACCTCCGCATTTGCGGCGCTGGCGGCTGCAGACGTCAAGCCGGACGCGGTATGTCTGTTTCATTGGTTTGTTATTGTTCTACAGCAGTTCCTTTTGTGAATCAAGAATATCTGGTCTGGAGGTCAAAATGTCTGAATCTTGGAGCTAGTTGCACTCACCCAAGACGCTTCATGTATCCAGGTGTTCTTCCACAAGTTCTACGCGGCGCGGGAGGCCAAGAAGCCCGCGAAGGCGGCGCGGCCGGAGGCAGGCGACGCCAGCGATGCGTCCGATGCCAGCGACGCGGAGATCGGTGCGGCTTTGTCGTCGGCACCGTTCTGATATGTTGTGCTTCATCGTCATGTCGGTTCTGGCATGTCCGATGCCAACGGCGCGGTCGCATCCCCGGCCGTCAGAGCCCTGCATAGTTTTCGAGTGCGCAGCGCCTTGTGATGGTGAGCATGTCTTTTTGTTACTCATGCCTTTTCAAGTAATCATCTCTTGTGCAGACCGGCTGCTTGGACGAGGAGGAGGAGGGCGACGCTTAGTGCACCGCCCGTCCGTCATTCTGATCTCTGGTTTCAGTCCATTCATCCTGATAGTGTTTCATACAACATGCCCCATTTCCTGCACAGACCGGCTGCTGGACGATGAGGAGGAGATCGAGGGCAACGACGCCACTGCGCCCGACGCCGAGTACGACTACTCTGCTCTTGCCGACGCCTGTGACGACTCCGCCTCCGAGGGCGGCAGCGGCTCCGGTGAGACCCCACAATCCAATCACGGTGATACTGCCAGATGTGGCCCGCTGCGGTAGCACCCGCAGTCACCCTGCACGTCGCGGCGTGCATCCATGCTGATGCCGGCGGCACTTTGCGGTGGTCTGACACAACATTGTCGGCAGGTCAGCAGTGTGAAGCAGTGGGCTCGACTCATCTTTCAGAGACAGCCGCTGCAGCCACGCAAAGACCCCAGCCCTTCTGTCTGCATGAGAGGTTTTTCGTGCAGGTGTTTGAGCAGACCCTGTCCTCTCGGATGTACAGATGAGGAGGCGGGCTCGGATGACATTAGCGAGGACGTCAACCCCTTCGAGCTGGCGGAGCCCACCACCAGCGACGAGGGCAGCGGCAGCGACGATGAGATGCCAGACTTCAGCGACGCAGGTGCACCCGGCTTTGCTTTCCGGGATCACCTAGGTGTCCGCGTGCAGCGCGTGCCATCACCCTGTCATGCGCTGGCCGCTGCAGGAGCGCGCCCTTGTAGCGAAGCGTCCTCCGGCATGCACACTGCCTTCGACGCACATCAGGCGACTGCGGCGGCCTTCAAACGGAACAAACGAAACAAATAAGCAGACGGTGACGGTCTTGACTGTTGCTCGGCTGCAGGCGGCAGCGACAGCGACGAGGAGATGGGCGCCTTTGCGTCCGCGGACGACTGGGCGGCGCGCATCGACGAGCGCGAGCGCGCTGCAGGCGGCAGCGGTGCGCCCCGCCCTCTGTGCCACACGGGCACCTGCCTCCCGAGCCCTGCGTGACCCCAGACTCCCAGTGGTACCTCTCGGGCAAGTCAAACTCGCATTCTCAGTTTCGGTCACGAAGTCTCGGCAGCAGAGTTGTGATGATGGCTGCGCAGGGTCGTCTGGGTCAGAGGACAGCGGCTCAGAGGCGGCGGAGGCAGCCCCGCCGCGGCAGAAGCGGCGCAAGGTGCAGCCTGCCGTGCAGATGCCGGATCGGAGAGGCAGCAAACAGGGACACAAGAAACGGAAGAATAAGTGATTGCGAGCTGTAGACGGTTTGATATGTGATGGGTCTCTACAAATGGATCTGCATTGTGGCTGCTTAAAGGCGTGCTTTGCATGCTGGGCAATCTCGCGTCTACCAACTATCTGAAGGAAGACTCCGCTTGCCCCAGCTCTGCAATTCAACTGTTCTCTGCTTATCCCAATCTATTGCTTCGGCCATCATTTTCACGCTGCGGTAGGATGAGGTTGAACACCTGCTCACCGGCAAGAGATCCCTGCAAGCCGCCACATATTTATTCAACGCACACGTTGCACCAGCGGGCTTTCAGTGCGCCAGCGGGCTTGGCCGACGGCCAGCATGGACGAGCAGGGCGGTGTCGGTCGCAGCGGCGACAAGCAGCACAGCAGCTTTGTAAGCCACGCTGCCATCAAAGGCAAGCTTTGCTTGTTGCTGCGTCATATCTTACGCCAGCTATCGCTGTGCCTAGAAAGATACTGCAGGCTTCATTCGCAGCTGCAGAGGTGCTTGCGCAGATTCCCCTTTGGTCAGGAGCCACGACGCACAATGGGCACGTGCTGCCTGCAACAGCGATGACAATGCTGAGCTCACATCTTCACTCTGGAGGCTCAGTGCTGCCATTGTCCTCTGCAGGGCGTGCCTCATTCGGTCCGCCGCATTCACTCGAGTCCAATGCCGCAATCAGCAAGCATAGTGCTGATCGGCCGGTTGCCGGCTTCACAGAGGCCCATCGCCGGAGCCGCCCGCGGCTCAGGCAGAGTACACGACCGCAGCTGCGCCCGGCCTGCTGCACAAACCGTTCCACCAGCAGCAGCAGCCGCAACAGCAGCGGCAGCTGAAGCGGCAGCGGTCGCCGCGGGCGATGGCGATGCGCTGCTTCTGCCCGCCCGACAGCTGGATGCCGTTCTGCCCCACTTGGGTGGCAAAGCCCTCCGGCAAGTCCACGAAGCCGGCGTTAGCGGCCAGCGCCGCCGCCCGCACCTCCTCGATTGTTGCGTCCGCCCGCCAAAGGTGATGTTCTCCGCGATGCTGGCCGAGAACAGGACCTGCGGGCGGGCTCAGGTCAACGCTCGAGCAGATGGTGGCGCATGGAGCGGACGCATCAGCAAGACATGCATTGCCTCCAGGCCGACGTCTGCGTGCACTCCCTGTTTCATGCAGCACGTGTTCCTACAGCAGGGGTTAACGCACTTAGCTGGCACGCACCGGCTCCTGGGACACGACGCCGATGTGGCGGCGCCGCCGCCGCCGCCGCTGCAGCAGCAGCAGCAGCAGCAGCGGGTAGCGAGAAGCTCAAGCAGAAGCCGCAAGGAGCGCAGAGAGGCGATCGAGGCGACCATGTCAGCGGTCACACACATGCTTGGCGGCCAGGCGGAGCAGGACCTCGGCAACCCGGACGCCCGCCAGCGGGTGTTCCGCTACCTCAGGAGCGCGGATTTGTCAGCGGCCGACTTTGCAGCCGTGCCGCCGTTCGTCGACTGCGCGAAGCACGCCAGCCTGGCGCTCGGGCCCCTGGTGGCGGGCCTGGCGTTCGCGGTCAGGTACACGCTCGAGCCGCCGCTGGTGCAGCGCCTTCGCTTTTCGGACGCCGACCTGACGGCCGTGCTTCCTCTCATCAATCCGACAAAGCACGCCAGCCTGGCGCCACGCCGCTGATCGGGCCTGATGCGCGCCATCACAGGGCAGAAGCCGTCGCAGCCGCGGCCATCGCAGGTCGCCTCAGCCGCTGCCGCACCTCCCCAGTCCGGTGCTTAGGAGACACCACGGCGTCCAGCTTGTGTCGCACCAGGGCACAGTGAGATTGACCTGGCGGTGCCACCATGACGACCGTGGATGCTTGTGAAGGTGTCTAGATGAGGTGGTGCTTGCATGCTGATGATGTGTCAAGAGTGGCGGTTACAAATGAATCTGCACAGTGTGGCAGCCCTAAGTTATTCCAACGCGGAGCACCGCTGCAAAACTCCAGGGTGGCCACGACAATCTTCAATACAGTTACGAAAGCTGCATGCACTTGGGAAGAGAGTGCTGAAACTCAAAACCTCCTAGCCCCACCTAGACCCTGCAACTCCTTCAGTGCTCAGAATACCGACTGCACTGCAGCTGATGCGGCCCTTACTGGAGCACACCCCAAAACACAAATCAGTGTGATCTCGAAAGGAATGGTACTCATTGCGTTTCCCAACCTGTGCAGTACTGCTGGACCTCCTATCTGCACAGCTGCTGCTGCTACTCTGGCGCCCAAGCTTCGCTGTGGCTGAAGCACAGCCCATTCCTGACCTGCCCCCATCCATACTGCTGTCCCCCTGACCTCTCCTCGTCTCTCAAGCTCGTCTTCAGTGTGGGACCCTGCAACTCAGTGACCTTGCCAGCTTTCACTCCGGCTTGCGGGCGGTGAAGAGGCCCCACCGCTGCTCGCCGTCGGCGACGCGCTGCAGCTTGGCGGCCCAGCCGCCGACCACCTCACTGTAGTCAGTCTCGCTGAACTCCGCCACGAAGGCCGCCCTGTCCGCCTCCGCCGCCGCCAGCTCCCGCTTCAGGCTCGCTTCGAACTGCACAGTGCATTTGTGAGGCTCATCAGCAAATAAAGCACAGCAAAATGCCTAGAGAAGCGCCTGGTGTGTCAACATGGCGAATGGTACATCGTCTGCAAGCTCTACGTGATGAGCGACTGGGTTCTTGCTGCATGCTCAGCCTTGGCGGAGTGGCAATTGCCTGTTGCAGCCAATCCGCAGACACTTGCTCGAGGGGCACATGAAGAATAGTCGCCCGGACTGTGACACAGCTATACCAGCAGGGCAGGAGCAGCACCTGCCAGGTGCGGTCCTCTGCGACGACGTCTGTGAAGCCGGCCTCCTTCAGCAGCGAGCCGTACTCCTCCACGCTGCACAGACATGGCGCAAACAGCATCACTGTTGCCATCCTTGAGGATGGATGTTCACCAGGATATCGGGCAAAAGATGGCTGTGAACCAAATCCACAACACCACAGGCCGGAAGAGTGCTGCCTGACACGCACGCGGCCCCCAGTCAGCCCAGGACCTCCACATCAATATCGTGAAAAGAAGAACGGACAGCGCCGCACCCGTGCAGGTCGTAGCCGCGCTGCTTGATGTACTTCTTGAACTCCGACGACACGTCGCCGGCCTTGCGGCAGTAGTCGCTGATCAGCAGCCGCCCGCCCGGCCGCAGCATCTGCAGGAACCTGTGCAAATGGGCACCAGTGGATTCATAAGCTTGAACTTCGATGCGGTGCGACTGCACCTGCTGGCGTCACTGCAGGCGCCATGCACGCGCTCAGCTACCAACAAACAGGCCGCTGAGCCAGGATGCTTGCGTGCAGGTAGCATGCCGGCGCTTGCAGAACCAGGCCGACGCCCTGCGCTCTCAGCCCTAAGGCCATTCGGTGCGCACGCACCGCTTAAACAGCTCGGGCTTGTCCTGGATGTGCAGCAGCGTGTCGCGGCTGTACACCACGTCATACGACTCCGGCTTGAACTCCGCCGTCGTGCAGTCCGCGATCTCGAACGACACCTGCAGGGGCGCGGGCGAAAAATTGACACTGCTGCGAATTTATGCATGTGGCAGGGATCTGCCTCGCTGCGCTTTGCAGCAGCTGTGACACGCAGGACAGCAGAGCGCAGCAGCGTGTCGTTGGCGAGGATGCGTCAAACACAGGCTGCTGGCATTGGTCAGCGAGAGTCCTGTATGACGCCCGACAATGCGCTGCACACACCTGCGTGTGGTTCTGCTGCTGGGCGCGCTCCAGGGCGATGAGCACCATGTTGACGGACAGGTCGATGCCATGCACGTAGACGCCCTGCTTGGCGGCCATGTGGAAGTCGCCGCCGCCGATGCCGCAGCCGACGTCCAGCACCCGCTCCTCCGGCCGCAGCGCCAGCTTGTCCACAAACTCCTGCGGAATTTGCCCATGCGGCGATGTTCCTGGCTGCTTCATGGCCAGCAGGAGGTTTGAAGGGTGGCCACATAGGAATGAGAACCCTGGCTGCTGGAGTGCTGCCGTGTGTCCTGCCGGTGCAGGCGCATGCCGAAAGCCCCACAACTGGCCCAGTGCCCTGCATGCGTGTGGCGACAGGATCCGAGGGAGGCGCTGCTCTCAGCCACACCCACCTTTGTGGTGTCCACGCCGCCAGTGCTGACGTAGCCGCTGCCGAAGATGCGCTCGTAGCGCAGGATGCTGCGGGTGCTGTACTGAGTGCTGTCCAGGAAGCTACGCACCGTGCCTGGCCGCCGGCCCTCCCGCACCACCTGCCCAGAGCACATACATGATCAAGGTCTGCCAAGTCAATCGAAGGCCCAGCAATGGTCAAGCAAAATGCTTCAACACGTCGCTGGATAGGCGCGGCTGCGGCAGAGCAGAGCTGGACACGGCAGGCCGTCCGAGCGGCTACAGCACAGACAAAACAAAACGTTACTGCCGGCCGCACGCAGCACGCCGTTCCATCCCGATGCCCGCCGGCACACCGCCGGGCCTGCATCCACTGGCGTCTGCAGGAAGAAGCTCGAGGACCGCACCTTCGTCCACTTCCAGCAGATCTGGTTCTGGTTCTTCTTTACGCGCACGTAGGTGTCCACGCACTTGCAGCTGACCAGCTCGAAGTGTGCAAAGCGACCACCCTCCTCTTCCACCTGCCGCCAATTTGTGTTACTGTCGCTTGCCTTCCCTTCATCGGAACCGTCATTCGCAGCGCTGAAATGGGGACCGTGCGGCGGCAGAGGAAGCCACCGGCATGTGAGACGGTCTGAGTGTGAGGTGAGACTCCGCAGTATCAACAGGCTGGGTGTGCAGACAGTTGCGTCGTGGGCAGGCTCTCAGCTCTTACCTCTGCGCTGTCGAACATGGCGAAGTAGTCGCGCGGGTTGCGGTAGTGCGTGGGGTTGCTGCCGCGCTTCGCGTCGCCGCTCTGCTTGAAGCACGACTCCCGGAAGAAGACCGTGCCGCCCTCCTTCACCTGTTGTCAAGGCGCACAGTAATGTTTGACCTCAACCACTGGTTTGCTTGCTCTCCTGAGTCCGCCCATGCACACGCACACCTGCACTCCTGGCTGCTCAGACGTTCAATTTCGGGTCTGGCAGGGAACTCATGGCAAAACCCGCCGCCAGGAGCGCACCCATCGCAGGGCGTCGGCGGCGAGCTTGGCGACCTCTTCGTCGCTAAGGTACATGAGCAGCCAGTTGGAGAAGACCACGTCAAAGCTATTGGGCGGCACGATCAGCTGCGTCGCGTCCGCCTGGCGCCTGCGACGCACGCGCAAAAACCCCCTTGTTGTCGCAGTTGCGAGTTCACTTCACTTCATTTGCAATCGCGCCAGTGCGTCGCCCATACTCGGTAATGCTGTCAGATGCTGCCGCCAGACGCATGCGCCGCATGGATGCTCCGCTCACCACTCCACGTTGGTGCAGTGCGTGTTGCTGTCGCGGTTCTGCTGGATGAGGTTGTCCATGAAGTCCACGGCCAACACGTGGGTGGCGGAGCGCGCGAGCTCGCCCGTGAAACGGCCGATGCCAGCGCCCAGCTCCACCAGGCGCTTGCCCGCCACCGAGCCCAGCATGCCCAGCACCTGTTTGTGGCGACACGAGCATTCATGACCGTAAGTATGTGAAGGTTGCAGCATACTATCTGTCCATTCCGTTGCCTGCACCAGCAATGGCGCACATGCGTTATGAGGCAACCCATGCGGCTTTTGACCCGGCATGGCGCCACAGAGGATCTAGCTGCACCCTAGAACGCCTCATGTATGCAATCCGGTACATTTGGTCGACAAAAGCAGCAAAATTGAGGCAAGCGGCAGTCATGCACACGCCGCCGGCCGTGCCGGGCAGCGCCTCCCCGTTCTGGCGCCACCGACTGAACGGGCATGATCGGGGACCGATTTGCAGCGATTTCAGCGGCCAACGTGCGGCTGCGCGCGATTCAGGCCGCCTATCGTGGTCGGGACCACCCAAACAACGTGCTCCAAGACATGGTTCAAAATGACTTGTGGCAGCGTAGGCCCATCGCTGAGATGATGGGCAGCTGTAGTGTGCAGCCGCAAGGTTGTTTGCTTGGCCTGCCGCCATCGGAAGGTGCCTGCAGGACTGCCGCAGGCCAGACCGTTTATTTCTGCGTTTGCCGGATGGCTTTGCACGCACGGAGCCTCACCTCGGGCCGCTCCTGCTTGTCGATGAGTTTGGCCTGGCTGTCCAGCATCATAGCCTCCACAGTTGCATTGGCCGAGTGCTCCTTCCAGTAGCTCGACTGCACGCTGCGCTCTGCCGACCGCACGTCATTTTGCGCGCTGATTTGCACCATGTTTGCAGTCGCAGATGTCTCGGAAGCGCGGTGCGCTGTCTCTGGAAGAACAAACGACCGCAAATTGGCAAAATAAATTGACTTTGGTTCACCTCTATGGGCAGTGGCTTCTCCTCCGGTGACAATTGTGTCAGGCCCCTGGTAGGCCGACTCGAAACGAGGGAATATAGAAACGCGGCTAATCGGACCTTAGGTCCTAATCGCTTTCCTAATGACGGACCGAGCGCCCGGACGCATGTTCAGTCGGATTCAGTGGACTGCAGCACGACACTTGCAGTCACAAACATAGCAGCTGTCGCTATATCCCGCTGCTGGTATGTGCTGCGCCGTGCCACCTGCTTCTGACGATCCGGCGCTCCAATTTCTGCAAGTTGTTCATCGTCCGACCGCTCGCTGTCATCGAGATATGCTGCTGAGTCGATCATAGACCAGCTTTCCGATTCGCTGCTGCATTTGTTCGCCGGCTGCTCCGCAATCGTCGAGACGCGCCAGCAAAAAGGACACGAGGCACTTCGGCCAGGCTCTGAGGAGCCTGGCAAAGCACCCCTTTGAGGCATCATACCGCCATCAATAATCCATTGGCAGCTTCAGAGGGCTCGCAAGATTCGAAGTTGCATCCGGCGTGGCCTTCAGTGCCGCAGAGGCACCTCGGCATCTGGGGCCTGCAGAGGGCTGTTCCAACAACCCAACGCAACGCAGCCAGGGCGCCGGCATGCCAGGCGAGCAGATCGTGGCAGCACCCAGCACGGCGGTGGTGACCGGCTCAGACAGAGCCGGTCACCTGCAGGCTGCGCTGGAGGCTTCCTCTGTGTGGGTGCAGCTGGCGGGCCCGGGACAAGTGCAGGAGCACATCGAGCGGGAGGTGGGCATGATCCTTTTCTGATACCTCAGCTGCACCTGAGCACTTGCACCATGCTTCGTGCAAGGCTCACACGTGGTGGCGCATGCCTCTGCCGCCGGTACGCCATGCCGGCATCTTAAGCAGCGCGGAGCACACAGGTGTCGAAGTGCTGGATACCGAGTGCTACACATCCGTGCTATCCAGGTGGCGCTGCTGTCGCCATTCGTCCAGCGGGAGGTGCTGCGCAGCGGACACGGCGTGTCGGAGTCCGACCCCGTCATACTGCCCAAGCAGGTGCGCCACTGTCACTGGGGCCGAGCATGCATGCAGCACTCCGGCATGCTTCCACAGGTGTCTCGGCCTGCACATCCAGTGATCGTTCCGTCCTGCTCCATTCAGTCCTCGTCGATGCATGTGTGGCAACAGCGAATCTACCTTGCCGAACCGCAGGTCACCCACGAGGTGCTGAAGCTGCTGCTGACGTACTGCCGCTATCACCGGGTGCCGGGCCACTCGGACAAGGAGCGCAAGGCGTTCGATGAGAAGTTCATACGGCTGGACACGCGGCGCCTGTGCGAGCTCACCTCCGCCGCCGACAGGTGAGCAGGCAATAAACCTGTACCCTGGAGCTGGCAGGTTAAGCCTCAGAGACATGGGGCTATGAATGCTTTGCAATGGTGGATGCACAAATATGGCGCACAGCATACCACTTCAATCAGGCAAGGCGGCGGCGCAACGGCTGGTTACAGCGCATACGACAGTGCATCTGCTTCAGGCCAACTATACCATTCAAGATGGGGTGTTTCCTCCCCGTGAGCAGACGCCAAAGCCGCCCCAACACCCCTGCATTGCATGCCCTGCAGCCTGAAAATGCAACATGGAATTGCTTCTTGATGCAGCCTGTATATGTGACACGCAATCGCTGCTTGGTGCAGCCTGGAGATGAAGCCGCTGGTGGACCTGACGTCGCGCGCGCTGGCGCGCATGATCGAGGGCAAGAGCCCGGAGGAGATTCGCGCCACCTTCAACCTGCCGGACGACCTGACGGAGGAGGAAAAGCTGGAGCCGCTAAAGAGCGGCCTGGCGGACGCCCGCATCAAGCTCCTCAACAAGCTATATGCCAAGAAGCGGCAGGCGCGCCCCTCAGCATGCGCCATCATTTGGCTCACCGCTTGCGCATTTGACGACGTCGGAGAGTGCGTGTTGGCGAAGCTGTTCCGAATGTGTGCGACGGTGGGCCTGCCCGAATGCTGAGCAAGTGTCAGGACGGCGCTGATGTCCTGTGACGAATCAAGGGGCACATCAACTCGAGAGTATGCTTGATTTATGCGACAGCGTGCATACATGGTTTTGTCTGCCACAGAGCCTGGCGGTGAAGAAGGCGGCGATCGGCAAGCTGCCGGCGCCCGCTAGCAGCACGCCGGCAGACGACAAGCGCTCGCTCGAACAGCTGCTCAGCTTCATCCAGGACGGCACCTCCAATGGCGGGTGGGTGCAGTCCTACAGTTACCCAGAGTGCTGTGTAGGCATAGGCTCGTGTAAGCATGCCCCTTGCTGCCAGCGACTTGGTGAACGGGCGTCATCGTGAACGCACAGGCTGCCCTGTGGTGATCGAGCTCCATCTTGGTCAAGCTGGCCTACACATTCTCTTTTACACTACTTCTGTGCTGCTGCAGCGGCAAGGGGAAGGCGAAGGCGAAGAAAAAGAAGGGGCGCTCGAAGTCGCGCGGCGACGCATCGGCGGCCGGCGCGGAGGGTAGCGCCTCCGATGAGGCCCAGCCCGACGGCGCAGCACAAAACGGCCGCGCCGCCGGCGCAGAGGCGGCCGCCCTGTTGTCCTCGGCGGCAGTGTTGGCAGCCGTTGCGCAGCAGGCGGGGCCGCAGGCGGCGTGGCTGGCGGCAGCGGCGGAGGCGGCGCAGCCGGGCCGCGGGCACCACCTGCAAAGCGACAGCGCCGATGCGGTCAGCGACCTGGCGCGCCGCCTGCAGGACGAGTGGCAGGTGCGCCGCCGCTGCGTCGTGTTGATGCTTGATTCCTGGCGCAGTCAAGCAGAATTGCGAACTGCTGCGCACTGCTGAATGCGGAGATCTGAGTCTCATTGTCCATGCGGTCCCAAACACGATATCAGCATGTGCACTTCTGCGCTTCGGCGCTCCTGGAGGCGCAGAAGCAGTAGCAGCTAGCTCAATCCAGCGATGCACATGCCAAACACGCTCAGGTGCCGAGAGCGGAGACGGTGTCGACGTTGACCAGTCTGCGCGACTTCCGGGCGCGCCTGCCCAACGGCGGCGCCTGCTCCGGCAGCGACGCGGATACCACCGACTTGGGCAGCGAGTACGATGGCGATGACTTCTCCGACGAGGAGGAGACGGACGACGAGCACGACGTCACCGGCAGCGGCACAGCCAGCGCAGCGACAGCCGGCAGGGCAGCGTCCAGCCCGCCTGCAGATTGTGCCGCAGAGCGTCCGCATAGCAATACGGCAGCGGAGGCTCAGCCGCCGGCCGCTTTGGCGCCAGCCACGAACGCCGCAGCCGCCTTTGCGCAGGCAGAACCAGCCACCCCCACTGCGGCTGCGACCTCGGCGCCGCGGCCCTCGAACGCATTGGCCCAGCCTGCAGTCCAGCCCTCAGCCGACAGCACCGCCGCACCCAGCCGGACGGCGCCCAGAAACCTGCAGACCCAGATGCCGAACAGCGGCGACTTCCAGGCACTGTCGGCCGTGCTGCGGCAGTTTCTGGCGACGATCGATGCCGGCGGCGCGCTGTGCGCCTCCCAGGCTGAAGTGCAGGCGGCGCGGCTGGGCCTGGTGCGGGGTGCAGACGGCAACCTGTCGGCGCGGGCGGCATCCGGCGCCAGCGTGCAGCTGTCGTGGCGATTCCCGGGGCAGCCGCCGGCAGCGCCGCCGGACCCATGACGCAGCAGTGCTTGCTGCCGCCGAAGCAGTGCAGTGTCTGGATGAGGCAGCTTCACACCTCTAGGTGCACTTTGGCAGCTGCCAGGCCGGGAACACTGCTCTGGAAGACATGGTGCGAGGCATTCGCGGCTCATCAGAAGACCTTGAGTGTGGCACACATGCGCTGCTCGTTGAAGAGCCGACAATCCGGGGTTTGGCATAGAAAAGTCCTGGCTGTGTTGCAGAATTCAGTCTGAATCATCGCTCCTAAATGGGAATCATCATCGTGATCACAGAGGGCGTTTAATGAAAGCTCAGCTGACACCCAGCTCGATACCGGCATCACGGTGGCACTCTTACATGATTAGTGCATACCTACTTATGAGGTCGGCAAGTACCGAACAATCAACTTGCGAAGAATCCCATACAGAAGCGAAAGCAGCATGTCCTGCCGGTCCCGTGTCACCGATCTTGAACCAAAGGAACCGTCTACTGCGCTCAGTGCGGGCCCTGAAACAGCTGCCGCGTCACTTGCCGAGGTTGCTCTTTGCCGGAGGCTTCTGCTCTCTGCCAGTGGCGTCTGCCTCTGTCTTCTGCAGGTCCGCGGTCGACTGCACACGCGAGCCGGCGCGTGAGGTGGCTGCCGAGCCGCCGACGCTGTCTGTCCCTGCCGCCTCCTGCTGCCGGATCCACATGTCCGAGTACAGCCCCTCCTTGGCCAGCAGGTCGATGTGCGTCCCCACCTCTGCGACCTCTCCGTCCTGTGCGCCGAACTTGAAGATTTATACTTCAGAGTACAGCAGCGGGTGCGCGGCTGAAGTGCCCTGGCAGAGCAACAGCATGCACTGACGAATCATGTATCCGCGTAGCAAGACTGCTGCACCTTCATCACGACGATTTGGTCTGCGTCCATGATGGTGCTGAGCCTGCAGGAGTGAGATGAGTGAGGTTCGCAGCTCTAGATACCGTGGAATTTGCGCTTGCAGCGCACATTGACCCGGCGCAAAACGCAGGACCGAGAGCGGAATCGCAAGTCTGCAGTGCAGGCAACACCTGTGTGCCACTATTATGGTCGTCCTGTCTTGCCGCAGGCTGGTGAGCGCGTCCTGCGCAGGCGCACAGCACTGCCAAATCAGCCGCCGACCCATGACAGGTATGCCTGATGCAGATCCCAATGATGCATATCCCAGTGAAAATATCTTGAGGTTCACTGCAGCTGGCATCGCCCTGCTTCAGGCACGTCGCGGGGTGTTCTGTCGCCGATGTTTTGGTCACCCCACTGCGGGAGCTTGCGCTGCCAGGCCTTGAAGATAGGTAGAGAGTTGTCGCGGCACATGGATGCCGCTCTGCAGGCGCCGCTCCGTGTCACGTTCTCTGGTGCAGTCCACTGGTCGGGGCGTTGCATGGCTTTGGGGACGGCTCAAGTCGCGAATGTTGGCACCTGGATGCGGCGCTCGGTGAGGCTATCCAGGGAGCTGGTGGCCTCGTCCAGGAGCAGCACGGAGGGGTCCTTCAGGATGGTGCGCGCAAACGCCACCTGAAGAATGACAGTAAAGTTTGACGCAGATAGACGAACGTGAGCGAAGTGTCGCTTACAGTCGAGCATACCAGTGCCCAGAGCCGGCATGCGGTGACAGCACAGCACAGGGCGATTTCGCCGACCCCATCAGACCCACCCGCTGCTTCTCGCCGCCGCTGAGCCGCAGGCCGCGCTCGCCCACCGTCGTCGCATAGCCCTGCAAATGTGGAGTTATAACATTTGCAGGGTGACGCTTGCTGTCGAGCGTGTGATCACCCAAAGCAAGAGTGTGGGTGTCACCGGTGCAGAAATAGACCTGCAGGCCTGCTTGGGCGTTTTGACGGGTCTCAAGATGTCCGCGGCCCTTCACTGGTGCATTGGCATAACGTGGGCTGGCGGCGCTGTGGCCCTAATTGCCAGGGAAGCGCCAAGGAGAGCGTGCCTGGGGGAAGCGCGTCATGATGGCGTCGTGGATGCTGGCGGCACGAGCTGCCCTGTACACCTCCTCGTCGCTGGCCGACGGGCGGCCGTACCTGCAATTGAAAGTGGCATCAACGGTGCAGAACAGTCATGGCGGACTCAGCGGCATACCAGTACTAGGATTTGCCATCTGACTCGCGGAATGCCAGTCGTGCGCGACTGTGAGAGTGCCAGGCTGGGCCGAGAGGAGCTTGTGAGCACAGATGAAACACTGACGGCAAGATGCTCAGCGGGCAGCTGCGGCATCCCACACCCTGCGGACATCAGACCTGATGTTGTAGAGGATGGTGTCGTTAAAAAGCACAGTGTCCTGCGGCACCACGCCAATTGCCGCCCGCAGCGACGCCTGCAGCAGGTGCAAAGCAGCGGGTGTCAGCGACTAGGGTGCTGCAGGGCTGCCATCGCAGGCAAGCTGGGTCCCTCCCAAGTAACTGTAGTTTTTCTTTAAGACACTGAAGTCCGGTGCACTGGCCGACGCCACAAAGCATCTGGCATTTCAGAGCAGCATGCAATGTGGGTCACCTGCGTCACGTTGCGGATGTCCTGGCCGTCGATGGTGACCCTGCCCGCTGTCGGGTCGTAGAAGCGGAACAGCAGCCGCAGGCAGGTGCTCTTGCCGCTGCCCGTCGCGCCAACCAGGGCCAGGGTGCGGCCGCCACCGGCAGACACGCTGACGTTCTTCAGCACCGAGGTGCCGGGGTTGTACTCTGCGTTGCAACGAGTTTACTCGGTATTGGACCTTCTCAAAAGCCCTCTAGCATGCCGCCGGCCAGGGCGCAGGCAGGACGCTACCAAGGCAATTGAGGACAAGCAGTCCGACAGCCAGGCATATGTCAATGTGGACAGTGTGATCGTGCTTCACTGAGTGTCGGCC
>JAABUM010000662.1_pt1 | contig 57970 bp, 60 predicted proteins | sample 5559161 | NCBI WGS metagenome assembly JAABUM01 (sample SAMN10711868, study PRJNA513369) | rock metagenome | isolation source: Antarctica rocks | place: Antarctica: Victoria Land, Siegfried Peak nord
CACGGTCGGCGCACACGGCACCGAACAAACGATCGAGAACTATGTCAAGCAACCGGGCAAGATGGACGAAGTCGCGCAACCGACGCTTTTTTAATACCCCGTCAGCTTGCTGCGGGGTAGTTTATTTGCCTGAATTCTCTATTGAAAAGATCGAAGATGCGCGCTGGCTCTCAAATGATTCGGCAATTTATTTGAACCTAAGAGTTCATCATCATTCTTCAATATCTTCGGTGGATTCGCTGAAGATAATCTACGATTATCATAAAGGCGAGATGTTTACGGCATCGAAATTTACTCTTTGGAGATTTTGGAATGAAAAGAACAAGTCTGAAGCTTGGATGAGCGAGGGTGAATTTAATCAAGTGCTATCTCGCTACGGTAATGGCGAAAAATAGCGCGTTCTAAAGTCGTGCGGAATCTAACGACCCATTCAAGCCGACCACTAATGACACGGCTTAGTGGCTTTATCATTTGCGTTGAATCATTCGGCGCAGAATCCAGTATCATCATTCGTCTTTGTTTCCGCGAGCAAGCCTTCCATGTGCTGGCGTGCCTTCCATGCGCCGGTGCGTGCTGCGGCTTCGATGCCGTTTGTCCATGCGCGGCGCGCTTCGTCTGGCTGGCCTGCGTGTGCGAGGGCAGTGCCGAGCATTTGATAGGCGGCGGTGTAATCCGGGTTGATGCGCAGGACGTTGCGCAAGGCTTCGGCAGCGTCAGTCCAGCGTTCGAGTTTGAGGTATTCGCTGGCGAGGCCGTAGCGGATCATCGCGTCGTCGGGCTGGTCGCGCGCCATTGTTTCAAAGATTTCGATTCTCGATTGTGCTATCAATTTGGAATTCCTCGTTTCATAAAATGTTTCGGTAAAATCCAGGCGAAAACGCGGCGCGTGCTGTCGCTCGTGTGAGTAGCTCAAAACAAAAGTTCGCCGCGCAGGGTTGTCACAGCTTGTCCGCCCAGATGCACGCGATCACCGTCCACGCGGACGCGCACTGTGCCGCCGCGAGAGCTTATCTGGCGCGCGACGAATTCCGTGTTGCCGAGACGATTTTGCCAGAACGGGCCGAGACAGCAATGCGCGGAGCCTGTGACGGGGTCTTCGTCAATGCCGCTGCCGGGCGCGAAAAAGCGCGAGACAAAATCAAATTCATTCGTCGCGTCGGCGCGTGCGGTGACGATAATGCCGCGCACGCCGAGTGTTTTGAGCAAAGAGAAATTCGGCTGCATGTCTGCCACACTTTTCTCGCTTTCGACTTCGACGATGTAATCGAATTTATTTTTGCCGACGTACTCCGGCGCGCTGACGCCCAGAGCTTCTAAAAGTCCTGCGGGCGCATCGGCATCTTTGGCAAGCATGGCGGGAAAATCGAGTTCGATCCAATCTGCTTTGCGCGTCGCCGTGAGCAATCCGCTCTGTGTGTGAAAGCGCGCTTGTTCGTGTGGCGACAGATGCCATTCTTCCCACAACACATGCGCGCTGGCGAGCGTGGCGTGGCCGCAGAGTGCGACTTCGACGGCGGGCGTAAACCAGCGAAGATTGTAGCCGCCGTCCGCAGACTTTTGCAAAAACGCCGTCTCGGATAAATTCATTTCTCCAGCGACGCGCTGCATCCATTCCGTGCTTCGCGGTTCCGTGAGAATGCACACGGCAGCAGGATTGCCGCCGTAAGGCTCGTTTGTGAAGGCGTCCACCTGCGTAATCGTTTGTCCCAAAACTTTTCTCTCCTTTGTTGATTCAACCAATACGCTTTACGAATTCCAGAAGGCGTTTGTGATGATGCGCGTGGCTTCGTCGAAACTCAAATCATTGTTGATTATTTTGTAGCCGATGGTGTCTTCGTAATCCTTTGTGCCTGCCCGCGTGCGAAGCGCGGCCTGTTCGGGCGTCATGCCGCGCTGCTCCAAAGCTTGCGCGCCGTGTGCGTCGAAGCATCTCGCGCTTAGCCAATCCTCGATTTCTTCTTCGTCCGTAAAACCTGCGGCGAGCCATTCGCGTGCCGCTTCTTCCACAGAGCCTTGATGTGTCAGCGCGGCTTCGCCATAGCCACGCAGCACTTCGATGACGCGCTCCATTAATTCAAACTCGCGCTCTTGGTCTGCCATAAATTTTCTCGCCTGCCGGAAATGATATAATGAGTTTACGCGGTTACATAAATGTTCGCTATTGATATTGAGTAGTGGGTCAGTTTGAATTTATGAGCAAGTGTTTTTCGGCACGATAATTTGAAACTGACCCACTACCTGATATTGAGAGTAGTTAGGCTATGACCCTTCTTATGCTGCCAAGATCACTCGCCGCATAATACACGCGTTATATCTTTTAATCGTTCGATGTCTCGCCAACACATGCAAGGCCGTATCTTTCAATTGAATTGCTCACAGGGCGGCGTGCCGAAATTGCCTGTGCAGGCAGCGGAACTAACGCTGACAGGGCTTGCTTGCGACAAACAAAAGCACACGCATTTTCACGGCGGCCCGGCGCGCGCTCTTTGTTTATACTCCGTCGAGCGCATACATGAATTGCAGTGCGAAGGGCATCCGATTGCGCCCGGCACAGCGGGCGAAAACGTGACCGTCGAAGGCCTTGATTGGAAGAGTCTTCAACCGGGAATCGTGCTGGCGCTCGGGGACGAAGTGATCGTGCGCGTGACGAGCTACACGGTGCCGTGCAGACAAATCGCCGCTTCGTTCATGGACGGCGACTTTATGCGTATCTCTCAAGTGGAACATCCCGGCGACGCGAGGCTTTATGCGCGCGTGCTGCAAACAGGGCGGCTGGAAGTCAATCAAATCGTCCGCGTGCTCGATTAATCGCCGGACGCGCGCCTTTCATTGTGTATGCGCGGCTGTAAAGTCGGATGTGAAAATTGTGTGCGGGTTCGTGCCTGTCAATTACGCGCGCTTCTGCTAAAATCAAACGACGCGAAAAGGAGAATTTTATGAGAGCCAAATGGCACGGCAAGGTGATTGCCGAAAGCAATAAAACAATTTCCGTTGAAGGCAACCACTATTTTCCAATGGAGTCCGTCCGGCAGGAATATCTGCGCGCGAGCGACACGCACACGACATGCCCTTGGAAAGGCGAAGCGAGCTATTACGATGTGCTGGTGGGCGACGAAGTCAACAAGGATGCCGCGTGGTATTACCCGCAGCCGAAAGAGGCCGCGCAACAAATCACAGGCCACATCGCTTTCTGGAAGGGTGTCAGCATCGAATAGTCTGGATAAGCGCAGCGGAAATCTTCAATCTGCAAAATAACAAATCAACGCACAAAGGGAAATTAAAATGGCCGTGAAAACTTACGCAGAAGATGTGATGAAACTTGCCCGCGAGAACGATAATTTTCGGCAAGTTCTTTTTACGACGGAGCACTCGCAATTAGTGCTGATGTCCCTTAAGCCGGGCGAGGAGATCGGCGAAGAAGTTCACGACGGGATAGATCAAGTGCTCGCTTTCGTCGCGGGCGAAGGCGAAGCGATTCTGGACAACGTGCGGCAGCCTGTCAGCACGGGCAGCGTCGTCGTGGTGCCAGCCGGAACGCGCCACAATTTCGTCACGAAGGGCAACGCGCCGCTCCGACTCTACACGGTTTACACGCCGCCCGAACACCCGGACGGCACCATTCATAAAACAAAGCAGGAAGCAGACGAATACGAAAAGGAACATCATCATTAATGAAAGGCGAGCAACGCCCGCGCCCGGTTCGCCCGGCTTCATTTGCGCGGGCGTCGCAGATGAACTTGAGAAGGACGAAGCTTATGAACAAAAGTAATTTTCTCCAATCACAAAAAATACGCGTGTGTTCACAAAAGGCACGTGTGTGTACGGCAGGCTTCGTTCTTTCCGCAATCGTTTATGCGCTTCTTGCGCCCGGCGTTGTCGCGTGTTCGCCGCAGTTACAGACCGCACCACAGAATGAGGCAGCCAAGATGAACACTGCGCCGCAGAAGAAAAACGCCGCTCAACCGAACCCGAATCTTTCACCCGAACAGGTCATCACAATCGTCCTCGAAGCCTTGCAGCGAAACGATGAGCAAGCGCCCGACGGTGGTATCGCAACGGCTTTCCGCTTCGCTTCGCCCGGCAATCGCGCCGCGACGGGGCCGCTGGAGAGATTCATTCAACTCGTCAAGAGTCCTGCTTATAAACCGCTGCTCAATCACAAAACGGCGGCGCGCGGGGCTGTCAGAATCGCCGACGACATCGCACGCCAGCGCGTCACGCTTACGGCTGCCAACGGCGAAAGAATCGTTTATCTTTTCACAGTCTCCAAACAAACCGAAGACCCTTACAAAAATTGCTGGATGACGGACGGCGTCGAGCGTCTGAAGGACAATCAAGAAGACGGGCAGCAAGTCGCCAAATCAAACGGCAAACTTTCTTCACCGATATTTAATTAACCCGCGCAACGCGTCAACGTATCATTGATAGTGCCCGCATATATGACCGCCGCTTCAATCGAACCCTTCTGTATTCAAAGTGTCTGCACCGCACGGAGCTAAAGCCAAAACCAGCCGCATGAGAAACGACGACGCGACGTGGCGCGAGCGCGTGCGTGCGCTTCGCTATGTGCCGCCGCTCGTCCGGCTGGTATGGCAAACGCATCGCGGTTATACGGCGACGATGGTTGCCCTGCGGCTTACGCGCGCCTTTGTTCCTGTGGCGACGCTGTGGATCGGCAAACTCATTATTGATGCAGTGGTCGCGGCACGAGACGGCAGCGCGATGGCAGAAGCGATCAGCGCGAACGTCTACGGCTATTCGCGTCTGTGGCGATTGGTCGCGCTTGAAGTTTTGATTGTGCTCGCGGGCGAATGGCTGGCGCGTGCTTCCTCGCTTGTGGAAAGTTTGCTCGGCGATCTTTTTTCCAATCACACGAGCGTGCGTTTAATGGAACACGCGGCGACGCTCGATCTTTATCAATTTGAAGACCCTGCGTTTTACGATCAGCTCGAACGCGCGCGCAGGCAAACCACAGGGCGCATCGGCTTGATCGGGCAACTACTGGGCATGTGTCAGGACGCGCTTACCCTGCTGTCGCTCGGCGCGGCGCTGTTCGTTTACAGCCCTTGGCTGCTGCTATTGCTGTGCGTCGCGGTGCTGCCGAGTTTTTTCGGCGAAACACATTTCGCGGCGCTCGAATACTCTTTGCTTTTTCGCTGGACGCCGGAGCGCCGCCAGCTCGATTATTTACGATACGTCGGCGCGAGCGACAAAACGGCGAAGGAAGTGCAGATGTTCAATCTCGCGCCGTGGCTCGTCGAGCGTTACCGCCTGCTTGCAGCAAAGTTTTATGAAGAAAATAAACGCCTGTCCGTGCGCAAAGGACTCGTCGCGTCCGCGCTCTCCGTGCTCGGCACAGGGGGTTATTACGGCGCTTACGTGATGGTGCTGGTGCAGGCGGTGCGCGGGCTTATCACGCTCGGCTCGCTGACATTTTTAGCGGCGTCGTTTGCGCGCAGCCGCGATCTGATCGAACGCATCTTGAGCAGCGCGACGAATGTTTTTCAACAAAGCCTGTATCTCAAAGACCTCTTCGATTTCTTCGAGATGAAGCCTTCGATTGCCTCTGCGAAGAATGCGCCGCATGTGCCGCAAATTATCCGCGAAGGCTTTGTGTTCGAGGATGTCGGTTTTCGTTACCCGGAGAGCGAGCGCTGGGCAGTACGGCATGTCAACTTTCGTTTGCGCGCGGGCGAGCGCATTGCCTTCGTCGGCGAAAACGGCGCGGGCAAAACTACGCTCACGAAACTTCTCGCGCGCCTTTACGATCCAAGTGAAGGACGAATCTTGCTCGACGGAAGGGATTTGCGCGAGTACGACCTTGCTTCCGTGCGGCGTGCCATCGGTGTTATTTTTCAAGACTTCGTGCGCTACGATTTTCGCTTCGACGAAAACATCGGCGTCGGCGAAATAGATAAAGTGTCGGCTTACTTAAACGCACCGGAGAACGGCAATGGGAACGGGAAAGCGGCGAGCGCGATTGATAAGAATGCGAATCTGTCTGTTGCTGTGAAAAAAGCCGACGAACAGCTTGTGCCGCTTGCAATTACGGCGGCGGCTGAACAATCTCTCGCGGCTTCGCTGTTGCCGCGTTTCACGGATGGCTACAGGCAAATGCTCGGACGCCGTTTCGATGGCGGCGTTGATTTATCCGGCGGCGAATGGCAAAAGATTGCGCTCGCACGCGCCTACATGCGCGAAGCCCAAGTGCTGATTTTAGACGAGCCGACGGCGGCGCTCGATGCGCGTGCCGAATACGAAGTCTTCACGCGCTTTTCCGAACTCGTCGCAGGACGCATGGCGGTCATTATCTCGCACCGCTTCTCGACGGTAAGAATGGCTGATCGGATCGTCGTGCTCGACGAAGGCACAGTCGCTGAAGAAGGAACGCATGACGAACTCATCTCGCGCGGCAAACTCTACAGCGAACTCTTCGCACTTCAAGCGCAAGGCTATCGTTAGCCGCTGTCCGTCTTAACCTTCGCGTTTAGTGCTCGGCAGCGAAGCGATGAATCATTTGGCTGAAACGTCTGCAACGAATTCGCGCAAGCGCCCGCGTATCTCATCGCGCACGCGGCGAAAAACGTTGAGTCGTGTTGCCTCGTCGCCTTCAATTGCCGCCGGATCGTCGAAGCTCCAGTGAATGCGCTTCGCCTTACCCGGAAAAACAGGACATTTTTCGTTTGCGTTGTCGCAAACCGTAATCACGTAATCAAACTCTTGCCCTGTGAATTCGTCAACGGACTTTGAGCGTTGAGCGGAAATGTCCATGCCGATTTCGCGCATCGCTTCAATCGCTTGCGTTCGCACGCGGCTCGGCTCGACGCCCGCACTGAATACTTCAAACTTTCCCGCGCCGTCGTGTCTTAACAAACCTTCAGCCATCTGGCTGCGCGCCGAATTGCCCGTGCATAAAATAAGAACCCGCGTTTTGTCGCTCATCTTGTTTCTTCCATCGCAGTATGCGGCATCAAGAGTGCGTCCGCCTCTCGCGGAAGCTGCGGCACGAGCCAGCGGAAAAGCATCGTCGCTGCGAGCGCGCCGCACAATTGCGCGAGGATGAAGCCCGGCGCGTCAACTAATTGTATGCCCGCGAAAGTGTCGCTTGCTGTGCGCGCCAGCGTGACCGCCGGATTAGCGAACGATGTCGAAGCCGTGAACCAATACGCGGCGATGATATAGGCGGCGACGGCAAACGGCACGGATTGTGTGCGCAGCCGCGCGCAACCCCAGATAACCGCCAGCAATCCGAACGTCGCCACAAATTCGCTAATGAGTTGTGCTAAGCCAGCGCGCCTGTGTTGCGATGCAAAGAACACGGGCAGACCGAACATCGCGTTGGCGCACGCCACGCCGACAAATGCGCCGATAATCTGCGCAACGATATAAGCGAGTGCATCGCGCCATGTAATGCCGCCCTGCGATGCGTCCGCGAGCGTCACCGCAGGGTTAAAGTGCGCGCCGGAGATTGCGCCGAAAGTTAAGATCAATGCGACGAGCGCCGCGCCGGTAGCGATTGTATTGGCAAGCAAAGCGATTGCCGTGTTGCCGTCCGCGAGACGCTCGCCCATGATGCCGGAGCCGACGACGGCAGCCAATAACATCGCCGTGCCTATGCTCTCGGCAACCACGCGGCGCGCCAAGTCCGGTTGCTCTTGTTTACGCATCGGCGTCGTTTACGAACCTTGCTTGACGGCGAACACGCGCACGCTCGCGGCGTAGTCGTTGACGTTGTAGCGGCGCAGCAAGTCTGCGAGATCAGTGTGCAGTTCATTCGCTGTGCCTATCGCTTGCGGCGCGCAACAATTCGTATCCGCGAGCGGCAATGATCCGCGCTCGTTTGCAACGTTGGACATCGCAGGCGAGCAGCAGCCGGATTGATTCTCGACCTGCGCGTAAGCATTGAGGTCTGCGGCTGTGTCCACAATCTCGACTCCTGAAAACCCTGCTTCGAGCAAGCCGCGCCTGTACTCTTCGATAAAGATTGCGCCGCTGATACAGCCGACGTAAGCCATTAAATCATTCAAGAGCGCGGCGGGAAGCTCTTGTTTAAGCGCGATGTCGCTCACGGCGAGCCTGCCGCCGGGTTTCAGCACGCGCGCGATTTCGCGGAACACAACGGGCTTGTCCGTCGCAAGATTAATGACGCAATTGCTGATAACACAATCAACCGAATTGTCTGCGAGCGGCAATTTATCAATCGTCGCTAAATGAAATTCGACGTTTTTGTAGCCCGCGCCGCCGTTGCCCTGTGCGGCATTGCGGCGCGCGAGTTCGATCATCTCCGGCGTCATGTCAATGCCGATGGCGCGTCCCGCCGCGCCGATTTTCTGCGCCGCTAAAAACACGTCAAGCCCGCCGCCAGAACCCAGATCGACAATCGTTTCGCCTTCGCGCAGGTGAGCCGTCGCCGTCGGGTTGCCGCACGACAAACCCATATTCGCTTCGGCGGGAATCGAAGCCAGCTCTTCCGGCGTATAGCCGAACGCTTCCGCCACCGCATGTACTCCCACGTGCTTCGATGAAAGCTTGCTGGCTGCCACCGCGCCGTATTTTGACCGCACCACTTCTTCTATATTCTGAGACATCGTGTGCCACCTTTTATTCCATAATTCATTCGTCAATACATACGCGTATGCGAATGTGAGGGGTAGAGTAGTGTACGTTTACATATATGTCAAGGCGTATTTAGATATGGTAGACTATCGAGGATGAGTAAACCAAAAACTTTTGACATGGAAAAGTTGTTTCGCGCTTTGGCTGACCGCACGCGGCTGCGGCTGCTCAATTTGATGGGCGATGACGAAGTGTGCGTTTGTTTCTTCGTTGAAATTTTGCGGACGAATCAGCCGAAGATTTCCCGCCATCTGGCTTATTTGCGCAGAGCCGGTGTGGTTGCAGCGCGCAGGGAAGGCAAGTGGATGCACTACCGCGTGGTGACGCCGCCTGACGCGCGCGCCGCGAAAGTTTTTGCGGAAACGCGCCAGTGGCTCGCCGAAGATCGCGAAATGCAGCGCGACCGCGCGCGTTTGATAAAGGTGTGTTGTGCGCCGCAGCCGCCCGTGCAATTGCAGGGAGCGCCGCGCCCGCAAAGCTTGTCGGCTTGAAGCGGGTGAAAGCGAAAGTTTTCCGCTTTCAAACTTTTGATCCGCTTGCCCTTCGCCCTTCTTTTTCCGCTGAAAATCTTTGTTGCCCAACGTGCATTCCGGTGATACTCTCTCGCCCTCGAAAAGGGAAAAGATTATGCGCATTGCCATCGGAGCAGATCACGGCGGGTTTCCGCTCAACGAACTCATCCTCGAAGAATTAAAAAAGGCGGGACATGAAGTCTTGGACTTCGGCACGCACGACGGCGCGCAGCCGGATGATTACCCTGACTATGCGCGGCTGGTCGGCGAAAGTTTGCAGCGCGGAGAAGCGGAGCGTGCGATTTTGATTTGCGGCAGCGGCGTCGGCATTTGCGTCGCTGCAAATAAGATGCGTGGCGTGCGCGCTTGCCTGTGTCACGATACTTATTCGGCGCATCAGGGCGTGGAGCACGACCATCTTAATGTGTTGTGTTTGGGCGCGCGCGTTGTCGGCGTGGAATTGGCGCTCGAGCTTGTGCGCGCTTTTCTCGCGGCGAATTTTACGGGCGAAGAACGCCACGCGCGCAGGCTGGCGAAGATTAGTGAATTGGAAAAGAATTTCGCAGCGGGTGAATTTAGCGATAAACAGGACAATGCCGCATAAGTTGTCGGCGAAGCAATGAAAGCGAAATTCCAACTTGACTAAAGGGTAGGTCTTGACTAGCAGGGTCTGTGGCGTATATCGAAGCGTTGTGTGCGGCGCGGGCGAGTTACGCGAAGTCTATGGCGCTGGTGGTGTTTTCCGCAGCGGCGATTGTCGCATGGGCGGGACGCGAGCGACGCGGTATCGTGTTTGGTGAAAGTTAAGCAAGCGGGAAACGTTCGTATTTCAAACGAGGAGTCTTGAAAATTATGTCTACGACGGAAACGGCGGCAAAGCCCGCGCAATTCGGAATGATTGGCCTCGCGGTGATGGGCGAAAACCTCGCTTTGAATGTAGCGGATCACGGCTTTTCGGTTGCCGTGTGGAATTATGAAACCGAGTGGGTGGATCGTTTTATTGATAAGTACAACGCCAGCGGGCAGCTTACAGGCGCGAAGACGTTGGAAGATTTCACGCGCGCTCTGGAACGCCCGCGCCGCATTATGATGATGATTAAAGCGGGCGCTCCCGTCGATCAAACGATTGAAAGCATCAAGCCGTTTCTCGAAAAGGGCGACATACTGATTGACGGCGGCAACTCGTTTTTCAAAGACACGCAGCGGCGCGAGGCAGCTTTGAATCCGACAGGCATTAACTTTTTTGGTTCCGGCGTTTCCGGCGGCGAAGAAGGCGCGCGGCATGGCCCAAGCTTAATGCCCGGCGGCGCGCAGGAAGCTTACGAGCATGTGCGTCCGATCTTTGAAGCGATTGCGGCGAAGACGGATTCCGGCGCGTGCGTGACATACGTCGGGCCAAACGGCGCAGGCCATTTCGTCAAGATGGTGCATAACGGCATCGAGTACGGCGACATGCAACTCATCGCCGAAGCTTATGACATTTTGCGTAATTGTCTGGGCATGGAAGCGGCGGAACTCGCGGACACCTTCGCGGAATGGAATCGCGGCGTGCTCGAATCGTTTCTGATCGAAATTACGTCGCAGATTTTTACCGTCAAAGATCAGGAAACGGGCAATCCTCTCGTTAATGAAATTTTAGATAAAGCGGGACAAAAGGGAACAGGCAAATGGACTGCGCAGGTCGCGCTCGATCTCGCGATTCCGATTCCGACGATTGCCGCAGCGATTGATGCGCGCGTGGTATCGAGCATGAAGGATGAGCGCGTCGCGGCGAGTAAAAAGCTGAAGGGGCCGAAAACGAAAAAGTTTCGCGGCGCGCGCGCGAAGTTAATACGCGCCGTGCATGACGCGCTCTATGCGTCGAAGATTTGTTCTTACGCGCAGGGCATGAGACTTATTCAATCCGGTTCGCAGGAATACAAATGGGACATCAACTTGCGCGAGATGGCGCGCATCTGGAAGGGCGGCTGCATTATTCGCGCGCGCTTTCTGGATACGATCATGCAGGCTTATGAACGCCAGCCCGATTTGCCGAATTTGTTGCTCGATGATGAATTTGCGGCGCACATCAGAGACGCGCAGTCTGCATGGCGTTATGCCGTCACGACGGCGCAGGGCTTGGGCATTTCGTTGCCCGCGATGTCCGCTTCGCTCGCTTACTTCGACGGCTATCGCACGAGGGAATTGCCGCAGAATCTAACACAGGCGCAGCGCGACTTTTTCGGCTCGCACACATACGAGCGTGCTGACAAACCGGGTAGCGCGCCGGTTCACACCGATTGGGAAAAGCTAGTGTCGAACCTAACCTAATCAAAGGCACTCGTGGCGCGAAACGAAGCGGTCTGCTTGGTCGCGGGAATCGGCTGGTGTGGTATATTGAGCCGGTCAGGGGTCGTTGAATACAGCCCGCGCTTGTTCATTTCTGAAGTGGCTGGCGCTCGCTTGCGACGGCGCGCGGCTCAATGCTTTTGTCGGAATTGCGCCTTTGAGTTTTATATCTTGAACTGCTTTCTTCATTAATCGACTCGCCGATGGATACACTATCAACGCCCGCACAGAACGATACTTCCAGCCGCTTCAAACGCTGGCTGCTCGAAGGCCACCTCAAGGATGCGGAAGCCGTTCAGATGCCGGAATCACACGCCAAGCACCAGGAACATTCGTGGTGGCAGGTAATGTGCTTGACCGGCGTCGATTATTTTTCGACGCTCGGTTACCAGCCGGGCATCGCTTTTCTGGCGGCGGGTGCTCTCTCGCCGATTGCGACGCTTATCCTTGTGCTGCTGACCTTGTTCGGCGCGCTGCCGATTTATAATCGCGTCGCAACGGAAAGCCCGCACGGGCAAGGCTCGATCTCGATGCTCGGCGATTTGTTGTCGCGCTGGAAGGGCAAACTTTTTGTTTTGTGCCTTCTCGGATTCGTCGCCACAGACTTCGTTATTACGATCACTCTATCGGCTGCCGACGCGACGGCGCATGTCCTCGAAAATCCGTTTACGCCCGCAATTCTCAAGCATCAACTCGGCATCACGCTGGCGCTCATCGCGATCTTAGGCGCAGTTTTTCTCAAGGGCTTTAAGGAAGCCATCGGAATCGCGGTCGTGCTCGTCGTCGTTTATCTCACGCTGAATGTAATTGTTATCGGCAGAGGGGCATACGAATTAGCGACGCACCCGCAACATATTCCCGAATGGAAAAACGCGCTCTTTGCCGCGCATGGCAATCCACTATTGATGGTCGGCTTTGCCCTGTTGTTGTTTCCGAAACTCGCGCTCGGTTTATCTGGATTCGAGACGGGCGTCGCCGTAATGCCGCTGGTGCGCGGGCCAAAGCGCATTCACAACACGCGCAAGCTGCTTTTATGGGCGGCACTGATTATGAGCGTGATGCTGATTTCGAGCAGTTTCGTGACGACGACTTTGATTCCGGCAAACGAATTTCAGGAAGGCGGACAAGCGAGCGGGCGCGCGCTCGCTTACCTCGCGCACCTTTATCTCGGCAACGGGTTCGGCACGCTTTACGATATAAGCACCATCGCTATTTTGTGGTTTGCGGGCGCATCGGCGATGGCCGGACTGTTGAGCATCGTGCCGCGTTATCTGCCGCGCTACGGCATGGCACCGGATTGGACGCGCGCGACGAGGCCGCTGGTGATGGTCTTTATCGCTATTGCCTTCGCCGTCACGATTATTTTCAAGGCCAACGTCGAAGCGCAGGGCGGAGCTTACGCGACAGGCGTCCTTGTGCTGATGAGTTCGGCGGCGATTGCGGTCACTTTATCTGCGAGGCGCAGGGGCAGCAGATGGTGGCCGCTTCTCTTGATCGCGCTCGTCTTCGCTTATACGACAATCGTCAATGTCATCGAGCGGCCTGAAGGAATCAAAATCGCTTCGTTCTTTATCGGCACGATTATTCTGACTTCGCTCGTGTCCCGCGTGCTGCGCTCGACGGAGTTGCGCGTTGAAAAAGTAGAATTGGATGCGTGCGCCAAAAAGTTCATTGACGAAATGAGTCAAGGCACGCTGCGCGTCGTCGCCAATCGTTGCGAGGGCGGCAACGCCAGCGAGTATGATTTTAAGGAAAGGGAAAGCCGCGAAGACAACAGTATTCCGGCAGATGAGCCGGTTGTTTTCTTCGAGGTAGAAATCTGCGATTCTTCGGAATTTTCCAACGTGCTGAAAGTCAAAGGAATCGAGGTGGAAAATCATCGCGTGCTGCGCGCCGAAAGCTCTGTCGTGCCGAACGCCATTGCCGCATTTATGCTTTATCTGCGCGACAGCACGGGCAAGATACCGCACATTTACTTTGGCTGGAGCGAAGGCAATCCGATTGTCTATCTGATGAAGTTCATCGCCTTCGGCGAGGGCGACACGGCTCCCGTGACACGCGAAGTGCTGCGACAAGCCGAAGCAGACCCCGAACGCCGCCCATCCGTCCATGTCGGCGGATGATTGATTTAACTCGATTGCAGGAGTAGAATTTCGCTGTTGAAAATTTGTTTGCCGAAGTCGCTTGCCGCGCTTGAAAGAGCGCGCGAAACAAGCGGCGCGGGGGAACCAACGTTTCGCCGCCGCTATCTGTAGCGGTGCGGAACACGGGGCGCAACATGAACGCGGGCGATTACTCTTCGCTTGCTCGCATGTGGGACACTTCCTTGTCCAAGCCCGTCAGCTAACCTCGTAGGCTCGAAGGGAAGGGCACGCCCGCGACTAATTCTGAAGGCGCGGAAGCACCATGCTTCCGCGCCTTTTATCGTTGGCGCAACACAAAAGGAAAAGCGATGAATGGAGATTCCGGGTCGCATGAAAATCACACTGATAATCAATCTAATCAATCGCAATTAGCTTCACCTGCTCGCCGCAAGTCCCGCGTGTGGACATGGCAAGCTGTCTGCGCCGTCTCCGGCTTCGTGGGCGGCATCGTCACGGCACTCTTCGGCGCAGTCTTCACAGCGCTTAGTTGGTTGCCGGTTCCGCGCAGTGCCGCCGCGCATCTTCACAGTCTCGGCACAGTCGTTTTCTGCCTGACGATTCCGCTACTTATCTTCGGCGGCTACTGCCTCGATCTGCTCGAACGTAAGCCGCGCGCCCTCAACTCATCGGTTAAGCCTGATAAAAGTTTTCGGCGCAATCATCTTTCGTTTATCGGCATTGGCTTATTCCTGACTTTGCTCACGCTGCTGTCTCAAAGCGCGCACGCGCAGCAAACCATCTTCAACGTGCCATCCACAGACGTATTAAAGCGCGGCAGCGTCTATGCGGAACTCGATGCTTCGTTTAAGCCGAAAGATTCCGAAGGCGTGAAGCGCTTCTCGTCTTTCGTGCCGCGCGTCGTCGTCGGCGCAGGTGGCCGCACGGAAATCGGCTTGAACTTGACGGGCAACGTTCAGCCGGGCGCAGACCAGACGGCGCTTGTGCCGAACGTCAAACACAAGTTTTATGACGGCGGCGCGAATGGCTTGGCCTTTGTCGTCGGTGACAATCTTTTCGTTCCCATACGCAATCGTCAATACGATGTCGGCAATTACGTTTACTTGAACGGCAGTAAAACTATCGGCAACACGCGCCTGACCGCCGGAGCCTATCACTTCTCGCGCAATGTGGTGGCAGCGAACGCACAGCGCGCGGGCGGACAGTTCGGCTTTGAGCAAACCGTCAACTCGCGCCTTGCTTTTGCCGCAGATTGGCTGACGGGCAAGCACGCCGCCGGATACTTTACGCCCGGCATCACCTTCAAGCCGCAATCGAGATTGACCGGCTACGCCGCCTACTCGCTCGGTAACGCTGGACTCCGGCAGGGCAATCACTTCTTTCTGCTCGAACTCGGTATCAATCTCAAATAGCCCGCCCCGCTTTATTACTTTTAGAGGTTACATCATGGCTAAATCAGTTAAACGCTTACTCGTCGGCAATCCGCTCAAGACAGAAGAGGCGCAGCATCAACGGCTCTCGAAAAAGACTGCGCTCGCCGTCTTTTCTTCGGATGCGCTTTCTTCGACGGCTTACGCGACGGAAGAAATTTTATTGGTACTCGCGGCGGCAGTCGCCTTCGGTCAGACGAGCGCCTTTCACTACGTGGTGCCGGTCTCGCTCGGCATCGTCACGTTGCTCGGCATCGTCACGATCAGCTACCGTCAAACTATTCATGCTTACCCGTCAGGCGGCGGCGCATACATCGTGGCAAAAGAAAATCTGGGTACTACACCGGGGTTGATCGCAGCCGCGTCTTTACTCGTTGATTACGTACTGACCGTTTCGGTTTCGATTGCGGCGGGCGTGGCGGCGATTACTTCGATGATGCAGGGAACGCGCTTCTCGTGGGTGGACGATCATAAAGTCGTGTTGTGCCTGCTCTGCATTACATTCGTTGCCGTTGCTAACCTGCGCGGCGTGCGCGAATCGGGCGCGATCTTTGCCGCTCCGACTTACGCCTTCGTCATCTGCTTTATGTTTATGATCGGTTACGGCATCTTTCATTACTACACTGTCGGAGGCGTCGCGCCTGTGGCGGGTGGCGAAGAATTAAAAGTCGCCGAAGGCTACAAGTTTCAACCCGTCACGCTGTTTTTAATTCTCGGCGCGTTCTCGAATGGCTGTTCTGCTCTCACGGGCGTCGAAGCGATCTCGAATGGTGTGCCTGCTTTCAAACAACCGGAAGCGCGCAACGCTTCAGCCACGCTCGTGATTATGGCGGCGCTGCTGGCAGTTATGTTTCTCGGCACAAGCATCATGGCCTATCTTTATGGTATTCATCCGAAGGCAAGCGAGACGGTCATCTCGCAGTTCGGGCGCATTATCTTCACAGGCGCGTTCGGCTGGTTCTACTATGTCGTGCAGATCACAACGGCGCTCATCCTTATACTCGCAGCCAATACTTCGTTTGCAGATTTTCCGCGCCTCGGCTCGCTGCTCGCGCGTGACCGCTTTCTGCCGCGCCAGTTCGCCAATCGCGGCGACAAATTAGTTTTCTCGAACGGCATCGTCATCCTCGCTATTTTCTCCGGCATTCTCGTCGCGGCTTTCGGCGGCGACACCTCGCGTTTGATTCCGCTCTATGCCGTCGGTGTTTTTCTTTCCTTCACGCTTTCGCAGTCCGGCATGGTGCGCCACTGGCTTAAAGAACGTGATGCGGTACGCGCGAAGAACATCGCGCCGCCGGACGAGCCGAAAGATACACCGCTGCTGGACAACGGCGTTGATGCTACGCAAGCCCTACCGGACGCGCTGCCCGCGACGGAACAATCGCACGCCGCGCGCTTCGTCAACGATGCAGTCACAAATGTCTCACACTGGAAAAAGTCCATCGTCATTAACGGGCTTGGCGCTATCGCTACATTCATCGTGCTATGCGTCTTCATCATCACGAAGTTTATACACGGCGCGTGGATCGTCGTCGTTATTATTCCGCTGCTCGTGCTGATGTTCCGCTCGATTCATAAGCATTACGCTGGCGTGGCAAAGCAACTTTCGACGGAAGGCTTACAGCAACTTCATGAAATAAAAAACACCGTCATCGTGCCGATTTCCGGTATTCATCGCGGCGTTATCAACGCGCTGCAGTACGCAAAGTCAATTGCGCCGGGTGGTGTCAAAGCCGTTTACGTTGATTTCGATGAAGAAGCGACGCGCAAGCTGCAAGAGAAATGGGAACAGTGGGGTTCGGGCATCGAGTTAGTGGTGCTGCCTTCGCCGTACCGCTCTCTGGTGCGCCCGCTCTTGCACTACATAGATCGTTTGAGGGGAAAAAGCGAGGACGGCTTTGTTACAGTAGTCTTGCCGGAGTTCGTGCCTGCGCGTTGGTGGCAACAGCTTCTGCACAATCAAAGCACGCTGCTTCTCAAAGGCTCACTGCTTTTCAAACGAAGAGTCATCGTCACCAGCGTGCCGTATCACCTCGAACACTAAAAGGAATTTCACACGCATGAAAGCGCGTGGATTAGTCGGCTTTATGATCTTGTGTCGCGCCGCAAGCTCGCAAGTTCATTGCTTATAAGCGCCCATGTTTCCATCAGGTGCTTTTCAGTCGTTAAGACGTTTCCGACGGCGAGACGTGCAACGACTTTTCCGTGAAGGCGCGTATGAGTGAGATAAGCTTCGCCGGTTGCGTTGACTCTCTCGACAAGCGTTTGATTCAAATTATTCAACTGCTCGTCTCTCACGAAATCTTTTGTTCTCACGCGAAAGCAGACGACGGCCATCTTGACGGGCGCGAGCACTTCAAATCTCGCGTCTGCTTCGACCCACGAGGCGAAGAGGCTGGCGAGACGGCAGTGTTCGCGTATGCGCGCCTGTAAGCCTTCGCGCCCGAATGTACGAAAAACCATCCATGCCTTGAGCGCGCGAAAACGGCGGCCAAGCTGTATGCCGTAATCCATATAGTTGCGTTGCGCGCGCGAGGGATTCTCATGATTGCTTCCTGCGGCGGCATCGCCCTGCAAGTATTCCGGCGTCAATGAAAACGTCGCGCGCAACACGTCCAAACGTTTTGTGTAAAGCACGCTGAAATCGAGCGGCACGAAAAGCCATTTGTGCGGATTGACGATCACCGAATCGGCTTCCGCAACGCCGTCCATCACCCAACGTCCTTCGGGCAGCAGCGCCAATGCCGCGCCGTAAGCCGCGTCCACGTGCAGCCACAAATTATGTTCGCGGCACACGGCGGCAATCTCTCTCACAGGATCGACGCTCGTCGCCGAAGTCGTCCCGACTGTCGCCACCACCGCCATCGGACGAGAGCCTGCCCGTAAGTCTTCGGCAATCGCCGCGCGTAACTCTTCAATTTTCAAACAATAGTTTTCATCGCTCGCAACGCGCCGCACGTTCGCTTCGCCGATTCCGAGCGCGATAGCAGCTTTCTCAATCGAACTGTGCGCTTGATCCGACGCGTAAATTACAAGGCGCGGAACAGCATCATGCCCGCGCCCGCAGAGACCTTCGCGGCGCACATTTAATCCGAGACTCTCTCGCGCCGCCGCGAGCGCGTGCATGATCCCGACAGACGCCGTGTCGTAAACGACGCCCTCAAACTCCCGCGGCAGTTCGATCATCTGCCGTATCCAATCGAGGACAACGGTTTCGAGTTCGGTGGCGGCGGGCGAAGTGCGCCACGTCATTGCACTCACGTTAAGCGCCGCCGCAAGCATCTCGCCATAGATGCCGGGCGCGGTTGTCGTCGAGCCGAAATAGCCGAGGAAGGCAGGGTGTCCCCAATGAACGAGGTTCGGGACAATCAATTGTTCAAAGTCTGCGAAAATGTTGTCGATGTTTTCAGGTCGGGTGGGCGGCGCGCCGGGCAGTTGCGCGGTGAGTTGTCCCGGCAAGATGTTTGGCGAGATAGGCCTGCGTTCGATGTGCTCACGATAGTCTGCGATCCAATCCGCAACTTTGTGAAGCTGTGCGCGGAATTCTTCCGGCGGCACATCGCCGAGTCTGTTTTGAACGCCCTCTTTGCCGGGGTCGGCGGCAGCGTTTGTCGGTTCCGAAGACGCGTTTGCGATGTCTGTTTTTTCGTTCAACGGCGATCACGATTAATCGTTTGCAAAGAGGCGCGCCCGCCTTCGACCCACGCGCGGCCTGTGCCTTTGGCGACGATCCGCGTGCCGAACGGATAGCCGCCGTAAACCACTCGCCAGTACAGCGCCCAATAAACGCTTGCCGCGCGTTCAACGATCCACAGCGGCGCGTAGCAGCAAATCCACCAAGGGAAAAAACGATGAGCGCCTTCGCCTCGCCCGCGCATCGCGAGCCACATGCTGCCCGATGCAATCAACGCCGTGAAGCACAGCAGCGCTTTCCATGCGGCGAAGATTGAAAGCAGCAACGTCAAGGGCAACAAGGCGAGAAAGAAAACAGTCTTCAGGCGCATCACAAAATCTTCGTAAGCCTGACGCGGCCTTTGTTCCCGCCATTTCCCTAAAGTCGGCGGGTGCTTCAACACGAAAAAGTCGCGCGCGTAAGCTATCGTTGCGCCGTGCAAGGCGAAGTGGCGCACAATCTCTTCATTATCGAAAAGCACATCGCCGTCAAAATGTCCGACGCGCCGCATCGCGCGGCGCCGGAAACCGCATGTGCCCGGATAATCGCCCGTCTTTATCAGCGCGCGGTTAAGCAGCATTCGCGCCGCTTCCATACGCGCCCACCACGGCAGCGGGCTGAGATAATTCTGCGGGCGCACCATCTCATATTCATCAAGAAGCGTACACATGCGTGCGATGTCGTCGGCGGTATAACGTATGTCGTCGTCGCCGATAATAATCGCTTCGCAGGCGGCGAGATCGACGCCCGTGTGAACTCCATTGACTTTGCCGTTGAGATATTCATATCGCGGATCAACTGTGACATGGCGACACAGCCCGCGCCACACGCGATTATGTTCGGCAAAGACTTCGGGCGGAGAGCCGTCAACGACAAGGACTTCGCAATGGGCTGCGGAAAGCAATTGAAAGTAATTCGCGAAATCTTGCATCTCCGCAAGGCTTGCGCGGACACGCCGAATCGGCAGGATATATGTGCAGCGCGGCGATGGCGCGAGGTTCATCTGTGCGTTCATCAGATTACGTCTAACTTGATTGATTCTGCTGTTCAGATAAATATCTTACATTGCGAACTGGAATATTGGTGTGAAGCCTATCTCTTATTACTGTGTGGAAACGATTACGACAAGGACTTGGTCGCGCGCGATGAATCTTTTATACACCACCAGACCCACAAAACGAGCGCGAACTGTAAAGGCAAACGCAGCCACAAAAGCCACTGCGAAAAGTGCGTGCCGTTTATGCCGATGTTGCTAACAGCCATGTAAACGTTCGCTGGAAAGACAGCGACCAGCAGCGCAATCAATCCATAACCCGCCAAGCGCCGCACGCGCGGAACGAGCAGGCCGATCCCGCCCATGATTTCGCACACGCCGCTGATCCACACGAGTTCGCGCGGGCGCGGCAGAAACGGCGGCATAATCTGCATGTATGAATCTGTGCTGGTGAAATGCGCAACGCCCGCCACGACGAAGAAAATCGCCAGCAGAATTCTTGAGAAAAACTTATATTGCTCGCCCCGCAAAAGCATTGCTTCATTTCTCAAAGGAACGATTCAATTATTGATTATCGTCTGCGATCATGGGCGAAAGCTGAGCGAAATTGCCGACGCTTTGGATTGGAATATAAATGTATCCATTCAGTTCCAGCACGCCAGCCATGCGATCAATATAATGCTCGCGGATAAGCCACTTCTCAACCTGCACAGGAGAATTCCTTGTCATGCCATGCGTTACATGCGAGGTAGCCGTAATACTTTCGTTATCATTTCGTTTCCAAGTTCCTTTAGAGACCGAGAAATCATCGCCCGCTGAAATTGACATTCGTTTGCTCTTATTATCGCGGTAAAGCGTGCATCCGACAGAGGCAAACTTTCCCGATGGGTAAAAGATAATGATTGTCGAATTCAGGCTTGCTTGGAAGGTCTGCTCAATCTGCTTTGGTGGTGACTCCCAATCAATATCTCTGTTTATATAAACCCAACGTGGGCTAATCTGAGTTTCAGAAGCTATATCACTGGGAACTGGCTTTCGGCTCGGCTCGCGATGAGAAAGAAGCCAAAATGAAGCCGCAGTAATGCCAATAATGAATGTGAAGATCGCAATGATGAATCTGAGCGTAAGTTTTTTCATTCAATTGCTCCATTTCATAAAAAGTAAGCCGCCGAACAACAGATTAGCACACCACAACGGAATGCGGTGTGGACAAAAAGCGGGCGATAAAGTTAAGGTTGCAGGCATTGCAAAGGGCGGTAATGCTCTTCGCGCGGTGCGTTGAAACGGACGGCGCGTGGATTCTGGAAAGGAAAGTTTATGGAAGCGCTAGGGATGGTCGAATGTATGGGTTTGGTGGCGATGATCGAAGCGGCGGACGCGATGGTTAAGGCCGCCAACGTGACGCTCGTCGGCTACGAAAAAATCGACGCGGGATTAGTGACGGCGATTGTGCGCGGCGATGTCGGGGCGGTGCGCGCGGCGGTTGACGCGGGCGCGGCGGCGGCTTCGCGCGTCGGCACGGTTGTCTCCACACACATAATTGCGCGCCCGCACGCGGATCTGGATGAAGGCGTGCCGGTGCTGCACACGGGCGAAACAACGCGCAAGAAAATCAGCGGCTCGGTCAAGGCGAAGCAGTAAGAATATGTCCGGCCACTCAGCTTGATGATTGATCGAAACCTCTTTCGCCTGAGCCGCGAAGTCGAAACTGCGCTTGCCGCAAACCGCGCCGTCGTCGCGCTCGAATCCACAGTTATCGCGCACGGTTTGCCGCGCCCGCAGAATCTTGAAACCGCGCGACGGCTCGAACAGATTGTGCGCGAGCACGACGCAGTGCCCGCCACCATCGCCGCCTTCGATGGCTGTTTTTGCATTGGCCTCGACGATGAACAACTACGCCGCCTCGCCGAAACAGAAGGCATACATAAACTCAGCCGACGCGATTTGCCGCTTGCCGTCGCAAACAAGTGGAACGGCGCGACGACGGTGGCGACAACTGCATGGATTGCGCATCGCGTTGGAATAAAAGTTTTTGCCACGGGCGGCATCGGCGGCGTGCATCGCGGAAGTTTGCCGGACGTGTCCGCCGATTTGCCCACCCTCGCGGAAACGCCTTTGATCGTCGTCTGCTCCGGCGCGAAAATCGTGCTCGATCTACCTGCGACGCGCGAGTGGCTGGAAACTCAAGGCGTGACCGTGATCGGCTACGAATGCGACGAGATGCCCGCCTTTTACACACGCTGCAGCAGTCTTGCAGTTGATGCACGCGTCGATTCGGCGCAGGCAGCGGCAGCGATTTACGACGCGCAACAACGGTTACAAACAAACGCTGCGCTCCTTCTCACCGTGCCCGTGCCTGCCGCTTCGGAAGTGGAAGCGAGCGCGCTGCAACGAGCGCTCGACGAAGCTTTAACGGCGGCGGCGACCGCGCACATTACGGGACGAGAATTGACGCCGTATCTTTTATCGCGCATGAAGGAAACAAGCGGCGGCGCAACACTCAATGCCAACATCGCGCTCTTGGAAAACAACGCGCGCGTCGCCGCCGATGTCGCCGGAGTTTTGTCAAAGCAAGGGTGAAGTGAAATTTAGTTCGAGAAACTGATCGGAGAAAAAGAGTGGCTGAAACGATGAACGACGAAATGAAAATCGCGCCCTACGGTTCTTGGAAATCGCTGATCACTTCGGATTTGATCGTGAGCGGTTCCATCGGGTTGGGACAGACGGCGATTGACGGCGACGACGTTTACTGGATAGAGATGCGCCCGACTGAAGAAGGAAGAAGCGTCGTCATGCGCCGCACGCCCGAGGGCGAAACGATTGACGTGACGCCGCAGGGCTTTAACGCACGCACGCGCGTTCACGAATACGGCGGCGGCGATTTCGTCATCGGCGACGGCACGATTTACTTTTCAAATTTCAAAGATCAACGCCTTTACAGTCAATCGCTGAAGCCTTTATCTGCAACGCCGGAACCGCTGACGCCCGCCGCAGATTTGCGCTACGCCGATACGGTTATCGACCACGCGCGCAATCGCCTGTACGCCGTCCGCGAAGATCACACGAACACCGGGCGCGAGGCCGTCAACACGCTTGTTGCGCTCGACCCGACGAAGGAAAACGAAGACGGCGGGCGCGTGCTTGTTTCCGGTTACGATTTTTATTCGTCGCCGCGTTTAAGCCCAGACGGAAAACGTCTCGCGTGGCTCGCGTGGAATCACCCAAACATGCCATGGGACGGCTGCGAATTGTGGGTCGGCGAACTTGCTGAAGATGTGGGAATCGCGTCGTCGAAACTCGTCGCGGGCGGAAGCGCTGAATCCGTTTTGCAGCCGGAATGGTCGCCAGAGGGAGCGCTTTATTTTGTTTCGGATCGCAGCGGCTGGTGGAATCTTTACCGCGCGGAAGCGGATGACTACAACGCCACGCCCGTGTGCGAAATGGCCGCCGAGTTCGGCTCGCCGCAGTGGGTTTTCGGAATGTCATCCTACGCATTTGAATCGAAGAATCGAATCATCTGCGCGTACATCGAAAAAGGGCAAACGCATCTTGCAAGCATCGACACGGCGACGGGAAAACTCTCCGCGTTTGAAACGCCGTATACGGACATTACTTACGTTCGCGCTGCTGCGGGACGCGTGGTCTTTCGCGGCGGCTCGCCGACGAATTTCGCAAGCATCGTGCAGTTCGATCTCGCGGCGCATCGCATGGATGTTTTGCGGCGCGCGAGCGAACTCAAGATCGACACGGGCTATCTTTCGATCCCGAAGGCAATCGAGTTTCCGACGGAAAGCAATGTGACGGCGCACGGCTTTTATTATGCGCCGAAGAATCAGGATTACCGCGCGGAGGATGTTGAAAGACCGCCGCTGCTTGTTCGCAGCCACGGCGGGCCGACGGCGGCGACAGGCACAACTTTGAGTTTGAGCATTCAGTATTGGACGAGTTGCGGCTTCGCCGTGCTTGATGTCAACTACGGCGGCAGCAGCAACTACGGGCGCGAGTATCGCCGGCGATTAAATAAGCAATGGGGCGTCGTGGACGTTGACGATTGCGTGAACGGCGCGCGTTATTTGATCGAACAAAATCTGGCAGACCCGAACCGCTTGGCGATTGACGGCGGCAGCGCGGGCGGCTACACGACTTTGTGCGCCTTGACGTTCCGCGATTTGTTCAAGGCGGGCGCAAGCTATTTCGGCCTGAGCGATCTGGAAGTCTTCGTCGGCGACACGCACAAATTCGAGTCGCGTTACCTTGAAGGCCTTGTCGGTAAATATCCGCAGGAAAGGGAGCTTTACCGCGCGCGCTCGCCGATTAATTTCACGGATCAGTTGTCATGCCCCGTGATTTTCTTTCAAGGTCTGGAAGACAAAATCGTGCCGCCGAATCAAGCTGAGTTGATGGTCGAAGCCTTGCGTGCGAAGAAGATGGCGGTCGCTTATGTCGCCTACGAAGGCGAGCAGCACGGCTTTCGTCGCGCCGAAAATATCAAGCGCACGCTTGACGGTGAACTGTATTTCTACTCGAAGATCTTCAACTTCGAGCTGGCGGATAAAATCGAGCCTGTGACGATTGAGAATCTTTAACCGGTAGTTTTAATTAAACAGCGCAGGGAGATTTGTGAAGGCAAAAGAAAAGGCATTCGAGTTACCCAATTTAGGTTTAGTGTGCATTACCGTGTCCGACGCCGTCCGCTATCGCACCATCACGCGCAAGCGTTTATTGCTGCTCGGTGCAGACGAGCAAAAGCGCGTGCTCGGCGAACTCTACGCGGATAATCTGGCGCGGCTTAATCGTGCGATTGATTTTTGCAGCGAGCGCGGCCTACGCCTTTATCGCATGACTTCCGCGCTTTTTCCGTTTGCAGATGATGCGGCGGGCGAAGATGTTCTCGACGCGATGAAGGATGATTTGCGGCGCACGGGCGAGCGCGCGACAAAGAGCGGGTTGCGCCTTGTGCTGCACCCGGATCAATTCGTCGTTTTGAGTTCGGATTCGCCGCAGGTGGTAACGAACAGCTTGAAGATTTTAGCGACGCACGCGAAGGTAATGGATTATCTGGCGCAACCTCGTTCGAGTTGGGCGGTGATGAATATTCACGGCGGCAAGGGCGACAGAAGCGAGCAACTCATTAAAGCGATTGACGAATTGCCTGACGCGATTCGCTCGCGCCTGACGCTGGAAAACGACGAGTACACTTACAGCGCGCAAGAGATTTTAGAAGTCTGCCGCCGCGCCAATGTGCCGATGGTTTTCGATGTTCACCACCACGCGTGCCATGAAGGTTTGACGAGCTATGAAGATTCGAGCGTCGCGGAGATGCTCTTTGCTGCGCGCGAGACATGGCCTGTTCCCGAATGGCAACTCGTGCATGTCTCGAACGGCGAATCGCATTTCGGTGACCGCCGCCATAGCGGGCTTATCACTGTGATGCCGGGCAGTTTTCGCTATGCGCCGTGGATCGAAGTCGAAGCCAAGCACAAAGAACTCGCCATCGAAAAACTCACCACGGACTGGCTAGTAGGGTTGGGCAAGGATTAAACGGATATTCCGGCCATCGGTTCACGAGCTGAATCGTTGGATTGCTTTCGTAGCGTGAAATCATGAAAGAAAGATTGCGCACTACCCTCATTATTCTTTTACTCAATGCGCTACTATTTAGCCTGCCTTTCTCCGTTATTGCTAAGTTCCAAGAGCAAGATTGGGTGGCGCGGCTTCGGAAGGAAGATCGTGAGTGGGCGCGCAAGGCGGGTCTTTCTCCTGAAGCTATGCGGAAGATGCGCTTGTCGGCTGGTGTACCCGATGATGTTGCAGATTACGTTGATTATATTGATGCTAAGAGCCTACGCGCCCGTAAACATATCTTGTTTGTGATAGCAGGCGGCGGCAATGGTCATTGTCTCAGCTTGTATATTTTTAGGCGTACAAATTATCGGCTGCTTTGGTCAGCACCCGGAATGCCGAGCGGAGCGGGATATTGCCGCGAGAGTCCTTATAATCCCAAAGCATATGTCGCGCGCGGCGGCAAAATCGTGGTGAAAATTCCGGTCTTTGATTATGAGAGAGGAAAGGCCGAAGCCAACGATTATTACACTTATGTCTGGAATGGAAGGATATACAAGTTTGCGGGCAGCCGGACAGTGAAAGTTCATGCCCGTTGAAACGCGCACGACGATAACGATAGGGCGTTTGCGCAGCATCGACGCGTTGAGGGGCGCGGCGGCGCTCGGCGTCGTGTTGTATCACGCGGCGGGAACGCTCGTTTTGCCCGCGTCTTCATCTGCTATCGAGCGCTGGACGATACGACCCGTGCAGTGGTTTTCGTCGTTCGGTTACACAGGCGTTTTTCTGTTCTTCGTCATCTCAGGCTTCTGCATTCATCTGCAATGGGCGCGCGTTGCCGCGACAGGCGCGACGCCGCAGATACATTTCCTTGCCTTCTGGAAGCGGCGCGCACGCAGACTTTATCCGCCGTATCTCGCGGCGCTCGCGCTTTATCTGATAATCGCCGCCTTCACCAGCCGCGTCGAATTCAATGCTTTTTATGTGTGGGATGTGTCGCTTCATTTGTTGATGCTGCACAATCTGGATGCGCGCACCGTGTACAGCATCAACGGCGTGTTCTGGACGCTGGCGATTGAAGAGCAATTGTATCTGGCGTATTTCCTGTTGCTTTTTTTGCGCAGGCGCTTTGGCTGGACGAGCGCGCTTTTGTGCTGCGCGTTTGCAAGAGTCCTTTGGTTCGCGTGCGCGCCGCTGCTCAAAAGTGCGTTCGGTTACGAATTGCCGTTGACGGAAGCGGCGCTGTCTCATTGGTTCACGTGGGCGCTCGGCGCGCTTTGCGTCGAAGCAGCAGTGGGCTTAATCGTGTTGCCTGCGTGGTGTCGCAAGCTTCCGTCGGCAATCATCGCGCTCCTCGTCGCAGTTTGTTTGAGCTACCTCTTGCCGCTCGCTGGTTCGTCGCCGATGCTGCACGGATTCGGCACGCTGCTGCTGCATCCTTTGTGGGGCGCGGGCTTTTTCTTTCTCGTTTGCTACGCCGTTAATAGAGAGCAGACACGACAATTGAATTCGCCGACGCTCACAGGTTCAATAATCTCAACGAATCCGCCGACGCCGCGCTTCATCCGGTGGCTCGCCTTCATCGGCATCTTTTCTTACTCGCTGTACCTGACGCATCAACTCGTCATCATGGAATCCTATCTGTTCTATGTTTTTCGTTTGCCGACGACGCTCACGCCGCTCATCATCACGACGCCCGCGTGCATCGGTTTCGCGTGGGTCTTCTTTCGGGTTTGCGAACACCCGTTTCTTTCATCACGCGCGGCAAAGACAATCACGGCTTCAATTGAAACAAGCGAGGTGAAGGATAAAATCGAGAGCCGCGCGTCTGCTTCGAGCGCGTAAGTTTTATCTGGCTCAGCCGTTGCGAAGATCAAATCTTTGCGCTCTTTACCGGTTAAAGCATTCCAGCGAACATCTGTTTGTAATGGCGATACCAATCGCTTTGAAAAAGTTCCGCCGGATCGTGCTGTTGTTTGAGGCGAAGGAATTCTGGGAATTGCGGATAGCAAGTTTCGACTTGTTTGCGCGTCGCCCATCGGTGATACGTGAGGTAGTAGCTGCCGCCGAATTCGATTGCCAGATCGATGAGATGGCGAAAGTCGCGTTGCGCTTTTTCGATCCCTCTGCCTGTGTGCGCGACGTGCAAGTTAAAAACGATGCACGCGTAAGATTCCTTCGCCCACGCCAGAAAACTCTCCGCGTCTTTTTCGATTAGACGAATCGTGCCGTAGATAAATTCGACTTTATGGCGGCGAAAATCCGCGCGCGCTTTGTCCAGAAAAGCCATCAAGGATTTTCGCGGAACATACACTTCCGTAATCATTTCGCTGGCGCGCGCCGTCGCCTTCAATCGCGCGTCGAGTTCGCTGTGATAGCCATCTAGGTACGTGCTCAATTGATGCGTGTCCGACCAGTAAATTTGATTGTTCGTCGATAGGTAATGCGCGGAATAAAGCTCAAAGGCGCGGCGGCGATCCGCGTGCGCGAGATAAAGCAATTCCTTCCAATCGTGAGCGGAAAGCTCTTGCTGTTTTGCCGGAGCGGGTGAATCGGTTGGCGCGGGACAGTAGCATGAAAACACTCCGCGACGCAGGAAATCAGCGGAGGTTGTGTCCGTCATAAACTGGAAATCGCCGTAGAGAAATCCTGTGTCGATGCGTTCTTGAAAAGCCGCCGCCAGATCGTCGGAAGAAATAATTTCGACAACGCGCCGTAGTTTTTGCCGCCGCGCGAGACGCAATTGGACGCTCGCAATGATGCCGAACAATCCGTAACCGCCGATAGCGAGCCGAAACAGTCCGGCGTTTTCCGTGCGGCTGCACCGGCGCGTCGTGCCTACCGAATCAATGAGAACAAACGATTCGACATCATTGATGAATGGTTTAAGCCGCAAGCCTCTGCCATGAATGTTTGCCGCGAGCGCGCCGCCGATGCTTAGGCGATCCGCGCCCGTTTGTTTCTGGACGATGCCGAACTGTGTCTCGCAATCTTTCTGCGCAGTGAGCATGTAATCAATAAGCTCCGGCCAGTGTATGCCCGCTTCGACTTCAATCCGTTGCGTCGCCGGATCAAAGCTCAACACTTGATTCATCTGTGCCGTGTCTATTAGCACGGCGTCTGTTGCAAATTGCTGCGCGCCCATCGCGTGTTTGCCGCCCGCGATGCAAACGGATAATCCTTGCTCCGCAGTCCTCTCAATCACCGCCGCGAGTGCTGTTATAGAGCGCGGTTGAACGACGCTGGCAACACACGTGCGGTTCAATTGAGAATGCACGTCGTTGACAATCACGCCGCCGTTTATTGCGCGCAAGTTTTGCTTTTGATTATTAACCGCGTGCGGATTACGCGTTGTCGCTTGTGCTTCACTAAAAGTGTTGACGGTTGCCATCTGCTTTTGATCCTTCAGGCTCGCGCGGCGACGCAAAGACATTCGCCGACAGCGAGAGGTAAGTGCGCTAGATTTTCCGGCGCGAGGTAGCGGTACTGGAAAGTGTTGTGGGTCGCAATCTCGCGGGCGTTGAAACCGAGAGTCGCCAGATATTGCGGCAATTGATTTACGCCGATGCTCCACTTGAAACCTTCGCCGCGCAAACGAAGCCATGCGTTCACCGCGCGGCTGGAGTTGCGAAAGCCGATGCGCGCTTGTTGTCCGCCGCCCTGTTGTTCCATAAATGAAAAGGCAAACAAACTGTGCGCGCCGCTGTGGTCGCGCACAAAAGAAAAAAGTTCATCGACGGCGCGGCGTTCCAGATACATCAGCAGTCCTTCAGCGATAAACAAAGTGTCTTCGCCGGATTTGTAAAAAGGGTGCGAAAGTAATTGTTCGGCGATTGATTGCGCGGCGAGATCGAGCGCGAGAAAGCTAAGATTGCTGTTTGGCGTATGGCGCGTCGCTAAAACTTTTAGCTTCGTTGCCTGCGTCGCCGGATGATCCGCCTCGATAAAATGCGTGTCGGGAAATTCTCCGTGAAGGCGTAGGGCGAGCGTGTCGAAACCTGCGCCGAGAATGATTATCCGGCGTATGCCGCAACTGATAGCGCGGCGCGTTTGTTCTTCGAGAAAGCGTTTGCGAAGCGCATAGTGAAGTTGTATGCCGGGAAGAAATTGCCGCTCACACATCGCGACGAGAAAACGCGCGAGTGATGATGTTTGCAACAGGGCGGCGAATCGTTTGCCGACTGCGGAATGAGGTTCGACGAACGACGCGCAGAGTTTTGCAGATTGTTCAGGCACAAATCGTTTGCGCTGAAAATCCTGCGCGGTGAAAATTGTGCTTCTGGCGATAAGGCGCGCGGTATTGCTGGCTCGATTCGCTTTCATAGGCTTATCCTTCAATCAACTCCGGCGGCAGCATACGTTTCGGCGGCGCGCGTCTCCACACTCCTTGTGACACTTTGTGAAGCGTCACGTCGCCCGGCGCGCCGATTACAAATATTGAATAATTGCAAATCCTGAACCTTTGACTTATGCTGCCCGCCGTCGCTTATGCCGCTTCAATGATTCGCTTCGGTCAAGGGATTCTTCAATTTTTCAAAGGCTGCAAAAAAGTTCATCGAACTCCTTTTATGGCAATCGCCGGAACAGAATGGTTAATAGACGCGAGCGGGTGTCGCGCGGAAGCGTTGTGTGACCGGCGACTGCTTGAAGGAGTGTTTGCGCGCGTCATCGCGGAGTTGGATTTGCGCGTGGTCGGCGCTCCGGTATGGCATGAATTTCCGTGGCCGGGTGGCGTGACGGGAATCGCGCTGCTGACGGAATCGCACCTGACCTGCCACACGTACCCGGAACACGAACTCTTGACGATTAATTTGTATTGCTGCCGGGCGCGTTGCATGTGGGCGTGGGATGAAAGATTAAAAGAGATGCTCGGCGCAAAGAATGTGAGCGTGCGCGTCGTGTTGCGCGGCGGGGCGGCGACAACAACACCGCAGCAAACCATTGCGATGAGTGACGACGTGACGAGCGAAGACATGATGAGCGACGACGCGTTTGCATTCGGTAGTGCCGAAGGCGGGCATGGCGTATGAGTGTGTTGGAGGCAAACTGTCCGGCGTGCGGCGCGCCTATCTTGTTCAAACGCGGTTCATCTGTGGTGGTCGTTTGCGAATATTGCCGCTCGGTGGTGGCGCGCACGGATCGCGCGCTCGAAGATTTGGGCAAGGTGGCGGAAGTCGCGGAAACCGGGTCAGTGCTCGATGTCGGACTGACGGGAGTGTATCTGGATGTTTCATTCGAGTTGACGGGACGCGCGCAACTCGGACACCAAGCGGGCGGCGTATGGGATGAGTGGTACGCGGCGTTTGCGGACGGGCGCTGGGGCTGGCTCGCCGAAGCGCAGGGGCGTTTCTATCTCACCTTTCAACAAGCTCACGTGGATCGAAATTCAATTCCGCCGTTTGAGGCATTGGAATTGGGTCAGCCTGTGGCAGCGCTTTCGGATGCGTTGCCGGTTGTCGTCGCCGAAAAGGGAACGGCGCGCTACCTCGCTGCGAAGGGCGAGATACCATACAAGCTTGCGCCGGATGCAACGTATGAGTATGCGGATTTGTCCGGGCGCGAAAATCAATTTGCGACGATTGATTACAGCGAAATGCCGCCGCTCGTTTTCGTCGGGCGCGAAATTTCTCTGACGGAACTTGGCATCAGAGCAGATGCTCACGCGCCGGAACGTGAGGCGCGTAAAACCGTTGCCGCGCAGTTATCATGCCCGCGTTGCGGCGGGACTCTGGAACTTCACGCGCCGGACAAAGCAGAGCGCGTGACGTGCCCGAATTGCAGTTCGCTGCTCGATGTCAACGAAGGCAATCTGAAGTTTCTCAAAGCGCTTGAGCCGGGAAAATTCACCGCGCAGATTCCGTCCGGCGCGACATCGAAGGCGGGCAGTTTCGGCATAGAGGGGCCGTTGACCGTGATCGGCTTTATGGCGCGCAGTGTGACGATTGAAGGCACGAAATATTTCTGGGAGGAATATCTGCTTTACAATCCGCGCGCGGGTTTTCGTTGGCTGGTGCAAAGCGACCAGCATTGGAATTTTGTCGAGAGCGTACACGTCGGCGAGGTGACGGAAACGAATCGCGGTGTGCAGTTTCGGGGCGAGTATTTCAAGTTGTTTCAGGACGCGGCGGCGAATGTCGAATATGTCGAAGGGGAATTTTACTGGAAGGTCACGACGGGCGAGCATGTGCGTGCGATGGACTATGTGCATCCGCCGCTGATGTTGTCGAAGGAAGTTTCGATTATCGCGGCACAGGGAGCGGTGCAGCCGATTGCCGCAGCAGGTGAGATAAATTGGTCGCTCGGCAGATACGTCGCGTTGAAGGAAATCGAGAGCGCGTTTGATTTGAGCGGCCTGCCAAGACCGTCCAACGTCGCGCCGAATCAACCTTTTCCGTACAAAGGATTTTACAAATACTGGGCGGCGCTGACGGTGTTATTGTTCGTCGTGGGACTCGCAAGTTTTGTCACAGGCGGTTCTAGGAAAGTCTTCGAGCAGAATTATCAATTGCCGCCGCTGCAAAACTCGGACGCGACGCAGACCGTTTTCAGCGAGCCGTTTGAGCTAACGGGACGCCGTAATGTCAGCATCAGCGCGAGCGCGCCCGTCGATAATTCGTGGCTGTACGTCGAGGGCGATCTGGTCAACGAAGACACTGGACTCGTGTAACAATTTTCGCTGCCGATTGAGTATTATCACGGCGTCGAAGACGGCGAATCGTGGAGCGAGGGTGACCGCGACATACGCACTGTGTTGTCGGCGCTGCCCGCCGGGAAATACACTATGAGGCTCGAAGCGCAGTGGGATAAATGGCAGCAGCCAGCGACGTTGAGCGTCAGCGTGAAGCAAAACATTTTGCACGGCATCAACTTTCTTCTCGCGCTGATCGAGCTGTCAATCATTCCCGTCATCATCCTGATTTATCGAATCATGTTCGAGAAACGGCGCTGGGAAGACAGTTCGATTTGAAAACCAAAGAAAACTTTGCCACAGAGACACAGAGCAAAACAAATATAGAAAAAGAAACGCATGAAAGAAAAACATCTCTTACTATCTTTCCTAATCTCTGTGCCTCTGTGTCTCTGTGGCTAATCTTCAGTATTAGACGTTCGGGAAAGAGAGTTTTTAATGTTGGCTAAACTGTATCTGTTAGCGGGACTCTTCGTCATCGCATTGTACGGCGCGGCGGCGTTTAATGGTTGGGAAGTCGGCGGCAGTCTTCACCGCCAAACATTGCCGTCGGACGTGCGCCAATCGCCGGGCGGGTATCGCTCGTTTCATTTCTGGCATTCCGGTTTTCATGGAGGAAAATAATGTGGGCTGAAACTTTCAGTGCCGACGCAATCACAGCGTCCAAAAGTTCGAGTTTTGCGGGACTCGTTGTGCCGATGGATCAACTTGCGAACCTTGTCGTGATGACGCTCGTGTTCGCCATTCTCGGCATCATGTTGTTTGCGCTCGCGTTCTGGATTATCGTCAAGGTTTCGCCGTTTTCGACGCGCAAGGAAATCGAAGACGATCAAAACGTGGCGCTGGCGATTGTCATAGGCTCGGTCATTATCGGCATCGCTTTGATTGTCGCCGCCGCCGTGCATGGATAAGAAAACGCGCCCGCCGCTGCTGTTCCTGAACGTGCTGATTATCGCTACGTGCGGGCTGATTTATGAATTGCTCGCAGGCACGCTGGCGAGTTATGTGCTCGGCGATTCGGTCACGCAGTTTTCGCTTATCATCGGCATTTATCTTTTCGCGCTCGGCGCGGGCGCGTGGCTCTCCGGCTTTATCGAAGAGGAACTCGCCAGAAAATTCGTCGAAGTCGAACTCGGCGTCGCCGTCTTAGGCGGAGCAAGCGCGCCGCTGCTGTTTTTAAGTTTCGCGCACCTCAGCTATTTTCATCTCGCGCTTTATTCAATCGTCTTTGGCATCGGCGTGCTGGTCGGCCTCGAACTGCCGCTGTTGATGCGCATCCTCAAAGATAATTTAGACTTCAAAGAATTAGTTTCCCGCGTGCTCGCCTTCGATTACATCGGCGCGCTTGTCGCTTCACTATTGTTTCCGATTTTTCTAGTGCCTAAACTCGGGCTTGTGCGGACATCGCTTGTGTTCGGAGTGCTGAACGCGTGCGTCGGATTGTGGGGTACGTGGCTGCTGCGCCCTTTGATTAAAACGAGCGTCACGGGATTGCGCGTGCGTGCCGTCATCGTAATCGCGCTGCTCGTCGCAGGCATTATTAAATCCGATGCGCTGACCACGCTCGCGGAAGACGGCCTCTTCGCGGACGATGTTATTTACGCGCGGACGAGCGCCTATCAACGCATTGTCGTCACGCGCGGGCGCGCAGGATTTCAACTTTTTCTTAACGGCAATCTGCAATTCAGTTCGACGGACGAATACCGCTATCACGAAGCGCTCGTGCATCCGGCGATGATGCTTGCGAATGAATCGCCGCGCCGCGTGTTAGTGCTCGGCGGCGGCGACGGTCTAGCGCTGCGTGAGATTCTGAAATATCCGTCCGTCGAATGGGTCACGCTCGTCGATCTTGATCCAGACATGACGAATCTTTCCAAACACTTTCCGCCGCTCGCGGAACTCAACAAGCATTCGTTCGATGATGTGCGCGTGCATGTTATTAACGAAGACGCGATGATCTGGCTTGAAAAGCAGACGGAGCCTTTCGACGCCGCGATTGTCGATTTTCCCGATCCGAATTCTTTTGCGCTCGGCAAACTTTACACGACGCGCTTTTATCGTTTACTGAAAGAACGTTTGCGTGTGAATGCGCCGGTTGCCGTGCAATCAACTTCGCCGCTGTTTGCGCGCGCTTCTTTCTGGTGCATTGTGCGGACAATCGAAGCGGCGGGATTTGCTGTTAAGCCTTACTACACGGCTGTTCCTTCGTTCGGCATCTGGGGCTTTGCGCTCGCCAGAACTTCCGCGTTCGACACACCGGCACACGCGCCGCAAAAAACCGATTTGCGCTTTCTCGACGATACGGCAATGACGGCGATGTTTGCTTTGTCGGCAGACCTCGCGCCCGTGTCGGTGGAGATTAATCGTCTGGACAATCAAGCGCTCGTCCGCTATTACGAATCGGAGTGGCGGCGCTATGAGTAGTGAATAATGAACGGTGAACGATTGGCTGTGAACGATGAATGATTGGACGAGAAGGGAAGTGCTGGCGGCTTTTCTTGGCGTGCCTGCGGCGATGGCGGCGTGTCGTTCAGGTGAAGCGTTGCGAATGCCTGCGGGTGAAATCATCGGCGCATCGGATGTCATAGGGCATAAACTGCGCGACGGTTTGCGCGTCGTTCCGGCAGCGGACGCGTGGCAAAAAGTCGGCGTGGTAATCGTCGGCGGCGGAGTCGCGGGGTTGGCAGCTTCGCGCGCTTTGCTCAAAGCCGGGTTCAAAGATTTCGTGCTGCTGGAACTTGAGAAGGAGCACGGCGGCACGTCGCGCAGCGGCACGTCGCAGCTTGTTTCGTATCCGTGGGGAGCGCATTACTTGCCTGCGCCGATGAAGGAAAATCGAGAGCTTGTTTCGCTGCTCGACGAGATGGGCGTGCTCGAGGGAATGGACGAAGCGGGCGAGCCTGTTGTGGCGGAACAGTTTTTGTGTCGTGACCCGGAGGAGCGCGTTTTTTACAAAGGGCGCTGGTACGAAGGGCTTTATTTGAATGCGGGCGCGAGCGCAGAAGATTTGCGGCAACTCAAAGAATTTCGCGCGGAGATTGACCGTTGGGTTAAGTGGCGCGACGGGCGCGGGCGGCGCGCGTTCGCCATTCCTGCGGCGCATAGTTCGGATGATGCCTGGGCGACAGCGCTTGATCGCATGTCGATGGCGGCATGGATGGACGAGCGCGGGTTTGCCTCTGCGCGATTGCGTTGGATGGTCGATTACGCGTGCCGCGATGATTACGGCGCGACGCTCCAGACGACGAGCGCATGGGCGGGCATCTTTTACTTCGCGTCGCGTATGACGAAAGCCGGAGTTGAGGCGCGCCCACTTATTACATGGTCGGAAGGCAATGGGCGTCTGGCTTCGTATTTGTACGGCAACGCGCGCGGGCATGTGCGGCTCGGTCTGGCAGCGGCGGAGATCATTCCGTTTGAAGAGGAAGGGAAGCGTGGCATTAACGTCGTGGCGGTTGACCACGAAGGGCAAACGGCAGTCGGCTTTCATGCGGATCGAGTCGTTTTCGCCGCGCCGCATTTTCTCGCGCCGTACCTTGTGCGCGGCTACAGGGAAAGCGTTGGCGCGGGCAGCGCAGAGTTTCAATATGGCGCGTGGATGGTGGCGAATCTGTTTTTGAAGGATAGGCCGCGAGAAGGCAAGGGATTTCCGCTCGCGTGGGATAATGTGCTTTACGAAAGTCCTTCGCTCGGCTACGTCGTCGCAACTCATCAGCGCGGGCTTGATCGTGGGGCAACAGTTTTTACTTATTATTATCCGATGTGCGAGGCGGACGCGCGCGCGGGCAGAACGAAGCTTTTCGAGATGGATTGGCACGCCTGCGCCGACGTTGTTTTGACAGACCTCGAACGCGCGCACACGGATATACGTGCGCTCGTCGAACGGCTCGACGTGATGCGTTGGGGGCACGCGATGATTCGCCCGCAAACCGGATTTATATGGAGCGACGCGCGCCAAAAAGCGGCGCAGGCATTTCGCGGCGTTCATTTCGCCAACACGGATTTAAGCGGCATCGCGCTTTTTGAAGAAGCGTTTTATCACGGCACGCGCGCCGCCAAAGAAGTGCTCGCCGCGCGCGGCATTGCGGTTTGAATCAGCGCTTCAGACGATTTGATTGAATCGACAAAATGGGCGATGCAGGCGGGTAGGCTTGAGCGTCTCGCCGTTGTACTCAGAAGGAAATGTGAAAGAGGAGAAGTTATGAAAGCGGTTCGCGTGCATGAGTTTGGTGATGCGTCTGTAATGCGTGTGGAAGAAACAAATGATCCGGTTGCGGGAAGCGGGCAAATCGTTGTAAGCGTGCGCGCTATTGGAGTGAATCCGGTGGACACGTACATACGCGCAGGGCTTTATGCAAACAAGCCAGCGTTGCCGTACACGCCGGGCACGGATGCGGCGGGCGTCGTGGAATCAATCGGCGAAGGAGTGAGCCGCGTTAAAGTCGGCGACAGAGTTTATACGGCTGGCACTCTGAGCGGCGCGTATGCCGCACAAACACTCTGCGCTGAATCGCAAGTACATCCTTTGCCTGAAAATGTTTCCTTCGCGCAGGGCGCAGGCGTTCATGTGCCTTATGCGACGGCCTATCGCGCGCTTTTTCACAGAGCGCAGGCGTTGCCCGGCGAGAGTGTGCTCGTTCACGGCGCGACGGGCGGCGTCGGCTTGGCGGCTGTGCAGCTTGCGCGCGCGGCAGGACTAACGGTGATCGGCACGGGCGGCACGGAAGAAGGCCGCCGCCTCGTTACGGAGCAGGGAGCGCAGGCTGTGCTGGATCATCACGCGCCGGATTATTTAAGTGAAGTGATGCGATTGACGAACAGGATTGGCGTCAACGTGATTCTGGAAATGCTTGCGAACGTAAATCTGGGCAAAGACTTCGCTATGCTTGCGAAGAAGGGGCGCGTGGTTGTGGTCGGCAGTCGCGGCAAAGTCGAGATCGATCCGCGCGAAATAATGGGACGCGACGCGAGCATTCACGGCATGTCGCTCTTCAATGCGGATGCAGCAGAGGCCGCAAGCCTTCACGCCGCGCTCGTCGCCGGACTCGCAAACAACACCTTGCGCCCAATTATCGACGAAGAAATGCCGCTGCAAGATGCGCCGCGCGCCCACGAAGAAATAATGCGCGCAGGCGCACGCGGCAAAATCGTGTTGATTCCATGAATCTCCGGTGTAGGGGCAGCGGCTTGTCCCTGCCCGCGTTGCATTTACATGAAAGCACGGGCAGGGACAAGCCGCTGCCCCTACGTTTTATTTGCGGGCAAGAAGTTCAGCACAATCGCATCATGGTCGGAGAGTGCGCCCGCTTCGTCGCGTAGATCGCCGACGACCACCGGGCGCGTGTGCGGTGCGGCGTAGATGTCTTTTCCCGCGAACCAATCGAGCTTGAGCGAGCAGCGCCCGTTGTTTTTGGCGAGCGCCCAGCGTATGAACCAGAAGCACCACTGCGGTATCCAATCCGCCATGTTGACGTTCGTCGCCAGATCGTCCACGCAGTAATGCAAAGTGCCCGCGCCGAGTTCGTTCAAGGTTCGATAATCGTAACCGCGCTTCTCCAATTCATTGAACAGCCCGCGCTCGAACCAGCGTTCGGGATACGGATAATGATTGTCGATAACGTGGCGCACGCCCATCGCCACGCGACGCGCGTAGCCCGCAATCGTATATGCGACGCGGCGTGAATTGTACGTTGAAGTATTCCAGTCGCCGCCGATGACGACGGGCAATTGCGCGCGTTGCTTGGCGAGATGATCGAGGACGATTTGCATTTGAAGCTGGCGGTGGCGCTGGGTCGAATGCGCGTCGAGATGAAGGCTCACAGTCCACACTGAACCGAGCGGGTGATCCATAATCGCCGCGACTGCGCGCTGGCAGCCGAGCCGTTTTTCTTTGCCGCGCATTTTATCTTTGCCGTTCGGCAGTGGAATCGAATGAGCCTCGCGCAAAGGATAACGTGAAAACAGAGCGTTGCCGTGAAGCGATTGCTCGTTTTCGCCCGCGACTTCCGATTCAAGGCCGCTGCCTTTATTGAGCGCGAGATAGCACGGCGCGAAAATATAGTTGAGCTTTAACGCGGCGGCAATTTCTCTGGCGACGAAACGATTCCCTGTGCGCGCCATGCCGTAATCGAGTTCCGTTAAAAGCAGCACATCGCTTTCACGCAAAGACGGATGTTCACAGAGCGCGCGAATGATGCCTTCGAGACGAAGCCCGCGCTCGATGTTCCATGCCGTTGCCTTGATTGAAGAGGATGCTTTGTTTGAATCATGCGGCACGCCGGAAGCGAAATTTTCCTGCACGATGCCCGCCATCAAGCTTTCGATTTCCGGGCGCAAGCGTGCGTAGATTCCCGATGCCTGCACCTCTTTTGTAGAATTAAACTGCGCGAGTTCAGGAAGAAAACTTTTTAATTTGTGATCGAGCGCGGACGCGGCTTCGTTTTGTAGTTGGTGAGACAAAGAATGTAAAAGTGAAAGGGCAGCTTCAGTGCCGCCCCCTTAAATTGATAATACACCCGGTCCGGCTCGAACGGACGACCTTTTGATTCGAAGTCAAACGCTCTATCCAACTGAGCTACGGGTGCATAATTGTTGTTGTTTTCAGCGACAGCTTCGATGCGCGGAAATACTATAACGCATTATCGGCTTTGCGGTGCAACGGGCGCGCTCGTTGCAGCAGCGCTTTGTCCCTGAAAATCTTGCCGGATAAGGCGCACGAGGGCGTCGATTTCTTCCGGCTTTAGTTTGTCATTGAACACGGGCATTCCTTCGCCGCCGTTACTGATCCGGCGCGCAAGTTGTTGATCGGTGCGAGTGCGTGCGTGGCCTTCGCGCAGTCCCGGCACTTTCAATTTAATGTTGTCGAACTCGACGCGCCCGCCATCGGCATTCGCGCCGTGACATTTAGTGCAGCGTTCGCCGTAAATTTGACGCGCTCCGGCGAGTTCGTCTGCGAGCGCGGCGTTAGTCGCAGCGTGCGTGGCGATTGCGGTAGTGTTTGGCTTCGGTTGTGTGCCGGATGAATTGTCGGCGGTGTTCGATGCGTTGTTGCAGGCGAGCGCAAAGAGTGCGACGGCAACGGCGATAAAAACGAGTTTAAGCAAGTGCATTCAATGATTACCTGTCGTTAATAACATCTGCGTGGATTTGAAATTTTATGAAAGCGAGGCGAGTATAAATCATGCCGGCGAATCTTTGAAAGCGGCGCGAGTTGCAATCCGCCGCCGTTCACCGCAGAATAGCCCGAATCACGCGAAACGCTTTTAACTTAACCAAGAGAATTTTGCGCGATACTGGAAATTTACGCACTTTTAATATCAGAGGTTCAAACGCCATGAGTGAACACAGACCGGGCACAGGCACGGAGCCGCGCGGTTCGCTGCGACTTGCAGGCAATCGTGACACGACTATCGAGCAGCAACTTCCCAGACAAACCATTCCGCGACAGTTCGTCAACTTTACTTTTTATCGCGCGCGCCCTGACTGGCACGCGCTCGACGCGGACGCGAAACAACAAGCGCGCGCCGAGTATATCGAAGCGCTGGACGAATCTCGCGGCGAGTTATTGATTCAATCCTATTCGCTGGCGGGCTTGCGCACGACGGCGGATTTTATGATCTGGCGCATTGGCTACCACCTAGACCCGATGCAGGAAATGACCGCGCGGCTCAATCGCACGCGGCTTGGCCGGTACCTCGAACCGACGCAATCGTTTCTCTCTATGACGAAGCGCTCGATGTACATTGATAAGGACAACCCGGAGCACGTCGAAGACCGCCTTCACGTTGTTCCCGGCAAGGGCAATTATTTGTTTGTGTATCCGTTCGTCAAAACGCGCGAGTGGTATGCGCGCTCGGCCGAAGAACGACAGACGATGATGGACGAGCACATACGCATCGGCATGAAGTATCAATCTGTGAGATTGCACACGACGTATTCGTTCGGCCTCGACGATCAGGAATTCGTCGTCGCTTTTGAAACAGACGAGCCGTCGGACTTTCTGGATTTAGTGCAGGAATTGCGCGAAAGCAAAGCAAGCTCATTCACCTTGCGCGACACGCCTATGTATACATGTCGGCAACGCTCGCTTGCGGAGTGCCTCGAAGCCATCGGGTAAAACATTGGAACACTCCCGCGCGTTTGCGTTCCGGCGCGTGTGATCGCGCATAAGCTTACTGGTAAATCGGCATGATCGAATTAGGAGTCGGTATTTTCTTCGCAGCGTCGTTTGTCACGGCTTATTTAGTGGCAGCGAGATGTTGCACGCCGGGCGGGGGAAGATATATTCTGCGCCGCTGCCTGACCACTTCAATGTCGGCGCACGCTGTGAGATTGAACGAGGCAAGGAACACGAAGAAATTTCTCACCGCCGATGAATTGAGCGAACATCATTCCGGCGGCGCTCACAGCGCAACATTGACGAGCGCAGGACATACGGACTAATTAACGACTCGCGTGCAAAGCGTGCGCGCGAATATCTCGAACGATGAAGGTTGCGCGTAAGTTTACAATCAGCGGGGAAGTACAGGGCGTCGGCTATCGTTTCTTCGCGCAACGCGCCGCCGCGCGCCATCAGGTCAACGGCTATGTGCGTAACTTGCAGAACGGAAACGTCGAAGCTTTGGCTGAAGGAGACGCAGCAAGCGTCGAAGCCTTCAAGCACGATCTTGCGACAGGCCCCGCGCACGCCTTCGTCGCAAACATCGAAGAAATAAACTTGGATTCACACGGCGCATACTCTTCTTTTCGTATTGAACGCTAACTCGTAGCGGCAGGCTTGCGCCTCTGCCCGCGTTGTATTCCAATAAAGCACGGGCAGGGACAAGCCGCTGCCCCTACAATTAAAAACATGGACGGACTCAAACAATTAATCCGCGAAGTGCCTGACTTTCCGAAGCCGGGCATTAACTTTTATGACATCACGACGCTGCTCAAGAATCCGCAGGGGTTGCGTTTGACGGTTGACGCGCTCGCCGAAGAATTTAACGGCGAGAAGGTAGACACTGTGATCGGCATTGAAGCGCGCGGCTTTATTTTCGCGCCCGCGCTCGCGTATCACATGAGCGCGGGCTTTGTGCCTGTGCGCAAGCCCGGCAAGCTTCCCGCCGAATGCGCTTCGCTTTCCTATGATCTCGAATACGGGCAGGACACTTTGCAGATACACCGCGACGCCGTGGGCAAAGGCCAGCGCGTCATCATCGCAGATGATTTGCTGGCGACGGGCGGCACAGCGAAGGCTGTCGTCGATTTAGTGGAGAGCCTCGGCGGAGTCGTCGCCGGATTGGTTTTCGTCGTCGAATTGGAGTTTCTGCCGGGGCGCAAAAAACTCGAAGGCTATGATGTGCGTTCGTTGATTAAGTATCAATCGTGAGCAATCGTGGACGATTGCTTTAATCACGCGGCGTTGCCGTCGGAAGCTTTTCCGGTAGCCTGTAAGTGGTGTGCTCTGTAACGGAAGTCGGAAGAGGCAACACGTTAGAAGGCGCAAGTTCGGCGGTTGATTGCACACCGGAAATGTTCGATTGATCCAGAGCCTTCTGCGCCAGCGCGTCGGATGAATTATCCGGCACACGTTTGCGCGCAACCGTAAACGCTAATCCGTTGAGAATAATTCCCAGACCGATTAAGAACACGACAATGCCTGCGCCTACCAGCACTAAAGCATCTCCATGAGCGAAGAGGCCGAACAGCAATGCCGCGCCCAAACCCACCGAAGCCGTGACGACGCCGGAGCGAACACGCCGCAAACGTTTTTCTTCAGGCGATTCTAAAAACTTTTCGATTTGCGGCAGCACGTCTTCGGCAACTTGCTTTAGCTCGCGGGTTGATTGTGTTTCTTTGATTTTAGCGGCGATAGCACGTCCAATCTCGTCGCGCGCAGAAACGGCGGACGCAGTTATCTCGTCCGGCCTTTCCAGCGCCACACGCACCGAACGTAAATCTGTGCCGCAGGCGCGACAGTATTGATTGGGTTGGCGTTCTTCCGACGCGCAGCTAGGGCAAAACATAAATTGCGCAGCGTTCCTTTAAGATTAGAATCACAGACAAACATAGTACGAAGGCTGATCCGGCGAGGTTCATTCTAATGTGCTTCTCCGCCTTGTGGAAGCTAACGTGCTTGCCATCGCTCCGCCGCATTTGCCATAATCCCAAGTCATGCTCCCGTAGCTCAGTTGCATAGAGCGGATGCCTCCTAAGCATCAGGCCGCGCGTTGGAATCGCGCCGGGAGCACCACCCTTTGAAGGTAAAAGAGAGGCTTATTAAATTGTTTAATAAGCCTCTCTTTTGCGTCATGCTGTCTTCGCAATAGAATTACCCGGTTGTGTCGGGCGGTTTGCTGGCGCGGCGCGAGGGTCTTTTGTATTCGGACTTTTTCTTGAGGCCGAGCGCCTGCACTTCGTTCGAGTCGCTGCCGTATTGCGCGTAGATTTGTGTTTTGACGCCGAGCATGAGATTGTGAAAATCCCATTCGGCGGCGGTGGCGGCGTCGCGCGCGGCGCTTGCGGCGGCGAGCGCCTGTGTTTCGGCGGCCTGTGTGTCCTGCATCGCCTTCAAATTCGATTTCAGGTTGGCAAGCGAATAATCGCCGTTCGCAGGCGCGTAGTTCGTGATGGCTTGCAAGGCCTGAAAGGATTGTTGATCGGCAGAGAGTGTTGTGGGCGGAATGCGTCGCATTTCGTCTTTTGCCATGATGTCGCTCCTTTGGTGAGTCTGAGTTGTGGGACGGGGAGACAGGGCAATCTTACATTCAGCACGCAGCACGCGCAACGATTATTTACGCACGCTCACACCGCTCTGACCGCAACATCAACGACAACGCATCACACCTCACGCGCCGACACGCTTGCATTACCCACGCACCCGCTTTATGCGATGTTCATTACACGCGAACACAGTTTCCTTACACGCACGTAAACAACGCATTCGCGCATGTAAACGACGCAATCGCGCATGTAAACGACGTAAACACGCATGTAATGAACGTAAACATGCCAGACGTTAAGCCTGTATCAGTCTGCGTCTTTATTGTTCATCGTGTAAATGCTTTCGCAGGATCATGCGGCAAGATAAATGAGCGTTGCGAGCGTGTATGTTTCGCTTCGATAATGGCAAATTACTTAGCATTTAAGCCATATTGCCTGTAAATAAGCAGATCGGTTCGTTCAACATTCAAATTACTCCGAAGGAGGAATGATGAATGGCATCTATTGAACAGTCTACTCGAAAAACATGTCCGGCGCGGCTTTGAGAATCGAAGCGCCGACTATTTATGTGTCTCGTTCTTTGTATGACGGCGCAAGTGTGCGTGTCGTATGCTCTGTCACGCTCAACACAGGTTCACGCGGCGCATCGAGTTGTGCGGGTGGCTGTGCGTTCAGTTTCTGCTTCTTCGGTTGTGTATCGTCACCGGATTGCAGATAGACGCCAATCAATTTAGATAATTGACGACCGAGTAGCACCACGGTTCCAAAAAGCATCAACAAGCTGATAACCGCCAGAGTCATTGCATCCTTCACTGGAAAGCCCGAGCTTATTAACTCCATCAAAAGGTTGAAGACCGCAGCAATCCCGCCAAGCGCCAGACCTACCGTCATTGCCATAGAGAGCGGGACGATGACGGCAAGCCCTTTCGGTTTACCTGTGGACACTAAAGATTCAGATGGCTTCAAATCAGCCCCGCAGCGATTGCAGTAGCTCAACCCTTGTGTCACAGCCGTGCCGCAAGATGGACAATACATATTCTTTCACCCTCCAAACGCCATACGATACAACGGGCTGGCAAGTTCGCCAAGAATTTTAGCCGTAAGATAAGCGCCAAACCTTTCGTTATGTCGCTCGCGTGCGCGCATAAATGATGCGCTTCGTGTTTATGTTATATTTTGGATAGCGGGATTAAGGATTATGCTGACGAAGAGTAAGAGTTCAACAGCGGAACGCGCTGGAAAAATAATTAAGCGTGATGAAACGCAGTGTGCGGCGGGTGATCTTTCGATTGTCTCGCGTCGGTTGAGTAAGTTTCAAAGAAGCTTTCGGAATTCGTCAACGCTCATGCCTGTCTGTTTGATGATGGCGGCGAGCGTTCCGGCTTTTAAGTCTTTGTTGTGGAAAGGAACGACGATGCGAAGCGTTGAGTCGCTCGCGCTTTTCAGAATGTAATGGCTGCCGGTTGAATGATGAATATAGAATCCGGCGCGTTCGAGTGCTTTGATAACCTTTGCCGGTCTGATGACGGGTCACTTAGTCATGCGGCCTTGACGCTGATCGGCTCGGAAATTGTCGGCACATCTTCCGGGATCGGCAATCCGTCCGACGTTAGGCTTTCGATATAACCTTTGATTGCATCGGCGGCCATTTCGCGCGCTTCTTCGATGGAGTCGCCTTCGGTGACGACGCCGGGCAGCGCCGGGCAAGTGACGACAAAGCCGCCTTCTTCGGCGGGCGTGAAAAGCACCGTGAAGTTATAAATCTTTTGTTCCATAAATCTGATTATAACACTCCGGTGGGCGCATGTAGAAAGGATGAAAGCCGCGCCGGTTGCGCTTCAATCGGACGGTTCGTTAGCTTACGTGTGAGAGATTATCAAGCCGCATCATATACGCTAAACCTCCTTCTATTCCTTGCTTTGTTTCATAGTATTTGAAGCCGACTTTTTCGTAACATCTGATAGCTCTTTTATTCTCTGGCGAAGGGTCTAGAATAATGCCTGTCGGTTGGCGCTCTCGCATAATCATCTCGACAAACATTCTGATTGCCTTTGTGCCGACGCCTCGATTGATGTAATCCTCTTCGCCGATAAACTGGTCAATGCCGATTGAGCCGTCGGGAACAAGATAGAACTGGAAATATCCGATAGGTTTCTCGCCGCTTTCTTTCGCTTCAATTAAGATGAACCTGTCTAGCCCTTCCTCCTGTTCGCCATAATGGCGGGCGACTTTCAACAGCGTATCATCACCGTCATCCCACCATTGCTTAACGTGTTCTTTGGACAACCACTCAAGCAGCAAAGGGAAATCATCAGCGGCTAATAATCTAAATTTAAGCATCATAGATTTACAACTTTCTTTACACATTGTAGCGCGCCGACGCGAAATCATCTTCCATCTTTCTTCGCGTCGTAAAGATGCAAGCCCAGCCCGAATTTGGATGCCGCCCGGCGAAGGCTCATGCTCTCGGCGTTGCTCGCGGCGTCGCCGTAGCCCTTCACCGTAATGTCTTCGATGCCCGTCGCTTCGCGGTGAACGATGCCTTCAGTACAGGGAATCGAGATGCGCGCGACGACGATCAATTGATCCGCGACGCCTGTCACAGAGCGTATTTCGTAAGACCAGCCGGGCGCGTAGAGGTCTAGGAAGCGAACGGCGGTGTACCACGGGATAAAGCGTATTTTTTGGCCGCCGACGGTTTTGGTTTTGAGCAGCCGGTCTGGAATCGGCTTGGAGAGATCAGCGATAATGTCTGCAATCGTGCGCGGGTTGTCCATTGAATCTTTTGTCCTGTCCTTTCCTTCATCTGTCTACGGGCGCGAACAACAAATAATCGCGCGGTCGGGAAATGATGTTACCATCAGCAGCAAAGTTTGCGTCGCCTTTGTGCAAGGCTCACCGGCGGCGCGCGGAAGCAGTCAATCCGTTTGACGCAACTCGTTGCTTTTGCTCGAAAACTCGACAGAGGAGAACTTTGAAAACATGCCGGAAGTAATACGTGCTCTCGCCGCACGCGTGCGCGAGTTTATCGGCAACCATCGTTGCGCGCCGCGACATCGTGCTCGCTTACTGTTGAGCATTTCATTAATCAATCAAGGGGAACGACTATGACGCTGGGCGCGCAAAGAAACGCGGCGGTGCTGCAAGGCCATACGCGCGATGTGAGCGCAACGGGATTGTCGCTCGTCGTGCCGTCCATACGCATCGGTGACAGGTACTTGACGGGCGAAGATCGCACGCTCGATATCGCGCTCGAATTAGAGACGGGGAGCGTTCAATTGCAGGCCGCGCCGATGCGTTACGAACCGCTCGAACTCGACGCCAGCGAAACGGAGCCGGGCTATTTGATCGGCGCGCACATCATGGCGATGAACGGCGGCGACCGCATACGCTTCAGCGAATACTTGCAGGGAATACGCTGATAAGCAAACCTCCTACTTTCGCTTAAGGTGTGCAATCGTTGCGCCCCGCCCGCCCGCTTCCGGCGGCGCATCAGCCCAATCTAGGGCGTAAGGCGTGCGCGCGAGTATGCCGCGCACAATTTTGCGCTGCACGCCTGTGCCTTTCCCGTGAATGATACGCACGACGGGAAAACCTCTCGCGTGCGTTTCATGCAAGTATTCTTCAACGACGCGCCGCACGTCACGCGGATTGATCGTGTGCAAATCAAAAACATCACGAATCTCAAGCGTCACGGGATCGGGAAACGGATCGTAGGGATCAATCGCGTCCCGCTCTTCCGAATCGAATCGCTCACTCTCCCACACATTCGTCCGGCGGTTCGCGCTCAAACATGATTTCAGCCAATTGAAAACTCGCATTTATAGCCGTTAGCAAATGAACATCGCCGATGTAGGGGCAGGGCTAGTCCCTGCCCCTGTGTTAATTACAATCAAGACGGGCAGGGACTAGCCCTGCCCCTACAATTATTTTTCGACGCGCGTGGTGATTGTTGCCGAAGTTGCCCAAAACGCGCGGCTGATGTATTGTCGCTTTTCGCCAAAATTCAAGATCAATAAAACTTCTTTTCGACGAAAGGAATAGTAACGATTATGGGCAAGCGAAACAAGATAACAGTGGTCGGCGCGGGCAATGTCGGCGCGAGCGCAGCCGTCTGGCTGGCAAGCAAGGAGTTGGGCGATGTCGTGCTCGTGGACGTGGTCGAAGGCGTGCCGCAGGGCAAGGCTTTAGACCTCGCCGAGACCGCGCCCATCGAAGGCTTCGACGTGCGTTTGACGGGCGCGAACAGCTACGAAGACACGAAGAATTCGGACGTAGTGATTATCACGGCGGGACTCGCGCGCAAGCCCGGCATGAGCCGCGACGATCTGTTGCGAACGAACGCGGACATCGTCTCGAAGGTCGTGGACGAGGTTGTGAAATACTCGCCGGATTCCATTTTGATTATCGTCTCGAATCCGCTGGACGCGATGTGTCAGGTGGCGTACAAGCGTTCGGGCTTTCCGAAGCATCGCGTGATCGGCATGGCGGGCGTGCTCGATGCGGCGCGTATGCGTTGCTTTCTGGCGGAAGCGTTAGATGTGTCTGTGGAGAATGTGACGGCGTTTGTCCTTGGCGGGCACGGCGATACGATGGTTCCTTTGCCGCGCTATTCGACGTGCGCCGGAATCCCCGTGACGGAGCTTTTGCCGCAGGAACAGTTGGATGCGATTGTGAAACGCACGGCGGGCGGCGGCGCGGAAATCGTCGCGCTCTTAAAGACAGGTTCGGCCTATTACGCGCCTTCTTCGGCGGCAGTCGAGATGACGGAATCAATCCTCAAAGACAAGAAAAAGATTCTGCCGTGCGCCGCGTATCTCGAAGGCGAGTACGGCATTAACGGCCTTTACGTCGGCGTGCCCTGCAAACTCGGCGCGCGCGGTTTAGAACAGATTATTGAAATCAACTTGCACGCAGAAGAGCGCATCGCGCTGCAAAAAAGCGCCGCATCTGTGCAGGAACTAATCGACGTACTCGGAATATAAAGCAAAACAAATTGTAGGGGCAGCGGCTTGTCCCTGCCCGTGTTACGAGATACGCAGCACGGGCAGGGACAAGCCGCTGCCCCTACACACAGAGCCACATCTTCATCGTCTTACATATTTACTACTGACCATTAACCTCTTTTGCGGGCAACAGTTCGTTAATGACCTGCTGCAGGGCGGCGCGTTTGAAGGGCTTGACGAGAAAGCGATTACAGCCCGCCGCTCGCGCTTCGTCGCGTTCGGTGTCCGTGTCGTGGCCTGTGAGCACGACAATGGGAATGTCGCGAAGGCGCGCGTTCTGTTTAATCGCGTGGATCAATTCGCCGCCGTTCATGCCGGGCATCGCCCAATCCGTAATCAATAAATCAACCGGGAACTTTTCAAGCACGGCGAGTGCCGCGCTCCCGCCCGCCGCAATCTCTACTTCATAGCCCATTCGCGCGACCAACTTGCGTTGCAGAAGAAGTATCTCCGGCACATCGTCCACAATCAAAATTCGTCGCCGGTCAATCGAAGCTTCCTCTAAATTAGTCGGCAGCACAATCGAATAAACCGTGCCTGAACCCACTTGGCTACGCACGGAGACGTTGCCGCCATGCGATGCGGCGATGCGGCGCGCGATGGCGAGTCCGACGCCGCGTCCGGGACTGCGGTATGTATCTGCCGCCTGCCAGAACGCGTCGAAGATAAAGGGCACTTCTTCTGCCGGAATGCCTGCGCCGGAATCCGCGACGTTGATGACAACAAGGCGTTTCGCGGCGTCGCCGAGCCGCGCGCCCGTGATTGATTGCGCATCGATGTTGACGCTGCCGCCGTCTGGAGTCGCGGCAAGCGCGGCGGACAATAAATGACACACGGCACGTCGCGTTTGGGACGCGTCCACATGCATACGCAATGAATCGTTTGCCACGCAAATGTTCAATTCCACGCCGCGCAGCGCTGCCTCACCGCGCAAAGGCTCCGCAGTTTCTTCGAGCAATCGCTTGACAGAAACGGTCTCGAATTCAAGACTGAGCGGGCGCTCGCGTCCCTGCGCCAGCTCCAGCAAATTGTCCATCAAATGACGCATACGGTCGCCGTTCTCAATCGCCGAGTTGAGCAATTGGCGGTCTTTCATATCGAAAGGTTCGCGCGCCTGCAACTTGCTCTCGAAAAGTTCCAATAGTCCGAGAATGCTCGCCAGCGGAAGGCGCACATCGCGCACAAGCGTGCTGACAAAGCCGCTTTTGAGCCGCTCGATTTCATGCTGGACGCCGGAAATATCGTCGTGCGATGACTCCGACGCAGACACTTCTTCATCAATCGGCGCAGGCACCGAATTTACAACCTTCATTTCTGTGTAAATCTCCTGTCGAGGAAACGTTTCGGAGAGAATGTGGGATACAACGGCTTAAACCGTCTTAAACAGAGTTTATACAAGTCCTTGAGGAATGACAAGAAAATTCTGCCCAAGGGCTAAGTACGATAAGTTTGCGGGGTTTTTAAGACTGGTTACGTCTGTGGATGTTCATGCTGGATGAAAGCTGACGGCACATTGGATGTCCTGCCCTGCGCCATCCGCAAAACGCGCGAGCATTTGTCGCCCGATAGTAAAGCCGCCATCTGCTTCCGTCTCTTATGATTGCAGGCCGACGCGCCGCAGCAAATCTTGAAAGCGCGGACTTTATTCGCTAAGCAATTCGCTGATTTGTTGTTTGAGAACAGGCAAATCGTTTTCAATCACCGCCCACACTATGCCCGCGTCAATGCTGAAATAGTTGTGGACGAGAATGTTTCTCATTCCGATGATTTTTGACCAAGCCACTTCCAAATGTTTTTGCGTTAGTTCTGGTGAGAGCGCGCGGACAGCTTCGCCGATGAGTTGCAAATGATGCAAAACCCAAGTTTGAATTAGCTCGTCCTGCTCGAATGCCACGCGCCCGCGCACGACGTATTTTTCGATTCGTTCAATCGCTTCCTGAATATCTAAAAGTCTTTCGCGGTCGTCTCTCATAACGGCATGGCCTCGCGTAACACACGCTCACGAATACGCGGACGCAAGCCTTTTTCCGTTACCACATCAACCGGGCAGCCCAAAAACTTCTGCAAATCCATCAACAAACCGCCTAAATCAAACAAACTTCTTCCTTGCTCCAAATCAACCAAAAAATCAACATCGCTGTCGGGACGCGCTTCGCCGCGAGAAACCGAGCCGAAAACGCGCACGTTGGTTGCGCCGTGCCGTCGGGCAATTTGCAAAATGATTTCGCGTTTGTTTTGGAATTCGTCAAATCGCATTGTTCTACCTTATCAAATAATTGCAGTTTTACTGCGGCAACCCGACGCGCCGCAGCAAATCTTGAAAGCGCGGATCGGCGCGCAGACTGTCAAAGATTGGGTCGAGGTTGACATCATATTTCAGCCGACTATGTTCCTGTCGGGCTTTTGCCAGCCACGCAAAGGCTTGTTCTTTGTCCGCCAGCCGCGTGTAGGCAAACGCGTAATTCATCGCCGGAACATATTCGCCGCGTTTGGCTCTTTCATTTAATTGTTCGAGTTTTTTCTGCCAGAGAGATCGGAGGGCGGCATTAAAACCCGACGCGGTAAAGATGCGCTCAAGCATCGTCGCCGATTCATTGTCTTCAGTCAGCCTTAATGCCTTGCTCCATTCGGTGACGGCTTCTTTCTGCATTCCCTTCTGCTCGTAAGCATTGCCGAGAAGTTCGTGCGTGTAAGGATTATTCAGGTCTAGCTCAAGCGCCTTCCGGTATTGTTCGATGGCGCGGTCATAGTCACGCGTTTGATAGAATACCACCGCTAGATTACGGTTAAAGCGCACTGACAGAGGTTCAAGTTCCACAACTCTTTTCATCTGCGCCAGAGCTTCTTCAAACCGCCCGAAATCTTGTAGATTCACCGCATAATGAGAGCGTGCCTCCGCATAGTTCGGATTTAATTCGATGGCTCGCCTGAGTTCTAGTTCAGCCTTCGCCCAATCATCGTAGTAATAGAACGTCACGCCAGCCAGCGCATTGTAAGCCTCGGACAGTGCATCGTCTAACGCTAATGCTTTGTTCACCGCCACTTCCGATTTCAACCAATTCTCGTTCGTGGGCGGCAAGAAACCGTTTCCAGCCGCGAAGCCGTAATACACCCCTAATCCTGAATAGGCGAGAGCATAGTTCGGATCAACATCTATCGCCTGTTGAAAGTAATCGCGGCTTTTTGCATATTCTTTCGCCGGGAATTTGTACCAGTAATAACGTCCTTTCAAGTAAAGCTGATAGGCTTCAGCATTTTCCGTGTAGGTTTTCGCCAGCTTCTGGTCGTCCACGCACGATGCGCTCAAGTTCAGCGGGTGTGTCCTGACGATGAACGAAGAGCGAAGGTGTTTCGTCGTGCAGAATTGCGACGAGAACATCGGCTACGCTTTCGCCCGCAAACGGCGCTCGTCCCGCGAGCATTTCATAAAGCACCACGCCCAGACTGAAAATATCCGTCCGCGCATCCACCTCCAGCCCACGCGCTTGTTCGGGCGACATATAGCTTGGCGTGCCCATCACCATGCCCGGCGTGGTCTGCAAGAGCATCTTCGTTTCGGCTTCGGTGTTCGGAGTCAGTTCCTTTTTCTCAATGAGTTTCGCCAGCCCGAAATCTAAAACCTTCACGAAGCCGTCCCGCCGCAGCATGATATTTTCCGGCTTGATGTCACGATGTATCACGCCCGCCGCGTGTGCCGCCTGAAGCGCCGAAGCGATTTGCGCCGCCACGTCAAGCGCCTCGACGAATTGCAACTGCTTCGCGCGCTCCATGCGCCCGCGCAAAGTTTCGCCTTCGACGAATTCGGTGGCGATAAAGTGCCTGCCGTCGGCGCGCCCGATCTCATGTATGGTAAGAATGTTGTGGTGGTTCAGCGCCGAAGCCGCGCGTGGCTCGCGCTCGAAACGCCGCACGCGCTCTTGATCGTCTGTGAAATATGAGGGCAGCAGCTTGAGAGCGATTTTGCGATTGAGCCTTGAATCATGCGCCAGATAGACTTCGCCCATTCCGCCTGCGCCCAGCAGCGAGACGACCTCGAAACGACCAAAACGTTGTCCCGCCGAAAGCTTGGCCGCAGCGCCCGACAACCCTCCGGCTGAACCCGCATAACGCAGTGGTATCCATAAAGTTGGGCGCGGCATCGTGTGACGCGAGCCGCGCTTGCACCTCACGCCTGGTCGTCTCATCCTTCGCACAGAGCATGGTCGAGGAACGCGGCGCGCTGCTCTGGGTCGTGCTCTAAGGCCGCCTCGAAAACCTCTTTGACTTGTTGCCAGTGCTCTGGATTCACATGCCCATCACTTCAGCCGCCTCTTCCACGTTAAGACCGCAGATGAAACGCAACTCGAACGACCCGGCTCTGCTGCGGATCAAGTGCGGCTAACTTCATCAGCGCCCCGTCAACTGCGATTTTAAGATTGAGTTAAAGATGCTTAGCAGTCTCAGCGGTTATTGATCGCCGTGCAGCGGCAAAGAGGCTCGCGGATGTTGCCGCAGAAATCGTCGAACGCGCGCATTGTAGTGCGTCGCTTTCGCTAAAGCAACGGCGATTGAGCAAGAGGTGCCATACAATCCGGCGGCTCGCGTTAACCGAATGTTTTAGCGCGGTAGAAACGCGCACAGACAGTGCTTGCGATGCACCTTGAGTGGATACGATTTGAAAAAGTCGGTGTGTAGGCACGGGCGCGAATCTTTTGCACCCGTCTCCATTTACATTACATTGGTGCGGAGCTTTAACGCTTGAGCCAGCCGAATAATCCGTGGATGATTGTTTCGCGGTTTTCCTGATAGATAGCGTGCGTCAGCGGGATCGACATCGGGCAGACGCGGACGCAGTTCTGCGCGTTGCCGCAATTGGCGATGCCGTCGTCCTGCATAATCGCTTCGAGCCTCACGTCGCGCGACATCTTGCCGGATGGATGCATGTTCTGGTAACGCACCTGCGCAATGGCCTGCGGGCCGATGTAGTTGTCCCCATCGTACTGCGGACAGGCTTCGAGACAGCAACCGCACGTCATACAACGCGAGTAAGCGTAGCGTTCGGCGACTTCCTCCTGCGACATCTTCGGGCCGGGGCCAAGATCGTATGTGCCGTCGATTTCGATCCATGCGTGAACGCGTTTCAAGTGATCGAACATTTGCGTGCGGTCAACAATGAGGTCGCGCACGTTCGGAAATTTCGTCATCGGCTCAAGGCTAATCGGTTGATCGAGTTGGTCTACGAGCGCGGAGCAGCTTTGACGAACTTTGCCGTTAATAATCATCGTGCAAATGCCGCAAACCTGTTCGAGACAGTTCATGTTCCAGACGACGGGCGTGGTCTGCTTGCCATCTTTGGTGACGGGGTTTTTCTGAATCTCCATCAAACAGGAAATGATATTGAGATTCGGGCGATACGGAATCTCGAAGGTTTCCCAACGCTGCGGCGAATCGGGATTGTCGCGTCGGCGTATGCGTATCTCGACGGACTTCGGCGGATGCGTGCGCGTTGATGCCGATGAATTGGAAACGTGTTGTGTGCTCATAATGCGTCTGACTTGCCTCCCGCGTCCTTCAGGTCTTTACCTTGCTCGTCGCTCGATTGATAGTCTTCAGGAGCGACGGGATCAATCGTTTCTTTGTCCTTTGCCCAGACTGCAGGATTGCTGATGTTCGGCTTGTTCTCATCCCAACCTTGCTCTGGAATCTGCTGCGCGCCGTCCTTCAAAGGCAGGCCGGAAGCAGCGGCGCTCGCGGCCAACTTCGTGCTCGATTCTTCCTGCTTGTTGTGGCTGTAATCGCGCGTGCGCGGTTTGAGGAGACCAATATCAACCCCTTCATAAGAAAGCACGGGGCCTTCGCCGGAGTATTCGGCAATCGTCGTCTTGAGGAAATTTTCGTCGTCGCGCTTCGGGAAATCCGGCTTGTAGTGTGCGCCTCTCGATTCATTCCGATTGAGCGCGCCGAGCGTAATGACGCGCGCGAGTTCGAGCATGTTCTTCAAGTGGCGCGCCTGCGGCAAGGCCATCGTCGCCCACAAATTAGAATCGTTGATCGAAATATTTCGATAGCGATCCATCAACTCAAGCAATTTATTGTCCGTCGCCTGAAGCTTGTCATTGTAACGGACGACAGTGACGTTGTCCGTCATCCACTTGCCCATTTCTTCATGCAGCTTGTATTGATTCTCCGTGCCCGGCTGCTTGATGAGCGTCGTGTTGATTTCTTCCTGCTTCTTCAATTCCTGATCGTAAATACGCGAGCCATCCGCGCCATTGCGTTCGACGTTCTTCGCGTACTCAATCGCAGCGGGCGCGGCGACAAAGCCGCCATAGACGCAACTGACGAGCGAGTTTGCGCCGAGACGATTCGCGCCGTGAATTGAATAATCGCATTCGCCCGCCGCGAGCAAGCCCGGAATGTTCGTGCGCTGCTCGAAATCAACCCACAACCCGCCCATCGAATAATGCACGCCCGGAAAAATTCGCATCGGAACGTGGCGCGGATCGTCGCCGACAAACATTTCATATATTTCAAGAATCGCGCCGAGCTTGCGGTCAAGCGTCTCCGCAGGAAGGTGCGATAGATCGAGATAGACTTGATTCTCGCCGCCGACGCCGCGTCCGTCCAAGCAAACTTGAAAGATTTCCCGCGTCGCAATATCGCGCGGCACGAGATTACCGTAAGCAGGATATTTTTCTTCGAGGAAATACCAGCGCTCGCCTTCGGGAATCTCCTTCGCCGCGCGCGTCTCCTTCGGATTCTTCGGAACCCACACACGTCCGCCTTCACCGCGCGCGGATTCCGACATCAAACGCAATTTGTCTTCGCCCGGAATCGAAGTCGGATGCACCTGTATGAATTCGCCGTTCGCATACTTCGCGCCCTGCTGGTAACAGATCGAAGTCGCGCTGCCCGTGCAGACCATCGAGTTGGTTGACTTGCCGAAGATAAGACCCGGCCCGCCCGTCGCCATAATCACCGCGTCTGCTTTGAAGGCTTTGAGTTCGAGCGTCTGCAAGTTCATCGCAACTAAGCCGCGACACACCTGATGATCGTCGAGTATGAGCGACATCATCTCCCAGCCTTCGTACTTTTTAACCTGTCCGTCAACTTCGCGCCTGCGCACTTGTTCATCGAGCGCGTATAAAAGTTGTTGACCGGTGCTTGCTCCCGCAAACGCCGTCCGGTGATGTTTTGTGCCGCCGAAGCGACGAAAATCCAGTAAGCCTTCCTTCGTTCTGGAAAAGGGCACGCCCATGCGATCAAAAAGATAAATGACCGAAGGCGCGGCTTCGCACATCGCTTTGGCGGGCGGCTGATTCGCTAAAAAGTCGCCGCCGTAAACCGTGTCGTCAAAGTGCTCCCAAGTCGAATCGCCTTCGCCCTTCGTGTTGACCGCGCCGTTGATGCCACCCTGCGCGCACACGGAATGCGAACGCTTGACCGGCACAATCGAGAACAGATCCACGTGGTGTCCTGCTTCCGCAATCTTCATTGCCGCCGCCAACCCTGCGAGGCCGCCGCCGACGATGGCGATCTTGATACCGTTGCTGCCTGCTGCTGTTGCCATGCTATTTAAGACGCTCCTCCAAGCAATCCGAGCAATCCGCCTTTGACGATAAATGCGACCGCCGCATTGATGCCCACCGCCAGAAGCACTGCGCCGAAGGCGATGCAGGCATAACCCGTGACGCGCTGCGCGTGTGCGCCGATGGTGATGCCCCAATCAACCATAAACAGCCAGATACCGTTCGCCAGATGCCACACCGTCGCCGAGATGCCGATCACGTAAACGATAAAGATCAACGGATTGAGAAACTCTCCGCGCACGATGTCGAACGCTTGATTCGGATGAGTCGCCACCGACATTGTGTTGAGTCCGGGAATCAATCCGAAGCGGAAATTCATTACGTGAAACAAAATGAACGCGAAGAGAATCATGCCCGTGACGCGCTGGATCGTGTAGAACCAATTGCGCCCGTATGGATAATTCAAATTGTTCGGACGCCACTCCAGAGTAATAATCATTCCGTAGAGCGCGTGATAAAGCAGCGGAATAAAAATGCCGCCGATCTCGACGAACAAGACATACGGAATGGATTGCAAATCGCTCACCGCGTGATTGAAATCATCTCTGCCGGAGAGCGCCTTCGAGTTGGTGTAAAAGTGCTCCAACAAAAAGATGCCGAGCGGCACGATGCCCGACAATTGATGCAGCTTGCGAAAAACGAATGTTCTACTGATGCTAATCGCCATAGTGTTTGAAAAGGACGTAATGCTCGCCGCGCGAACTCAATTCGCGTTCTCTCGCGTGCGATTCTTGCGAAACAAATTTTTATCAAAACCAAAGCTGCCGGATTATATGCGACGCCGCGCAGAAAGCAACTGCCAAATCTCGCAGTGCGCTTTGTCTTAAAGATTGAAGCATCGTTCAAGGGCAATCATAGAGCTTCGCATCTATAAGGTAAAATGAAAAATAGTTGCACGCTTGCTTAGCTAAACTTATAATTCCAGACGTGCAGATCGAAACGCTCAAAATCTTTTGCGACCTTGCCGAAACGAAAAGCTTTTCGCAGGCGGCGGAACGCAACTTCGTCACGCAGTCGGCGGTCAGCCAGCAGGTGCGCGGGCTGGAAGAAAAGTTCAAGCACACGCTGCTCGAACGCGTGCGCGGGCGTCGCGCCATACACTTAACGGCGGCGGGCGAAACCTTTTATCAGGAAAGCCGCAACGTGCTCGCCGCCTTCGATCAATTGCAGGAACAGATGCACGCGCACACAGGCACAGTCAGCGGCACTGTCCGCGTCGCCACCGTTTACAGCATCGGCTTGCACGAGTTGCCCGCCGCCGTGCGAAAGTTTATGGCCTTGTATCCGGCGGCCAAGATTGATCTCGAATATAGCCGCACGACGCGCATTGTGCGTGACGTGTTAAGCGGCGCGGTGGAATTAGGCATCGTCGCTTTTCCCGAAAAGCGGCGCGGATTAACCATCATGCCGCTGCCCGGTGATCGTCTTGTGCTTGTCTGCCCGCCCGCCCATCCTCTCGCAACGCGCAAAAAAGTGAGAACGGCTGAACTCGACAAACTCGATTTCGTTCTCTTCGAGCGTGATATTCCGACACGGCGTGCGACTGATCGCATACTGAAATCTTACGGCGTCACGGTTCATCGCGTCGCCGAGTTTGATAATATCGAAACAATCAAGCGCGCTGTCGAAGTCGGCTTCGGAGCGGCGATTTTGCCGCGTCCGAGCGTGGTGGACGAACAGCGCAGCGGTCAACTTGCCATCGTCGCGCTGGTCGAACCGGAGTGGATGCGCGAAGTCGGCGCGATCCACAGAAGCGACCGCAAGCTTGGCAGCGCCGCCGAAAAATTCGTCGAGCTACTCGCGCAACCATCCCGGAAAAAGCAATAAGCGAAAAGAGAATTGAATCTTTGAGAGGATTGGAGTTTTGGCGGACGAATTGACTGCGCGATCAATTATTGAACTTACTGCGCAGATGCGTGCGCGAATCGTTTCGCCCGTCGAAGTTGTCGAAGCGCACTTGCGGCGCATCGAATTGTTGAACCCACAATTGAACGCCGTCGTCGCGCTTGCGCCCGATGCGATGAAGCGTGCGCGCGAAGCGGAAAACACGATCATGCGTCGTAGCAGTGATGAGGACGACATCGGCGCATTGTGCGGCGTGCCGATCACAATTAAAGACACGATTGAAACGAAAGACTTGCGCACGACGAGCGGTTCGCCTCTTCGTGCGACGCATATATCCGCGCGCGATGCGACAGCCGTCGCGCGTCTCAAAGCGGCGGGCGCAATCGTCATCGGCAAAACAAACGTCTCCGAAATGGCGATGGCCTACGATGCGGCTAATCCCGTTTTCGGGCGCACGAATAATCCGCACGACTTGACGCGCTCGCCCGGCGGTTCGAGCGGCGGGTGCGCGGCGGCGGTCAGCGCGTGCCTTGTGCCCGCGAGCCTCGGCAGCGACCTTGCCGGTTCGATACGCGTGCCCGCACACTTTTGCGGCGTCCTTGGGTTGAAGCCGACCAACGGAAGCGTGCCTCTCGACGGTCATTTCCCCAGTGCGACGGAAGCCTTCGCACACGGCGCAAGCTTCGGCCCGCTCGCGCGATATGTCCGAGACCTCTCGCTGCTTTACCGCGTCCTCGCCGGAAACCAGACACCGTTTGATTCACCTACGATTCAAAAAAGCGTTCAAGCGAAGCAGCGCAACGAACTGCACGGCAAACGCGTTGCATGGTACGCCGATGACGGCGTGTCGGTTGTCACAGAAGAAACGCGCGAAGCTGCGGCGGCGGCGGCGCGTGTACTTGAGCAAGCGGGCATGATTGTGATTGAGGCACAGCCGCCCGG
>JAABUM010000663.1_pt1 | contig 57967 bp, 109 predicted proteins | sample 5559161 | NCBI WGS metagenome assembly JAABUM01 (sample SAMN10711868, study PRJNA513369) | rock metagenome | isolation source: Antarctica rocks | place: Antarctica: Victoria Land, Siegfried Peak nord
CGGGTGCTGTGTGCATGCTGCCGCATGCTGAGCGGGTGAACATGCACACAGCACCCGCGACGCTTTCTGCCAGATGCAAGTCTCTCCGAAAACCGACAGCATGCTGCTGCCGCATGCTGAGCGGGCGAGCAGCATGCTGTCGGTTTTCGGCATGGTAATCATATTACAGAGAGTTCATCTGCATGCAGGCTACAATTGTTCAACGGAAAGCAGGGCTCGTGCAGTTGACCGAGCGAGAGCGACGGAGATGCTCTTTGTGCACCGCAGCGACGCTGATTGCTGCGCCAAACTCGGGCGCAATGCGCACCATTTCAGGCCAGGGCTGGTGTCCATCCCCAGAGAGGGATGACGCTTCAATCTACAGCTGCACACACGCCAGTGTACCGACGTCCGCTGGGTCGCTGTGTTGAAGCTGGCAGCGACCTGGCGATGGTAAAGTTGGCAAAGCTGCTCAACGCGCCAGAGCCCCAATTTTGCTGTATGCCGTCTACAATGAGCTCCAGGTCTAGACAATCAAGCAATATACACGATCAGGCAGCTGTGCGTGCGCAAGAAACCAATAGTCAACCCCCCCGGGGCGAATGATCCCTGTCAATCGTCAGGCATCAGTGACAAGAGTAAGAGCTTCTACCGCGATCTGCGTGCTCACACATGCCAGCGCAATGAAATGCAGCCATGCAAAGCGTATATTTGTGATTTCGGTGCGTCAGGTGTCGCGAGCCGCCGGTAAAAGGTTGGCGGCATGAAGATGTGAGAACGTTCGCCCAGCTGGAGCACGCCACCCTCAACTCGGGGCACCTCGGTGTCGTAATCGGTGAGTGGCTGTATGTCAGCATCTGATGCTTCCGATCCGCTGACGATAGCGGCATACTCTCCATGCCCGCGCCATGGCGGCGCGCTGCGGCAAGCCCACAACATGCAGCAGTGTAAACACATCAATCCGACTAAACACAAGATATTCTGAATGGTCTTGACGTTCCTTTCTTTCGGAATTTTCAAGAACAGGGACAGCAGTCCGACCTTACATACCATGTAACCTGCATCGACACAAATGCGTTCACAGAAACTCGGCATCTGAAGACACTGCATTCGCTGACCATGCGTCGTGGCACGCCGGTTTATAAGTATTCATTCTCTCGTCTCTCTTGGCGAAGCGGCACCTTCATAGCACCAGCTCGTTGACCCGCCAGCTCTCCGCAAAAATGTGTTTGCAGCCTGCGTGCTGAAAATCTACAGCGATTCCCCAGCGCCAGCCCGCGGCTGCGCTGTAAGGTTTGTGGTGATATGGGCAGTCCTGAACTTCAGCATTCGGGTCAACGCAGCTTCCTCAGCACCAGCCGCGCTTCTGAGACCTTGAAGTGCGTCGAGCCGGGCAGCTTGGCGCGCAGCACCCGCCACATGTCCGCAGTCAGTTCTGGCAGTCCCTTTTCCGGCGTCACATCCACTCTGACGAATTTCGCAGCGCCGCTCATGGACTTGAGAATGCCGGTGACGTTCTCGTAGGTCCGGCGGTTCAGGTCCGTCATCCTGTGGCAGACGAACAGCAACGACTCGATTGGCTGCAGCAAAACAGACCCTGCATGGCTGGCAGCGCCTGATAGGTCCGAACCAACGGGCGTGGCATGCCGGGATGACGCAATGGAAAAGCTCGGAGCGTCTCTTCACACACGCAAGCAAGGCTACATGACAGATAGATTGGCAGATCCAGTGGTGAGAACCTGCAGCACGCCTCTGCAGCAGCATCCCATGAAGTAAAAACCCTTCTTTCCTCACCTGTATACATAGTCAGCAATATGACGGGAGAGGCCGGCGCATTCCTGCAGGGACGTTTGTTCCAGCGCCTGGACAAACTCATCCTCGGAGAAGAGCAGGTGGCCCCAGTCTGGGATGGTACTGCGCGACAGCAGCGGCACAGCAAACGGGATCAGATGTGCTGCTGCCTCGGCACATGTACGCTGACAGACAGCGGCACAAAATGCTGCAGTTTGAAGACTGGTGCCCCCCATGTCGTTATCACCTGCCATCGTTTGTATAGTTCAAAGGAGCACAATTGCGCTCTTTAGTCATCTCATCAACCTGCAGAGCAGCCATCCTCAGGCACCATCCTTAGGAACGAGAAATAGGTGCGAAGGAGGCACACGTGTGCGGGTCAGATGCTGCTTCATCAACAGGAGAATGTAATGGAGACATGAGCTGCCTTCACAGAGTAGGGAAAGGCGAGCAGAGAAATGAAAGGCGCAAGATAGGCTGACCATGTCAGGGTGGATGTGGTGTCCGCGGCCGCTCTGCCAGCTGGGAAACCAGGATATGTAGAAGTGACCACCAGGACGCAGCACCCGCACAGCCTCTTCCAGGTACAGCTGCAAGCATACGACACAAAGTCACATGCTCTGTATGCTCCACCACAGTGGCCACAGCGGGGAACCCGCGCCGCATCTGGCAGGTACAGCTGCAATGTCGAACAGGTGCTGTGCCAGCGAACTGATTCCATCCCTAGTCACCGTCTACAAGAGGATCTTCAAGGCGCAGCGGCAGTCTGCTGGACAGGACATCCTGGCAGTGATGCATGCAGCCCTGTCAGGAATCTGGACATTTGAACTCACCTCCATATCCTGCACATGCTCCAAGATGTTCATGGAGACGACATTGTCGAATGTCCAGTCCGGAAACGGCAGCCGCTCATGGGGAGAGCCGAAAACAAAGGCCGTGCTGTTGCTGCTGCCCCCGGCCATGAAGGCTTCCGGAGTTCCGACCACATTGAAGCCGGTGATTGAACCGCCCGCAGCTACATATCGCTGCAGCTGCACCATCTGCAATCCTGCGCCCCAAAGCCGCCACAAATTGCAGTCACACTGGCAGACTCACACAAAGGTGGAGCAAACACATAAAAACGTCACAGAACATCAACTCAAGTTGAGACGCTGCATGTCCGTTCGTTGTGAACCTCTGCTGTTGTTGGTTACCTGTTGGGTCAGCACCATAGTCGAAGACATTCCCCAGCGGCAGGGGTTCGAAAAGTATTTCGTCAACGGTGCCGGCCTGATCCGTGAGGCAGTCGATGCCGCTGGCGGCAACAGGGCATATGTCCGCCCACGACATGTCATCCTCCAGAACACTCTGTGTCCAAATCACAGTATGCGCATCAGCAGATCAGTAGAGCAGAACCCTCAGCCGCCATTCATGCGTCGGGAAAGGTGAGATGCAGTCATACACACAGCATGCAACATCGAGAATGAATCTTGCAAAAGATCAAGAAATTGCCTTCATGATCATCAGGTAATTGCGGATGTTCATCCTCTGATATGCGGCGAGAAACTCAGAGGCAGGGGCGGCGGCGTCTGCGATGCTCCGCTGCACTGCTGCCACCGCTTGGAGAGTGTCTGACAAATGCAGCACACCTGCGGGGCATGCGCAGGCATTCTGCGGCGCCGTTGCTGGTGCGGCACATGCATGCAGGCATTGCGTGAGCATAGCAAACCAGATCGCCTCGATGCAGGGGAGAGTACCAGCCTGTCGACTGAGGAGACAACTGTCGAATGGCAAGCGCAAAGGCTGAGATGCACATGGCATGCAGCATTCGCAATCACCGCCTGAGCCTGCATCACTAGCGCCTGTCGAGGGGCCCTGGCCGTTCGAAACCGGAATGCCGCAGCCACTCGATGAAGATTTTGCCAGGGACGGCATGACGTAAACCGGCGCAGCTTGCGTGCCGCTGATGAGGTGTGCAGGGCCGCTGCACGGCGCCGGCGGCGGTTCTGCAGCAGAAACCGTCATCGGAGACAGGCTCCCTGGCTTGCCTTGCCGCTGTGTACATTCTTGGATGAGCCGCCCAGTACTATCGCTGACGTTCGTAAAGTCAGCAAATCCAGGTACCGCCCAAACAGGTACGCTTGTGACGCACACAACATGTGTGAGAAGCACATGGCAAAACTGAGGATCAATCTGCATGGGTCTCATGCCTTGCAGAGCGGGGCCGAGCGAGCCGGCGAGCAATGCAACACTCACCAATCGCTGAGGCAGTGACAGCCTCGCTGCTGAGCGGTCTGCTGCTGCCGCCATCGCCGGCGGCATTGACCACCGAGCTGTGAGGTCCAGTGCCCAGGACAGCAGCGCGCTCGGATTTGGTGAATGACAAACCTGCGGACATGTGGCGGACACATGTGGTGGCCATCAGGCGTGACAATTGGCCTTGCGAAGCTTTCAAGTCCCGACACAGATCCAGGTAAGGTGCTTGCTGCGCCGGCATGCATGCAACAACTGGCCAGCAACAAGATGCTTGCGAGGGAAACTAGACCTTGGAACGCCACGAACAGGATGGCAAAAGCAATGCTTGCGAGTAGAACAATCCTCGGAAGCTTGCTCATGTCGAGATGCAGGCTAGCAACCGACGGCACTGGAGCTGGTGCTTGTTTCGGTTCAGTCACAACTGCGGAGAATTCGGCGGAATGCTTGCTTGGTGAAACTTTGCGTTTCGGTTGGACCTGTTCTGAGTTCAATCGCCACGCAAGCACCTAGAACGCCTCTGCTTGGATGAACCGACCAAAACTCCCAGAATGTAGCGACTTGACCTGTGCGTCTTCCGTCCCCCCTCCACTGACAGCTGATACGTACCCACGCATCACAACAGCTTGGTAACCCACGCATCACAACAGTGCCTCGTGCTCAATCCGCCACTGACATGGTGCAGCCGCAGCCTCCGAACCCAACAAGACGTGTCTAGACTGCTGACAGCAACGCACAATGCTAGGCGAGGTCCTACCTTTGCAATACACAAGTTCGCAAATGCCCAAAACACGACGTTGATCTGCAGTGCAATATTGAGAGCCATGCCATTGCCACAGCGAGTTGCAAACCTCGCATCCACCGCCCGCCCGCAATCATCACGGCGTCTCTACCGCGCAGGGGCTGCCGTGCCATCACAGTACACATCAAAGTCGTCCTGCACGTTGCTGCCAGCCTGCATGGCAAACAGCAAACGCCTCGCACCAGGTTCATTGTTGTGACTGGTGGGAAAAAGTGCTTCACATGCACAACAATCCAGTTCTGAACACAACATGCTAGATATTGCAGGCTTGCCGTTGGAATGCACTCTGCGGCGGTGCATCACGACATTCAACCGATGACATCAGTCCAAATGAAAGTGGGCAGGCGTCCCCAAGGCGGTTCTGTACTCACCAGGTCCTTGCTGCTGGATGACTTCAAATATCAGACACGATCACAAAATTAAGGCAGGCGGAATCAGAGGGACCTGGGCCAGCAGCATCGCAGGCGGAACGGCGTCCTCCTCGCAGTCCGACTGGATGTTTCGATTTGGAATTTCAAATGTTCCGTTTGATTGGTTGATTCCTATTTGACTCCTATCAGGCGCACCTGGGCCAGCAGCACTGCGGGAGGGACGGCGTCCTCCTCGCAGTCCGACGCCAGGCCGTCGCCGACCTCGATGCCGCGTGCCGCGGCGGCCGCCCCGTCCAGCTCCAGCAGCGGCGCGCCGCAACTGCCGCCATTCGCGGCATGCGCTGCCGGCTGCTGCGCCGCCGGCGCGCGGTTCTCGGCCTCGCCGTCAAAATCCTCCTCCTGTTAGGATTCAGCGAAATGGCAACTGGAGAGAAGAATAGTGAAACAGTCGACTTCTGCACGCAGCATGTCAGCCTGTCGTCGTGGCCAGGGGGTTGACATCAATAAGATGGTGGCAGCTCACAGGCATCTGCCTTCGCTGAGCATGCAGCGACCTAGCTGGCAGGAGGATGTTCATGGCCAATGTGCGCACAAGATAGGCAGAAAGAACAGAAAGAAGATCACCTCCTCTGCTGCCGCCGGTGTGCCAAAGGCGGCCTGCGGCGCCAGCAGCAGCGCGGGCGCCGCCACGGGCCCAGTCAGGAACTGCGTGTCCTCGTATAGGCCCAGGCCGCCGGTGGCCTCTGCTTCCGTGGCGGCTGGCGGCAGGAAGCAGGTGTCCTCCCGCACCAGCAGCCCCCCCGTCTCGTCCGCCGCAGAGCCGCCACCAAAACCGCCGCCGGCGAAAACACCACCGCCGAAGCTGTCGCCGCCACTGACGGGGCCCGACAAGAACTGGGTGTCCTCGTACATCGGCAGCGGCCCGGTCTCCTCAGCAGATGGCACGTCGCCGCCGCTGCCGCCAAAGCTGGCACTACCACTGCCGTGGAACGTCGCCCCGCCGCCGAGGCCCGGCGCCCGGCCGCCGATGCCAAAGCTGCCATACTGCTTGTCCTCCCGGATGACGATGGGCTGAGTGAAGGCGCTTGGCAGGATGGATGAGCGGCGGCTGAGGCCGCTGCCGCCGCCCAGTGGCCCGCTGCCCTGGCGGCGCGCGCCGGCGCCGCCCACGCTTGAGCGGCGCGGCAGCGGCGGGCGCGGCGCCGCAACCGCGCCGGTGACAGGCGCCGCCTCGTGCGGCAGCGCCGAGCTGAACATGCCATTGATCGCGGCCCAGGCCTCGCGGGTGCTGATGGTGACCGTCGGCTCCAGGGGTGCCGGCTGCTGGTCCAGCACCGAGCCGGAAAAGGCGCCAGCAAAGACGTCCTCAAACTCGCCACCCGGCGACGCCGCGGCGGGCGACGCTGCGGCGGCCGGTGAGAACAGGCTCCCTGCAGCCGGCGCTGTGCTTGCCGCAGGCGTGGCAGCCGCCGCCAGGGAGGCAGCCGGGCCCACGCCCGCTGCGGCGGGTGAATGCAGGGCGGGCTGCGTTGTGCGGAGGTGGAGGCCGGCGGGCCGTGGCGCCAGGCCGCCGCCACGCTTGCGCTTGGCAGGAGACGCCGCTGCTGCCGCGGGGCTGCATGCGGCGGCAGGAGGCAGATTCTCCACGTCTGCCGCCGCCGCAGGCTGCTGAGCCGCGGCCGAAGCAGCTGGCGAGGCTGCTGCAGGCTCTGTGACCAGCTGCAACGGCGCAGACGCCGCGGCTGCATGCGGTGGGCTGGGCGCCGCTGCTGGCGCCTGTGCGAGAGCGGGCTGCATTGCCCCTGTGTCCCCGGCCGTCTGTGCCACGGGGGCTGCGCCGGCCGTCGCCGCGGCTGGGCTACAAGAGGGCTCCCCGGCCTCCGGGGCAGGAGACGCCCGTGGCTGGCTGCTTGCTGGCGGCGAGGGCTGATTGGAGTCTGCAGAGTGGGCGAGCGCCTCCCGGCCCAGCTGCCGCCAGACGTTCTGCGCCTGCGGCTCAGCGGCCTGGCTGTCAGCCGCCGCCGCGGCGGCCGCTGCACACGTTGGGCTGTCGCCCTGCGGCGGCCCGGGAGCCGCCGGGTCGCTGCTGGCGGCAGCGCAGCCGCTGCTGGCGCAGCCGTCTGGCATTATCGGCGGCGCGTCCCTTGGCGCGACCGCGTCGGCGGCGACGCGCTGAATCCGCTGCATGTGCGCCGCCCTGAGCTCCTCGAAGGACATCTCCTCGCCGCCGCCGCCGTCCCCCGAGGGCTCGTTTAGAGCCTCGACGTCGTAGGCCGAGACCTGCTCCCTGCCGGCACGCTGCTTGCGGGGCGCTGCCGCGGGTTGCACGACCGCCGGCGCTGGCGGCGGCGCCTGACGCAGAGTCCGGAAATTGAGACCATGCACAGATGCACCGCGGCAGACAATGTGCCAGGTAAATGCATATGGTAAATTCATATGCAGCGAGCGCAGCGCACCGCGTGCAGGCGCAGGGGATCGTGCTCCAGCACATTCTGCAGGTTGCCGCCGCCAACGCCGCCCTCCAGGTGCCGCCGGAGCGGCATCTGCAATATCACAGGACTTGCATCAATTGTGCACACATCTCTTTTTATTGAAGTGATACATATCCACACGAGCCTCGGACCGAGATGCAGCGCTGCCCATCTGAGTGAATGACGAGCCCCTGCCGCTGCTGGTGCTGCAGCCGCCGACAAGCCAGCTGCATGTTGAGCCAAGTGGAACAACATTTCAGACGCGCTGCACTTGCGCATGCTCTCAAATAATGTTTATCTATCTCAACACTTCTTTCAGTGCACCTGAGCGGAGTCCGGCTGCAGCGCCGGTGCGTCTGCGAGCTCGTCGTCGAGCGGAATGTCCAGCGCCGGCGCCGCAGCCAACGCGACGGCTCCTCCCGCGCCCCGGCGCTGCGGCAGTTGCGTGCCTGTTTTCAGAGCAAGGTGCACACGTGTTCGATTCTCAGCTTTGCAGGGACGGATCATCATGAATCTGTTGAAGTCCCTGCATTATGTATACAAACGCGATGCACTCATCAAGCGCTGCAGTCGCGCTGCAGGCTACTTGAGTCCACCCAACATGCACAACAGCCAAAGGCACACTAAAGGCAGGCAGGTGTTCATCCCTGGAGTTCTGTCGGTCAGACGGAAGAGGCTGCTGCACCTGCCCAGGGCGCAGGCACCGCAGCGTTCTCCTTGCGCGCGGCGTCGAATGTGGGCAGCTGCTCCATGGTTGAGCGGGGCGCCTGGTATGCCGGCCCCTCGCTGCTGCCGCCTGGCAACACATTCCAGACAATCGCAAGTCAGACGCAAATCAAAAAGAAATTCTCGTGACTGCAAAATAGTCACGGCGCCATCTGCACCAGAATGCAATTATTTTGCATGGGTGCTCGGCTGGGCTGAGCTGACGTTCGCAGAAACCTTTCAGAACCTTCACAGACACCTGTGCTCGGTAGTGTGTTTGAAAGTGCAAGCGCACCAAACTCGGCATCGACGAATATCTCGAGGCCGCCACCGCCGCGGGCGTTGGGCGGCATCGCATGCTCCGCTCCGCCGGCGGCTGCAGCATGCGCACGCCGCGTGCTGGCGCTGGACAGGCCACCGCGGCTGGGGCGCGCCGCTGCACCTGCAGCAGCTTGAAGGGCAGCTGTAAGTCCAGACCCTGCATAGCCACACTCGGCTGCCTTACCTCGAAACAAAGGTGCCTCCTGTATTGTATTTAACTCAAAACTATTGAAAGCTCCTGTGCAGCAGGCAAGGCTGCGGGGTGTCTGGCATCGCTGACGCCTACTCTGCTGCAGTCGTTGGCTCTTGTGACGAAAGCCGACAGCCCATGCTGCGGATGTCCATGTCGGGAATTTGCCAGCCACTTCACACACGGTGGATCGCCAGCTTTCGAGGCAGCAGAGTCTTATGGTGGTCTAGAGACACACCCGGGCGCGCGCGGCCGCGGGCCCTGGTGGACAGCTCCCCAAATGTGGCACGGCTGCTTCCGGCTTCCGACTCATCAGCCGCCGTCGCCTCGCCGCGCGCCTTCCGCTCCGCCCGCTTGGCCTGCACAAAAGAAGTGGAGCAAGGCCATGGGAAAGCTTACATTCAAATCATCTCAAGCTATTTTGCTGATCAGTTCAAATTGGCAAAGGCGCGTCATCACCACCAGCTGCAGGTGGGGGTCGCAAACCAGGTTCTGGAGCGCAATCGGCAGTGATGCTGCGAAAGGTGGTGCAGGTGCGCCGACAGCCGCTGGTCAGCACGCACGGGTCGGTGCTGCGCTCTCAAGCCGGTCAACAACGGGGCAATGGTGGTTGCAACACACTTGTGCACCAGGACATCGTACCATGCGCTGCTGGAACTCCTCGTACTTGTGCTGCAGCTGGTCAATCGGCGCCGCAAACCTGTTGCGCACAAATCGTGAAGTGTTGGTGAAACCTCGAGACCTCCGTGAACCTAGCCGCTCAATGTTGATAGCATGAAACCCAGTGGACTGGAGGCGGCCGTTGGCACCCATAGATAACCGCTTTGACAGGCAGTGAAGCAAGGCTGGCGGCATCTGGGGCTCAGCGCAGTGGGCTCAATTCAAAGGAAACCCCGTGCAAGCCCACCTCTCGAGGCCCTGTTTGTAGGCCGCCTCCGCCCTGGAGTGCGCCCCACGGATTTCCAGGAAGCTGGCGTGCGCCACATAGAACAGCGCGTGCTCCTGCCCGATGTCCTTGTCCTGTGGATGACATTTCAACATCCGTGAGCTCTGCTTCTGGGCGGAGAGGCGACCGCACATTCAGATGCCAGAATGCGTGGCCCATACAGCAGTGGCTGTTCACCACGATGTCTGCAATAAACATTCAACGAGTGGAGACCGTGCCTGGAGGTACGTGAATACATCCTGGGGCTCCGGCAGGTGATCCGCCTGCGGGGCGACGGCAAAGATGTCAAGCAAGATATTACACAAGTGACAAAGCATATATTACATTAGTGACAAAGCAGTGGGAACTGGCACAGCAATGGAACGCGGGCAGCAAAGCCGCCATCAAGCCTGCGGCAGCTCATGATGTCCCTCTGGGCGTTGGACAATTCAGCGGTGCAGGACGCTCACATATTGGATCCAGATGCGCAGGTAGCGGTGGTCGGTGCGGTAGCGCGGGATGGCCTGCAGCTCCCGCGTGCACTGCTCCAGCAGCGGCACCAGCTGCGCCTTCGCGCCACCGCTTCTGTAGGTCTCCTGCGTCCACTTGATGTACCTGCAAGTGCATTTGCGGGAAGCGCGCTCAGTAGGACTGCACTGCAAGAGCAGCCGTGCCGCCATTACCAGAAAACCAATTCACAACATACAGGCCACCCAGCCATTGACGATGCTTCAGCAACGTTGAAGATCTGCACGTGCTATGGCTGCTGCTGCTCGAGTGCCCATGGCATGCCAGAGGAGTGAAGCGGGACGCTCTGCGTGGCGCATCCTTGCTCGTATGCAACAGACCTGATCCACAGCTCCAGCGGATCGTCTCCAGAGTAGTCCGCAAGCTCCTGCTGCAACTGCCTGCGGCAGGGGCACAACGGAGATCGAGTCACGTTTGATGAGGTCGTCCTCTCGCAAGCATCGTCTCAGCACATCATGCCAGAGCGGGAACCCACTTGCGGCGCTCCTCCGCCTCGGTCAGGGCCGCTCTAGGGACCCCCTTCTTCGGCGTCGCCAAGCTCCGAGCGCTGCGGCCGGCTTTCAGCGGCTGAAAGTTCTCCTTTGAAATCTCCCACTCCGGAGCCGCGTCATCCATGGCTGCTGCCTGCTGCAGCACTACAACATTCCCGAGGCGTTCCTACACCGCAACCGAAGTAGCTTGCGGCTGGGCGCTGCTGCTGCTGGCTGCTGTGCCGGGTGCGAAACAGTGTGAAGGTCTGTCTTCACCCGAATTGGCTTTTGGGACAGGCGAGGGGTGCAAGATATCAAAGCAGGGGTCGTCTGCTGCTCCTTCCGACCAAGCGTGATAGCCATGTGATCGGACCGGCTTCCGTTGTGGCCCGCTGTTCATAGTGCTCAGACCTGCTGCTGATGCCTTTCGCGGTTGTGGCTTGAGCGATGTTCGCTGCCAACTGCCAGACAGGCTCAGTAGGCCATCACAGCGCTAGCAGCTCCGCAGCAGTCCCGCCAGTAGCGCTGCCCAGCAGCCGGTTCGCCGGTCACGGACGCAGCCAATTTCAGCAGGCGGCAAGGTCAGAATGGCCTCCACATTCTTTCACGATCCGCCCGCCATGCAGAATATGCCTAGGGCAACTACAGTCGCTGATCGCTACTTCACCGATCTGCACTCGGCGCTCGCCTGCCGAATATGACTCACAGTGTCAGATCACTCATGCATGTTGTGCATTGTGCATGTCGCTGGCAGCACAAACCCTGCGTAAGCTCTGTGTGCCAGGCTGTGCACACAAACCGATGTGGTGGCTTATCGGAGGTTCGTGGCCAGCCGAGCCGGCCCAGAAGTCAAATCGTGACCAACGAACGCAGTTATCCCAAGTTATCCGACAGGGCAAGTGCTGATCCACAGGCACAGACACACAGCTAGGCGCGGCGAGCTCAGCATCATGTCCGCAGCGGTGACCGCACCGCCGGCCAACACGGTGAGCGATCGCCAAGCTCGGCAAACTGCTCTGATCGTCACGTCATCAGGCAGCGGGCCGTCGCAAAGGCTTACAACCGCAGTGCACCATGTCTCTGCCGCCCATGCACCAGCCGCTGCGAGATATTTTGTGCTTTCAAGATACGATCCCTCATGCAAAATCTCTGTGCAACTATACAGCCGGAGCAGGTGGCGGAGGAGCTGGCCACGGGCGTGTCCAGCACGCCGGAATGGAAGGCACTGGCAGCGCACCGTGCGGAGATTGAGAAGACGTGCGTCCCATAGCCATTTTGAAGTTTCACTTTCTGATACGCCATGTGACGTTACTGGCGCAGCACAGCACTGGGCATGCCCGAACTTCACATTGTGTTGTTAGATGGCCCCGGAGATTCTGCAGCGGGAAGCGCCCGCCTGCTCCTAACAACGGTCAGCTGGCCTTGCTGGGTGCGCGGCAGCAGATGGCGGCTGCTCCTGCGCGCGGCCTGCCCTCCTATGTAGCGGCAGCATCCCTGCAGGTCCTGCATGGAGCAGGAGGGAGGCCCTGTTGGGTGCGCTTCGGAAGGAAGGTTTCCAGATAGGCACATGGGCTTTTCTGCAGATGGTGGAGGTCCTGCGGCAAATAAACCCCAAAACATTGCGTCCTGCTGCGGCACCGGCGGGACATGCTGCACGACAAGGAGTGGTCGCACCTGCTGCACCACGAGCACGTCACCAACGTGTTGTCAATGCTCAACAGAAAATCCTCCAAAAAATTGTCCTGCTGCGGCGCAGGCACCTGCAGGACCTGCTGCAGGACCAGGAGCGGTCGGACCTGCTGCACCACGAGCACGGCAGCGATTGCTTCTCGGACCAAATATGGGAAGACATGTGCATGACATTTCCGATGCTGTGCCGCAGGCACCTGCGGGACCTGCTGCAGGACTCGGAGCGGTCGGACCTGCTGTATCACGAGCACGTCAGCGAGCATGGCACCTGCATCGCGGACTTCTCGCGGCAGCGCGTCACCAAGGAGACGCTCAAGCTGCTCGTCGACCTCGCCGAGAAGGTGGGTCTGGTCAAGTCACCAAGAAGGCAGCCCGACTCGGCCGCGCGCGGCACAGTCAGACGCTGGCTAAACAACAGCCAATCCCGGACTGCTGCTTTTGTTTTAGCGTGCAGCCGGTGTGCAGCTTGTTTGAAACCCGGTCGCAGCGCCGATCCGTAAGCCCTGGTCGCACTGCAGGGTCAGAACGCTGACGTTTCATGGGGGACGGACCTGAAGGCCGGCCAGATGACACTGATTCACCTCTGCGGACGGCTGCAGGTGGACATGAAGGGGAAAATCGACAAGATGTTCGGCGGCGTGCACATCAACACAACAGAGGACCGCCCGGTGCTGCACTGTGCGCTGCGGGCGCCCAGGGACGCGGTGAGGCTCCTCGAGGTTTGAGAGTTTCGGCATCTTGCGATCGCCGCCGCACACGGCCTGGCCTTCACACACTAGCGCCGCTTCAGACGCCAGAGGTGCCCCTACTGCGGCAGACGTCCGGGACAGGACAGCCGACGCGCATGTCCTGGAATTCCACACGTGCACAAGCAAAAGGCCATCGTTGGAGCAGGCATTCCATGCGGACGGCAACAGCATGTGGAGCTGGATTTCTAGTGAGCTGGAGATGCTGGACAGGACCAGTAACGAGGCATCTCAATCGAAAGCCACATCATCAGTTGTCCACTGCAGACGGCAAGAATGTGGTGCCGGACGTGTGGAGGTGCTGGATAAGAGCAGTTCCACAATAGCTGGGCTCATATTGCCAATATCCAATGCAGACCATCAACGCGGACGGCAAGAATGTGGTGCCGGATGTGTGGGAGGTGCTGGACAAGATCAAGGGCTTCAGCGAGAAGGTGCGCAACGGCGAGTGGAAGGGCGCGACTGGCAAGCCGATCGACAGCGTCGTCGCCATCGGCATCGGCGGCTCCTTCCTAGGCCCGCTCTTCGTGCACACCGCGCTGCGCACCGACCAGGTGGGTTTTGTTGGAGCGTCTCAAGAGTTGTAAGTCAGTCTAGTTCCACGTCACAGTGTCCGAACTTTCAAGGTGTTCGACAGCTGGTGACATGCTCTACTGTTGGTGGTCCTGTGCTCAAATCTCGGTCAGCCTGCGCCCGTGTTTGGCCCTCCCATGATGCCGCTGGAGCCGCCTCCCACCTTTCGCAGACCCACAAGCTGACCGACTCTGTGAACTCCTGCGACTTTTCACCTCTCAGAATTCGGCGAACGAGTTCACGGGCTGCACGCTGTGCTTGCCGGTCAATGTGCATCTCACAACGAAAGCAATACAACCCGGCACCAACTTGTTGTGTTTCGTTTTGCCGTAAAACTCGGCGAACGAGGTCAAGGGCCGCATGCTGCGCCTTCTGGCCAACGAGGTCAAGGGCCGCATGCTGCGCCTTCTGGCCAACGGGATCCGGTGGACATGGGCCGCGCTTTGCCGTCAGGGTCATTGACAGAAATTTGTTTTTCGTTGTCCCCAGCACTCGAACGCGTCCAAGGGGCGCACGCTGCGCTTCCTGGCCAACGTGGACCCAATCAGCACTCACCAAACAAACCCATACCTAATTTCTCTTCCCTCTGTCTCACAGCACTCGGCGAACGAGTCCAAGGGGCGCACGCTGCGCTTCCTGGCCAATGTGGACCCGGTGGACGTCGCTCGCGCGCTCAACGGGCTGGACCCCGCAACCACCATGGCCATCGTCGTCTCCAAGACCTTCACCACCGCGGAGACGATGCTCAACGCGCGCACCGTGCGGTGAGTCTGGGGTTTCAGCAGTGCTGCTGTCCTTGTCCCAGCTGTGCTCGGTTCTTGATGCCTCTCGGCTGCGTCTGCCGGGACACGGGAACAGCAATTGAGCGGACTGCTGTGAGCAGGTCCGTGTGGCATGAGCTCCAATATGCCGCCATTCCTGACTGCCTCTCCATGTCACCTGCATCTCATCGTCTCCAGAACGGCTGAATGCGGAGGTGGGCGAGATGATGCCGTCAGCAAGCTGCAGGGCTTAGGTGCTGGTCCAGAATGGGCCCCTCCACCCATCGTAGCATCTTATGCTTCCGCTCCACCTTATTCTAGGACGTGGCTGAAGGCAGAGCTGGGCGAGGACGCCGTCAGCAAGCACATGGTAGCGGTGTCGACCAACCTGAAGCTAGTCAAGGAGTTCGGCATCGACCCCACTAATGCCTTCGGCTTCTGGGACTGGGTTGGCGGCCGCTACTCTGTGACCTCCGCCGTCGGCGTGCTGCCGCTGGCGCTGCAGTACGGCTTTGACACCGTCGAGCAGTTCCTCAAGGGTGCGTGTTGTTGATCTTCCTGGCTATCCTTCACCCCTCTATGCTTTTGCCCGTTCCAAGACCAAGATTGCGAGGCGCTGCCGCTGCCCTCAGCGTGCTGCCGCTGCCGTTGCAGTACGGCTTCGTCACTGTCGAGCAGTTCCTCAAGGGTGGGTGTGATGAAAGCGTATTGCACTTTTGTTCAATTCAGCCACTCCATGACATTCGCCGTTGGCATGCCGCTGCTCGTGTTGCAGTACGGCCTTGCCACAATCGAGCAGTTTCTCAAGGGTGGTTGAAAAGGAAATTGTCTTGAATATCTGTTCGCTTCAACAACTCCTGACTTTAAACTGGTGCCGTTGCTGTGCTGCCGCTCGCGCTGCAGAATGGCTTCGAAACCTTCGAGCAGTACCTCAAGGGCGGGTTTTGGATGTTGGTATAAGCCTCCTCCGTTGATTTCTGTCTGTCCGAAAACAAGCTTACACAGCGCAGCCGCTGGCACTGCAGCACGGCTTTGACACTGTAAAGCAACTCCTCACAGGTGGGGGCCGCATGACATCGCTGCTGGACGAAGCACTTCCGGACGACGGCCTTCCAGTGCATCCTCATCGATGAAGAAAAGCAAGCATCGAAGCGACAGATTCAATTACAAACATGTGAAATACATCTTCCTGCACAGGCGCGCACGACATTGACGAGCACTTCCGTACGGCGCCCTTCGACAAGAACCTGCCGGTGCTGATGGGGCTGCTGGGCGTGTGGAACATCAGCTTCCTGGGCTACCCCTGCCGCGCCATCCTGCCCTACGCGCAGGCCCTCTCCAAGCTGGCGCCCCACATTCAGCAGGCAAGAACCATCCAGCAGGCGCACAGAAAGAAAATGCAGAACACAGCATCGTGCATGGAGGACTTGACTCTCCTCGGTTTCGCAAGGAGTGCTGACGTATTCAACAGGCGTTGCGCAAGTTCACCGCTTTCCGGCCCTGTTGCAACTGTGGGGCTGTGGTGCAGCAAGTTGCAATGCGCACAATGTGAACCACGCTCGGGCGCAGAGACGCCTGATTTCCACTACCTGAACAACCTACGCCGCAGAATCGATCTTCTACCAGAGCCTCTTGATCCGGGCAGGTGTTGATGTAGCGCCACGGCAGGGGCGTGTCCATCGATGGCAAGACGCTGCCCTTGGAAATACGTTTCGGGAATTCTTCAATATCCAGGAAAGATCCATTGTCTGATAATTTGAACTTGATGCTCACAGGTGTCGATGGAGAGCAATGGCAAGGGCGTGTCCATCGATGGCAAGGCGCTGCCCTTTGAGGCGGGCCAGATCGACTTTGGCGAGCCCGGCACCAATGGCCAGCACTCCTTCTACCAGCTCATCCACCAGGTTTGAACCTGTCAAAACTCAACCTGTGACCCACAGCATTGGGCAGCAGCAGAAGCAGCCTAGAGGGCAGAAACAGCGCGTATCCTGCCACAATCGCTGCGGCTTGCCGCAGCGCCGCGGCAGCTTTTCTTGAGCGGCGGTCCCTTGTCGCAAGCTGGCTTGTCGCGCCTGAGGCGCACTGGAAGAAAGGGCATGCCTGCTGAACCCACGCAATCTGGCTGTTTTCGCAGGGTCGCGTCATTCCCTGCGACTTCATCGGCCTGGTGAAGAGCCAGCAGAGTGTGTACCTCAGGGTGAGAAAGTTTGCAGTCTCCGTCATTGATGACATGACTGCATTGCTCAGTATTGGCCAGCGATCACGAACGAACTCCGCTTCTGCACTGCACTGGTCCAGGTGTCTTGCATGAACGCCCGGGCCAGCTGATGCTCTTGCGGCAGGGCTCACTCGCCGTAGCTTCGCAACGCGGCTTCGCAACCCTGACCAGCTTTCATGACAAGACCATGTATGCTGACATCAAATGTATGCTGACATCAAATGTAATCATGTGTTTGGCGCAGGGGGAGGTGGTGTCCAACCACGACGAGCTGATGTCCAACTTCTTCGCGCAAGCCGATGCGCTGGCGCTGGGCAAGACGCCCGTCGAGCTGCGCTCCGAGAATGTGCGGCCCCGGCCCCCACTCTCCCGCTACTGTGCCGTTGTCAGTTCCGTGCTGCTAGCTGCCTTCCATGTTGCCCTTCAGTGGGACCGGAGGTGCTGTTTCGAGGGGCTTACTTACGCCCTGCTGAGCCGTCTTGACACACGACCGCAGCGGGTTCACAACAGAATCGTGCGGCACGCCGGCAGCGTGCCCGGCAGAGCGGGAACGCTGCGGCGGTGGCTTGAGCAGCAGCTCGCATCCTGCTTCGTTCTCACGAGACGTGTGTGTCCAGCACCTGTATGACTGGATGCCTCTGCGTCGGCAGGTGCCGGACTCTCTGATCCCGCACAAGACGTTCACGGGCAACCGGCCGTCGACGAGCATTCTGCTGCCCGACCTCAGCGCCTACACCACTGGCCAGACTCTGGCCATCTATGAGAACGTCACCGCCGCCATGGTGCGCGCCCTTGAACCTGCAAACCTTTGCAACCCTGGGGTCCGCTCTAGTGAACAAGGCTGCTGCTCCCAACATGTACAAGTGCGCTGCAGCAGTGCAGCTGCATGACTTTTTCATGGTTACCACCGCTAACAGCGTGCTTCACAAAGCACGCCACTTCGCGCACCATCCCTGTGCCTCCCTGCCCTGGAACACTCTGCCCTGTTTGTCTCACGCCCTGTTTTATCTTGCGCCGCTGCGTCCGCTGCAGGGCTTCGTGTGGGGCATCAACAGCTTCGACCAGTGGGGCGTGGAGCTCGGCAAGGTCCTGGCCTCCAAGGTATGAGACCACGGCAATCATTCGACTGATTTGCAAGTGTCAATCCGAAATGTCTGTATGGCTTTGTGGATTTGTATGGCCTTGTGGATTTGTGTTGGCCAAAGTCCCTGAGAGCATTGCCCAGGAACGATAGTGGTGCACTTGCAGCAGCACCCCTTTCCGGCAGCGCGCCTTTCGGCAATGCCCTTTCGGCACTGCCCTTGCGGCTGCGCCTTGCAGCACGCGAACCCGCGCACTGCGGCACCCTGTGTGTGCTTCGAGTGCACCTCGTCAGCGCTGCATCGTGCTCCTGCCGCAGGTGCGGACGACCATCAACACGTGCCGCACTAAGCACCGCGGCGTCGGCCCCAGCGACGGCTTCAACTACTCCACTACCCGCCTCATGGCTAAGGTGCGCCTTTTCTCTGAGACATGTGTGAATCTCCTCAGCGCCACGGTGCTGTCCCCACGCGCCCGCCGTGGCTGTCGGTCTGCGGGCGCTGAGTGCAGACGCAAGGCTGCACTATGGAATTGTGCTCGTTGCCCTCGTCGCCGGCATGATCAGCGCACTCGGCCCTGTTGTGTCAGAGGCTTCAATGTTGATGCTCAAGGTCGATGATTTGCTTCTCCAATTGTGCAGTATCTGGAGGGCAAGGCGCAGCTGCTGTACCCTGAGCCCGCCGACGTCTTCCCGGTACCTTTACTACACCCTTAATCCTGAGCACTGCTTGCTTGCTTGCCATGCAATGTGCTCGGCCTGCCTCCATGACTCGTGTTGGCACACCTGTTGTAAACGGCACCCACCCAAGCAGGTGACCGGGGAGGTTCTTGTACAATGCGCAGTGCGACCTCATCGACGCAGACCACTGCCGGCCCCCGACCTCGTACGTCTGAGCGCCGGCATCGACGCCAAGAACCCTCCACTGGCTGATGCCGCCTCCAGGCGGAAACCGGCGTCGGCGACGACAGCTTGCCAAGAACTGGAAGTTTGCGCACTACCATGACTAGAGGTTGCCGTTCACGAGATGCGGACAGCATCGACCAGGCCCTGAGCTAGAGCGCTAGAGAGTAGGGGGCAGCAGCCCGTCAGAGTAGCAGTGCACAGGGCGCACACAGTGAGCTTGCCGCTTGGCCTTACATCGGCTCCGGAGCAATTTCATATGAGACCAGTGATCTGTGTGTGGCCAGGCGCTCTGCATTGTGACGATTGCGTTTTGTGAAGACTGCGTGTTGGACTGTTCCGTGGCTTTGCGCATTGCCAACGCCCAGCATGCACTGCGGAAGCCCATCATGCATGTGGAGTCTGCAGGAAACTGGACCTTGCATCTGTGGCGACTGCTTTATTAGCAACACGACACGAATCATTCTCGATCCAATTTTCACATGATCCCACAGCCTGCACAGATCCTGCGACCCAAACCCAGAAGTGCACGCTGGCCCATCTATAGCAGCGCGGACACCAAGCTAACAGTGGCAGCCATTCAATCGGTGCGGTCCGTCGATCGCCCCTTGCGCCGTCTGCTGCCGCTGCCGGTCTGCTGTGTGGCGTACACCACCACGATGCCCACTATCACGCACGCCACCAGGGCGCCAAACGGCACCCCGCCGATCGTGCGCACCTGCAACAAGGGGAAGCACTTTACTCAGGATGCACAGGAACGGGACAGATCGCCCATGGGTTTCGCGAATAAGATGTGCCAGAGCGTGACGTAGTAACAAGCCTTGCTCCCTTTTGCAATGCCGCAGGAGCTGCAGCCTGATCCCCTCCTCTCTGCACACTTCTGTAGGCGTGAGAAACTAGGAAAACACCACAAGATGGGCAGCAAAACATGTCACGCCTGGGTGAAGCCGTAGTAGCCCTCCCGCGTCGTCAGGATGATGTCCGTGAAGCGGTCGAAGTTGTAGTCGACCACCAGCAGCGGCAGCGATGGCGGCGCCTGTGCGGTGCAGGAGATTCGGCACTGATGCCAGGAACATGTGTGCCATCATTGAGAGGCTCGGCACAGCGACGGTCGTGTGCCCAGGCGTGACATGGCTGGTGCAGTCGCCACAACAGGCCACATCATGCGCATGAGCTGTCCCTCTGAAAAAGAAAATCTGCGTTCCCCCATGCTCGGCGGCTGAGCTATCTGCAGATTGTGCGCAGGGTTATCTGTTCGCTGTAGAAGACTGACCTGGAGGCCTCAGAAGTGAGAGCGCAATTTGAGCACCCGCCGGCAGCTCCGGGTGCGCCAGCACGTGGCCATGCTCAGACATGATTGCCGCTGCATGCGCGCCCCTCAAAACCCCACAACATTTTGGTCTTTCCTTCAAATAACCTTCAAGACACCTACCGGCAGTTCGAGGTGCGCCAGCACGTGGCCATGCTCCGAAATGAGTGCCGCTGTGTGCGCGCCGGCCGCCAGGATCGCCACCGGCGCCGCGCCCGTCCGCAGCGGCACCGCCTCCAGTGTCGGCACCACCGAGTGCCCCTCCTCGTTGCCGATCGCGTTGGTCCAGGAGGTGCCCACCGTGACCTGCGTTTTGAGTAGAAGATTGAGTTTTCCTAAGCGAAATCGAGTTGAGTGCAATGAAACTTCAGGCCTCGAGCGTCGGCACCACCAGTGCCCCTCTTCATTGCCGACCGCGTTGGTGCAGAGGTGCCCGCCGTGGGTGACCTGCCGCCAAAGGTGCAGCAGTGTACATAGGATGCTCGTCGCATGAGGTCAGGGCCAATGATGCCGGCGTCACAATGCCGAAGGGACTGACGTGCAGCTTCCAAGCTCCGGTGTCGACCGGGCGTGATCACTGCTCCCTCAAGAGGCGCCCGGCACTCCAGACTGTGGCTTCGCGTGTGGCTGCGTCTATACCAGGTCGTAACCGTCGCTCCCAAGTGTGGGGTCTCGCCTGCCATTGCAGTGCGCAGTGCGCGTCACGGACCGTCAGGGCTTAGGCTGATGATCTAGGAATCAGCGAGTCGCCACTGCAGTGCGAGGTGCGAGTTGTAGCAGGTCACCTCCACACAAGAGCCTGGGGATCAGTTTTCAGATTCTGGCGACTCGCCTGCCACTGCAGCGCGCCGTGCGCGTCGTAGGCGGTGACCTCGCCACGCGAGTTGGCAAAGATGGGCCACGAGCGCGAGCGGCGCACGTGCCCCTTCGCGCCCACCACCGGCAGCGCCGTCGGCGGCGCAACTTCCAGCGCCGCCAGCAATTCCCGACCGAAAGCACGCTCCGTGAAGTCTGTGGAATCCAAAGAACACAAACGATTGACGGTGGTCTGTGTGTCATATGGCTTTTAGTGAAAAGGTTATGCCCTCGGCGGCAGTACTTCCAGAGCCGCCAGCAGCTTCCGTCCAAACACGCGCTCCGTCAAGTCTGTGGGTGTACATCACAAAGTTTTGTTGAACCTCTTGTCGCGTTTTGCTTTGCTTTTTCAAATCACAGGCTGCGCCATTGGCAGCGCCACCCCACGCCGTGAACATCTCCCGCCCGAACGCGCGCTCCGTGAAGTCTGTGAAACAAAACATAAAGAGCTGTTAGTTTTCTCGTGATACACATGTTGTAGATACATGCTGCGGCGCCGTCGGCGGCGCGACTCCCAGCGCGGCCAGCACCTCCCGCCCAAACGCATACTCAACAAAGTCTGCAGCGCATCAGCAAAGGGACTCTACTCACGGCGGACATCCTGATAGGGCATGCTGACACCAGACAGGACAGTTCAGCCTGGTGTCTCCTCCCGCAAAGACGACGAAATGACATCTCAAATAGTGGCATTTCAGTTGCGGCATCATAGATGCACAGATTGTATCGGGCAAATTTGAAGGTGGAGCTGCCGCAGCACACGGTGCCGTGAAATAGCGGCTCAGCTGGCAAAGACGCTAATCAAACGAGGGCGTCCATCAACGGATTTGAAAATTCATGCGCACCGTGGGCGGACGCGAAGGCATTGTTGCCGCGGCACACTGTGCCGTTGAACAGCGGCTGCCGCGGCGGGAGGCCGCTGTGCACCGTCGCCCAGCACGCGGGCGCATGCCGGTGCCCTGTCGCCGACATGTCCTCCATCCGGCCGCCTGCGTGAATTGGTACAGTCATTCTGTCCGGTCCAAGCATTGATCGTTCAGGATGTGTTCCCGCCAGCCGCCTGCACGAGCATCCGGGATGATGCCTCGAAGGGTTGAGCCAGTAGGAGCGTCTGCAGCGTGCCACTGCGGCTGGGTTGCTTTCTGGCTCTACGCAGTGCATAAATCCACTTCAGTGACGCATGCTGGACGGCTCAAACTGCAGCACTTGCACAGCAGGATTGTGAAAACCCTACACGAAAGGTCCATAACATTCCCACCGTGCGACTGGATGTGGTCCATGACGCCGTCGCCGTTGATGTCGGTGTGCAGCCCCGGCGCAGGCAGGTGCAGCTTGCAGATCGTGCGCCCTGCAATATGACAGAAGGTGTTGGGAGAGGACATGACGAAACGTGACGAAACATGACAGGCGCTGCAGGCCATCATCTTCAGGTGCAGCGGAGAGGCTCAGTCCGCAGGCTGTGCATCACGGCTGTTGCAGCACAGACGCTTTCTGGCCACCGCTGAGCAGCCTCCACGCCGGGTGTGCAGCAGCGACGGTGATCGGCAACGTGCGCAAGAAGAGTTTCCAGTCAGACGGCACCAGCGATCGGGAAGGACGCCACATAAAATGAAGCACGCCGACCTGTGTACAGGTGGATGGCCTCGATGCCCTCTCGGAGGTGCGCCACAAGTACGTTGGGGTGACCAAAGTGCTCCGCCGCAGTCTGCGCCGCCCTGTGCCCTGCAGTGGGCTTGCCGCTGGCGCCGCTCACTGCGCCTTTGGCCAGCTGCGTGAAGCAGAAAATCTGGTTGGGAGGACGCCTCCCGAGGCATGGTATCCCTGAAGGAATCCAACGCAGCATCTCGAACATGGAAGCTGCGCTGCTTCATGCAACCTTATCCTAGGCCGCATTGACTCATAGCACACGTCCAGCAAAAGCGGGCAAAGCGATGCCACAGCGTGTTCGAACAGGCTGTGGCACCGGCGCCCTGCCCGCTGACTGTATGCCTTGCGGATGTAAACGGATTGTGCAACATTGGAGGGCAGGAGCTTCACCCTGCTGAGTCAGCCACCTTGCCATGCTGCCCCCGCATCTCACAAGCAAAATCTGCACGACATTGTCAGGCGCTGTAGCCACCAGGCGCACCTTGCCGATGGCGGCGGCGACCTTATTGTCGGCCACCTTGCCATGCTGCCCTCGCGTCGTTTGCGTCCGCCCCTTGTGCACCACGCCCAGCCGCTCTGTGGTTTGTCCCAAATGTCTCGTTCAGCAACCCGAAAGCTGAAGTTCTATTGCCATTGCGTTGCAGTCAGACAGTGCGCTACCCTGGAAGGGGGACACAGCTGGCATTGTCTGCATGAAGTGTTGGTTGCTGAGTTCACAAAGTTTTGAGGTAACAAAGAGAACGAACAGAATGAAAAGCGAGTCAGATCAGACCTGGGGGAGCGCCGAGGCGGTGCTTCTGCGGTCCGTGGCCGGCCTTGTGGTGGTGAAAGTGCGACAGCGCTAGCCGCGTGTCCGACCGCCGCGACCACCTGCCGAAAGAAAAGTCACTGAAGTAGAGCCGGAGCTACATCCACACTGCAATCAAAGAGCTTTTCATGTTCCGCTGCACATCTACTCACGAGCCTGTGGCCGGCAACGCCATCGTCTCTGGAGTGCGCTGAGGGCAGCATGACGTCGCAGCAGCAACAAAAATATGACACGAAACCCTAGCTATTCTGATGACCTGTGAAGCCAAGTTATGAGTGTGCCTGGAATCCAAACCTGTGCGGCATGGAGCGCAGCACGGAGGCGCGGAAGTCACGGCAGGAGGCCTGGCCATAGTGCCGCCCAGCGAGCGCCGCCGCGTCCAGCCGGTAGTTGTGCTGCGGGATGACCTGCTCCGCAAGCTCCGCCGTGTCCCGGTGGTAGTCCTTGCCCTGTACCGTCAGGTGTAAGGTATTAGGAAGGACTTAGGACGACTCTTCAGTTGTGCTGCGGGATGACCTGCTTCGCCGGTTCCGCCGTGTTGCAGTGACAGTCCTTGCCCTACAGCATGCGAGTGATAGACTTTAGGCTTCATTGTGTTGGGTATCTGCTGCGTCAGCATCGCCGTGTCGCGGTGGCAGTCCAAACCCGGTGGCATTTGCTGAAAGTGGTATGAAGCTGTGAGCTGCATTGTTCTCCCGGATGACCTGCTTCGCCAGCTCTGCGCCGCGCCGGTAGCTGCCGGCCGTCGCACACACTTGTGGCAGTTCGAGGGACCCTCAAAGATCCTGCACCCGCGCTGCAGACCGCTCCTCGTGACACCAGCGTGGACGTCAGCCGGCACTTGCCGTATTCGCCTCAGACGAGACTGGCGCCAGGTTTGCTGCCCTCCAGGCAGATATGAGAAGTGGGGCGGCTCGTGTGCGCGCCAGTTTCGCATTTGAGAGACGCAGGCACATCCAAACATCTCACATCTTGCGTACAGCGCGGGGAGCCGGCGCCGCCTTCCCGCATGTAGTACGATGCATGTCTGCTGACGTTGACGCCGCCCTTATTGCCTTCACGGTAGCTTCGAGAGTTTTCGATTTCTGAGATATGCAGATGTGTCAAAGCATCTCACCTCGTGCTTCCAGCGCAGCGAGCCGGCGCCGCCTTCCCATGCGTAGTAGGAAAAGTGTCTGCTGACGTCGATGCCACCCTTTGCATCGTCCAGCTCCTCAAAGCCCGCGAGCTTGGCGGAGCGCCTGCGCTTCGCCTCCTGCCGCTCGGCCATCAGTTCCGCATCCAGCGGGTCCGCATCGTCCAGGTCGGAACCTGAAAGCATTCACGGGAACTGTAATGGCAAGATTTATATGGCAGTAAGTTTCGGTAATGCTGCGCTTGCTTTGTGCCTCCCGCCGCTCCGCCATGAGCTCTGCGTCCAGCGGGTCCGTATCGTCCAGGTCGGACCCGGCAGGGTTTCAGGACACCTTGTAATTTCACTGTTCATGCGACCGCCAGAGCAGCTGGCGACTTTAGCATGTTGTCTGGCCGCAATCTTTGTCCTGGCAGCGAAATAATGATCTGCAGAGGCGCACCCAGGCCGGAGTGCGACGACAGGTCGCCAAGGTGTGAAGACGCGCCGACCACGATCAGGCCGCGGTCGCCCTTGTGCACCGTGTGATTGGAGATGTGGACCGCCACCTCGCTCATCGCGGCATGGTGCGGCAGCCCCTCCTGGAAAGGCGCAGGCAGATTGGATGCATTGAACGTGCAGGCTTTGAAGGCGTGAGCTTTGGGTGCGTGAGCTTGCAGACGCGGGCAAGACTTCGATGTCCGCTGCGGCCAGACAAGAGGGCAGCAGGCAGCATCTCTCGCCCAAACAACGAAATGATTCATGTAAGCAGTGCTCACCCGGATGCTGCGGTCCCACAGCAGCTTCAGGTTGTGGTCGAAGCACAGCACATGCCAGCCATGCGTCACCACCACGATGACCTGGAATGAAGCAGCGCTTGGTCTCGACGACCTGCCTTCGCATGTCCATCTTCATCTCCACATAGATTATGCACCCTGTCTGCGTTGCCACAGCCTCTCTGCAGGCGCCAATGGCTGTCACAGCGCGCCCGACAGGGCTTGCAAATCTTCTCGGAGCTCCAAAGCAGTGCGCTCCACTGCAAGGTTTTCGGTCTACCTGCTTGGGGAATGGCCGCACAAACTCCTTGGCCGGCGTATCCAGTGTGCCAACGGCGATGGCCGCCGCCTTGGCAGAGCCGCTGAACGCTGCCCCCGCCTGCGCCAGGGACACCTCCGCCAGCTCCTTGGCGGGGGCGAAGCCGTCACCGGCGCGCCCTGGCTGCCGCGGCGCGAGCACCTACGCGCGGCAATGGGGCGCGATGGTTCGTACAGCACTGAGCAAAGGTCATGCAGCACAGCTGACAGTCCCGGCTCTACTTTGAAATGTCACATGAGGCCTGGGTGAGTCGGAATGCTGTGAACACTGTGCCTCTCACCCGCAGCTTTGCTTCATGCGTCGCGATGATGATTTCCGGCTCGCCGTCGCCATTCAGGTCGCCCTGCACGCCCAACAGTTGCAGAACATGGATGCAAAGTAAGGCGCTGCGGTATGTACAGGTGCGTATCATTTCTGCGGAAGCTCTGTGAGTGCCACAGTGCTTGCATGGGCTACTGCTGCAAGTGTCTGAAGCATCAGGGCGCAGTCGCACCACGACCGGCTGCGGCAGCACGTCCGATGCTGTGAGTGACCCCGTGTCTTCCTCCAAATGATGGTACCTGCGGTTTACGAATGCTGTCACAGATGCCCTGAACATCGGGAGAGCAATGCATGCTGCTGCTCTGTTTTGGGGATCGCCCATGGATGTGCTTTGCTCCTCTTACCAGGCTTTGCGGAACACGAAGGTGCCCTCGTCCTGCAGAGTGAAGTAAACTGCAAACGCTGCGACGAGCAGGATGCCCAAGTCGCGCTTGTACATGTTCGCAGGCTTGCAGTGGGTGGTCGATCACTGCTTCACATCAGATGTGTCTGAGGTTCGCGGCGCTGTCAGCAGGTACAGCATGCATGCATGTCCCTTTGAAGCAGCATGATACAAGCTTGCATCAGACTAAGGTATTAAATTGCGGTCTGGCTTGGCCTCGCAGTGCTGCCACTAGCCAACACTGGCCTGCCATTTTGGACTTGCCAAACCCTTCGGCGGAACTCCACATCCAGCCAATTTCCCACACGATTTCAGAGCTGCCCTTCCGCCTTCTGCGACTGCGCTCCGCAGCTTCTAAGCTGAGGGGTGCTATTGCTTTTGATCGACTGTCGCTTGACTACTGTCAGAAGCCGCCGTGTGCAGCTGGCGACGCGCTCTTCCCAGCCGCCAATGCCTTGCACCTTGCAAGCAGGTCATTCAGCAGATGATGGAAGACGAACCCTGCGAGCTGACTCTGGATGAGCAGTGGGACTGTCATCAATGACTGCTTCGTCGTTCCAATCGTGTCCGCCGTCTAGCCTTGGTGACTATATTGAATAGAATGGGTACTGTCTGGCGCTCAAGGCTCTGGCTCAAGGCTCATGCTGACCGCTCGACGTCCTGACATCGGCTTCTCACGCTTTTGCAGAACGCACAACCACCTGTCGCAGCTCATAACCTCCAAGGCGGCCACCCCGGCAGCCTGCGGCCGGTGCTGGACACAGACGGACATGTGCCGGCAGCGTGGTCGGGGAATATCACCCTGGAGCGCATCCTCTCAATGAAGGCGGCAGAACTGACAGCGCTCCTGAAGACGTACGGCCTGGCGGCCCGAGGGAACCCAATCATGCAGCAGCGGCGGCTGCTGGAGTTCATATCAAATGGCAGCTGATGACGCCCTGGCGGCTGTGTGTCAGGTTCGGTCGACATCTGCACACACGTTGCGTCTGTACATCAGCGGTTGGAACTCCAGGTAGGTAACTCAGAATGCCTGCGGCAATTGAGTTGGAGGCGATTGAATGCTATGAAGACTGTCAAAGGGCATCACACACTAAGGCGTTCGTACGTAGCCGAGTGTACCAGCTTATCTGCGGCTCCGACTCCGCTGTCATGTATGGCCCCATGGCCCATGCGCATATGAACGGGCATGCAGGATCCGAAATGCAATGATGCTGAGCACCGGCAAAGTCGATCCGTTCGCCTTATGCAACATCTTATGCAATAGCACTGTGGATAATCTGTGCGATCCCTCTGGCGTTCTCCTATGGCATCGAACGCCGTTACCGCCCAGTGCGGTGGCGTCAGGCGGCGCTCGTGCCAGAAGTCGGAGAGATTGACTTCGCAGACATGTGAGACGCAGACGTGTGAGCTAAAACCGTCATTCGAAGCAGAACAAGACGCTCGCAGGAAGCAGCATGACTCCGCCCAGAGGGCCATCGGCCATGCTGCAGGCACAGCTTCTAAAGAGCTTCCGCAAGACATGTGAGGCCAGGTTGCCTCTGTCAACGCGAGGAAACGGTCGAAACTGTCTTTCAGTTCATTGCATGCGCATCACCATTTCGGAAACGCTGCGATACAACAGCAGGAGCCGCCTGACTTGTTCGCACTGATCTACAAATTTGAGGACTTCACATCCTGCAACTTGCAATTCGCCCGACTGAACTCGCTGCCACTGCCGAACTCACCTGCAACGGCTTCGGTCATCCAACTTTAAAGCGTGACCCAGAACGTGCGCTCGATTGAACAATGTCGGTAGCAGCAGGCCGCCGGAGCTCGATGGCCCATAGGCCAGGAAGCCAGCCGACCAGCAGACAGAGCTCCCTGGAGGAGCCGCTGTTTGCGCCCGGCGCCCAAGAGGCGGAGGAGGGCGGCCAGCCGGGCGTGTACGCGGACGGCCGCTTCGTGACCATGCAGCACTACTCCCAGCGCGCGCAGTGGCTGCGGGCAGGTTAGTCACGGCCGCACACCAGCTTGGACCCCACCAAAATACCAAAAGATGCTAGCATCGTGCCACTGTGATGTCACGGTTAGCTGCACATCATCAGCAGGATGCTGTGCCTTCTGCAGTCTGTAAATGCGGGCATCTGCTCACCACTCTGCAGCATCAGTGCATGCCGTGCGCGCAGGCGTGCTGGGCGCCAATGACGGCCTGGTGTCGGTGGCGTCGCTGATGATGGGCGTCGGCGGCGGCTCCGAGGACGCCAAAACCCTGGTGCTGTCTGGCGTCGCGGGCCTCGTCGGCGGCGCGCTCTCCATGGCAGGTGCGCTGGCGATGGTGGTTTCATGACTATGCCAATTTCATGTTACACCTTGCACACGCCGGCGAGGGGCCTGTCCTGCCTCACATGCTGCCACTGCATGTGTGTCTTGCCACATGTGTCGCCAGGATGGCTCTGGTGATGGCCGCCTCGTCTCAGCTGGGCGGCACTCATTGTACACGAGCTGCCATGCCTGTGCCCCTTCGAAACGCGACTTCCCAGCGCCGTTCCGAGCTGGGCGCTGACGCCAAGTCTGTGTGGCGTGCCCCGCAGCGGGCGAGTACATCTCGGTGTACAGCCAGAAGGACTCTCAGGAGGCGGACATGGCGAAGGAACGCCAGGCACAGGAGCACGTGAGTCGCAGCATCGTTTGCCTTACTTTCCCTTTGAAACAATGCGCCGCACATGGAAGTCGGAATCAGCGTGACGGCAGCACATGAGACGCCGCAGCCGACAGCGGGCACATTGCCTCTGGAGCGGAGGCGCCGCAGATGAGGCCTTGAGGACACTCAGTTCGTAATAACTGATCTGCGCATCAGGTTGTGATTGGTAAACGTGTGTCACGTGGCAAGTTGGCAGACACTGATATCCTCGACCATGTGAAGTATACTGTGTGCCGCCTCCTTGCTGGCGCGATTGCCCCAGGCGCGGCAGCATGACAAGGAGCTCTTGAACAAAGTCTACAAAGTGCAACTCAGATTTCGATCCGCTGTGTAGATGTATGGGGCCGTTCCATGGTGCAGGGCTGTTCCAGCAGGGGGCCCCAGATGCGGCAGTATGAGCTGGAGGAGCTGGCGAAGATCTACAAATCGCAACCAGTTTCTGTGGCACCATGTGACTCATTGTTAGGACGTCCAAAACCCTGCATCACGTGGCTGTTTCCATGATGCAGGGCTCCCATATGCGGCAGTTCCAGCTGGAGGAGCTGGCGAAGATTTACAGACCGCAACAAGAGTTTCGGAAACAAGCATCATATCGGGGTTTGCATTTCCGATGCAGGGCCCCCAGATGCGGCAGTATGAACTGGAGGAGCTGGCGAAAATCTACGAGGAGCGTGGCCTGCCCAAGGAGCTGGCGCACAACGTTGCGGTGCACCTCACCAAAAACGACGGTACGCACACTTTGCTTCCCTCTGCAGAACTGCACTAGGGCCGGCAGCAAAGCAGTGGCGTGATGATACCCATGAAAGCAGCAGCGCAGCGGGGTCTGCAGCGATGTATTGGTGTTCTGCAGTGATGTGTTGAATATCTGAGCGCTGTCAGTGCCGTCGGCGCTCCATGCACTGCGCAGGTCGCCACTCATCAGGCGGACGGATTCAAAAACTGTCTTTCAATCTTTGACATGGCAATTCTCTTTGTGTGCAGTGCTCACGGCGCATGCTCGCGACGAGCTGGGCATCGACCCCGACGACCTGGCGAAACCCCTGCAGGTGCGGACGCTTGTGACCGCCATCTTGTAAAAGCCATGAACACGCCATGCTTGCATTGCCTCCAGGAGGGATTCTAGGCCCCCGGAGTGCAGAGAATACAGAACGCGGCGGGCCAGGCCTCGTGCTTGCATTGTCGTGAATGTGTTCCTTGGTGCTGGCAACGTTCTCTGCCAGCTGGTGATGCCACTGCCGGCTGCAAACAGGCGTCGGTGGCGTCGGCAATCTCGTTCTCAATAGGCGCCGGCATCCCGCTGCTCAGTGCCGCCTTCATCAAGAACCACATCACACGGTGCTCCTTTCTCCTATAGAAACGCTCCTTCTCCCAACCGAGCGGCTACACAAGCGACAACAAGAGCTCGGTGCCCTCAGCCTCCTGCATCTTGGTCATGCCATGTGCATACATCCGGGAATGCTTTGGCAGGATGTGCTATTGTGCAAACCTTCGGAACACGCTCAATGCGGCAATGTGGTGAACGCGACAGTGCAGTCGAGCATGTGCTCTTCCTCTGCGCACAACACCCTTCGAGCATTGAGAACTCGCAGCCCTCGCTCCATCCGGCTTAAACTCAGATGCCGCTACTCTACGTACACCAGGAGCAGCATCGATTGCATCTGCTGCATTGCCCCGAAAATAAAGCAGAACGGTCCATCCGCCGCTGATGCCTCGGCATCTTGTGATGTGGGTGTTCCAGTAAACCCGCTTCCATGCGTCCCGCAGGCTCGCGGTCGTGCTCGGGGCGTCGACGGTGGCGCTGGCGGTTTTTGGCGCGGTGGGTGCAGCGCTGGGAGGCGCATCAACAATTCGAGGCTCCATCCGCGTGGTCATCGGCGGCGTGCTGGCCATGCTGGTAAGTGACCACTGTAGACAACACATTGCTGATGGTGCACTACCATGGTGTTGAGTGCTGGTGGTTCGTGGGGGGTCAGTGAGTGGCGGTCCTCCAGCTTGCCGCTGGCACAAACACGCAGCCCCCAGCAGCGGCTGCTTGGTCTCGAATGGAGCGGCTTTGCAGAAAGGCTGTGCAAGATCAGGCATTCTTGGGCAGTCGATTCCGGGTTTGGGCACCGTCTGAACAGCTTTCATTGACGTGTGCGGCAGGTGACATACGGCGTGGGACGGCTGTTCGGCGTTTGAGGTTGTGGGAAGCAGGGGAAGCAGAGCAAGCCTCCGCAATTCCGCGCACGTTGAGCATACCCAAGCGGTGGAGGGCGGTTGAGTCCTTGCAGGAGGACCCAAACTTTGCGCCGCCGGAATTTCAATACAGCGGAAAGTTCATTGCCATTCACTTAGTTACCACATGTGCGGGCGAGCAGCAGCGCAGCCCATGTACGATCTGGCACCTGCGATTGGTACCTAGCTGACTGCGCAATAGGCGCCGTGGCAGAATTGCGGCTGGCGTGCAGCAGGCTCCGAAGATATCGTTACAAGCCCGATATTGAGAGAGTCTTTCCTGCTGAGGGTTGAGAGTGTGCCGCCGCAGTCAAGGTAGAGAGTGTACAGAGTTCGATACGTATTCAAAGGTAACACAGGTATCAGTAAGTGCTTCTGATGCAGGCACAGGTTGTGAGGTCTGCTCACATTGGTTCGGATGAGCTGTGCTGAGGTGTTGCCGCAATGTGCAACATCGTCTCATACTAAGCGGGGTAACAGCAATGAAGGGCTCACTCGTTGTCAGCACGGCTTGTCACACCAGATGACTACAGCTGACACACAGCTGCTCCCGTTCAACTTCTGGTGCACATGCAGGCATGCAATATCACATGATGAGCCGGAACATGAGGTTTTGAAGTGAGTAAACATGTGAGTTTGCAGCGGAGCTACGGTGGCACTCTTCAGTCCGGCACATGTGTTTGGTTGGGCTTCGAGATGGGACTTGTCAGCAACTAGGTACCACATACAGAACGCGACGATCTCAGGCGACGAGCACGTGGTTCCGCCATCGAAAGTCCAGCTGCCAGCTCCGGGCGGCGGCGGCGGCTCGGCCGAGTGCCGCTGCCAGGCGCGGTGAAACCGCCACCTTTGCCGCCAGGTCCAATCCCCAGGACGCCGCACCCCGCGGCTGCGGCAGGGGCGCCGACACGCAGCGGTGCGCCACGGTGGGCGGCGCACCGCCGCAGCATGCAGACGCCCCTCCCGCGGCCGCGTTTCACTTCTTCTTGGCGGCCGCCTTGGTCACCTTGCCGGTGGCATCCTTCTTCTCCACCTGCAGCGAAGTAGTGACACACACATCAGGAGATATTCTTACGACAGACGGCACAGTACCATGATATGCCAGGGGCAAAAAGAGAAGGACAGTGCATCAAGGAGGGCAGAACCAGTCCTGCAGGCAGCTGGATGCGTGCTGCCAGCTCTAATGACCAGGGCATACAGGAATCGAGGGCAATATGACGCACCGCCTTGATGACCCCGACGGCAACGGTCTGGCGCATGTCACGCACGGCAAAGCGGCCCAGCGGCGGGTACTGCGTAAACGGCTCCACACACATGGGCTTGGTCGGCACCATCTTCACGTACGCGGCGTCGCCTGCAGTGGGAAAGTGAATGTGATGTCAGCACAGGCTTGTCGAATTTCTGTTATATCGGAGTAACATCAGCGAGCAGGTGAGTACCGGCGGCATCAGCTAGTGAGGTACGGCGCCAGACCCTGGTTGGCCAGCAGCGTGCAAGTCACGGCGATGCGCCTTATTCCTGTGCTGAAACGACAGGGTGTGAAAGAGACACTGCCGGGAATGAGGTGCAGCCCAGTGCAAAGCACCGCACCGTTCTTGATGAACTTGGGCATGGCCTCCAGCTCCTTGCCGGAGCGGCGGTCGATCTTGGTGGTGATCTCCGCAAACTTGACGGCGATGTGGGCGGTGTGGCAGTCCAGCACCGGCGCGTAGCCGTTGCCGATCTGGCCCGGGTGGTTCATGATGATGACCTGCGAGCGCGAGGAGCGACATGTATCAAGCTCCTGGAACTGTGTGCACGGCGAGAGACAGAGTGCTATCATCGAAGGTGCAGCTGAACAGCCAGGTTACTTATTTGCGGAATAAACAGCACAGCTCTGGAAGCGCAACAGCAAGCCTGAGGCGCCAACTCTGAATCCCCACCTGGGCGACGAACTCGGAGGCCTCCTTTGCAGGGTCGTTCTTGGAGTCGGAGGCCACAAAGCCGCGCTTCAGCTCCTTGACCGACACGTTCTTGACATTGAAGCCGACGTTGTCGCCCGGACCCGCCTCCGGCAGCGACTCGTGGTGCATCTCGACAGACTTGACCTCAGTGGTCAGGCCGCCTGTGCGGCAATGCACAATTTGCTCAGCGCAAGCCGGTCTCCTGCTGTGTTATGCTGCTTTCTGCCAGGTTGCGTAAACTACATGGACCATTGGTCGTCAACAGCGCATCGCAGCAGCTCGACGGCCAATGATATGCATGCCGGCGGCGCTGTGTCAGAATGCAAGGACTTTTAGCACAGAAGGACACTGCAGAGGAGGTGAGAAGAGTAAGTTACTTGGTGCGAAGACCACTACCTGCAGTGAAGCGACTTCAGCAAATTAGCAGCTGTGAATCAGCGTGTTATCATTAGGTCCGGGGCACACGTGAACGTACGCAATGCGCGTATTGTTCAGTCAATGGGTGACACAAAGCAGCAACCTCACTTTGAACCTGTGCTCACCATGCCGGGCTTGATGATGCCGGTCTCGACACGGCCGACCGGCACTGTGCCAATGCCGCCGATCTTGTACACGTCCTGTTGAATGACCAGAGAAACGTCAGCACGCTTTCGCCAATTGCAGACATCGAAACAGAATGCACAGCATACCTCCAGGGCATCAGCACAGATGTCAATCTGACGCAAAGGAAAAAGGCAAGCACCTGCAGCGGCAGGCGCAGCGGCTTGTCGGAGGGGCGCTTGGGCGGGTCGATGTTGTCGAGCGCCTCCAGCAGCGTGAAGCCCTTGTACCAGCCCATGTTGTCCGACTTCTCGATCATGTTGTCGCCCTGGAAGCCCGAGATGGGCACGAAGTTGACCTGCGGGGCGGTGCAGTGGGTTGTTGACGAGTGTCAGCACAAGTAGCGGTTTCCGGGCATGGCGATGGCAGACAGTTCCTCAGGCGTGCAAAACCAAGCACATAACAGCAGCGGAGAGAACCTAATTGCAGCTGTGCCCTTGACCACTGTAGGAGAAAGCAATCCCAAAGAGCAGCGTACCTTCGCGGGGTTGTAGCCGACCTTCTTGATGTAGGAGGACACCTCCTTGACGATCTCGTCGTAGCGCTTCTGGCTGTACTTGGGCTCTGTGGCGTCCATCTTGTTAAGCGCGACGATCATCTGCTTCACGCCGAGCGTGTAGGCCAGCAGCGCGTGCTCGCGCGTCTGGCCGTCCTTGGAGATACCCGCCTCGAAACCACCTGTTTATGAGCGGTGGCAACTGATTTCACGTCAAGTGAGTTCTGGGCAGAGCTGCGCATGCAGCGCGTCAGTCAGTGCATGCAATGCGCATGCCGCCATCTCCAGGCAAGTGAGGCTTACTAGCAAGAGAGTAGTGCTCACGCCGATAGAACGAGTGAGAAGTGCGAGCGGGAGCCCAGGAGAGGAACAGAGACACACCGGGGGTGGAGTCGATGACCAGCACGGCGCAGTCGGCCTGCGAGGTGCCCGTGATCATGTTCTTGATGAAATCACGGTGACCGGGCGCGTCGATGACGGTGCAGTAGTACCTGGGCGTCTCGAACTTCCACAGCGCAATGTCGATGGTGATGCCGCGCTCGCGCTCCGCCTTCAGCTTGTCAAGCACCTGCGGTTTGTAGATATAGAGAGGGATGACGTAAGGCGTGAAAATGAGGCGGAGATGCTTCCAGATAGACCGGATGGAAGCAGCTGAATGCAAGAAATTGAGAGGCAGGACAGGAGCTGCATGGCCTGTGCAGAGCAGCTGGGTTTACGGTTGTTATAGCAGCGGCGTCAGACGCTTCCCGTCATGGGTTTGCGGTGATTGGAGGCAAACCCCCAACTCACCCAAGCGTACTTGAAGGACCGCTTGTTCATCTCGGCGGCCTCCTTCTCGAACTTCTCGATGACACGCTTGTCGATGCCACCCTGCAGGAACAGCGCAGATGGCTATGTCAGCGAGTTATTCTTCAGCCAGTCGCAGCGGCGCGGCAACCGGCTACTGGCATGGACTCCTATCGGGCACAGTGGGCATTTCAGCAGATCGTGCAGGAAATTGGGTCATCGGCCACATGAGCATAATCACGAGCGCCATGAAAGCCATGGCGAGGACAACAGTGGCATGCGGCAGGCATGCACGGCGCCAACAGTGACGCATGCATTGTAGAAGCGCACCAGCTTGTAGATGAGGTGACCGGTCGTGGTCGACTTGCCGGAGTCGACGTGACCGATGACCACGATGTTCATGTGCGTCTGGACAGGAACAGAACGAAGGATCAAGAACAGTCACATCGAACCAGGAGAGTCACAATCAGCCACACCAGCTCAGAAAGATGCTATTGTGTTGTTGATTCAACTATCATGATGCAGCTGCATGCTTGCGCTGATGGGTGTCTGACGGGAGCAACTTCCCAGCGTCAAGGATGGCACAACAGGGCCAGCCGGCACGCATGTTGCCTCACCTTCTCCTTGCCCATGGTGGCTGGCTTTCAAGGGTCCTGGCGACTGGGCCTGCAGCACACATGACACAACCGCAATGAGAGGGTGAAACGCGGCGACACAGCACGAGCGAACCAAGCACGAGCGACGGCGCTGTCAAGGCGATGTGCCTGCGGCACAGCCAAGGCGTGGGAAGGCGCACCCACCCGTAGATAAGGTTTAGAGTGCTGCTCGATGCGGTCACTAGAGAAGTTTGCACCTTGCGCTCTGGTGCACCCGCCGGCCGAAGCTCGCTGAAATACGCGGGAATCATGAAAACACAGATTGGCGGGAGGCCGCGCAAAGCCGGCCTTGGCCAATCCAGCTCCGTCACAGTGTTTGCCCATTTGCAGCTAGCCATTTCCCTTCACGCTTCCATACAGACACAACCATGGCTGGCCTCATGCTGTCGCCGACACTGTCCTCGTGCAGCCGCTGCAGCTTCGCAGCCGGCCGGCCCCTCAGCCTGCAGCATGGGCATCCAGTCCTGGCAGCCCGCAGCCGCACGCCCCTGTGCGTGGAGGCCAAGCGGTCAAAGGCGGCAGACTTCCGGAGCCTGTCTCAGGGGGACATCAAGGCCGAGGTGGAGAAGGCGAAGCGGGAGCTTTTCGACCTGCGCGTCAAGCAGAAAACGCGGCAGGTGGGACGCCGCACAAGCCTGCAACTCTGTGGGAGCTGCTGACATGTGGGATCGAAAATACCTTCTGCCGACTATCGTTCACTTCTGCATCTGCAGGAATTTAAGACCAGCGACTTCCCAGCCATCAAGCTCAAGGTGCTTGCATGCCGCGGCGGTGGCTCTGCAGTCTAACGCGGCGGTGCTTCCTCCTGCAGCGATGGCACTGCCCCAAGAGACACAGCCGCCAACATCGGTGCTCCTTTTGTCAATCGCAGATTTCGCAGCTGCTGACGGTGTCGCGCGAGATGGAGATCGCAGACGGCCTGACCGACCGGCGGGAGTGGCGGCGGAAGCAGTGCGTCCCTGCTCAGCTTTTGCATTGCTGTTCTCGCTACCGCTCTGGACTCCCTGCGTGCGTGTGAGGACTACGCCTGCCGCCATTGCCATCGTGTAGGTACCTTGTAGGCCCCCATACCTGCATGCTGACGGCGTGTTTATGGTGTCTGCAGGAAGCAGGACAACATCCTGGCAGGCTTCCCGCAGTTCTGAGCATCTCGTCTGGCGATGGGCTGGCTGAGAGTCTAAAATTTGGCAGTCTTCGCTGTTCTGTTGTCGCAATATCTGCAACTCGGTCTGCAATCCCGTTGTCAATGTCACAAGAAGTGGACGTGCCACTGCGGTATTTTCGAATGATCAAGTCTCCTGAAACTTTGCCGCCGGCATTCATGCATGCCGTGGTTCGCCGCACATGCTACGCATGCTCGTGGTGCGGTCGTTAGCACTGTGCTCCAAAAGTGTGGTTGCTTCTCGTGCACAGAGCCGATGCGTCCCCGGAGGTGGTGATGTTTGTCATATTTTCCACTAGCATGAAGTCGAAGTGCTTGGCATCAACTTCTTGCTCGGCCGTCTTGCACGACTCTGAAAGGGAATAAGATTGTCCAACAACGCTACACAGCTTAACTGCGTCGTGCCGTCACCATTCTCGCATGCCCCACATGGTGCCATCAGATCCTGCAAAGCAAGTAAAACTCCAGAATCAGCACAAGCAGTTGGCAGTTGTACAACGAGTTCAATTAGTGATCACTCATAGCTTGCGCACATACAGACTGCAGCTGACAGCAAGGGGATGCAACTACTCACAGCAGCTTCTCGATGGCGATCTTCAGCGTCTGAATCTGCGTCTTCAGCTGGCTGCCCTCGTTGGTCGTCACGGAGGCAGCGATGACCTGCGAACAATTTTTCGTTGCCATGAGAATACTCTCTGGCCAGGTCAAGGGATACTGGGGAAAATAGTTTCCGGCAGCGCACTTGTGTTGGCAAGATTGAGGTGTATCATACTGAGCCTGAAGCGGGGGCACGATGCATGACCACGCACCGGCCGGGAGACGCCGCAGGCGCGGCCCAGGGCGGCCTTGGAGGGCACGAAGACGTAAGGCACGTTCTGCAGGTGGCATAAAAGCTGCCGTCAGAGCCTGCCAACCAAGGCTGACATGCTGTCTTGTCCGGGGGCAACCACCTTGGTCGGCTTCGCCCCCATGCTTGAATTGTGGGCTCATGAGCCCCGTGACATCGACATGCACATGCGTTCCACAACGAGCCTCACCTTGTCCTCCGCCAGCAGGGGGAGGTGGAGCAGGATCTCGATGGGCTCTGTGTCACCCGCCATGACTGTGAAGGGGTAAGATGAACACACATGAGTTTGATGTTCTGCCAGACACTACGTGTCAGAGTGCAGATTCGTCAGGTGTAGGAAGACAGAGACGCAGGAACGCAGAGGGCAGCAGCGCACCGACGAACTCCGAGATGCCTCTGCGGCAGGGTGCAAGGACGGCAGCAGTTAGTACAGCATCTGAAGGTGTGTGCTGGACTGAAATCATATTCACATGCACACCCGCAGTCGCGTCTACACGCACTCAAGTAACACGCATGCGCACCTGTTCAGCGTCTTCGTGGCTGCAACACAGAGAAGCGGATATAGCCGTCAGCCGCCGCAAAACATGATTCGCAGAGTCGAGCAAATTGGTGACGGTCACCAGCAGTTCATCAGCAGCAGTCATGTGCTATGTTCCAGCTGTGTCTCACCTTCGTTGGCGCCCTTCTTCAGCTGCTTGTAGTTGGCAGCCTGCTGCACGATGTCGAGGATGGTGTTCGACAGCTGCATGCACATACGCGTGAGCTCAGAACGAGAGCCTGCAACGCGAAACACATTTTCGAGTGTTGCATATACAGCTGTTTGCTTACCTCGGCGTCCGCCAAGGGGTAGGCTTTTGGGTTGACAGCCTCGCTCATGGTGACGGATTCACAGCCTCACCCGAGACGGATCCCTGGCTGATCACTATCCAGGCGCGTAAGCAGCTGAGAGTGTTGAGAGGTTGCAAAAAGCTCGAGTGTGAATCCCGCTCACAGGCTGCGCCGAGCTGGGCTGGCCCGCAAGGGAATCAATATCAAGCGCCCCATCGTAGTGTCCCACTTCTGCAGCATTGCCGCTCGTCGCAGCAGCACAACAAGTTCGCCCTCTCAAAATACAATCTGATCATTTCTGAAGCTAGTCGAAACGTTAGAACTTACAATGATGCAGAACGTCATGTCAAGCAGAGGACTCCGTGCTCCGGCCTGCACCATCAATGGACCAGCTCCGAGCACGTTGCGGACGCATTTCCACCCTGCAGTCTACCAAACAGTCTCACGGGTCGGGCCAAGACCCCTGGTAGAGTGTGCACGTCGACGGCAGTGGAGATGCAGCATGGTTGCCTGAAAGAAGCCTGAACGAAGCTGGTGACCATGTGCAAGCTGCTGTGCTCCTGCAGGGCCAGGCCGTCGTTTCCTGCGCCGAACCGTCAAACAGCCGTACTGAGGTGAACTGTCAATCATTGCCAGGCGCACTCGATGTAAGATTGCACACTCGGATCATCATGCCGATCTGACGGCAGCTTGCATGCAAATACAGGTGGACATCAAGGAATCTCAGGATGCAACGGGCGGCAAAGACATCTCGGATATCTCACAAGCAGGAGCCACGGTGAGTCTGCCTCTCCGATGTGAGGTCACAGCTGGGTTCGACTGCACCTGGCTGCATTTTACACGCGGCGGCAGCCTTGCAGTGATCAGTGCACAGCTGCTCCACGTTGCGAGCTGAGACACAAACATGCTTGAGTGCGTTGCACAAAACTGTGACTGAAACGTGTGTTCTGGATCAGTTCTGGAACAGCCTGACGGTGCAACCTTCCTCCGTTCAAGCTTTCAAGCTTACGCCAATTTGTCCTCCTCCACACTTCTTGCAGGCAATGGTCGACAACGCGGAAGTAGACAAGGATGCATACAGGGTCGCGGAATGGTGGAAGCCGGCTTTCACGCGGCGCAGGGAGATCGCGATGGGACGCATCGCCAGTGCGTCACATACAGATACTGTGTTGATGTTTGTTCGCTGCTTGCACTCAACCATGACCAAAAAGCCTCATTGTGTCCGAAGGCGCCAGCTAAGGAAGGCATCAGCCAACAACACTACATTGTGATTGCAGTGGTCGGGTTCTTTTCCCTGCAAGTCGGCGAGGTGAGCGGTTGCTCGATGTTCTGCTCCACTTGAACAGTGCTGCGACGCCAGCACGCCAGTCATTCTTTGGATACCAATGCAGGTGAAAGCACGCAGCTCACGACGAATGTGTTCTTTCATTCAGATCCTCACAGGCGAGGGGCTCTTTGGCCAGATCAACGCGTGGACGGGTGTCCCGAAGCCCGTGGTGGCAATCTTCCTGCTGGGGACGATCGTCAACAATGCCATCGCAGCGGCGCACCCCTCATCGCCAACGTTTTCGAAGGAGAACCAGAACGATGTGGCCAAGCGCAACAAGGTGCCGACAAGCTGCAGTGCATGCTACTGTGTCGTCCTTGAAACGTGTGTTTCGTGGACGACACGGCTATGCTCATTAGGTTACCAGTATGCAAGACACTGATGCTGAGCATCAAGCTCGTGCCTCCTCTGCAGCTGGGCGCGCAGCAGTTCTTCTCGAAGCCGGGCTTCACAAAGCGCAATGAGCTGAATGTCGGGGTGAACTCTTTTCCCATTCATGCAGTCCTTTGCCTGCTATGAAGCAATGTATGTAAAGGGAAGATTGTGCGGAATTGAGGACATGCAAATATGTCCCTCTGTTGTGCAGAGGATCGCCATGCTCGGCTTTGGCGCCGCGACGATAGGAGAATTGTTTTCTGGCAAAGGCCCTGCAGGTGAAGTTTCGACTGCCATCCAGCTGCAGCACTCGAACACACTAAAACCGATGTGGACCAGCCGGGCTGCCACATACCTACTGCTGATGCGGCTGCTGTGCAACCTGAAACTTTATTGCACTCCAATATAAAATGCACAGGCCAGCTGGGCTTCCACATGGACTCGCCGCTGGTGCGCGGCGCGGGCGGTGTGCTGCTTGTCGCATGGATCGCCTTCTGGCTGGTGGTCGCCAAGCGGCTGGGCACAGAGGGGCAGCTCAAGGGTGACACCGAGATCTACTGAGTATACGGAATTGACTGGGACTGAGTTTCAACCGAGACGCGGCCATTCGGACGCAGTCAGCTGCCGGCGCTAGGCAGGCGGTAGCCAGACACACAACCAATTGTTGATGTTACATTGGCATCGACGGACTGCTGGCTGTGCTTGGTCAGGAGGTGCAGGTTCAGGTGTTGAGGAAGATGGTGCTGTGACTGCAACAACAATGGCCGTTGCGTTGTATGGTCCATGGTTGAAAGATTCTCCGATGGTGTACCTCTCCGATGGTGTATACCGTCTGGCATCGTGTTGAAGTTCGAGAGCGACCGGACATTTCTGCACAACCTTCTTTGAGCTCTGACTGCTCTCCATCCATGAAATGTCATTACTCGTTATGCTCGATTCGAATGGGCACTCACATACCCTTGAAATTGCGCTCTGCATGTCTAGTTCCCAATTCAATTTGCCAAATGGAATGGAACCCCTGTTTCCTGCTTGGTCTGCCTACCCCTCAGAAATTGCGTCTGGATCGCAGCGCTGGATTTGCTGAACCAGTTGCATCACTCCGGTTAATGTTCTCCGCTCCCATGAAGGGTCAGTCCTCCGCTGCCAGCAGCCGCTTGAATGCCTCATACGCGTAGTAGCTGAGCGCGGCATTCGGCAACACCTGTACCAGGCAAGACGGTGCGAATAAGAAGAATTTGTGATCCTGAGCAGCCGGCATGTGCGCTGCAGACCCTTGCAGCATTGCCAGGGTGCGTGTACACCGTGCGCAGAGTCACATAGACTGTCAAGCTTCGCCAACAATCTGACCCTGGCAGGGGGCCGGCGGCACAGCTGGTCGAACCTGCATGATGTTCGGCAGGATGCCGGTGTAAAAGTTCTTCACGCCCCCCGCCTTGTACACCGCCGCGGTGGCGTCAGCAAAGCGGAACCCCGAGCGCGCCAGGCCGTGCATCGGGCCGGGCATCTCCGCCAGCCGCAGCGCGTGCTTGGCGCTCAGCGCTGTGGCCGCATGCCCTGCAGACATTCCAGCGAAGACATTCCAGCGAAGATGGCTTTGGACAACTACGAGATATCATACCACGCAAGGACTTGTTGTTGTCTTGTCGTCCACCAGAGTGCCGTCTCGTCTTCTGTGAGGCAAGCCAGCTGCATCAAGGACAGGTCATGCATGCAGGATATGGCGCCACGTCACCAGACACACAAGCAAGATGGCACACAGCCAGGGCCGTGCACCTGCATGGGAGTGCATCTGCATGTGGCGCTGCACGATCTGCAGCGGGTACACCGCGGTCTCCGCCGCCACGCCCGCAAGGCCGCCGTACAGCAGCGTGAAGCCGGTGCCCAGGTTGCGCTGCGGGCTACCCCGCTGTTTCGACAGCATCGCCAGGTGCCGCTCCTGGAGTTGGAAGGGTGGCATGTGAAAAGACCATAAGTGTCAAGAATGAGCGCAGCAGTGTGAGGCCGGTGCCCAGGTTGCGCTGAGGCCTGTCCCGCTGCTTCGTCAGCATCGCCAGCTGCCGGTCCTGCAGATGATGGACCGAGCGCAACTGAAAGTGCGCTAGTGAGCGTTCTGTTGTGCACATGGCCTTCTTGCCATGTGCACTGCAGTCACCGATCTCGTGATCCAGCTGCATTAGTACTTGATTGCAGCCATCTGGATCTTTGATTACACATTGCCATGCGCCGCGGCGGATGTAGCCTCCATGTCGGTTTGGCAGTGTCTTCCAATTTCGGTACCCCCCCTGGCCCAATTGACACTTTGCGCTTGCAGTGCTTCCCATTCACAGCACGTGAGTTAACAAAGAAGCCCTGGACCCCGAGTGTACCTTCAGCACGTCGTATGTGCCATAGAACACCGCCCCCGACGGCGCCACGCTGATGAGCGCCGGCAGGCAGCCGCTGTACAGGGCGCCCAAACCCTCGTTCCGCGCGATCGAGCGCATCAGCACCAGCGGCGGCGGCGAGGCGCCCAGTGGCGCCGCCATGATGCGGGTGCGCACCACGTCCAGCGGGAAACACGTCAGCATCGCCGTGATGCCTGAACAATCACAACCCACGGCGTCTTAGGACACGACAATGTGAGTTTCAGACACCTTGCGTCATGATGCGCACGCGCACCACATCCAGTGGGAAGCACGTCAGCATCGCCGTGATGCCTGTGCAGTCGCAACACAAGATGCCTTCCCTGCACGCGGGAGCATGCAGTTTCCGAGTCCCGACATAGGTTCCCGAGCATGATGTCCCCCTGGCAAACCTTCTGCATCTGCGGCTGATGCTCCCAGCATAGGACACTCCCACATGGCGCACTGGCACACGGCGAGTTCAACTTCAGAAGTCGTCAGTCGACGATGCTTGCCTGCGAGGGCGCCGGCGCCGAAGCTGCCGAGGCGGCCGAGGCTGGCGGCGCCAAAGTGCATCTGCAGCAACTTGCGGTAGGCGTCGTACGAGGAGAAGTTCACCGCCTGCAGCGTGCAAAGCGCGGCATGCTGTCAGCACGAGTAAGTGGTGTGTGGGCTCACCTCTGATCGGAGGAGACACGAGGACGTAAGGCTCCCCAGGGCATGCAGGGCGGCTATCTCTCTTGCCACATGCGCTCTTTCCCGAATGCAGACCTGAAGGTGGCCGCAGCCCACCACCTGAGCTGGTCGGAGCTAAAGAGGCAGCTCCCAACAACCATCGCAAAGTGGTCAAGCTAACCTTGTATGGCGCCGTGCGCAGGATGTTCAGGCCATTGCCGTGCCAGAACCCCAGGATGCCCTCGTTGCGCAGCACGCCCAGCGCGACTTTCGTCGCCGCCGCCCCCCGCTGCCGCAGGATGCACTCCATCTTGACGCGCTCGAAGGGTGCGACGATGGTGCGAGAGACGCAGGCCGCGAGCGCGCCTGCCGCCATGTGTTTGACATGGTTCACGCCCTGTGGTGTAATCATGATTATCGTCACCAACACGAGCACGGCACGTCCAAGGTCTTGGCACAGCCGTGATGCCGACTCAAGTTGATGCATCAGATTGCTCGACCTGATGTATGACAATGCGGCTGCCATTGCTCACGGGCAGCCGCGATTACTGTCAATGGTTTGCAGACATCACCTCGTGGACTACGACCTCCCGCTGCCGCTGCCGCTGCGCCGCCTGCCGGTCGCGCTGCCGCTGCCGCTTCGCTGCCGCCGCGTGAGCGGCCTCGCGCTGAGCATGGGCCTCCGCTGCCGCTCTGAGGCATCGGAAATGCGGTCTCAGGATTGAGCGAAGGCCAGCACGCAATTACGAGTGCATGATGGGGCACCAGCATGTGCAGGGTACGTACGCGTCAGAACAGAAAATTTGCCCGCGCGGCACTTACCGCAACTCCTCTGCATGCAGCCGCAGCGCCTGGCCGGGACCCTCGACCAAGGCACGTGGGCCACTCGCCGCTGCTGCCGCGGCACTGCTGATGCTGGCGAACATGCCGCTCTGCAGTCTGCGCGGCCTGAGACGCTGCCGCGCTGGGTTGGGCTGCAGCGGGCACGGCGCTGTCGCAAAGCTGCATGCAAGCCGCTGCCGCCAGCGACCGCCCTGGAAAAAAATCCCAGAGGGGCCTGGCGTCCCCGTTCGTTGCTGGCCGACTTGCTGTCTGATCTGGTGTGACTGTGTCCTGTGTGACTGCAGCAGCAGTGGCACTGCATCGTCGAATTCCACATCGAGACTGATGCCTGGCATGACGAATAGAGGCACGACCTCAGCGCAGCTGGCATTGCTTCAAGACATCACAAGAGATCTGATGCCAAAATCGATCACGTCACGTCACGTTTGCAATTCTGGTGACAAGCACTATACACAAACGAGCGGAGCAAGCCTGAAGATGACTGATGGGCAAACTTTCAAACCTCAATGGAGTGCAACCGAACAGCAATCTGCGAGCAGCAGGCCTTGATAGTCTGCTGCCGAAGGTAACTAGCAGAACGGTGCGTCTGAGCACGCTGCTTTTAAATGGCGACGTGCCCTGTTTTGCCGAACAGTTGCCTTCAGGGGAGGCAAGATGGTAGATGCAAATTAGGTGTTGAATCCACTTATATCACTGCTAATAGGCAGATCATGATCATGCGCCAGCGTTTTGCATTATTTGCAACTGCCATTCTGCGATTTCTAGCATTTGCTACACTTGTGGTTGCCGTTGAAAGTTGACCACGTCAACTGGCTGTTCCAAATTGTCTCCGGTATTTGATAACGTGTATTGGAATTCGTGTGGGCGACTCACACAGCAGCAATGTTGGCTCGGCAGCACGCCGGCGCGCTAGCGTCGGCGGCGCAGGTCCCAGCATCACCGGCGCAGGGTAGGCAACGGCAGCCGTGCTCCTGCTCCCAGCCAGCCCCGCAGCCGCCCTTGCGGCCGGCGCTCGGATGCGGGCTCGCCGGCCCGCTGCAGCAGAGCCGGCGGCAGCGGCAGTCGATGCGGCATGCCGCGCGCCACTTCGCATGCAGCGCCGCAGCTGCTGTGGAGACTCCGCCAGAGGAGGTGGACACGGTGGAAGGCGCGCCATTGGACCAGCCGCGCTCCAAGCGCACCAACAGGTATATCATGTGTTACTCGTTCTGGCACAGACCTATTGCAAACTGTTGCGGGTTGCATCTTTGTGCACGCCAACTCTGGTTTTAAGAGTTGGATGGCATGCTTGTCTGTTGACGAAGATCAAGCTTGCGCATCTGGTGCGGCAGGACGCCTGCCTTTCCGTTCGTGCGGCTTGCGGGGCAGGAGGAGATGCGGCTGGCGCTGTTGCTGAACGTGATCGACTCGCGCATCGGCGGCGTGCTCATCATGGGCGACCGCGGCACCGGCAAGTCCGTCGCGGTGAGGCGCAATTTGCACGAGTTGTTAACGCAACAGGGAGCGGAGAATGGCGCCGGGGCTGGCGGACGTTGCGCCACGGCACAGCATCTTCCAGTCTTTTCGCACAGATCACGGGTGCCTGAGCGCAGATGTGCAGGCGCGTACAGATCCAGACGTAGACACAAGCGCTGCTGTGCCACCTGCGATTCCTGTCGCGTGTCACCATTCGCCGACCGGCATTTGACTGTGTTGCTGACCCGCAGGTGCGGGCGATGGTGGAGATGCTGCCGGAGATAGAGGTGGTGGAGGACGACGCCTTCAACTCGGACCCGCGGGATCCCAAGAACATGGGGCCTGACGCGCTGCAGCGGCTCAAGGCCGGCGAGGAGCTGCCCGTCGCCCACGTGCCGACGCCGCTGGTGCGCAATGCAGGACGTCTGTTAACCCATGCTGGTTGCGTTGCCGAGAGGCGCTGATGGGACCGGGGCCCCGACGGCCTGCGCCGTCCGCCCTCGTCCCCAACATTGGCCATGCGCATGACGCCGCAGCCAGCTTTCAGCCGGCTCAGCCGGCGCAGTCGTTCCTGCATGGGCAGGGCATCGTTGCTTGCAACGCCGCAGCGCGCCTCGGTCTGCATTCCCTCGCGCAACAGGGGACCTGTCAAGTTTGTCTCACTCGTCACATGTGTGAACGTTCCTTGCCGACCTGTGTCCCTGCATCTGATTCTGTCTGCCGCAGGGGGAGCTGCTGCTAAGCAGTGCGGAGGACCGCATCTCCCTCAATCGTTTTCTGTGTTGTGAACTGCATCATATCTGCGAATGCTTGTTGCTGATGATTGGCATCATCTGCCGCAGGTGGAGCTGCCGCTGGGCGCGACGGAGGACCGCATCTGCGGCACCATCGACATTGAGAAGGCGCTGGCGGAGGGCATTAAAGCCTACGAGCCGGGCCTGCTGGTGCGCCTCCCCTGAACCTCTACATCCTGAGATTATGTGTTGAACCCCAACCCAGGGCCTGCGGACGCTGGCGGAGGGCGAGAAAGCCTCCTGAACCCTGAGACTTGAACCCTGATCTAAACCCTGAAGGCGCTGGCTGGACGGCATCAGGGCCTACAAGCCTGGCCTGCTTGTGCGTCGCCACAGAGAGGTGACACACATCAGATGTGATACAGCTGGTACGAGACTGTACTTGAAGACTGCGAGGAAGCATCTCTGTAGCCTGCTCCATGGCCCATGTGCACAGGGGTCAGCTTGTGCTGTGACTCCGCGATTGCTTGCAAAGAGGGCGGTGTCGATTGACAAACACACGACAGGCCGCCGCACAGGCCAGGGCCACCCGCGGCATCCTGTGGGCGGGTGAGGTCACCCCGCTGGACGACGGGTGGTGGGTCTGCAATAACGCTGCCAATGTCCAATTCCGCAGGCCAAGGCCAACCGCGGCATCCTGTACGTGGATGAGGTCAACCTGCTGGACGATGGCCTTGTGGATGTGGTGCTGGACTCTGCGGCGTCGGGGCTGAACACCGTGGAGCGCGAGGGTATCAGCATCGTGCACCCCGCCAAGGTGCCCTTTTGAGTCGTTGCATCACCAGTTTGGGTTCTGCATTTTGCATTGTTCTTTTTGCCACTGCCTCGTGTGTGGGGCCACAGCAAGTCGAGCAAAAAAGGGGGCGAGTGCCAAAGGGATGAACAATGCCGCCAGCAGCTGCAGCTTGTGGCCATCACAGAGTCGCTGGCAGTCTGCGCTAACAGGTGGATGCTGCGCATTCAGGCCGCTGCGTATCTGACAAAACCCTGCACACATAGGCATCAAGAGTGCTCAATTTGATCATCATTGCTCAATTTGATCATCATTCCTTGCGCGAGCACAGTTCATCATGATCGGGAGCGGCAACCCGACGGAGGGGGAGCTGCGGCCTCAGCTGCTGGACCGCTTCGGGCTGTCCGTCAATGTTGCCACCATCCAGGACACCGACACACGCGTCGCACTGGTGCTCGACCGCATGGAGTACGAGCAGGTGGGGATTTTCTTTTAGCACAGCAAACATACACGAAACTTTCACAGGGTTCAGGGTTTCGAAATGTGATCACCAGGACACCGACACACGCGTGGCGCTGGTGCTCGACCGCATGGAGTAAGAGCAGGTGAGCAGCAGTTTGCTCAGGGTCTGAACTTTATGAGGGGCTAGGGGCTTGAAACAGTCGCCACCACCCAGGACACGCGCGTGGCGCTGGTGCTGGAGCGCATGCAGTATGAGCAGGTGCACGCCAATCTTGCCAGAATCTCACCGATCAGGCAGAACACTGGTGCAGGGGTTCATCGGACAATGCGGTCCTAACCAGGGTGCGGGCGGTCGGCGCACGCTGTCATACCAACAGCTTATCTGCAGCCCTTGGAACTGGACAGACTTGCCGTATCATGGCATCCAACAATATCACCCCACTGACCGCAGAACCAGACAAGTTTTAGGAGGAAGTGGAGGGCGTGCAGCAGGCACTGCGCGACAATCTGGCTGCTATAACAGCTAAATTCCTTTTAAATTTCATAGCAGTCAATGCATTTATGTATGACTGTATTCCAACGCTGAACCGCAGAACCCGGACAAGTTTTGCGAGGGTGTGGAGAGGGAGCAGCAGGCGCTGCGCGACAAGCTGGACTACCATAACAGCTAAACCCTCTAAATCTTCACAGCAATAATTACAATAATTATAACCGTATTCCATGCCTGATCGTAGAACCCTGACAAGTTTTGCGAGGGCGTGGAGGAGGAGCAGCAGGCGCTGCGCGACAAGCTGATCGCCGCAACCAAGCGCCTCCCAGAGGTCGTCGTCAGCGCCGACACCAAGCTCAAGATCAGCGAGGTGCGCGCTGCGGGAGGGGTATTCCATGTTTGTTGTGCAGTCACACAGCGTGCCCATATTCCCATCAGGCATCCGGGGAAAAAATGCACATGTGGCGGCAACGGCAGCCATTGCGCACCTGAGACTAAAGCGAGCAATGCACGGCATGCCTGTCACTACGCTGTTCGACCTATTGCAAGCCAACATCCCTTGGCGATAGGAAATCGCCAAAACCATCATGGATAACCGCTTCCACCTGCCGCAGATCAGCTGCTGGACGTGGACGGCATCCGAGGCAACCTGGTGGTGAACCCTCTTGAATGCGAAAACACTTTGACATTGAGTTGACACAACCAACGCCCTTCCTGTCTGCCGCAGATTTGCTCGCTGCTGGACGTGGACGGCATCCGAGGCGACATGGTGGTGAACCGCGCGGCGCGTGCCCTCGTCGCCCTCGAGTCCCGCACCGAGGTCACTCTCGAGGACGTCGCCAAGGTCATCGCGCTGTGCCTCAACCACAGGTGCGCGTCGCGAGCTGGAAAGTCCAACAGTCATGTCGTGCTGTGCCTCAAAGACAGGTGCACACCGCCCATGTATGCGGTCGTTGATCAATCCGGTTGCTTGCTTGCTGTGTTGGCAGTGCCCAGATTGTCCTGACGAGTCATCAGTCGCACTGCAGAGTGTCAAACAGTCCTTTGGGAGGGCTGACTCCGGACGCCTCAGTGAGTGAGGTCTCTTCTCCTAGGGCTGTGTCAAGCAGCTGCCACTCACCAGCTAAACCATGAAAACCCTGCTTTGCCGCAGGATGCGCAAGGACCCGCTGGACCCGATTGACAACGGCACCAAGGTGGCGCTAGCCTTCCGGCGCGTCACCAACCCCAAGGTAGGATGCAGCTTTGGTTTTGCAGCTTGGCTTCCGCAGCTTTGATTTTGCATTTACATCGTTTGCCGCATACCGCTCCCGCTGGAGCCCTTTCACAGGCCAGTGGGCCTGCCCTGGGCATGACGTGACATCTTACCTTTCTTCCTTTCAAGGTCGCAAAGGCGGAGGAGGAGGCCAAGAAGGCGGCCGAGAAGCAGGCCAAGGAGGAGGCCAAGGCGGGGGGCAAAAAGGCCGGCGCCTGGGGCGGCCTGCCGGGCCGATGAGCTGGACGCGCACGCTCATGACGAGGCCATGCTGCCGTGGCAATGAGGCGGTGGAGGCGGCAGTGGCGTCCGAGAAGGCTGCTCCCTGGGGCGGCCTGCCGGGCCGATGAGTCCCTACAGATCCCAATGTCGTCAGGCGCTGTCAGAGTTCAGTCGGTAGCCGGCAGCGCATGGGATGGTGGGGCAGATGCAGGGCGAGATGGACGATGCAGCTGCCGGGTCGAAGAGGGTGTGGTATCTCAGATTGGGCCCAGCTGGGTCACCAGAAGGCTGGCCATGCAGGGATGCTCAACGGCTGTACTCCTGCGCCATGCCTTTCAACCGCAAGCAGGTTCCAAGAATTGCGAAACGAATTGCCAGCCCTGCGTTGCGTCTAACTAGGTACCTACCTAGACGTTTTGTAAACTACCACAGCCATTCTGAGGATCTTTGGGAAAACGGCTGTCGAGCAGGCAGGTGCCTCTGCCACACCATGCTTGGCGCATTGACTGTCGTCTGGGAACAGCACCAGCACCATGTTGCGAAAAGCCAGTCCCCCGTCAACATGCCCCCTACAGCGCCACAGCCAGAAGCGGCAACCAGGGTGCGACGAGAGACACAAGGCTTGGCGCCAGCCTTCGGAGCTACTACGCCCAACCAAGTCACTTCTTACTCCCTGGCTGAGGCCTGGCGCCCGTGGCTGCAGCGCCACACCGCCTCCTCATTGGCCGATTATTGGCCGCCCGCTCATTGGCCGACCATGGACTGCACCTGCTGCTCCGCCTGGGCCGACAGCTCTGCGAAACGCACACCGACCCGCGAAGAGTGCTTCATGAACTTCTCGCAGCACCGCTGCACGCACTGCAGGGAAGGCACCACAGCAGTGTCACCTACACAGCGGCGTGGAAGGCGTTCTATGGTGTCACACGGCCACAAGTAGTGGAGCAGACATGCGGGTGCATCCTGTATGTCTTCATGCATATGTGGTAGCAAACTGTTCCCAGCAAATGATGAGTCAAAGAAGCTTTCTGCACATGCCCAAACAAGCTTCTGCAGGTGCCCACCTTCTCCTCTGAGCTCTCCAGGTCTTTTCGCCGGAACGACTCTACGCAGTCCTTGAAGCACTTCTCCACCAGCGAGTTGTACATCCGCAGGCTGCACGGCACGGCCAATACATGGTCGCTGGTTCATTACGAAGACCATGGAAGACCATGTTCGTTGGTCACACTCTTGACACTCGTGAGCGGAACAATCGGCATTGCGCGATCATGTGCATGACACTGCCATGAGGCGGCTCACCTGTCGCGCACTTGCATCTGCTCAATGGCATCCTCCAGCCTCCGCTTCTGCTCCTCCGGCAGGCCCGTAACTCCCTCCAATGGGTTGTTCATCGTCAAGCTGCAGTAGAGGCACAGCGAGTGGCAAACAGAGGCCGCACACGCAGAATCAACTGTGCAAGCATGTTGCATTCCCACGACTTCCCACGCATACCTGCTGACGCTTGTTCGAGCTACTCTTTTGATTAAAAACTTGCAATGGTGTGCTGCGTTCCGTGCAGCTGAGCAAGTGCTTCGGGCTGGCTCTCAATCCGATGGATGTAAAGCGGCTTTCGCTGTCGATCCTGTTGTTGCAGTATGTCAGACACCTTTCAGTGCAGCGTCATGAGCTTGTCAGGTGTGAAGAATATCAGGAAATGGGCCGCGATGCAAAGTGGCCAGCAGCTTGCCTTCCTCTTGCGTTCAGGGTTTTAGTGTTGGCCTGTGGCAGTGCAAAGCAACCTCGCAAGTTTGAGGACAATGCTGCTACGGGAATAGCGACTGTGACCGGGGCTCGTTGGCACTGGTGGGCATGAGCACAAACCGGAGAAGTCATTCTCTGCTTACTTGAGCTGCGCTGGAAGGACTGAGCGGCGGCCAGGCGCCTGGAGAATGCAGCTGGCTCAAGGCACACTTGAGATCGCTTGCGTTTAACGACGTTGTCAGACAAAATCCAGATCATAAGCTCGCTTTTGCATGCAGCGTCAGGCTGAAATGAAGTGCTCGCATCCAGCACCCAGGCTCCCTGGTTCACACGGCTTTTAGCGCCGTCATGTGCCGGCAGCCTGATTCCAACAGGCACGCCGCTGTGAGGGCGGACGTCTCTGACATTGCATTGCACACTCTTCCTGCTGCAGCTGCAAGCCGCTCTGCCACGCAAGATTGTCGGCTGGCCAGCCTTCCGACACCGGGATGGGTCCCGCCAGCACCCGGAGTCTGTCTGCATTCGCTGTCACCGCCCGGCAGCCGCAGCCGTGGCGGCTGCTCCCCTCTGCTCGCCTGCCCCCGCCGAGGAAGCCTCTCAGGGCTCACCGACCTTTGCGCCGACGTCGCCGCCGTTTCCGCCGACGGGAATGCCGACCGCCGATGCGAGCGCGTCGACGCTGGGTATCCTCTTGTAGCCCACCGACGTCGCGTCGCCGACCGAGGGCGCCCGCGAGAGCGCCGGCCGCTCCTTGCCGATGAGCGGCTGCTTCTGCGGCAGCAGCGTCGGCGGCCGCCGCCTGGCCTGCGCATACGACTGACCCTGCCGCTCAGCGGAACGCACTGGGACGCCGTGTTCCCTCTCCAGGCGTGCTCTGCACAACGGGGCGGAGGGTATGGCAGCGGAAGGGCGTGCTCTGATGACAGGAATGCGTGTGATTCTGCGGCGGTTCATGAAACAGCAGGCCTGCAAGTGTGGAACTACGACGAGGCGAAGGGAAGCAAACAGCGGTCAAACGAGGGGACTTGATGAGCAAACGAGGGGACCCACCCGCAGCGCAGACTGCATGGCGTACCACACGGCGCCGATCATGCTGAGTATCAAGCCGAGCACGTTGGGCGCGCTGTACACAAAGTCCGGGAACGCGATCGCCCCCACCACCGTCTGCGAATCAGAATATCAGAAGTCGTGTAGTGTTTCTTACTCCGATGTGGGAAGGGAACCCTTGCAGACTGAAAACGTCGAACCAGGTGCAAAGTGGGCGGAGAACAGATGGGCTGCAGCATGCCATGCAGTGACTATTAGGTTGCCTCCTATTGAGTTCTTTACCAGCGCCTGCTGCAGGGTGGGAATGTATGCTGGCAGGGCTCAGCAGAATGCGCACCATGAGCACATTTTTTAGGTTGCCGGCGACGCTGGTCATCAGCGGCTCATTCACTTGTGTGCACAGGAAGGTGGAGTGATTTATCGTCAGCCCTAGCGCCGCGCTCGCCGCCAGCACCATCTGCACGGCAATATGGCAGCATGATGTCAAAGAATGCATTTTCGATAGAAACGTAGCAAGTGCACAGGAAGGTGGATTGGTATATCTTCAGCCCCAGCGCCGCGCTCGCTGCCAGCACCATTTGCACGGCAGCATGGCAAAGCGCTGGCAGACTAGATCATTGTTGTTGTTAGAGATTGGAGTTTCTTATCAATCTGACGAGAAGTGCACACAAAGGTGGATCGTTAGCGCCAGTGCCGCCCTCGTCACCGGCACCGTGCAAGCGATCATGGTGAAGCACCCTCAGAACTAGGTGTGTTGCTGTGTTCAGACGATCCGCCTAACATGACAGCTCCATTCCAGACATTGTACCTCCGATACTGTATCATGAATGTCGTGCTCGAGAAGCTGTGCATTGGACCGTGCCGATGCAACACTGCGCTGCAGCCCCTGACATTGTGGTGCAAGGACTCGCAGCACACCTGGAATCCCCGGTCATCCAGCAGCGGGTACGCGCGGATAGTGGCGGGTTCCGACGACGTCGCCACTGCCACCGCCAGCATCGGCACACTGAGCGCCGCATTGTAGAACAGCAGCCCCTGCGCATGGCGGCCAATGAAAGGGGCTCAACGAACAGGATTTCTTGTCTGCCAATATGATTGAAACATGACATAATGGCCAGGAGCATGTTACCTTGCTTCCACACTATGCCAATGCGCTTCAGTTGGCAAGTAATTCTTTTTAGAGACCCTTGAAGCCTCGTTCTGCGTGTCGTGATGTCAGCAACATGTCAGAGTGTTGCTCTTCTCTTCACGCACTGTGGTGGTGAGCGTGCTGGCTGTCGGCGTGTTCTTGACCATGATGAGGTACAGCGCCGTCATGAAGTCGTTGCCGATGACCGCGGTGTAGCCCCACAGGTTGAACGACAGGTCTGTTACCGCCGCCAGCAGCGCGCCTGCGCATGTCACAATCAAAAACTTTCAATCGCAGGTTTGTACATGCAATGCACACATTCGGCACAAACTGGGTTGAACGACATGTCCGTCACCGCCGCCAGCGCCCCCGGCATGCAATCAATGCCAATAAGAAATCAGCAAATGGGACATGCTCAGGACCCAGCAGTGGCTGCAGCCGGCAGAGTCTGGGGAGACGAGGTTCTCGACATTGGCATGGGGCTGGGTCGCCATCAGCGTGGAAGACTCACAAGTGCTTGCGGTGCATTGCTGCACAAGTGCAGCAAGGCAGGTCCCTTGCGTGCAGCGGAATGCGATGCCCAGCAGCGACCCCTCAGGGCTGCACGACAGCGTAACCAAAACTGTCCCCTTTCCCTAGACATGCCCTTTCGCTCACCTATGATCATGGTGCTGACGGCGCCGTAGGTGCTGCGGTCGTGCTTGCGCTTGTACAGGATGCGCTCCAGCAGGATGGTGGTCAGCAGCGTGAAGCGTCGCAGCGCGATGAACATTGGCACGTTCAGTCCGCCGGTGCCTGCAGGCAGGGACGCCGCCCTCGGGACTGCTGCTGCACCGGGCTGCAACAAGAGCGGCGTGTCTCATGGCTGCATGTACGCTCGCGGCCAAGCAGCAGGGCAGGGTGATAAGGCACCGCAGCAGAGCCCACTGCGGCGGAGTCCGAGCACCTACCTATGAGCCCGCAGACGAGGTTGGCTACGCTGACGATCGCCAAAGGCGCTACCGCCCGGAAGGTTTTAAGCTCCAGCTTTGGGCGCGCGACGGCGTAGCACACCGGCACAATGATGACCATCTGCAGCAGGCCCACTAGCAGCGGGCAGTTGAAGCCGTACGAGGTAAACAGCGCCTGCATGTAGTAGTCAAAAGCGGTACGCATCAGATGATCATATCCTCTCGAAAAAACATGGCTGGCAAGATTGCGGGGAGCTGCCTCCTGGTGTGTTTCGCCGGTGTGCCTCGCTGCAATGTTAGCTCGCTTGCATTAACCATGATGGATCGCACGCACGTGGATGTCGAGGGTAGCTTTGCTTGTCGTGCTGACGCGCAGAAAACGCGACGCATGCCGGTGGTCAATCTTTCCGCTGCGGGGTCAGCTGGCGGTGTTTCAAATGACATGGACACCTTGTTCATGAGCTGCACCACCATGGAGGCCGTCATGTAGTAGGTGGCGCCCCACAGCTTCAGGGCAAAGCTGGCCTCCGGCATGGTGGCGGGCTGCTGCGGCGCCACTGCGGCGCCGCTGGTCAGGTGCTGCCGCTCGCTGCAGCCGTCGCCGCGGGCGGCTCAGGAGCGACGGTCTGCATCAATGGCTGACCATGGTGGCGGCGTCGCCACTGGGATCACATGGAGATGGGTTGCAGCAGGCTGACTTGTGTGCTGATCGAAGTCGAAGGCTGCCTCGAGGTACTAAGATCGACCCGAAGGCGTCATCCAGCTCGTAACTTTGTGCACAGGCTTTCAATATGCAGCGAGGCCTGCCGCAGCGTCTGCCACGTTTGAAGTGCACCTCAGTGTCGGCCTTGAACTGTGTGTGCAAACTTGCAATGCTGAATCCACCCACGCGACTCGGGAGCACTACGGATTCCGATCTGTAGTGCTGCGGACGCTGAAGGAATGCAGACCAGCAAGTCCGCTGCGACATGGCAATCATACGATCTCTGTGCTGCGCTGAACCCTGAAGGTCAACCTGGGAAGGTGCGAACCCGCGCAGAGCACATGGCAAGATGGTTGATGGCTCTGTCATAGCATTCATTCACTTATTACAAGCGGGAGTATCGAACTGGGCCACCGCGCGAAGTCCCTCGAAAGTTTGAACCTTTGCAGTACCTTGATAGTGATGTGCGTGCCCTCACCCGCTTGCATCCAGCTGTATGTGCAGGCATAAGCACCAGCTCCTGTGAAGGCGGAAGCGCCGATACGCACACAATATGTTCACTTCATCACAGTCGGCAGCCAGACGACCTAGCAGTGCCATACCTTGGAAGCCAAGTTCGGTGCTCAGTGACTCGTTTGAGAACCCACTGTTCGCGGCAGCACATGGCGACGGCAGCTCGAGAGCTGCAGCAGCGGATAACATTCCCAACCTGCAGTCGGGTGACAACCCGCTGTTTGAGCGGCAGCCCGGGTCGCGGCCGCGGAGCACCGGCTCCATTGTCAGAATCGCTGCGGCCGGCAGCAGTGGCCAGACCCGGCGCAGCGCCTCGCGATCACGCAGCTATGCAGAGCCAGTTCACAACGGTACGATCACACGACGGTGGTGAACCTCATCACAGGACTGTGATGTAACCCATTGCCTTTGCCGCTTTGGCGCCGCACCTCCTGTGCTGCAAGCACGCTCTCCACTCTGCGGCTAGTAGGACTGCTAAAGCTCAGTGTAATAATTTGCAGAACCTGGAGTGAGAAGCTATCCGCAAGCCGGCTTCCTTGGGGTCGATTTTGCTGCTCCTCCAGCGCCGCATCAGATTCATGTGCTGGATGTCGCGACGGGGCGTGTCCACTCATCATCAGATGGCGGCGCTGTGCACCCGAAGCCTCGCCAGCACATCGAGCTGACGGCGACCTCTGTGGATGACGCGAACCAGCAGCAGGCCGCCCAGCTGGCCATGTCTGCCGCAGGTGAGCACGCTCCTCCATCGTCCAGCTTTTTGGTAGTTTACATACCGCGGGCCACTGGCAGGGTGGAGGTCGATCTTGGCACTGCACAAAGCTCGACCGCCCAGTCTTGATGGATGTAAAGAGCCCTGGTGTCTGACCCGCAGACATGCCCAGGAAGACCAGGCGGGCTGCCAACATGCCCCAAAAGGTGAACCCAGCAGATCTGGATTGTAGAAATGCACCTTGAAGAGCAACATAGCCACCCACAACGCACGAGATCTCCAATACCAAAAGTATGCACATTGCTCTTGCACGCATGAAACATGAAAGACATTGCCAGAGCCTTTGCGCTGGTGTTGAATGTGCCTCGACTGCACCAATATATGCAGGCACTGGCGCACTGGCGCATTCGAAGCAGGCAGGTGCTGCTGCGTTTCGAGACTGGCGGCTGGGGTCGGCTGCGGCCGCGGCCGGCACGATCGCAGCAGCGGCTCCTGCCGCGCTGGGGCCACGACCACCATCACGTACACGGCCCTCTGCCGTGAGCACAATGACTTCTCACTGGCCTTCTCGCTGCAACAAGCATACCGCCCGCTGCACGATGTGGCGCCAGCAGCATCCCCCATGCTGCTTCCATTGATGTTCGCAATGGACCATGCAGGAGGTCGTCTGGAAGTCACATTCCGGACGTCTGAACATGCTGAGCCAACGAGGATGCAGGTGCATATGCAGGCTGACTGTATCTGTGCTCGTTGTTGCCCACAGGCCCGTCTGCCCGGAGGGCTGGGTGGACAAGATGGAGCAGCGGCTCGCGGTCTCTGCCGCCATCGGCGCCGGCAGCCACATCCCAGGGCCGGCGCCAGTCCCCAGTCACGAGACCGGTGGACAACGGCACCAGCAGCATCTAGAAGAAGCTGCGGGGCAGCTGGAATGCATGACGCAGGAGGCGCCACCGGCGGATCCGGACGCAGCGCAGCTGCTGAACGCGCACGGCCTAATTGCGCCAGAAAACTACAAGGTGAGGTCCAATAGTATTTACACGACAAATGTAATTTTTCGTGCCGCCCCATTTGCGGGCGTTATGAGAAACTGGTCACAGGCACAGAGGCGCGTCCGAGATCGCAGTGCTCCAAGTCGCCAGTGATCCAGTTCTCATATACACATTTAATTTTTCGTGCCGCTCCATTTGCGGGCGTTATGAGAAACTGGTCAGCGTACACAGTCACGATTGATCCAGTTCTCGTATACACATTTAATTTTTCGTCCTGGGTAAGGTGTACATGAAAATATAATTGTGTATATGAGAACTGGATCAATTATGACTGTGTACACCGTCGCCATTGATCCAGTTCTCATATATACATTTTATTTTTCATGTAAGGTGTTGAATGAAAATATAATTGTGTATATGAGAACTGGATCGATTATGACCACGGATCCATGGTCATAAGTGATCCAGTTCTCATATACACAATTATATTTTCATGTGCACGATCTCGGACGCGCCTCTGTGCCTGTGACCAGTTTCTCATAACGCCCGCAAATGGGGCGGCACGAAAAATTAAATGTGTATATGAGAACTGGATCAATTCTGACTTGGGTATGCACTGCGATCTCGAACGCGCCTCTGTGCCTGTGACCAGTTTCTCATAACGCCCGCAAATGGGGCGGCACGA